>Ga0187776_10000927_pt1 | contig 14273 bp, 15 predicted proteins | sample 0216_BV02_MP12_2_FD_132426 | JGI IMG/M metagenome (GOLD analysis project Ga0187776, IMG submission 132426) | Tropical peat soil microbial communities from peatlands in Department of Meta, Colombia - 0216_BV02_MP12_20_MG | ecosystem: Environmental > Terrestrial > Soil > Wetlands > Peat | place...
CGATTGGCGCCTGACCTTGGCCAGTTTATCGGCCATCTCCGCCGCCATGGTCGGCGGCATGGCCATCAGCGAGGCCATGGTGGCGCAGAACTTGAGAAAGGACCGGCGGCTGATTCCCTGCTGCGCAAGCTTGTCACCCAGAGTCGTGTTATCCGGCATTGGCGTCTCCTTCTGTCATTTCCGCGGACTGCGATAAACGCGAACGCAGCGTCTCGATCGCCCGACGCGCGTCCGCAGGATGGGTCTTGAGAATTTCGGGAACGTACGCGACCTCGATGAATTCGGCGACGACCTGATCCTCGGCGTTGTAATGGGTCACCCACCACACGCCGCTCACGGCCGTCTCGCGCACCCGCGTCGGTCCGAACGCGTCGATGGTGGCGCTGACCTCGCCTTCGCCCAGCCACCGTTGCAGCTGCTCGTAATCGCCAGGCAGCATCGGCAGGCTGCGCAGGTCGATGCTCGCGGCCTTTCCGGACGCCACCAGCTCGCTCAATAACGTTTCGATTTCATGCACGATGGGTAGCGCGTTGCCGGTGGCGAGCGGCATCTCGGCGGCGATCGGAATACCCTTGATATTGCTCACCCGCACCGCCTCCTCACGTTCGTTGCATTCGGAAATTCTCCGCTGTCGGCGGTCGGCGGCAACTCGCGGCCAGTCGCCACTGGCGTGCTGCTGTATGTCCATACGATATATCTGAGAGACGTCTCCATCTTTAGCCGCCCCTCTCCAGTGGCCGCGAGCGACTCGCGGACGTTCGCATCCCCGCTTCGCGGGGCCCCTGTTCTCTGCTCGCGCTCGCATCCCCACTTGGCGCGCGGGAACCCGGCTCGGACCGCCACCGCTCGATCAGGTCCATGACCAGATCGCAGGCTGCGGGAATGGCGCGCGCGACGTTTGCGGTCGGTGTGTCCGACCAGTCGAGGTATTCGGGTTGAATGCCGATGAGGGCGCGGCGCGCCGGCAGCGCCTCGGCGAGACGCGCGACAGTCAACAGGTCGAGCAGGCTGACTTCGTGCACGCTGCTCTTGCGGTGGCCGCCGAGGAAACGATCCATGTCCTCGCCTTCGAACACGCGCACCGTGCCGGGCGCATCCTGAAGCTGGGTCGCATCGATGACGATGAGGTTGTCAGCCTCCTCGATCGGACCGGCGAGAGTGAAGGACAGGGTGCCGCCGTCCAGGAGTTCCAGGTCCGCGCGATCGGCGTGCCGTTCCTGAAGCACGCGCACCGCGTAGACGCCGGCGCCTTCGTCTCCGAGCAGCGTATTACCGATACCCAGCACGAGTGTCTTGTTCTTCATTGACGTGCCGCCACTCCATTGCCAAGGGTTGACGTCCCTGACGATCCCGTTGGAAGCCTTGTGCAGACGCGCTACACTGCGGCGGTTTCGTCGGGCTCCATGCTATGCGATCCGGCCCCGGAATGACAACGCGCAGTCCGGCTTTTCGCACGCGCCCAACTTACCCGGCTTGCGCCCGTACTGGGTTCGGGAGCATCATGATCACCGCGTCCGGCCGCGCCGTTGATGTTGCGTCAGCGATATATCCAACGGATTGCTCGTCCCGGCCAGCCATTCGAATTTGTAACGCGACGTGTATCAGGGTTTATTGATATAGGTCAAAATCCCCGGGTTTTTTCGCGTTAGGATCGAATCACATGCTGAATCACGCGGCGGATGAACGGCACGGGACCGATGCATGAACTATCGGTGTGTCAGGCGTTGATCGTCCAGGTGCAGAACGTTGCCCGGCAACATGGGGTCGCAGTGGTAAAAACCGTGAACGTGCGAATCGGTCCGCTCTCCGGCGTCGAACCCGATTTGCTCGCGCGGGCGTTTCCGCTGGCAGCCGCGGGCACGGTGGCGGAAGCGGCGCAATTGGTGATCGAGTCGTTGCCGATCCGTGTGCGCTGCGATAAGTGCGGCGCCGAAACCGCCGCGGAGCCGAACCGGCTGGTGTGCGGCGAATGCGGCGACTGGCATACGCGGCTGCTGAGCGGCGACGAAATGCTGCTGGCGAGCGTGGAACTGGCGAAATAGCGGAGAACCACAATGTGTGAAACCTGCGGCTGCAACATCACCCCCGGCAACGAACACCTGGCGCGCCGGAAAAACGATCAGGGCCAGGACGCCGTGACCGTGCTGAAGAGTCTCCTCAGCGCCAACGACGCCGCGGCGGCGCACAATCGCCACCACTTTGACCAGCACGAAGTGCTGGCGTTGAACCTCATGTCTTCGCCCGGCGCGGGCAAGACGGCGCTGCTTGAAGCGACAATCGAGGCACTCAAGAACGAATTCCGCATCGCCGTCATCGAGGGCGACCTGGAAACGGAGAACGACGCCGCGCGCATCCGCGCCCACGGCGTTCCGGCGGTCCAGATCACCACCGGCACCGCCTGCCATCTGGACGCGCACATGGTGCACGGCGCGCTGCATCACCTCATCCTCGCGGACGTCGACATCCTGTTCATCGAAAATGTCGGCAATCTGGTCTGTCCGGCCAGTTTCGACCTGGGCCAGCACCGCAATGTCACACTGCTCTCCGTCACGGAGGGCGACGACAAGCCGGCCAAGTATCCGGTGATGTTCCGCGCCGCCGATCTGGTGGTGCTCGCCAAGACCGACCTGCTGCCGGTGCTGGACGATTTCGATCCGGCGCGCGCCGAGCTTGGCGTGCGCGCGCTGGCCAATCCGGCGCCGGTCCTGCGCCTCTCGGCGAAGAAGCATGAGGGACTCGCGACGTGGTTTGAGTGGTTGCGTCAGGAACACGCCGCGCAACGCGAGCGCGCACGCGGCGGTCAGATTCTGCGCCCGGCGATACAACCCGACGGGGCACGCATGCAACAGACCGCAACGGACACCGCGGATAAACCGCACGGCTTCACCGGAAAGGCATCCGCCTTGAACGCGCATCGTGCGACGTACCCATGACGGCGCCGACGACACCCCCTCCCAAACCCGATGCGGACGGCGCAGAACGCGCGCAATATCTGACCGTCGGCGGGCGCGTGCAAGGCGTGGGCTTCCGCCCGTTCGTGTATCGCCTCGCGCAGCGGCTGGGTCTGCGCGGCTGGGTGCGCAACGACGCCGGCTCGGTGGAAATATTCATTCAGGGCGAGCCGTATGCGCTCGCCGAATTCGACCGCGCGCTCGTGCAGGAGGCACCGCCGCTCGCCAGACCGGCCGTCCTCGCGCGCGCTGCCGCCGAACGGCAACCGCTGGAAGACTTCACGATCCAGGCCAGCCGCGACGCGTTGCCCGCGCGGGTGCACGTGCCGCCGGATTATTTCGCCTGCGACGACTGCCTGCGCGAGCTGCACGATCCTGGCGACCGCCGCCACCGTTACCCGTTCATCAACTGCACCCAGTGCGGTCCGCGTTACACCCTGATCCGCAAGCTGCCGTACGACCGGCCGCACACAACCATGGCGGACTTCCCGCTCTGCCCCGAATGCCGGCGCGAATACGAAGATCCCCAGGACCGGCGGTTTCACGCCGAGCCGGTGGCCTGCCCGGCCTGTGGACCGGCACTGCACTTCATTTCACCTGCCAAGGAAATCCCCCAACGGAACCTGAACGCAAGCGTTCCTTCCCCCTTGACGGGGGAAGGACAGGATGGGGGTGAACAGTACGGCGAACCCATGCCCTTACACCCCCACCCTAACCCTCCCCCATCAAGGGGGAGGGAACTGAATCAGAAACATTCCGACGTGAAAATCAGCGGTAACGAGGCGGCGCTGGCGCAGACGGTGGCCGCGCTGCGCGCCGGCCGGATCGTTGCCGTGAAAGGCATCGGTGGTTATCACCTCATGTGCGACGCCCGCAACGATATCGCGGTTTCGCGGCTGCGCGCGAAAAAACCGCGCCCGCACAAACCGCTGGCGGTGATGTTTCCGCTACGCGGCGCCGACGGGCTCGACGCGGTACGCGCGGCCGCGGATCTGGCGCCGGAACACGAGCGCTCCCTGCGCGATCCGACGCGGCCCATCGTGCTGGCCGGCAAGAAAACACTCGCCCCGATTTCGGCGCGCATCGCGCCGGGATTGAAAGAGATCGGCGTCATGCTTCCGTACAGCCCGTTGCATCACATGCTGCTCGAGGATTTCGGTGCGCCGTTAGTGGCAACCTCCGGCAACATCAGCGGCGAGCCGGTGCTGACGGACAATGCCGAGGCCAGCGAGCGGCTGGCACACGTGGCCGAAGCGTTCCTGCATCACAATCGTCCGATCGAGCGGCCGGCGGACGATCCGGTCGTGCGCGTCATCGCGGGCGCCGCGCGCCCGCTGCGGCACGGCCGCGGCAGTGCGCCCCTTGAACTGACGCTGCCGTTCACGCTCGACAAGCCGCTGCTGGCCGTTGGCGGACACATGAAAAACACCGTGGCGCTGGCGTGGGACGATCGCGTGGTCGTCTCGCCGCACATCGGGGACCTCGACGCGCCGCGCAGCCTGGCGGTGTTCGAAGCGGTGATAGCCGATCTGCAGGCACTGTACGGCGTGCGCCCGCATAGCATCGCCTGCGACGCGCATCCGGTGTACGTCAGCTCGCGCTGGTCGCGCCGCAGCGGCGTGCCGGTGATGCCGGTGTTTCATCATTACGCGCATGCCGCGGCGCTCGCCGGCGAACACCCGGACGTGGACAGCTGGCTGGTGTTCGCCTGGGACGGCGTCGGTTACGGCGTGGACGGCACGCTCTGGGGCGGCGAAACGCTGTATGGAGTCCCGGGACATTGGCAGCGCCTGGGCCACATGCGGCCGTTCAATCTCCCGGGTGGCGAGAAAGCCGGACGCGAACCATGGCGCTCGGCGGTGTCGCTGTGCTGGGAAACCGGAACGGTATGGAAGCAGTGCCCGGAAGACGTCACGGTGGCGCATCACGCCTGGCAGCGGCGCCTCAACTCGCCGCAAACCACCGCCGTCGGACGCTTGTTCGACGCCGCCGCCGCGCTCACGGGTTTGAATCATCGATCGGACTACGAGGGCCAGGGGCCGATGATGCTGGAGGCCGCTTGTGCCGGCGCCGGCCAGCTGGTGCCGTTACCGCTGCGACGCAACAAGCAGGCGCTGTGGGAAACCGACTGGGCGCCGCTACTGCCGCTGCTGCTCGACGAACGCCGCACTGTCGCCGAACGCGCCAGCGCATTTCACACGAGCTTGGCGCACGCGTTGCTGGCGCAAGCGCGCGCGATACGCGAAGAGCGCGGCGAGCTGACCGTGGGCCTGGGCGGCGGAGTGTTCCAGAACCGCGCGCTGGTGGAACAGGCCGCGTCGCTGCTGCGCGAGCATGGATTTGACGCGCGGCTCGCCGAGCACCTGCCGTGCAACGACGGCGGCATCAGCTACGGCCAGGTAATCGAGGCGCACGCCAAACTCGCATGAACGCCAAACCGGAAATTCTCGACGCCAAGCACATCATGCTCGCCCACGGCAACGGCGGACGCTTCATGCGCGAGCTGATCGAACGCGTGTTCGCACCACGTCTCGCCAACACCCTGCTTGATGTCCAGGCCGATGCCGTGCCGCTGCCCACGCCGGACGGGGAGATCATGTTCACCACCGACGGCTTTACGGTGCAACCGCTCGAGTTTCCCGGCGGCGACATCGGCTCGCTCGCGGTCAACGGCACCGTGAACGACCTCGCCGTCAGCGGCGCCACGCCGCTTTACCTGTCGCTCAACGCGTTCATCGAGGAAGGCCTCGAGGTCGCACAGCTCGAACGTGTGGTCGCGAGCCTGGGACGCACCGCTACCGAAGCCGGAGTGAAAATCGCCGCCGGCGATACCAAGGTCGTGCGCCGCGGCGAGGGCGGCGGGCTTTATCTCGCGACCACCGGCGTGGGCGTGCGCGACCGCGGCATACGACTTGGGCTGGACCGGATACGCGACGGCGATGTCATTCTCGTCAGCGGTCCCGTCGGCGATCACGGCATCGCGGTGATGCTGGCGCGCGAGCAGTTCGGCCTGCACGGCGAGCTGCTATCGGACTGCGCCAGCGTGCTGCCGTTGACCCAGGCGGTGCTGGCTTTCCCGGGGCTGCGCTTCATGCGCGATCCCACGCGCGGCGGGCTGGCCATGATCGCGCACGAGATCCGCCGCGCCACCGGCATGGGCATCCACCTCGACGAACCGGCGATTCCGATCCGCGAAGCCGTGGCTTCGGTGTGTGAGATGCTCGGCTACGATCCGCTGTATCTCGCTTGCGAGGGCCGGGTAGTGGCGGTGGTGGCCCCGGCGGATGCGCCAGCCGCGTTGCAGGCGTGGCGCGCCCTGCCCCAGGGACAGAGCGCCGTCATGATCGGAAGAGTGACGAAGGCGAAACGCTTCGTGGTGATGCAGACGGCGCTCGGCGGCGAGCGCATGCTGGACGAACTGGATGACGATCCACTGCCGCGGATCTGCTGAGCCAGCCGCCTTCCGCCCGGTCAAGCCGGGCGGAAGGCGCTCTGGTTATTGAAGTACCCCGGACACCGAGGTCGACAGCGCCGATTCGACGTTGTTGCCCACTGCCGTCACGGCGAGATAAACCGTGCTGCCCACCGGAACCCCCAATGTCGCGGAGGTGAATTCATAGGTGGTCAGCGGTCCGACGTCGATGGATTTGACCTGCGGGCCGCTGCTGAAGGGAGCAGTGGCGTAGTAGATCTTGTACCCCGTAACGCTCGGATCGGTAACCGGATCCCATGAGATCACATACGTAGCGCTGACGCTGCTGACCTGGCTGAAGGTCGCGGTCACGCTGCGCGCGGCCGTCATCGAAACCGCACAGCTCGCGCTCGTGCCGCTGCAGGCGCCGCTCCAGCCGGTAAAGCTGTAGCCGGTGGCGGCGGAGGCCGTGAGCGTGACGCTCGTGCCGCTCGCATAACTGGCGCTGCAGCTTGCGCCGCAGTTGATCCCGCTGGGGGAGGACGTGACGGTGCCGGACCCGCTGTTGGTCACCGTCAATGTGTAGTTGACGACGTTCTGGCTGAAGGTTGCGGTCACGCTGCGCGCGGTCGACATCGAGACCGTGCAAGTGGCGGTCGTGCCGCTGCACGCCCCGCCCCAGCCGGAGAAGCTGTAACCAGTGGCGGCGGAGGCGGTCAGCGTGACGGAGATGCCCGAAGCATAGGGAGAACTGCAGCTCGTGCCACAATTGATCCCGCTGGGGGAGGACGTGACGGTGCCGGAGCCGGTCTTGCTCACGGTCAATGTATAGTTGCTGGCGCCATTCTGGCTGAAGGTTGCAGTCACGCTGCGCGCGGCCGTCATCGAGACCGTGCAAGTGGCGCCGGTGCCGCTGCACGCCCCGCCCCAGCCGGAGAAGCTGTAACCAGTGGCGGCGGAGGCAGTGAGCGTGACGCTCGTACCGCTCGCATAACTGGCGCTGCAGCTCGTGCCGCAGTTGATCCCGCCGGAGGAAGTCGTGACGGTGCCGGAGCCGGTCTTGCTCACGCTCAACGTGAAGTTACTGGGTGTAGGCGTAGGTAATACCGCGCTGCTGTTGACGGGGCTGGTATTGCTGTCGCCGCCGCCACCGCAGGCGGAAATCAGCAGAGACGCGGCGAGCAATATGGAAGCCAGAGTAACCCGCGCAGCGCGGCTGAAACGCGGCGCAATCGAAAACGCACGTAATGTCATGAACACATCCTCCCTGTAGTCGAATCGGCATTCCGAAACCCGGTTCGACTGGATCCGCAGGCTAACGGCGAATCTTTACGTTTCGTCTCCTGCGGTTTTTCCTTTATTGTTTTGTGTCGCGGTTGAGACCCGCGATCGACACTCACTACGTGCACCGCTGTACTAGCCAATTAATACCCGGTCGCGCGCGAAAAGAAAACCTTTCGCAGACTATTGGATTATCGAGGCGGATGAGCGGCGCGTCGGCAGCTTCGAATCGACGCGCCGCAAGGTTTACGCGCGGGGACGCCAATACGTGTCAGAAGTCGGCCAGCTTGATCTTGAGCTGGAAGAACCACAGCGCCACCATCTTCGGTTCCACCTTCGGGATGTACGTCATGTTCACCGAGACCCACTCCGTGCCGGCGGAGAACGCCGGCAACGCGCCGAAGAAAGGTTTGTCATTCTTGTAGCCCTTGCGCGTCATGAGGAACCCGACGGCTCCGATATCGAAATGCAGCGTGTCGCCCTGAAAGCGCCTCAGCACACCGCCGCCCGCGTAATACGAGGGATTCTCGTTGGAATCGCTGAAGCCCGAGGCGGTGACGAAGGGAACCCACTTCTTGTCGATCGCATTTCCGTCGTACTGGACACCCAGGCCCCAGTTCTTTTCATTCAGACTGCTGCCGGCGGGCGCGTTGATATGGACGGCTTTGCCATTGACCAGCAGGCTCAGTTCATCGGCTTGCGCGATCCTAACCAAAAAGCTGGCAAAAACAAGAAATGTCAGAATCAAAAAGCGTAATGCGACACCTGTCGTGCGCGCACACCCGTGCAGAAAACCGTGGCGTGCGAAATCGGCCGCGTATCCGTATTCCATTGCCTGTCCCTCCCCGAGCTATCGCGGCGTAACGTTCCCGGATCGGGAGCAACAGACGGCAACACCGGCTCAGTGATGGGATGCTTCGCGGGAAAACCGCTTCTTTCGTGCTTCCCACCCTGGAATGCTGCGTTCCGGCAATCCCGCTGTCGTAGGGTGAACCCCGTAGACCGGTAACTTTGCGCCCCCGACCTTTCGATCGGGTTGACCTTTGTCAGAACTTTCTTCTCATGACAGAAAACCCCTCAGTCATGCACCCGAGATAAAGCAACTAGCGTGCCAGCGGGGTACCATCAGGAAAACCGCGTATTTTGCGCGCAATCTTAAAAACTGCCGGCGGGATGAACGGTAGCTAAGATGCCGGAACCGGGAACGGATAAGCCATCCCCGGCGCAGGCAACGAGGCCTTGATGATTATTGGCCGCCCGGAGCGGAGGGGAATTTGTAGTAGCGGCGATTGAGATAATCCACGACGTCGGCGATTTCGCCCGCGCCCCAACCAAGTTGCTGCTGATTCGACCAACGTACCACCCATTCTTGCAGTGCCTTGTATGACTGCGCCCGGCGGTCGTGGCGGACGTGAACGACGCTTTCGTGACAGGCAATGCAGTGGTTCTCGTACAGCAACTGGCCGCGCGATACGGTTTGCGCCGACGGCGTGGCCGGCCTGGGGATCGGCAGTTGCACTTCCGGCACGGGCCGCTGCTCCGGCGCCGCCGACATTGCGACATTCAAGGGCGCAACCGTCAGGACCACGCAAATCGCCGCTGTCAGAACTTTGACCATGCTGCCTCCTGCAACCCCGACACCGCATGCCGGCTCAGACTCGCACGATGTCCGTATGTCCGAATTCGATTTCATAGTTGAGAATCGAAATGATCCGGGGCGTGACCCGAACCACTGCAATTCCCGGATCATCGGGCGCGAGCACCGCCGCATACGCCGCGAATTTTTTCGCGAGCAGATCGAGACCGCGCTTGATATCCGCGGGTTGCGTCAGATTTTCCGCGGTCGCCGCCATCGACAGGCCCTTGATCTTGTACCAGTCTTCATAATCCCGGTCGATCGTGAGCGAGACTTTGTTGTTGGAAGCGATGTTCTTCAGCTTCTGGCTGTTCTTGTCCGCGGCGAAGTAAATCGTCAGCCCGTCGTTGGCGTAGGCCACCGTGGTCGCCTGCGGCCACCCGTCCGGACGCAGCGTCGCGACGGTCATGACGTTGTGCGAAGCGATCAGATCCAGGATTAATCGCTCCAATTTCGGGTCCATGATCGTTCTCCCGCCTGCAATAACATCAGTCTCTAACACACGTAATGGTAATAAACCTTGACCCCCATCAAAGGGCGAGGCACAGCCACGGCGAAGCACGTCGGGATTATGCCGCTTTCACGACCGCAATGAGGGAAAAACACCAGGCGGCAATAAGCGGAATACGGCCGAAGGAAGCAATCATATCGAGTCGGTTCCAACCCATCTGCCGATGCGGAACCAGGGAACGCCAAACTGCATTCGCCTCTGCATCTGGGTTGGCGGCAACAGTCAACGCACTGGCTCGTTTTCCGGTCAAATCGGCATTTCAATGATCCGCGAGGATCTTCTGCGCCGCTCCCGGCGTTGCCGATTGAGTTTGTGACTCTGCGTGCACGGAATAGAAGGCGACACCGCCCCGCCCTCCCTGCTTCACCCGGTACATCGCGGCGTCAGCGCGTCGCAGCAGCGTCTGCGGATCGTCGCCGTCGTCGGGATACGTGCTGATGCCGATGCTGGCGCCGACGTGGTGCGTGCCGCGCTTGGTCACGACCGGCTGCGATAACATGTCGAGCAGCTTGCATGCCACGATATAACTGCGCGAAACGTCATCGAGGTCGGCGAGCAGAACACTGAATTCGTCGCCACCGACGCGCGCCACGATATCCGTTTCCCGCATCACTTGTTTCATGCGTGCACCGAGCGTCCGAAGCAGTGCGTCTCCGACCGCGTGCCCGTAGGTGTCATTGACCGGCTTGAAGCCATCGAGGTCGATGTACAACAGGGACACCCGCTGCCCGTGGCGGCGCGCGCGTTCGATCGCCTCGCGAAAACACCGGTCGAATTCCGCCCGGTTCGGCAGGCCCGTCAGCGGATCATGAGTCGCGAGATGCTTGAGTCGCTCCTCGTCCGCCTTGTAAGGCGAGATGTCGCTGAATACCGCGACGTAGTGGTCGACCGCGCCGCGCCGCCCGTCGTGCACGGCGCTCAGGCTCAGGCGCATGGGATACAGATCGCCATTCTTGCGCACGTTCCACACCTCGCCTTCCCATCGGCCCGCGGTGCGCGTGTCCGCCCACACGGCAAACAGCGGTGGGCCGGGGATTTTCATCGTCTTCGGGCGGATAAACATTTCGCCGATGACTTCCTCGGGCGCGTAACCGGTAATCGTCGTGAACGCATGATTGACCGCGACAATGCGCCGTGCAGTATCCAGAATCATGATGCCGTCGGCGGTATGGGCGAACGCGTTGATCAGGAGGCGGTAGTGTCCTTCGGCTCGCCGGATCCGGCCCAGCACGCGCGAGGACAAATAAATACCGAGCACGATCAGGAGAGAGATGATTGCATAGATGGCCCATGCGAGAGTGGATTTCAGCCACTGCGCCGCCTCATCGAGCGTCGCGTCGAAGGCCTGCTCCAGCGGCCTGACGCCAGCGTCCACGGCGCGCACCTGCTCGAGGAGCGCGTCGATCCGTTTGCGCGCCGGCGCGGCGGAGGAAATCTCGGCGTGCAATGTGTCGCCCAGACGCTCCAGTTGGACGAGGTACGCGTCGCTTTCTCTCCATAGCTCCACCGGGCGGGCGAACTGAGGGTATTCCGCGCAGCAACGGTACAGCAGGATCAGCCCGCGTATGTCCTCGGGATGGCTACCGCCGCGACGCAGCCAGGCAGCGGCCTTGGCGTAATCGAATTGCTGCTTATCGAGCTCGATCCGCGCCTCACGATCGCTCAGCGGAATCGTCAGTGCCTGCCGGAAGCGATTGAAATACGCGGGTTCGCGCGTCTGACCGTACAGCGTGAGGGAGTAGATCGCGTCATGCCGGGCCGTCGACCACAATCTCTCGCCGGTCATGTAGCCGCGGGCGGCGGATAGCACCTCCACCGCGCCCAGCGTCAGCAGGAGCGAGATAATAACGGTGCAAAGCAGAACGCTGAAGACGGGGATGAACCGCCGCACCAGACTGGCTTGCCCGGAAATATTTAGAAAATCCTGCATGGCGATCCTTCGCTGCCGGCGGCCGGAACACGGACGTTAAATTCCGCCCGCTCGTATATGACCGCTTCCATGCGGCCACTCACTATGACTTATTTTACGACTGAAAATTCGGGCCTGGCGTAACCTCCAGACGCACGGTAAGAAACCATACACCAGCGGCGGGACGCGCGGGATTACGCGCAGCGGAATTGTGGCTATGACGAAGCCGTCGTTACGTTGTCTTGAACAGCGCGACCACGAACAGCAACCAGGCGGCGATGAACGAAACACCGCCGAAGGGAGTAATTGCACCGAGCCAGCGCACACCGGTCACGCTCAGTACGTAAAGACTGCCAGAGAAGAGCATGATGCCAATCAGCATCAACCACCCTGACCAACGCAGGTACGCCGAATCCGAAATCTGCGTCGCCACCAACCCCACCACCAGCAGCCCGAGCGCGTGAAAAAGGTGGTAATGCACCCCGGTCTGATACACCACCAGCATATCCACCGACAGCCGCGCCTTCAGCCCATGCGCGCCGAACGCGCCGAGCATGACGACGAGGGCGGCATTGATGCCGCCGAGGGCGAGGAAGAGTTTTGCGGTTGCAGACAATCGGAGTCTCGATTTAGTTTGACGACCGAGTCGAGCGGCCGCGGCCGACTCGTGAACGCAGCCACGCTGGTCCATGGTCCGCTCGAACGCGTTGTTAGCCCGTACTACCGCCAGCCTCCTTTTCCAGCCTGTTAAGCGCCGTACCGATGGCCGCCGACGCGATCGAAAACCCAGAACCCATGTCGAGGAGTGCGCGGGCCTCCTCGTAATTCTGTGCATTGATCACTTTCGCCACCTTGCTCGCCTCGATGTGGAAGTTCGCGTGTTCTTTAACACAGTCTGCGTAGCTCGGCAGCCGCGAGTACTTGGCCTTGGCTTCTCCGTGCAACCATTTCCCCAGATCGCATCGATCATCCCTGGCAATCGCGTCGACGTCGAACGTTTCCTTCTTCAGGATGGCGCTCCGAAATTTGAAGCGCCATTGTGCGTGCTTCTCTCGTGCCTCGTCGAAGTTCATGTAATCTCCTTTGGTGCTGGGTTTGCGATTCTGAGGTCTGATGCGCCAAACGGCATCAGATGCACGGGCTAACGCGAAGTTAACCGGCGTGGGCCACGACAACAAACATTGCACCGGTGAAACACGGCGTCCGGTTGAACATCGAGTTAGGCCGCCGTTAGCCGTACCTTTCCAACATTGCTGAGTTTTAGATGCTGTTTCGCTTGCCAGAGATCATAATTACTCTGCATAGCAAGCCAGCTCTCGGGAGACCGCCCGAGGGCCTTGGAGAGACGCAGCGCCATTTCAGGGCTGATGCGGCTGGAGCCCACCAGAATACGATTTAATGTCGAAGCCGCCACGCCAAGCTTTACGGCCAACTCCCGGCCGCTAAGGTTGTTGGGCTCCAGATAGACCTGAATGATGAACTCCCCAGGATGGGGCGGATTGTGCATAGCCATCAATGATAATCCTCATATTCCAAGACGTAGGCGTGTCCGCCTTTGAATTCGAAAGTTAAGCGCCAGTTACCGTTTACCCACACAGACCATCGACCGCGTTCCGATCCCTTCAGAGGGTGCAGCCGAAACCCAGGAACGTTCATATCCTCGATATTCAGGGCCGTATCCAAGGCCGCTAAAAGCATCCGCAGTCGCTTGGCATGGTGCGGTTGTATCCCCGCCGCGCTTCCCGACTCAAAGAACTTCCGGAGCCCCTTGTGTCGGAACGATTGAATCATGCGTCAAGCATAGCATGTTGCGCACCACGCAACAAGGCCTAACGCTGAGTTCACCGGCGCGCTGTCTTTGCGCGTCCGGTGGAGCGACGTGTTAGCCGCGATTTCTCCGGAAGTTCTTCTCGGATAATCTGACGCAACATGGCGGCGGTAACGGGCTGTTCGCTCTTTTCCAAGAAGGCCTTCAAAGCTTCGTTCATCATCGTTTGGTAACCAGTACCAGCGCGTTCAGCACGGGACCGAAACTCACCCAATATGGAATCATCGATATAGATCGTAATGCGAGTCTTGCCTTTCGTCGGAATCATGGCGCCTCGCTTACCTTTCGAAAAGTCATATTCAGTTCTCATAGCTTTTCACCTCATGTCGCGTAGCATGACGAGCCGATATGATTCGAATTTCCTCGCCACGAAGCGTATAGATAACAACCAGGATTGTTCCCGCGCTACCCAAACCAATTGCAACAAACCGTTCTTCATCATCTGAATCGGGATCCAATTGATGAATCGCCAGCGGGTCGTAAAACACGCCTTCCGCGTCCGCGAAGGACACGCCGTGTTTTTTTAGATTGCTTGCGGCCTTTGCGGGATCGAATTGGAAGTGCACGGATCAAATATATGTATCATATACATATATGTCAAGTGACGGGATTTATTGGCGGCTAACGTTTAGCTTCAGCTGCCCGCCGAGCGACGGAGAGCGGAACGATGGACACCGCTGAGAGTGAGCAACGCCGCAAACCGCTGGACACCGCAGGCGTAAGGCGGGTCGGCTGCAAGCAATAG
>Ga0187776_10000928_pt1 | contig 14273 bp, 12 predicted proteins | sample 0216_BV02_MP12_2_FD_132426 | JGI IMG/M metagenome (GOLD analysis project Ga0187776, IMG submission 132426) | Tropical peat soil microbial communities from peatlands in Department of Meta, Colombia - 0216_BV02_MP12_20_MG | ecosystem: Environmental > Terrestrial > Soil > Wetlands > Peat | place...
CATCCGCCACGGAGCGCTGCGCGTCGCACCCTCCGCGACGCCGACGACCTTGACCACTTTCGGAATAACGTCCCCACCCTTCTCGATGAGCACGCGGTCGCCTTCGCGCAGATCCTTGCGCGCGATGTCCTCGGCGTTGTGGAGCGTGGCCATCGAAATCGTCGATCCGGCCAGGAGCACCGGCTCGAGCACGGCGTACGGCGTGACGGCGCCGGTGCGTCCCACGTTGACGCGAATCTCCTTTAACGTCGTCGTCGCCTGCTCAGCCGGGAACTTGAACGCCGTGGCCCAGCGCGGAAACTTCGCCGTGGCGCCGAGGCGCGCTCGAAGGGCGAGATCGTCCACTTTGACGACGACACCATCGGTGTCGAACTGGAGGGAGCGGCGTCGCTCCGCCCATTCGTGGCAGAACAGAGCCACTTCCTCGATTCCATTACACCGACGCCAGTGCGGCTCGACCGGAAGCCCCCACGACGCCAGCGCCCGCAACATTTCGGCATGCGTCTCCTCGCGGGATCCGATTGCGCTCGAAGCGTGGCCGGCACGCCCCTCGCCTGCGCGGACAAGCTGATAAACAAAAACCGACAGCCCGCGCTTTGCGACGAGCGCCGGGTCGAGGTTTCTCATCGTCCCCGCCGCTGCGTTGCGCGGATTGGCAAACAAATCCTCGGCGGCTGCCTCCCGCTCCCGATTCAGTCGCTCAAACGCCGCACGCGGCAGATACACCTCACCACGCACTTCGACCCGGTCCTCGGGACCCCCGCGGAGACAGAGCGGCACGGCGCGGATCGTTCGGACGTTGGCCGTCACCTCTTCGCCGTGCGTCCCGTCGCCGCGAGTCGCCCCCCGGACGAGTCGCCCTCTCTCGTAGGTGATCGCGATGCTCAGTCCGTCGATCTTCATTTCGGCGACGTAGCCGACCGGCTGGTCTCCGAGTTCGGCGCCCTTCCTCACGCGCTCATCAAAGGCGCGCAGCTCCTCCTCGCTGTACGTGTTGTCCAGGCTGAGCATCGGCTCGAGATGAGTGACCGTTTCGAAGCCGGCCACCGGCCGACCGGCCACCCGCTGCGTCGGCGAATCGGCGGTCACGAGATCGGGCCTGGCGGCCTCGAGCGCTTCGAGTTCGTGGAGCAGCCGATCGAATTCCGCGTCGGAGATTTCAGGATCCGCGTGAATGTAGTACCGCTCTTCGTGATGACGAATGAGATCGCGCAGCTTACGTATGCGGGCTTCTGGGGATTCAGCCATGATGCGCGGGCGAGGGAGCCCGCTCCGCCTAGCGGTCGCGGGCGAGGACGTAGTCCGGCAAGGCCAGCAGCGCATCCCGTTCGGCGCTCGGCGGAAACGCGTACAGCGGTTTCTTCGCCCGCTCGCCGTAGTCGACCGCTCGCTTGTACGCGTAGTCGATCGATCGGTGCTCGCGCAGCACGCGAATCAAGCGCTGCCACTGCTCTTCCGTCGCCGTCCGACTGGCGATGATGTCGCGGACGATGCGCTGGCCGACCTCTTCGTCCTGCTGAAGCAGGTGGATGAGCGGCAGCGTCATTTTCCCTTCCCGAAGATCCGCTCCAATGGGCTTGCCGAGTGCCGCCCGGTCGCCCGTGAAGTCGAGCAGGTCGTCGACCAGCTGAAAGGCAATACCCAGGTTGAAGCCGTACTCCTGCAGCGCCTGAGCGCGCTCGGCGCTCACGTTTCCGAGCATGCCGCCAATCTGCGCGCAGCCGCCGAAGAGATACGCCGTCTTCATCCGGATGATGTCGAAGTACTCCTCCTCGATGATGTCGGCGTCCCCGTTCTTGGTCAGTTGGAAGAGCTCGCCCTCGATCATCCGCAGGGTGACGTCGCACAGCACGCGCACCAGATCGAGCGTGTCGTGCGTGAGCGCCATCGCCATCGACTTGATGTAGAGGTAATCGCCAAGGAGCACGGTGATGTCGTTCCCCCACCGCGAGTGCACAGCCGCGCGCCCGCGCCGGAGATCCGAGTCGTCGATGATGTCGTCGTGAACGAGCGTTGCCGTGTGGATGAACTCGACGACGGCAGCATAAAGGACCGCGCGGTCGCCCGTATAGCCAGCCAGTCGCGCCGCCATCAGCAGCACGGCCGGGCGGATGCGCTTGCCGCCGCTCGTCTGAATGTACTTGCCGATTGTCGGGATCAGCTGGACCTGCGACTCGACGTGACGCGCGAACTCCTGATCGACCCGTTCGAGGTCGGCCCGGATCGGCTCAAAAATCTGCGTCAGCGCCAGCGAAGATTTTTCCACGACGGTTCAGGTAGGACTCTATCACGGCCTGAACAGGCTGTGGAAGTTCGCGGTCGTCTGCGCCGCGAGCGTATGCACCGACCGGCCGTGCAAGCCTGCCAGAGTCTCCACGACCTGACGCACGTGCATCGGCTCGTTCCGCTTTCCGCGGAATGGTACCGGCGCCAGAAACGGGCTGTCCGTCTCAATCAGCAGGCGGTCGTCGGGAACCACCTTCGCGGTCTCTCGCAGTGCAACCGCTTTCGGGAACGTCACAATTCCGGCGAACGAGATGTGGAAGCCGAGCTCCAGCCCGGCTCGCGCCAGCGCCGGCGTGCCCGTGAAACAGTGCAGGACGCCGCGAAGCTCCCCGCGGCCCTCGTCCTTCAGAACTGCAATCGTGTCCGCATCCGCTTCGCGGGTGTGGACGACGACCGGAAGCGCCAGCTCCCTGGCCAGCCGTACCTGCGCGCGGAAGACCTGCTGCTGCACGTCGCGCGGCGAATGGTCGTAGTGATAGTCGAGCCCGATTTCGCCAACCGCGCGCGCCGACGACGATCGGAGGATCTGCTCGCGCACGACGTCTCGAGCCCGCTCGGGGTCGCCAGCAAACTCATGCGCCATGTGCGGGTGGATGCCGATGGACACGCGAACTTCCGGCCACGACGCTTCGATGCGAGCGGCCTGCTCCGCCTCCCTCGAGTTGCCTCCTTCGAGGATGATGAGTACCCGCTCGAGCGCTGCCTCCTTCGCTCTTGCGATGACGGCATCGAGATCGGGGCGGAAGGCTTCGTCCGCCAGATGGCAATGGGAATCGATCATCGTCTGCCGGCCGACGTCATCGGACGCGTACCCCCGGTTCGGGCGGATTTTCGAAGGAGATGAGCATCGGCTTCCCTCCTTCCGCGCTCGCAGCGAGCACCATCCCGTTCGACTCGACCCCCATCAGCTTCGCCGGCTTCAGGTTGGCAACAATGACGACCGTCCGGCCTACGAGCGACTCCGGCTCGTACGCTTCGGCAATGCCGGCGACGATGGTGCGCTGGTCGGCGCCGGTGTCGACCTGGAGTTTCAACAACTTCGTCGACTTGGGGACCCGCTCGGCGGCGAGGATCCGCGCCGTACGCAGCTCCACCTTCATGAAGTCGTCAATCGAAATCCGCTCTGGCGCGGCGGCTGCTGGTACGCCCGCGGCGGGCATGGCCGTGGCTGAGGCCGGGGGCGTGGATGCCCGGGGTGCGGCTCCCGAGGGCGCGCCTGGCTGCGGCGTGCCTGCCGGCTGGATTGGTGCGATGTCCTGCGGTTTGTGATCGGTCACTGTCGTGAGCTCCTTGCGAGGCCAGAGCGGCCCCTCCTGGGCGAGGACGCGCTCCCCTGAGGAGCGCCATCGTCCGTCGCGTTCGAAATGCACATCGTTTGGGTTCGCTCCCACGCGGCGCAGAATTTCCGCGCTCGACCGCGGCATGATTGGCGTGAGAAGCGTCGCCGCCATACGTATCGCCTCGGCGGCATCGAACAATACCTGTGTCAACCGGTCCGCGGTCGACGCCTCCTTGGCCAGTGCCCATGGCGCGGTCTGCGCGATGAATTCGTTGGTCGCGTCGATGATTCCGAACGCCGCTCCCGCGCCGTCCTGAAGCGCCAGACGGTCCATGCCGTGCTTGTAGGCGGCGGCGGCGCCGTCGGCGAGGCGCGCGAGCGACTCGTTCGTCGCGCCGGCAGGCGTGAGGAACCCCTTGCGGTAGCGATTCGCCATCGCCGTCACACGACTCACGAGATTGCCGAGGTTGTTCGCAAGATCGACGTTGTACCGCTCGTCGTACCGTTCCCACGAGAAGTCGCCGTCACCGCCAAACGTAATCTCCTTGACCAGATACAGACGGAGCGCGTCGGGACCGAAACGAGCCGCCGCTTCGATTGGATCGACGGCTGTTCCGAGCGATTTGCTCATGCGCTGCCCGTTCATCGTCATGAACCCGTGACCGAAGACCTGGCGCGGGAGGGGCAACTTGGCGGCCATCAGCATCGCCGGCCAAATCACCGTATGAAAACGCGTGATGTCCTTGCCGATCACGTGGAGGTCGGCGGGCCACCACCGCTTGAACATCGCGGCGTCGCCGCCAAGCCCGACCGCGGACGCATAGTTGATCAAGGCGTCGAACCAGACATACACGACGCTCGAGGGGTCGAATGGCAGCGGGATGCCCCACGACTGCCCCGCCCGACTGACCGAGATATCTTCAAGCCCGCCCTCGAGCAGCCGCAGAATTTCATTCCGTCGCGCTTCGGGTTGAACGAAGTCCGGGTGTTCCGCGAAGAAGTCGAGAAGCGGTCGCCCGTATTTCGAGAGGCGAAAGAAATAGTTCTTTTCTTCGATCCACAACGGCGTGATCGTCGGATGGAGCGGACAGCGGCCGTCGACGAGATCCTTGTCCTGTTTGAACGCTTCGCAGCCGACGCAGTACCAGCCTTCGTAGACGCCCTCGTAGATATCGCCGCTGTCGTGGATGACTTGCGCGAGAGCGGTGACGCCGGCCCTGTGGCGCGGCTCGGTCGTCCGGATGAAGTCGTCGAAGGAGATATCGAGGCTCCGCCACGTCTCGCGAAATTCGTGCTCCATCTGGTCGCAATACGCAAGCGGATCGAGCCCCTCCTCGGTCGCCTTCCTGAAGACGTTCTGCGAATGCTCGTCGTTCCCCATCAGGAAGCGTGTCTCCACGCCGCAGAGACGCTTGTAGCGGGCGATGACATCGGCCGCGATCTTCTCGTACGCCGTGCCGAGGTGAGGACGGCTGTTGACGTAATCGATCGCGGTTGTGAGGTAGAACCGGCTCACGGCTGCGATGCTCGCATGGGTTGGCGCGCGCCGTACGCCTGCACGGCGACGGCCTGGACTTCCTTGACCGGCACGCCGTGCGCTGAGGCGAGCTTCGCGCAATCGTCGAATTCCGGCGTCGCGTTCACGACGTGCCGGCCGCGCCACGCCAGCTTGAATCGGACTGTGCCGAGTGGCGTCTCGACCGGCACGACTTCGCGTTCGAGGCACTCTCGCTCGACGTCCTGATATCTGAGGCCGATGGTCGTCGTCTCCCGGAAGATGATGTCCGCCATCTTCGTCCGCAGCTCGGGCGGCACGATGACCGTCAGCCGCGTCCCCGGGCGGTTCTTCTTCATCTGGACCGGGACGTAGCAGACCTCAAGCGCACCCGCCGCGTACAAGCGCTCCATCGCGATGCCGAAGATCTGGGGGTTCATGTCGTCGATCTCGCACTCGATCACGGTTACGCGTCGGGCGGCCTGCTCGTCGGCGGCACGGCCGACGAGCAGGCGCAATACGTTCGGCGTCCCGGCCTCGTCGCGACTGCCCGCACCGTAGCCCACGCGCTCGACCGACATCGGCGGAATCGGCCCGAACGAGTCGGCATACGAGGTCGCGATGAGCGCGCCGGTAGGAGTGACCAGCTCCTTCTGAACCGCTCCGCCGTAGATGGGCGCGTCGCCGAGAAGTTTGACGGTGGCCGGCGCAGGCACCGGAAAGACCCCGTGAGCCGCCCGCACGGTCCCCCCTCCGACATTGAGCGGCGAGCAGACGACCCGTTCCGCCCCCGCCCACTCGAACGCGAACGCGGCACCGACGATGTCGATGATCGAGTCGAGCGCGCCCACTTCATGCAGGTGGACATCGTCGACCGCCATCTGGTGGATGGCTGCCTCGGTTCGGGCCAGGCGATCGAACATCGCCCTGGCCCGCTCGCGTGCGCCCGGGGAGAGCGCCGACTTGTCGACCAGCCGCAGGATTTCCGAGAGACCTCGATGCGCGTGGGAAGCGGCGTGGCCATGTGCGTGCTGTGGCTCCTGAGCATGGTGGTGTGCATGCCCGCGCTCCTGCACAACGAACTGCGTCGCAGATACCCCCGTGCGAAGGACGCGCAAGGCTCCCACGTCCACGTCGGCCAGCGCGAGACTCCCGAGCGCCTGTTTCAGCTCATCGAGCGGCAGGCCGGCGTCGAGAAAGGCGCCGAGCGTCATGTCGCCCGAAATGCCCGAGAAGCAGTCCAGGTACAGAATCCGTGACACTAGAGTCGTCCCATTTCCTTCAAGCTGCAGTATCGCGTATCGCCGAGGATCACGTGATCCACGACCTCGATACCCACGAGAGTTCCAGCCGCCCGAAGCCGCCGCGTGAGGTTCTCGTCATCGCGGCTCGGGGTGGGATCGCCGGAGGGGTGGTTGTGAAACACCAGAATCGCCGCCGCCGCACCGACAATCGCCTCTCGAAAGACCTCGCGTGGCTGCACGCTGGTCGAATTGAGTGTCCCCACCGCAACGACGACCGTTCTGAGCACGCGGTACTTCGAGTCGAAGAGCAGGACACCGAAGTTCTCCGTCGGCCGCGCGCCGAAGGTCGGCAGCAGGAACTCCGCCGCCGCGCGGGGGGTCCGCAGTTCGAGTCGGTGGTCAGGTCCGGGCGTCAGCGTTCGCCGTCCCAGCTCGAGTGCCGCGAGAAGCTGTACGGCCTTCGCTTCGCCGACCCCGGGGACCGGTGTCAGATCGTGGCACGTGGAGCGGGCGAGACCGTGCAGGCCGCCGCGCGCCTGCAGGAGCTCGTTGGCGACGCCCAGCGCCCCGGTCCGCGGCCGCCCGCTCCCGATCACCAACGCAACGAGTTCGTTGTCGCCGAGCACCGCCGCGCCGTGACGCTGAAGCTTCTCCCGCGGTCGATCGTCCGGCGACAGGTCTTTCATCGTACTACAGCTCAACCGCCCTACCGCGTCGTGCGCCTTGCAAGAACTGCGCGCAGCCAATGCGGCCGCACGTCAACGCTCGAATCCGCCTCGGTTCACAGGGTGATGTTTCGGGTTGGGCGGATATTGACGCTCGCGGCTAGCTCGACGTACGCGGAAATTGCGGGAGCCATCGCCCCTCGCACACCACTTCCGCCCAGCCGGTCAGGTAGACGCCGTCGGCCAGCCATTCGACTCGCTGCGCGCCGCCCGGCGCAATGACCTGCGCGTCGCGGGCGGCGCCGCCGTATGCGGCGGCGGCGACCAGCGACGCACACGATCCCGTTCCCGACGACTCGGTTGCGCCCACACCGCGCTCCCAGATTCGGATTCGCACGAGTCTGGGGCTTTCGACGTAGGCGAACTCGACATTGGTCCCGCCGGGAAACATCGCATGGCGCTCAAGTGCGCGCCCGAGCCGCTCGAATCGCTCATCGGAAGGCAGCGGCTCTAGCAGCACGCACTGCGGGTTCCCCATATTGAGCAGGACCGCCTTCACAAGGTCGCTGCCCACCGGAATGGTCGCTTCCCGGAGCAACGTTGGCGCCCCCATCGCGCTCCGAAACGTCTGCCGCGATCCCGACCGGCTCAGGCGCACGAGCCGCTTCGTGCCGGCGGCGGTCTCGATTGCCAGCTCCCGGCCGAGTGCGGCCTCGCGATCGAGCAGGAGCGCTCCCAGACCGCGCACGCCGTTGCCGGAGACTTCGGCCTCGCTACCGTCGGCGTTCCACAGCGTCATCGTGGCGCCTGTCGGGGTGGGCTCGTACAGGACGAGGCCGTCCGCGCCGATGCCGGAGTGTCGGTCGCACAATTCCCGAGCGAGCGCCTGGCCGTCGAGCCCCGCGACCTCGGTCCGTCGAACGTACAGAAAGTCGTTCCCGTACGCGTGGGCCTTGGCGAACGCGATCATCTGGTGCAAAAAGCGAGCAAGTGCCACCCGAATCGACGAACGAGCGCGCGCGGCAAGGCGTTGAAGGCGCCCACGAACAGGCCGTTATAAATCGCGCCTTTCCATCCGCCGTGCAGCCGCGACCTCACGGGAAACCGCTCGGGCACGAGCTCGACTTCGCGAAATCCTGAAAGGAGCTGCCGAAACTCAGGAATGCTGAACTTCGAGAGCACGGGTGCATCGTCGTGCTCGAGACCGACCTTCATGAGCCGGGAAAGCGCGTTCAGCCACGAAATGCGGTTGTACACCTGGAAGATGGCGCGCCCGCCTGGTTTGAGCACACGCCGGCATTCGTCGACGAGGCGCTGCGGGTGCGCCGTGTATTGGACGACGCCGTGGGCGTACACGAGATCGTAATGCTCGTCGGGAAAGGGCAGCTGCTCGCCGTCCGCCACCACGAGCTCACCCACGAGACCCTGTTGGGCAAGGTTGGCTTTCGCGAGGTCGATGGCCGACTGCGCGAGATCCACCCCGGTCACGACCGCTCCACTCCGGGCGAAGCGGGCCAGATCGACCGCCGCCCCGCACCCCACCTCGAGAACCGCCTTGCCGGGGCATGCGTCGAATGGTACGAGGCGCAACAGATGATGGAGCTTCTCGAAATGATACTGGTCGAGATCGTCAAAGAAACCGCGAGACCCCACCGGGTGGCGCGTGATCTCCAAGTCGTGGATGTGGTGCTCCCAGTACGTGCGCACCTCGGCGGTCGTCGTCACGACGGATAATATATCCCGGGTGCTTCGCGACGTTCAGCAGCTGACGGCCCGTACCTTCGACCTTCTCGTCGTCGGCGGCGGCATCTATGGGCTCGCGATCGCGCGCGACGCCGCGATGCGCGGTTTGTCGGTCGCGCTCGTTGAGGCGGACGACTTCGGCAGCGGCAGCTCATTCAATCACCTTCGAACCATCCACGGCGGGCTGCGGTACCTGCAGACGCTCGACCTCGCGCGTGCCCGCGAGTCGATCGGCGAGCGCCGCACCCTCGCGCGCATGGCGCCGCAGTCGGTGCGGCCGCTTGCCTTCGCCCTTCCGCTCTACCGCTCGCTCACCAGGGGCCGCCTGGCGATGCGCGCCGGCTTCCTGCTCGATCGGTTGCTTGCGAGCGGAAGGAACAATGACGTCGCCCCGTCGCTTCGTCTGCCTTCCGGGCGGGTGGTGTCGCGGAGCGAGGCCATCCAGCGGTTCCCCGGCATGCGGCGCCAGGGGCTGACGGGGGCTGCGGTCTACTTCGACTACATCACGACCGAATCCGATCGGCTGACCTTTGCCTGGGCGACCGCTGCCGTCGGCGCCGGCGCGGCGCTGGCGAATCACGTCGAGGGGGTCGCACTGATGGTTGAGAACCGCCGCGTGACCGGCCTCCGAGCGACCGACCGAGTCACAGGGCTCGACCTGGAGATCGGGGCGCGGCTGACGGTGAACGCGACCGGCGCCGCGGTCGATCGATTGTTGTCGCCGCTCGGCATAACGGCTCGCGTCCCGCTTCTCAAAGTCATGAATCTCGTCACGAGCCGGGAGGCCGGAGAGGAAGCCATCGGCGGGCGGTCTCGAAGCGGGCGCCATCTCTTTCTGGTCCCCTGGCGAGGCCGGGCGCTCTTCGGGACGTGGGAATCGGGGCGGGTCTCCGCGCCCGACGATACCGAGGTGACCGGGCCTGAGGTCTCCGATTTCATCCGGGAGCTGAACGAGGCGTTTCCCGCGCTCGATCTGCGCGTCGATGACATCACGATGATCCATCGCGGCCTTGTTCCCGCGGCGGTCGATGCTCGAGGCGGCGTGTCGCTCGAAGGGCACGAACGGATTCGCGATCACGCCTCGGAAGGGATCGAAGGGCTGATGAGCATCGCCGGCACGAAGTACACGACCGCGCGCAGCGTCGCCGAGCGAGTCACGAGCCGTGTGCTCGAAAAACTCCGGCTCCCGGCGGTTCCGTGCCGAACGATCGAGCCCCTGCCGGGCGGCGCGATGGACGACCCGCTGGCGACCATCGCGGCCGCGCGCGCTGAATACGACGCGCTTCTGCCGAGCGATTCGCTGCCGCATCTGGTCGCCAGCTACGGCACCGAATTCGGGAAGGTCATCGCGATCGCGCGCGATCGGCTCGAGTGGCTGTCGAAGGTCGCGGATCTGTCACCGGTCATCGGCGCCGAGCTCGTGTGGGCCGCCAGACACGAAATGGCGGCGACCTTGACCGACGCAGTAGCCCGCCGGACTCCGCTCGGGGTGCTCGGCTATCCAGGGGACTCGGCCGTTGAGCGGGCCGCTGCCCTTGTGGGCACGGAACTCGGCTGGCCGACCGATCGTCGACGCCTGGAAATCGATCGCCTGCGCGCGTTCTACGGAACGTTGAACGCGTGGAAGGCGTGAAGGCGTCGGACGGGCTAGACGGCGGCGGCCATCGCCCGAAGCTCCGCGGGCGGATTCAGGCGCGTGTCGAGCAGGTGGCGCGGCGCAACGTTGCCGAGCGCCTTGATCATGGATTGCTTGACGCCAGGATGCTCGAGTTCGAGGTCCATCAGAAGGCGCTTGACGCGCTGCCGCTGCAAGGCGAGGTCGCCGCAGGCCGGACAGCAGCAGCCGATAATCGGCAGCTCGCATTCCTTCGCATACTGCCGAGCCTCGTCTTCCCCCGCGAAGACCAGCGGTCGTATCACGACGTGCTCGCCATCGTCGGAGACGAGCTTGGCCGGCATCGCCTTGAGCGCGCCGGCAAAGAAAAGGTTCAGGAGGAGTGTCTCGATGAAGTCGTCGGCGTGATGCCCGAGGGCGATCTTGGTCGCGCCAACCTCCTTCGCGACACGGTAGAGGACGCCGCGCCGCAGCCGGGCGCACAATGAGCAGGGTGTCTGATCGGCATCCAGAATGTCTTCGATGACGCCCCCGATGCCGGTGTGCTCGATGCGGTACTCCCAGCCGCGCGTCTCGCACGTTCGCGCGATCAGATCGTGTTTGTACTCCTTGTATCCGGAATCGACGTTGACGGCGACGAGCGAGAACTTGACTGGGGCACGCTGCCGCAGGACATCGAGAATCTGCAGAAGCGCCCAGCTGTCCTTGCCGCCGGACAAGCCGACCATCACACGATCTCCATCCTCGACCATGTGGTAGTCGACGATCGCCCTCGTCGTCTTCTTCGCGAGGCGCGCTTCGAGCTCGCTGCGGTACGCCATCGCTTCATTCTAGACCAGAAGCGCGGACCGACGCGTCGAGGAAGGTCCTACGCGCGCGTCGAGACGATGCGGGCGGGCACGCCGACCGACACGGCGCCCGCCGGCACGTTCTCGCGCACGACCGCACCGGCGCCGACGATCCCGCGCTCGCCGATTGTCACGCCGTCGAGGATCTTTGCCCCCGCGCCGATCCAGGCGCCGGCGCCAATGTCGACGCCGGCCGACGTTCGCGATTGTTCGAGGACGGCCTTGCCGGGATCGGACCGATCGTGATCACCGCCAATGACGTAGCTGTACGCCGCCATGAGAACCGCCTCGCCGATCCGCACGCGGCTGGCCGAGAACAGTTCGCAGTTGAAGCCGATATTGGCGCCGGAAGCGAGCTCGATGTCGCCATTCTTGCAGGACAGGATGCTGTTGCGTCCGATGAAGACGCCGTCGCCAATCACGATGCCGCGATTGGACGCGCCCTTGGCATCGAGCAGGCAGTTGTCGTCGATGACCACGTCGTTTCCGATCCGGATCTTGTGGGGATGACGGAGCGACACGTTCTGGCCGAACACGACGTTCCGGCCGCATGAGGCGAGGAGGCTTGGGTACAACCACTTGCGCAACGCGAGACCGAGCGCTCCCGGACAGCTCTGGCTGAGCGTGACGATGAACTCGTAGTGAAGCAGCGATGGCCAGTCGCTCCGCCCGACGACGAGCGCGGCGTACTTCTCGCGGCTCGACGAGCCGCGCGCGAACAGATCGTCCTGAGCCCTAGAGCCATCCATGGTTGCGGTACCAGCCCAGCGTTCGCGCGATGCCCTCGCGCAGCCCGACCCTCGGCGCGTAGCCGATCTCCCGGCGCGCCCGCGTGATGTCGAACGCCCGGCTCTTGGTGAAGAAATCCACGCGGCGGCGATAGAGGGGCGGCTCGATGCCGAATGGAACGCAGACTGCCTCGCACAGCGCACCTGCCACCCAAAACGGCCAGACCGGCAGGTGCAGACGCGGCGGTCTCACGTGCGCGCCTTCCGCGATGAGCGCGACGAGCTCGTTGAGCGTGGTCACTTCGCCGCCGGCGAGAATGTAGGTCCGGTTGGCGGCCGCCGCCTCTCCGCCGGCGCGGCGAAATCCTTCGACGAGATCATCGATGTAGGTGAGATGGTAATAGATTTCGCCTCGACCCAGAATCGGAAAGCCGGGAAAACCGTCGCGTGCGACACCGCGAAAGAGCTTGAGCAGGCGTCGATCGCCGGGACCGTAGATGCCGCTCGGTCGAACGATGGTCACCTCGACGCCGGTCCGTTCGGCCGCGGCTCGTGCGAGGCGCTCCCCTTCCAGCTTCGTTACCTGGTAGATGTCGCCCGGGTTGAGCGGTGCATCCTCATTGGCTGGCGGATGCGCGATATCACCGTGCACGCCGACGGTACTGCAGTGGACCACTCGCCGGACGCGCGCCTCGGCGGCGGCCTCGACGAGGTCGCCCACGGCCGTCGCGTTGATCGCGCGATAGACCGCCTTCGAGACGCCGGCCTGACGATAGACCGCCGCGACATGATAGACGAGGTCGACACCTGTCATCGCGGCGCGGACCGCCCGGCGGTCGCGAATGTCTCCAGAAACGACTTCGATGCCTGCTGACATGAGCTCGGCGGCGCGCGTGGGATCTCGGACGAGCGCGCGGACGTTGTGGCCCTCCCCGGCAAGGCGCCGCGCGAGATGACCGCCCGTGAACCCGGTCGCCCCGGTTACGAGGTGACGCACCGTTCGGCCACGAGCGTCACGGGCGAGCCGAAAAGCTTCAGCAAACCGATTCGATCCAACGCGCCTTCGATGGCAGCCGTCAGTCGCTGTGAACCGAACGCCTTGTGCACGGCGATCGGCAGCACGAACTGGCGATGCACCGAGCGCACGCGAAATCCGGACCGTTGGAGCGCTTCGGCAACTTCCGCTTCCGAAAACACGCGGTAGGGCTCTGTCGGCACGCCCAGGCCGTACAGGAACCGACGCACGAGCGACTGTACAAGCGCCGTGCTGCGCTTCGACGGGAAGTCGAGGACCACCAGCTGATCCGCGACGCGGCAGAGCTCGGCGATGCACAGGCGCCATTTCGGGGAATGCATCAGGACGCGCAGCGCGACGACGACCTCGTACGAACGATCGGGAAAATCGAGAGCGTGAACGTCTCCGACGAGGAACTTGATGGTCGCGCCCTGCTCCGCCGCCCTCGCCCTGGCGACGGCCAGCATCTCCTCCGAGGCGTCGACGCCGGTCACGCGTGCGCCGCCGGAGGCGAGCAGGAGCGCAGCTCGTCCCGTGCCGGTGCCCGCATCGAGGATGACGCGTCCCTGTACCCGGCCGACGAAATCGGCCAGGACGCGCGCCTGCGCGCCGGCGACGAGCTCGCCGATCGGCCCGCCAAAGCGCCGGCGATCGAAGGTTTCCGCCGTGGTGCGATCGGCGTACACGGAGTAGCTGTAGTGCTTGTTCGACACTCGTGCGTTCACGCGGCGTCCTTGCCGTCGACAATGGCGGCGACAGGCGTGGGTGTGGAGGTGAGCGCTGCATACGCCCGCCGCGTCCGCTCCAGATACGCGTCGTAGCTGTACTTCGTGTCGGCCAGCGCGCGAGCCTGGCGGCCAACGGCCCTGGCGCGCTCCGGATCCTCGAGCGCGGCGACAATTCCGGACGCGAAATCTCCGGCCGATGCGCCGGTCAGGATGGCCGTCTCGTCGCTCAGGACTTGCGTGTGTGTCACGAGCCTGGTCGCGACGATCGGCTTCCCGGAACGGAGATACTGATAGATCTTGAGGGGCGTATTGGTGCCTTTTGACCGCGGCGAGACCAGCACGTCGGCAGCCGCGAGATACGCCGGTATCTCGAAGGCCGGGCGCTCGCCCGCAAAGATCGTCACATCCTCGATGTCCGCGGCGCGCGCCTCGGCCCGGGCGCGCTCGACCTGCACCGCCTTTCCACCGGCGAGCATCAGACGTGCGTCGGGACGGCGCGCTTTCACGATTGCCATGGCGTCGAACAGCAAGTCCAGCCCTTGATACGCTTCGAACGTCCCCGTATAGAGAATGATCGGTGTCGACGCCGTGAGCCCGTGCCGGGACCGGACTGCGGTCGCCTGCTCG
>Ga0187776_10000930_pt1 | contig 14261 bp, 16 predicted proteins | sample 0216_BV02_MP12_2_FD_132426 | JGI IMG/M metagenome (GOLD analysis project Ga0187776, IMG submission 132426) | Tropical peat soil microbial communities from peatlands in Department of Meta, Colombia - 0216_BV02_MP12_20_MG | ecosystem: Environmental > Terrestrial > Soil > Wetlands > Peat | place...
CCATCGCGAACCAGCGCGTGGTCCTCGCAGATGATCACTCGCACGGCAGCTCGGCCTTCACGATCGTCGGGCCGCCGGGCGGGCTCACGACGTCCAGGGTGCCATCGAGCGCCCGGACGCGCTTGCTGAGGCCGGTGAGCCCCGACCCGTGTGGATCGGCGCCGCCGTGCCCGTCATCGGCGACCGTGACCATCATGCTCGACTCACGTCGTTCGACGGACACGCGGGCGCTGGTGGAGCCGCCGTGCTTGGCCGCGTTCGTCAGCGCCTCGGCGACGACGAAGTACGCGGCCGTTCGGACCGACTCAGGGGTCTCCTCGACCGGTCCGATCGCGGTGAGCGAGACGGGCAGCGCCGAGCGCTGCGCGAGCGCCTCGATGGCCGTGGCCAGACCGCGCTCCTGCAGCAGTGCAGGGCGCAGTCCGCGCGAGAGATCGCGGAGCTCGCTGAGAGCGCCCAGGGCCTCGTCGCGCGCCCTGCGCACTGTGCCGCGCGCCAGCTCAGGATCGTTCGCGACGGCCTCCTCGGCCATCCCGAGGTCCATCGCGAGCGCGACGAGCCTCGCCTGTGCGCCGTCGTGGAGATCCCGCTCGATTCGCTCGAGCTGCTCGGTCGCGGCCTGGACGGCGCCCGCGCGCGTGCTGGCGAGCTCCTCGACGCGGGCGGTGAGGCGCTGGCGCTCGGACGGACCGAGGACCCGCGCCGCGACGGCTGCGTGCCCGCTCGCGAGGCCGTGGTTGAGCAGCACGAGCAGGGGCAGGAGGGCCAGCCCGATGGCGGTGGTGACGAATGCCCAGCCGGTCGACGTAACGGTGTAGATGCCGAGGTTGAGGGTCCCGTATTGCGTGTGCGGGTCGGGGATCGCCCACCACCAGAGAGGCATCGCGATGTAGCCGATAACGATGGCGGTGGCGGTCAGCGCGGCCACCGAGATCGCGAACCCGACGATCGAATTGAGCACAAGCCAGGCGAAGTCCTTCCAGGTTTGTGGGTCCGTGGTCACCGAGCGCAGGCGTGGCAGCACCCCCGGGCGCGGCGGGACGCGATAGACGCCGGCGATCGGCTCTCGGCGCAGCCATCCGGCGAGGTGTCGATCGAGCGTCGTCGTCCCGCGGAAGAGGTACGCCGTCGCGAGCCACACGAACACACCGACGATCAGCACCAGCAGCGAGACCGTGACGGTGAAGCCGGTGACCCACACGACGAACGCGATGACGCTCATGCAGAACATGCAGAGCAGGTACACGAAGTCCCTGCCCGCCGTGCTCGCGAGCGATAGGAGCGGCTTGGCCGCCCGTTCGGGGGTCGGCGCCACGGTGGGTCCGGCGCTTGTCATGGGATGAGTTTCGGCTCCGTTCATGACGATGATGATCGATTCCGAGGCGCAATTCCGGAATACGGATCCCGCGTGTCCGACGGTGGTGCTGTCCACACCAGGCTCCGCGGCGGCGCTCCCGGCCTGACGCGCGTGGCGGTCGGCTGCGGGTTGGCGGGGACGCTGCGGGTCGTGCGTCAGCACCGCGACCGCCGTTTGCGCGCGCGCCAGTCGAGGAGCCTCGCGACCTCTGACAGCTGCGCGGCGAAGTCGACGGCGCCGACGATGATCAGGCGCGGACGGGGCGCCGAGGTGTCGATGAACAGCGTGACGTCCCCGTGCGTCGCGAGCTCGCGGTGCTCGGCCCACATCGCCTCGCGCGCCAGCGCGAGTGCGGCCGCGTCGAGCTCGGGGTCGCCGAGCGTGCCCTCGGGCTCACTGTCGGGAGCGACGAGCACCTTCGCGCCCAGGCGCGGGCGGCCGAGCACGGTGACGAGCGCCGCCCGGGTCCCCGAGGCCGAGTACGCCGAGAAGCGCGCCTGCAAGCCGTCGCGCTCGAACTGCTCGACCCAGATCGAGATCTCCCCTCCGCACGGCAGCCCGACATCCCACGCGTCGGAGTCGGCGATTCCGTAGTGGAGCAGGCGCGGTTCGGCGCCGCCGATGATCCCCTCGGCGGCTTCGACGACGGCGCCCTCGACGCAGCCCCCTGAGACTGCGCCAACGACGTCTCCGTCGTCGTTGACCGCCATCCTCGTCCCTGCCGGCTGGGGCGCCGACTTCTTCGTCTTGACGACCGTCGCAAGCGCGACCCGATCCCCGCGCCGGCCCCATGTCTGTAGTGCCTCAAGGACCGCACTCATGTCACACCTCCGCTCATGACACACCCGGAGATTGGACCACGGCCTGATAGTCCTCCCACGTGTCGATGTCGCGCGGGATCGGTCCCCCGATCGGCACCTCGACCACATCATCACCGTGGCGGTCAAGGAGCCTCCACACGCCCTTGTCTCCGTGCAGCGCCGAGAGCTCGCCGAACATGCTCCGCGCGAATGCGAGGGGGTGCCCGCGCCCGTCTGCGTACGCGCACGCCGCGAGCTGCCCATCGCCCCGACCGGCCAGCAGCGCACCCACCGTCTCGGGTCGCACGCCGGGCTGGTCGCAGAGCATCAGCACGAGCAGCTCTGAGCACGGGTCGACGGCGTCGAGCGCGGCGGCGATCGACGACGAGCAACCCTCGCCGAATGCTTGGTTCTCGACCACGTCGACCTCTGTGAAGTCGACGCACGCCCGGACGTCATCGGCGTCGCCACCGATGACGCAGACCAACTGATCGAAGTCACAGCGCCGCGCGACGGCGAGCACGTGGTCGAGCAGCGTCGCGCGCCCGTACGGCAGCAGCTGCTTCGGTTGCCCGAGCCGCGACGAGCCGCCGGCCGCGAGCACCAGACCGGTCACGCGCCAGCCGATCATCTCTCCGACCCTCCCGCACTGTTCATCGCCTCCCACACCCGTGACGGCGTACACGGCATGTCGAGGTGCCGAACCCGATGCGGCCTGAGCGCATCGACGACGCATTGACGATCGCGGGCGGCGAGCCGACAGTCGCCGACTCGCGGACGCCCTTCGCGCCGAGCGTATGGTGCGGCGAGGGCGTGACCGTAGAGTCCGTCTCCCAGTCCGGGAGGGCCTGTCGGGATGGAGCTGCACGGCCGTGCCGCCGTCGTGCGGGACCTCGCCGGCGTCGGGGTGCCGCATCGTCTTCGTCGCCGACATGCCTCGTCGAGGTTAGTGGCCCACCAGAGCCGGCTAGAGCGTGGCCAGCCTGCCGGTGAAGTCCTTGATCAGTGCGTCGAGCACGCTGACGACGACTCCCTCGCCGATCGACGCCGCCTTGCCCGTGATCTGCGCGGCGGTGTGGATCGTGCCGCCGCCGTCCGACAGCGAGAAACTCACATTGGCGTTGGCGAAGCCCTGACCGCCCGCCTCGCGCGACTTCACCTTCCGGTCAAGAAGGGGTGATCGAGTTCAACCATCTGCCCACATCTCCTTTATCGAAACAGTATTGTTGAGGCCAAAACAATCCCATAGAATCTTGTTATGCCTACCATCGCCGGTGCCTACCAGCTGGGTCCGGAGACCGCGACTCTGACGGTCCGTACGGAGAAGGCGGGCGCCGCCTCGATGGCCGGTCACAACCTCCTGATCGAGGTCGGCGATTGGACCGCCACGTTCGAGCTCGGCGCGGAGCCGACGGAGTCCAAGGTCGCGCTGCGAGCGAACTCGGACTCCCTGAAGGTGCTCGAGGGGACTGGCGGCGCGATGACGCTCGAGGACGAACACAAGGCGTCGATCAAGCAGACGATCGACGAGGAGATCCTCAAGCGGACGCCGATCGAGTTCCGCTCGACGACCGTGTCGGACGCGGGCGTCGGTCGCTACGAGGTCAGCGGCGAGCTCGAGCTCGCGGGACGGCGCGAGCCGATCACGTTCGAGCTGAGGCTCGGAGCCGACGGCACCATCACCGGCTCGGCCGTCGTCAAGCAGACCAACTGGGGCATCACGCCGTACTCCGCGCTGTTCGGCACGCTCAAGGTCGTCGACGAGGTCACCGTCGAGATCGTGGCCAAGGTGTCTCTGAGCTGACATGCTCACCGTCGATGGCGCCGACCGCTTCATCGTCTGAGTTGCTTTCGATCGCGGGCGCGCTCGAGCTGGTCCTCGAGCGCGTCGGGCCGCTGCCCGTCGAGCGCGTGCCCCTCGAGGAGGCCTACGGCCGCTTCATCGCCGCGGATGTGGCCGCCGCGATCGACCTGCCGCCGTTCCCGAGCTCGGCGATGGATGGCTACGCGGTCCGGTCTGGCGATACGCCGGGAACGCTGAGCGTCGTCGGCGAGTCGGCCGCAGGACGGCCGCACAGCGGGATCGTGCGCCGCGGAGAGGCGGTCGCGATCTCGACCGGTGCCGTCCTGCCAGAGGGCGCCGATGCGGTCGTCCCGATCGAGGTCGTCGTGCGTGAGGGAGACGACGTGAGCATCGCTGAGCCGACTGGTGCGGACGCGTTCGTTCGGCATTCCGGCAGCGACATCGCATGCGGCGAGGAGATGCTCGTCGCGGGCCGTCGCGTCGGACCGGCGCAGATCGGCGCCGCCGCCGCGGTCGGCCTCGGGACGCTGCCGTGCCGGCGACGTCCGCGCGTGGCGATCCTCAGTACAGGCAGCGAACTCGTGCAGCCCGGAGGGATGCTCGGACCCGGCGAGATCTTCGACGCGAATGGACCGATGCTGCGCGCGGCGCTGCGCACGAGCGGTGCGGAGATCACCCGGATCCCGACGGCGGCCGACACGCGCGAGGAGCACCGCGCGGCGCTCGAGCGTGCGCTCGAGCACGACGTCATCGTCTCGACCGGCGGCGTGTCGGTCGGCGAGCACGATCTCGTCCGCGACGTCGGGTTCGAGCTCGGAGTCCACGAGGTGTTCTGGCGTGTGGCGATGCGCCCCGGAAAGCCGCTCGCGTTCGGGATACGCGACCGAGCGCTCCTGTTCGGGCTTCCGGGCAACCCCGTGTCGACGCTCGTCGGGTTCGAGCTGTTCGTGCGCCCGGCGCTGCTCGGGCTCCAGGGGGCGCACAATCCGCGTCCGCCCTTCCGCTCGGGAGTGCTCAGCGAGGCGGTCACTCGACTCGCCGCGCGCGACGACCTCATCAGGGTGCGGGCGATTCGCGGCGACGGGCGACAGACCCGCCTCGCGCCGCTCGCGGGGCAGCAGTCGCACCAGATCGCAGTTGCGGCGCAAGCCGACGGGCTCGCGCTCATCCCGCGCGGATCCGGCGGGCTGAGCGCCGGCACCGAGGTCGACTACCTGCCGCTCCACGGCTAGCGGGGGCCCACTTAGTGGCCCCCGCCGCACATCCCGTCCGGCTTCGCGGCTGCAAACCTTCACCTGCCGGCGTCCTCGCGAGCTTGTGTGCCCGAGGCACACGGCGCTCGCTGCGTCCTTGGCATGCTCGGTTTTCGCTCGCGAATCCATGACGGAACTCACGACGGAGACCACTTAGTCCCGGTAGACCGTCTGCGCGTCGAGGCCGCCCTCGACCCCGGGCGGCAGCGCGCCGGTGCCGTGCGCGTACGGGGCGATGTCGGCGATCGTCCGCGACCGCGAGGAGTCGCCGGGGCCGCCGAACGCCCCGTTGTCCCACGTCAGCTGGTCTGCGGGCGTCCCGAGATCGACGCCGGCGAGCAGCCGTGCCTTCGCGCGGATCTTGCCGGTCGCGCTGGTGATCGCCGCGGCCGTGCCGCCGGACGGGGTGGTGTTGAAGCCGTGGCCGCTCCCGAAGCGGTTCTCGTCGGCAGGGACGACCTTCACATCGAGCGCCGGGACGCCGAGCTCCTCGGCGACCTGCCGGGCGTACTCCGACTCCTTGCCGTCGGATTCGGTCGTCAGGCTCAGCACCATCTTTCCGGTGGGGTGAACGCGCAGGAACACCGTGCGGTACGCCTCGTTCGCCATCACTGATCCTCCTTCTGGCCGTTATGTTCGCCGCGCGACCCGCGCTCGAGGCGTCGGCGTTCCCGGTGCGCCGTCAACGCGTTGTGCTCCTCGAGATCGCAGAACGCCGGCTGCGGGCCGCCAAGCGGACGCGGCGGAACCGCTGGGCGCTTGCAGCCCGGGGTAGATGCACGTCTTGACCCGCTCCTCAGTCACCGGTCCCCCCGACTCCGCCGCCGGGCGCCCGCGATCCCCCCGCTCAGTCACCGGTGACCCCCCGACCTCGCCACGCGAACTCGCCAGGGATCGCGCCGGTGATACCCCGGCTCGGGCCGTACCCACTCGGCCTCGCCACGGAGCTGCCCTGCACCGGGGCGGCGCTCGCCCACGCCTCCTTGTCGGGCTCCGGCGCGGCTGTCGCCGGCACACCCAGTTCCGAGCCACGCGGAGCGGCGATCGCCTCGACGACCTCGTCGAGCCCCGCGAGGCTGTGGCCGCTGACGAGCGCATCGCAATGCGGCAGCGCTGCCGCCATTCCGCCCGTGCGCGGCGAGAAACCGCCCGCGGCCATCCGCGGATTGACCCACACGATCCGGTAGGCGACGCGCGCCAGGCGCTCCATCTCGCGCCCGACGAGCTTCGGATCGTGCAGCTCCCACCCGTCGGAGAGGATCACGATCACAGCGCCGCGCGCCATCCCCCGCCGCCCGTAGCGGTCGTTGAACGTCTTGAGCGACGCGCCGATCTTCGTTCCGCTAGACCAGTCCGGGACGGCGGCCGCGGCACGCTGGATCGCCCGCTCCGGGTTGCGGGACGCGAGCGCACGCGTCACACGCGTGAGGCGGGTCGCGAACACGAACGCCTCCGAGCGCCCGCGCACCATCTGCCCCGAAGCCGCGGAGGTCAGGAACTGGAGGTATGCGCGCGCGTAGGGCTCCATCGATCCCGAGATGTCGCAGAGCAAGACCATCCGGCGGCGCACGATCCGCCGCCGGCGGCGCGCGAGCCGGACCGGATCGCCGCCGGTGCGCAGGCTGCCGCGCTGCGTCCGCCGCAGATCGATCCGCTCGCCGTGGCGATTGCGCCGCGCCCGCCGCGTGCGGCGCAACGGGGGCGCGACTTCGAGGCGCGACATCAGGCGGTAGAGCCGCGCGAGCTCGTCGGGCTCGAGCGCGTCAAAGCGCTTGCCGCGGAGCACCTCCTCATCGCTCGGGGCGAGCGGGGCCGGGACCAAACGCTCGGGCGGTGGCTCGCTCTCGCCCCGTGGCGCCGGCGCGCGCGTGTGCGCCGCCTCGTCCGCGCCGGGCTCCCCAGGCGTGCGCTCGCGAGCGTGATCGGTGTCGCGCTCGGAGTCCGGCCGCTCGTCAGGCTGCGCGAGCATCGCGTGCAAATCGTCAGCCGCGGGCTCCTGCCGTGCTCCGTTGTCGCCGATTGCCCCGAACACGTCAGCGAAGACGCGGTCGAAGGTCCTCACATGCGACTGGTCGAACACGAACACGGCCCGAGCCGTCCAGTAGAGGCGCCGGCGGGCGATCGGCCGGACGAGCGTCAGGGCGCGCGCGAAGTTCGCCGAATTCTCGGCGCCGCCGGGAACGCCGGCGTCGTGCAGGCGCCGGCTGAACGCGCCGGCGAGCGCAGGAAGGTCGAGCCATTCGGTCTCGACGCGGAAGGTGCGATCAGCCACGGCTGCTCACCAGTTGCTCGAGGCCCGCGGCGCGGATGACCTCTTGATCCTCTGAGTACTTCAGGACCGTACCCAGCGTGCGGTCGATCGCCCCGGGGTCCAGGCGCTCGACGCCGAGGAGGCTGAGCGCCGCGAGCCAGTCGATCGCTTCGGCGATGCCCGGCGGCTTCTGGACATCTGAGTCGCGCATCCGCGACACGGCGTCGGCGACCTGGACGGCGAGCGTCTCTGACGCGCCCTTCACGCGTCTGCGGACGATCTCGACCTCGCGCTCGGGGCTCGGGTAGTCGATCCAGTGGTAGAGGCACCGGCGCTTGACGGCGTCGTGGAGATCGCGCGTGCGGTTCGAGGTGAGCACGATCACCGGCGGATGGGTCGCGCGCACCGGGCCGAGCTCGGGGATCGTGACCGCGGCCTCGGCGAGCAGCTCGAGCAGGAACGCCTCGAAGTCGTCGTCGGCGCGGTCGATCTCGTCGATCAGCAGCACCGCCGGCCGCGGCCCGGGATGCTCGAGCGCGCGCAGCAGCGGTCGGCGGATGAGGTAGTCGGGCCCGAACAGGTCCTCTTCGCGCAGGTGCGTGCCGCTCGCCTCCGCCAACCGGATGCTGAGCAGCTGGCGAGGGTAATTCCACTCGTACAGTGCTTCGGCGGCGTCAATCCCCTCGTAGCACTGAAGCCTGATCAGAGGAGTGTCGAGCGCGCCGGCAAGCGCCTTGGCGGCCTCGGTCTTGCCGACCCCGGCCTCGCCCTCGAGGAGCAGCGGCTGCGGCAGGCCGAGCGCGAGGAACATCGACGTGGCGAGGCCCTCGTCGACGAGGTAGTCGACGCTCCCGAGGCGCCGCGCGAGCGTCTCGACGTCCGGCGCGAGTTGCCTCACCTCAGCCTGCGACTGCCCGGTCTCCATGCTGCTCCTCGAACGTCAGCTTGCAGCCCATGCAGCAGAAGTAGACCGTGCGGCTGTTCCTCTCGAGCGCCGGCGTGTCATCGGCGATCACGATCGTCATTCCGCAGACCGGGTCGACGGCCGTGATGGGGCGCGCCCCGAGGTTTTGGGTAGTGCGCGCGTGGCTCGAGAGCCGCCGCACCTCAACGATTCGCGCGAGGATCGAGAGTGCGATCTCCGCCGCCGACCGCGCCCCGATGTCGAGCCCCGCCGGCGTCTCAAGCCGTGCGAGCAGCTGATCGCACACTCCGGCGTCGCGCAGCTGGTCGACCACCGCGCCACCGCGCTTACGCGAGGCGACGAGCCCGACATAGGGCAGCCCGGCCTCGAGTCCGGCCCGGAGGATCCCGAGCTCATCGCGGCCATGCGCCGCGACGGCGAGCCCGAGATCCCCGTGCGCGGCAACGACGCCCCCGGCGGAAGTGATGACGAGCGACAGTCCGGGCTCCGGTCCGATCCGCCGCAACGCGGCGACGATCGGAGAATCGCCGGCGAGGAGCACCCGTGGCGCGGGCAGCACCGGCTCGAGGAACACTTCGATCGTGCCACCGGACAGGCACGGGTTCGACACGGTGACGGTCCCTTCCTCGTCGGAGACCTCCATGGTTCTCGACGGATCCTCGCCGGCGCGCCCGTCCTCGGAGTCGGACCCGGTCGCCGCGTCCGGGAGGATCGGCAGCAGCAGCGGCTCCCCGGTCTCGATCGCCCTCAACGAGTACAGGCGCGCGCTGTGCTGCGCGCAGACGCCGCCGACGAACCCGTCGATCGCGCCGTCGTCGCTCACGAGCGCGGCGCTGCCGGGCTTGACACTCGTGGGGTGCTCGACCCGCACGACCGTCGCCACGACGAACGCCTGACCCTGCTCAGCCAGCTCCTTCGCCTTCCTGCTGAGGGCGCCCGAGATCACTGCGGCGGCTCGGGGCGTCCCTGCATCGCGGCCCACACGCGCGCGGGCGAGCACGGCATGTCGATGTGCATGACCCCGTGAGTCTGATGCAGCGCGTCGATCGCCGCGTTGACGATTGCGGGCGGCGACCCGACGTTCGGCGATTCGCCGACGCCCTTCGCACCGAGCGGATGATGCGGACACGGAGTGACTGTCGCGCCGAGCTCGAAGTCTGGGCACTCGAGCGCCGTCGGGATCAGGTAGTCCATGAACGATCCGTTCAGGCAGTTGCCCTCCTCGTCGAATGAGATCAACTCCCCGCTTGACGACGACGTCGGCCTCGGCGAACGCGCGGTTCGTGGCCGCCTCGTCTCCTGCCCCCCATAGGGGACTCGCGAGGTTGTCGGTCTGGCCCTCCTTGTCGTCGCGGATGAGCGGCGCGTCGGGGTCAAGCGCCTTTCGGGCGTTGACGATCGCCGGCAGCGGCTCGTACTCGACTTCGATCAGCGCCAGTGCGTCGCACGCGATGTACTCGCAGGTCGCGATCACGAACGCGACCTCCTGGCCCTGGAAGCGGACCTTGTCTCCTGCGAGCACTGCTTGCGTGTCGTAGGAGATCGTCGGCATCCACGCGAGGCCGAGCGTCTCGAGGTCCTTCGCGGTGATGACGGCGGCGACGCCAGGATGCTCGAGCGCTTTCGAGGTGTCGATCGAGACGATCTTCGCGTGCGCGTACGGGCTGCGCAGCATCACGCCGTGCAGCATTCCGGGCAGGCGGATGTCGTCGAGGTAGTTGCCCTTGCCGCGGATGAAGCGCGCGTCCTCCTTGCGCTTGAGCCGGCCGAAGCCGATCGGCCGCTCCTGGCCGAATGGATCCCGCCTACCCAGATTCTGCTCGGTTACGGCCATGCTCATGCCTCCTGCTTCAGCGCCGCTTCGTGCTCGGCCGCCCAGCGGACCGCGGCGACGATGCTCTTGTAGCCCGTGCAGCGACAGAGCGAGCCCGAGATCGCCGTGCGAATGTCCTGCTCCGTCAATCCGTCGCAGCGGAGCCGTCCCATCGGCTCGCGGGGAAACGATCGATCGCCCCGTCCGAGCTCGCGAGCGAGCGCTGGCTCGTCGGTCCGCCAGACCTCGATCCGACCACGTCGATCAGCCTGTTCCTCGAACGCAACAGGCTCGAGGGCGCAGAGATCGAGACCTACACGAGCCACGTCGCGGCGATCGCAGCGGCCGCGGCCGGCGAGGGCGTGGTCCTCGCGCTCGCCCACTCGGTGCTCGACCAGGTTCGCCGCCGCGCGCTCGTCAGGCTCGACGTCCGCGGTACCCCGATCATCGAGCTGTGGCACGCGAGCACCCTCGGGCTGGGCCGGGCCATCCCGGTCGCGCTGACGCTTCAACGGTTCGCGACGACGCCTGAGGCGACGCAGGCGATCTCGACCGGACGCGCCGGAACCGCGTCGGCACGAGCTCGCCGGGGCGTCCACGTGACGCTGTGGCGAAGCTTGGCGACGGCGCCCCCGGACTGACGCGACCAGCTCGGCTCCGAGGAGCAGCTGTTCTCCGAGCTCGCGGCCTAGCAGCGCAGCGGGGCTCAGGCGACCAGCTCGGCGGCCATCTCGTCGAAGACGCGGATGTAGTCGTCGACGGCCTCGTGCGAGTGCATGACCGACAGCGTCCACTCCTCTTCGCGACCCGGGGTCATGAAGATGCCGCGGTTCATGTTGTACAGCCACGCGAGCTCGGTGACGGCCACGTCCTGGTTGGCTTTGAAGGTCTCGTAGTCGACGATCCTCGTCGGCGAGAACGTGACGCATCCCTTGGCTCCGACGCCCACGGCGTAGCCGGGAAGCTGATGGCGATCGATGACCGCCTGGCACCCGGTGATCAGGCGATCGCCCAGGTCGTCGAGGTGACGGTAGGCGTCGGGCGTCAGGACTTCGTAGAGGCTGGCGCGCGCGGCCGCCATGCCGAGCGGGTTCCCGTTGTAGGTGCCGACCTGGTAGACGGTGCCGTCCTCGACGACCCGCATGACCTCCTCGGTGCCGCCGATCGCGCCGGCGGGAAGGCCGCCCCCGAGGGTCTTCGCGAGCGTGACCATGTCGGGCTTGACGCCGAAGCGCTCGGTCGCCCCGCCGGCGGCGATCGCAAGCCCCGTCTTCACCTCATCGAAGATGAGCACGATGCCGTGGCGGCGGGTGATCTCGCGGACCTCCTCGAGGTAGCCGTCATCGGGCAGGACGACGCCGAGGTTCATCATCGCCGCCTCCATGATCACGCAGGCGGGCTTGCGGCCCTCGGCCTCGAGCCGTTCGATGCGGCGCTCCATCGCGCCGGCGTCGTTGAACGGAACCGCGATCGTGAGCTCGGCGACGGCCATGGGGATCCCGCCGCCGTAGGGCAGCGAGGCGTAGGCCTCGCGGTCGCCGATCTTGTCGTACTCGACACCGATCGACACCATTACCGCGTCGTGATGACCGTGGTAGGAGCCGAAGATCTTCATGATCGTCTCGCGCCCGGTGAACCCGCGCGCGATCCGGATCGCGTCCATCGTCGCCTCGGAGCCGGAGTTGACGTAGCGCCACTGCTCGAGGCCCCAGCGGCGCTGCAGCTCCTCGGCGACGAGGACGCCGTCCTCGGTCGTCACCGCGAAGTGCGTGCCGTAGGCCACGCGCTCGCGAACGGCGCGGACGATCGCGGGGTTGGCATGGCCCTGGACCATCGAGCCGAACCCGTTGTGGAAGTCCCACAGGCGGTTGCCGTCCACGTCGTAGACCACGGCGCCCTCGCCGGTCGTCAGGTAGATCGGCCACGGGTCGCGCAGCTGATAGGACGACGAAACGCCGCCGCTCAGCGACTTGCGCGCGCGCTCGTACATGGCCGCGGATCCGCGGGTCCGGTCGTCGAGCCTGGCACTCTCGCGCTCGGTCAGCTCGGTGACACGCTCTCGGTCGATTTGCGCTCTCGTGTCGATCGACATCGTTCGAGATTAGAGTAGCCGCGCGCATGATGGCGTCACGAGAAGGAGGCTGAGCCAATGGGGAACCTGACGGGCACTTCGACAGCAGAGATCAACGCGCCCTTGGAGCACGTCTGGGAACTGGTCGAGAACGTCGAGAAGGCGCCTGAGTGGCAGGGCGGACTGAAGCAGATGCACGCGCTCGAGCGTGACTCCCAGGGCCGCGCGACGCTCGCCGAGTCGCATTCAGATGGGAAGGTCCGGACGATCAAGTCCAACGTCCGCTTCGTCTACGACGGCCCGACCAAGCTGACCTGGACCCAGGAGAAAGGCGACTTGAAATCCGTTGACGGGAGCTGGCAGCTCGAGGATCTTGGGGAGGGACGCACGCGCGCGACCTACTCACTCGATGTGGATCTGGGGCGGGTGCTCGGGATGGTGATCCGGGGCCCGCTCGTCGACGTGCTCCGGGGGATGCTCATCAATGCGCGCGCCGGAGAGCTGAAGAAGGCGCTCGAGGGCTGACGCTAACCCGCACCAGGCACCTCAACCCGACCGAGCGTCGCCGCGGCCAGCGTGATCTCGGCAATCCGCTCGGCGTGCTGCAGCGAGAGCAGATGCCCGGCGCGCCGCAGCGGCACGAGTCCGGCGCCGCGGATCTGACGGGCGAGCAGCTTTGCCGAGGCCGGCGGCACGACGCGATCGGCCGACCCGATAACGATCGTCGTCGGCACCGCGATCTGCGACAGGCGAGACTCGAGCGCCGGCAGCTGGACGATCAGCGCACGCTGCTCGACGAGGAACGACCGCCACGCCCACGGCGAGCGGAGCATCCTCGCCGCCGCTCGGAGATAGTCCCGGTCCAACTCCAGTCGCGACCCCACCCAGTCGCGCAGCTGCGGACCAGCCAGCGCGACCCCCGGACCGGCGAGCGCCGCGACACTGAAGAGCGGCCCGACGAGCGGTGCCGCAAGCCAGTGGTCGATCCATTGCAAGGAGGCGTCGTTGACCGCCGGAGCAAGCAGCACGAGCGCCCCCACCCGCTCGGGGTGATCGGCGCACAGCCACGCCGCGACGGCGGCGCCGAAGCTGTGCCCGACGACCGTCACCCGGTCGGCGCGGGCGGCGTCGAGGGCCCTCAGCGCGGACCGAGCGTTCCCAGGGAGATCGCGGGGGGCGCTGCGGCCGTCCCACCCCGGCCGGTCGACGGCGATCGTCTGCACGCGGCGGTCGAGCGCCGCGACCACGAGATCCCAATCCCGCGCACCCCCGGGCTGGCCGTGCAGCAGGAGAACGGGGTCGGCTTGGGGCGCCTGCCCGGTGCCCGTCAAGCGGCCCCGGGGGGACCGCTTGCGGCGTGCTCGCCGACGGACTGGCCATCGCGGCCGATGTAGCCGTCCTTGCCGCGGGCGACGATCACGATCGCCTCCGTCTGTCCGGCGTTGCGCATCCCTCGGTGCATATGCGAGTCGACGCGCACGATGCCGCCGGGACCGAGCAGATGGCGGGTGCCGTCTCCAAACCGGAACTCGACCTGGCCCTCATGGACGAAGTAGGCTCCTCTTGCTCGTCGTGATAGTAAGGCCGGTCGTGTAGTCGGGCGGCAGCACCAGGGCGTTGATCCCGAAGGCGGTCACATCCAGTTCCCTGCGGATCTTGCGAAAGCCGTAGCTATCGCCCATCTGGGCCAGGCTCGAGACCGCGTAGCCTTCTCCCTTGGTCATACGTCAATCGTATTGCTCCCGCCGCGCCCCAGCGGGAGTAAAGATCGCGTCCCGTTGGCCATCCGGTCGCGTCCCGTTGGCCATCCGCGAGGCCGACGAAGGCCCAACCCGGGTCCTAGACTCTAAGTTGTGACGTCAGCGCTCCTGTCCGAGGCGCTCGCGCCTGTCCGCGCCAATCCGTCGCGCGCGGCGCTGCTGTTCGACATCGACGGCACGCTTGCGCCGATCGTCCAGCACGCCGCCGACGCGCGCGTCCCCGAGGG
>Ga0187776_10000932_pt1 | contig 14257 bp, 15 predicted proteins | sample 0216_BV02_MP12_2_FD_132426 | JGI IMG/M metagenome (GOLD analysis project Ga0187776, IMG submission 132426) | Tropical peat soil microbial communities from peatlands in Department of Meta, Colombia - 0216_BV02_MP12_20_MG | ecosystem: Environmental > Terrestrial > Soil > Wetlands > Peat | place...
GAGCAGGCCGCGCCGGCGGCGTCTTCCTGATCGTCCTCTACGCCGTGTTCGTCGCCGTCCAGGTCGTCGCCGCGGCGTAGCTTCAGTCCATCGGCACCTGGGGAAGCAGGACCGGCGCGATCCGGTCGAGGATCTCGGTCAGGCTCTCCCCCGTCGCCGTGATCCCGTGGTTGCGTAGACCGACGACGGCGTGGCCCGGGTCGGGCGAGGCCGCCACGAGCGAGGCGACGCCGGACGCGAGCTCCTCCGTGCCGCACGGATAGTTGATGTCCGTCGCCTCGATCCCGTCGATCCAGGCGTGGACGTGGAGGATCGCTCCGACCTCCGGGTTCTGCCGGTAGATCATCCAGTGCTCGATCGCGTCGACCGAGACCCGCCGCGGCTCGACGCCGGTGGGCACGCTGAGGACGATCCGCCCCGTCGCCGGCTCGTAGCCGGAGACGAGCAGGATGTCCCGGCCGGGCACCTCGAGCTTCGACTTGTCGACGCCGCTCGCGCTCATCCAGAACCGCCGCGCGTCCTTTCGGGCCGAGAGGTTGCCGTACGAGAGCCCGCCGATCGCGTACAGCCGCTTGATCCGGCGCAGGTCGGCGGGGCTCACGAGCTCCTCGACGGGGAACGGCGCGGGCAGCAGCCCGAGCCGGTCGAGCCGGCGCCCGGCCTCCGCGATCTCGCGGGTCAGGCCGTCGCCGCCCCAGAGCTCCGGCTCCAGGTCGCGCCGGAACTCGTTGTCGATCACGAGGCGCGCGGTCGCGAGCGGCTGGAGACGGTCGACGACCGCCTCGGCGAGCCCTGGGCCGTCCGGGACGAGGTAGTGGCCACGCTCCATCGTCGTGAACAGGACTCCATGGCCCGGCACGTAGCAAAGGCTGATGTTCGCGAGGGCTCGGACGAGCATCGGATACGTCTCGCGCAGCTCGTCCCCGGGCGGCTCGGGAAGGCTCCAGAGGGCGGCGACGAACGTCCCCTTGGCGCGCCGCCTGAACGGCCTGGGCCGGTCGCGGTCGACAACATTGAGGACGACGTCCGCCCCTGCCTCGGCCCTGGCGACCGTGAAGCCACGCGAGCTCAGCACGGCGACGAGCTCTTCCGAGAGCTCGGCAAGAAGCCCGGTCGCAGCTCCGGCGAGCGCGAAGGTTCCGAGCGAGAGCCCCGTGTCGGCGGCCGTCCCGGCATCGAGCGACGATGTCATGCCGTAGCGGATAGCACCGCGGGGGCCCGGGCGAATCCGGATTTTCCCGCACAGCTACCCGAGCGCGTGCTGCTGCTGCTCGAGCGCCTGCTCCGGAGCGACGACGCGTCCGCCGCGTGACCAGGAGGCGAGCGCCGCGACGAGACAGGCGGCGACGGCGAACGCAAAGGCCTCGTCCAGGCCGCTGTGGAACGGCGCCGAGATCAGGTGCGGGAAGAAGCCGCGCCCACGGATCGCCGCCGCGTCGCGGTTGGGCAGCTTCGCGAGCACGTGGGGGCCGATCAACTCCTTGGCGGGGTTGTAGCCGAGGAAGGCGGCAAACAGGACCGAGACGGGCGGCAGATGACTGACGCGCGTCGCAACGCCGGCGGAAACGCCGTGCGCCCGCAGCCCCGTGGCAAGCGAACGGGGCAGCGTCGCCGAAAGGCCCACGATCATCAGCGTGAAGAAGATCCCGATCGAGAGCACCTGCGCGGAGTTCTGGAACGTCTGGTTCATGCCGCCGCCCGCTCCGCGGTGCCGGGCGGGGAGGCTGTTCATGACCCCGGCGCGATTCGGCGAAGCGAAGGCGCCCATCGAAAGCCCCATCAGCAGGAGGATCGCGGCGAAGACCGGGTACGAGAAGTCGACGGGCAGCAGCGCGAGCAGCACGAAGCTGAGCGCGGAGACGAGCATCCCGCCAGTCGCGAACGGCCGCGAGCCGTAGCGGTCGGAAAGGATGCCCGAGATGGGCCCGGCGAGGAGGAAGCCGACGGTGAGCGGGAGCATGGCGATCCCTGCCCGCAACGGAGTGGACGCGAAGTCGTAGCCGTGCTCGGGCAGCCAGATGCCCTGTAGCCAGATGATGAGCATGAACATCAGGCCGCCGCGCGAGACCGCCGAGAGGAAGCTCGAGAGGACGCCGAAGGTGAAGGCGCGGATCCGGAACAGCCCGAGCTCGAACATCGGGGACTTCGACCGCAGCTCGACGAACGCGAACAGCGCGAGCAGCGCCGCGCCGACGGCGAGGCAGGCGTCGACGAGCGGCGACTCCCACCCCATCGCATGGTCCCCGTAGGGCCGGATCCCGTATGTGATCCCGATCATCACGAGCACGAGCCCGGTCGCAAACGTCAGGTTCCCAAGCCAGTCGATCGGCTCGCGCGTTCGGACGCCGATCTCACGCAGGCTGTGGCACGACCAGATCGTCCCGGCCACGCCGAACGGCACCGAGACGAGGAAGACGAGCCGCCACGAGATCGGCGCGAGAACGCCGCCGAGCACGAGGCCGAGGAACAAGCCGCTGATGCCGACGACGTTGTTGATCCCGAGCGCCATACCGCGCTGGTTCGCCGGGAAAGCGTCGGTGAGGATCGCGACCGAGTTCGCGATGAGGAAGGCCGCGCCGATCCCCTGCGCGATCCGGAAGCCGATCAGCCAGTCGGCGCCGGCCCTCCCGTGCAGCCAGTCGATCGTGAGGAGCAGCGACGCGACTGTGTAGACGACGAAGCCGACGTTGTACATGCGCACGCGCCCGAACTGGTCTCCCAGCCGGCCGAGGCTGACGACGAGAACGCTCGAGACGACGAGGAAGCCCAGGATCATCCAGAGGAGGTAGAAGCTGTTGCCGGGCCGGAGTGGATCGAGGTGGATGCCCCGGAAGATGTCCGGCATCGCGATGAGCACGATCGAGCCGTCGATCGTCGCCAGCAGCACGCCGAGCGTGGTGTTGGAGAGCGCGATCCACTTGTAGCGAGAATCAACAGGCAACCTGCGCAGGCTACCTGTCTACAATGCCGCCGTGCCCCGTCCATCGGCGCAGATCGCGACCGCCGCGAGTGAGCTCCGGCTCGTCCTGGGCCAGCTCGTGCGCCGGCTCCGGGCCGAGTACTCGTTCCCCGTCGCGCAGGCGAGCGTCCTCAGCCGGCTCGACCGCGAAGGAGCGCAAACGACCAGCGGCCTCGCGGCGGCCGAACGTGTGCGGCCGCAGTCGATGGCGCAGACGCTCACCGAGCTCGAGACGGCGGAGCTGATCGAGCGCCGGCCCGATCCTGCCGACCGCAGACGTGTCCTGATCGAGCTCACGCCGCTCGGCCGCGATAGGGTGCTCGAGGCGCGGGGGCGACGTGAGGATTGGCTCGCCGCGGCGATCGCCGAGGAGCTGACCCCGGACGAGCAGCGGACGCTGCTGGCCGCCGTGCCGCTGCTGCGACGGCTGTCTCGACACTGAGGAGGAAGCAGCGATGCGCATTCGCTGGTACGGCCAGTCCGCGTTCCTGCTCACGGGCGTGCACCATCGCGTGTTCATCGACCCGTTCGGCGACATCGCAAGTGCGCCGCGGCGGGCGGACTGGAGGTGGGACTACCCGCCGATCGAGGGGGCGGAGGCCGACGTGCTGCTCGTCACCCACGACCATCTCGACCACAACGCGGTGGAGGCGATCGGCGGCGATCCGGTCGTGCTGGCGAAGGCCGGGAGGCACGAGTCACCGCTGGGCGAGGTCGTCGGCATCGCGTCGGAGCACGACGCCGCGGCGGGCACCGAGCGCGGCCCGAACACGATCTTCCGCTTCGCAGTCGACGGGACGACCGTGGCGCATTTCGGTGACTTCGGCCAGCCGTCGCTGCGGCCGACACAGTGGGAGGCCCTCGGCGACGTCGACGTCCTCTTCCTGCCTGTCGGCGGAGGGCCGACGATCGGGTCGGACGCTGCCGCCGAACTCGTGCGCGAGGTCCGGCCACGCCTCGTCGTCCCGATGCACTACCGGACGCCGGCGATCGGCTTCCTCGATCCGCCGGACGCGTTCATCGAAGCGCTCGGAGCGCGCGTCGAACGACTGGAGACGAGCGAGGCCGAGGTGGAACCGCTCCTCGGCAGCCGCGAGGAGCCGGTCGTGGCGCTGCTCGCGCCGCCTACGGCTTCTTCGTGATGACCTTGCCCGACGGGGAGAGCACGTACCAGAGGCCGCCGTTGAGGTTCAGCGCCTGTCCGGTTGCTTGGCCGGGCTTCGAGTCGACGATGTACGTGTAGAGCGGCCAGCGGTTGTACGTGACGACTTTGCCGCCGCCAGGGTTCGGGTCGGATCCAAGGAGTGCCTTGCGCGCAGCGCCGCCGGCCGTCGCCTTCTGCCCGGCCTTCAGCTTCAGCGGCGGCCAGGTCACAGCGCATGAGCCCTTGCAGGTCACCTTCTTCTGCTTGTCGGGCTTGAACATGTAAAGCGTCAGGCCGCGGCTGTTGACGAGAACGGTGCCGAGCCCCTTGATGTTGCGCGTCTGCACCGTCGCGCCCTTGGCCTCGTGCCGTGCGCCGGCGAACGCGCTCGACGACGCCGCGACCGCGACCAACGCCACGAGGATGGCGGCGGCCGCAATCCGGAGCCTCGTCCCGCGCGTAGCCACTCCCGTCACTGTAGCCACAGAAGGAGGAGCAGGGTGCGCAGGAGCGTTCTCGTTCTACTCGTCTTCGGGCTTGTCGCGGCCTTCGGGGCGATCGCAGCCGCGTCGACCGGCGGACTGCCGAACATCGGCACGCCTTCGATGCAAGCCCAGCCCGTCTACAAGGGCTATTACGACCAGCACATCGACACCTACCTCATCACCGACGTCTCGTCGAAGTCTCAGGCAACTGCGATGCACGTCAACTACTCGAAGGAGCTCGGTACGGTCAAGGGCCTGCCACGGCAGTTCTTCGTGAAGGGGCCTGCCGCGAAGGGCCAGCTGACGGTCTTCGGCTCGCAGCCGGGCGAGTCGGACTACAACCCCCTCTGGGAAGAGATCTGGGTTACCTGGAAGTCGGGCGTCAAGCCCGTGCTCCTGGGCAAGGACGATCAGATCGACTCCCTCGCGAAGAAGGGGAAGCTCACCGAGAAGGACGCACACATCGTCCTCAACGCCCCGATCCTGAAGGTCGGAAAGGGAGGCTGAACCGACCCTGATCTCCCCGAGCATGGCTGTTGTTGCAGATCCCCCGAAAGGGGGAAGCCGAACGGGGCCCGGGCACGAGATGATCGCGCTTGACTCCCGCTCGGGGCTGACGGCAAACACACTCTGCGGCGGAGTTTTCGAAGCGGCGGGCTATGCCCGCCGCTTTGCTTGTCGCCGGGCTGGAGGCACATTGGGCCGGTGGAGGTTCGGCCGCCTGGCCGCGCTGAGGGTTCGAGGGTCTCGCTCCTCGTCGCTAGTGCCAGTGAGCGGACACGCCTGCATCCGCGAGCTTCGGCATCAACGAGATCGGCGGCGTCCAGAGCGGGCCCTTTCGGACGAGCCGCTCCGCGTCGTCTGCCGGCATCGGTCGGCCGAAGAGATAGCCCTGGCCGAGGCGGCAGCCCAACTGCCGCAGACGTTCGGCCTGTGCCGGATGCTCGATCCCCTCGCCGACGGTGGCGAGACCGAGCGAGTCGCCGAGCCGCAGGATCGCGTCGACGAACGAGTCGTCTGCCTCGTCGCCCACGAGCTTGTCGACGAACGGCTTCGGGATCTTCAATGACTCGATCGGGAACTCGGCGAGACGGCTCAGCGACGAGTAGCCGGTCCCGAAGTCGTCGATCGTCAAGCCCACGCCGAGGTCGCGCAACCGCCGCATGGCCATCAGCGCGGCGTCGCTCCCCTGGACGACACCGAGCTCCGTCACCTCGACCACGAGCCGGCTCGGATCGACCCCAAACCCCTTCAACGCCTCGGCGAGCGTGTCGACGAGCCGCTCGTTGGCGAGCTCTGCCGGCGAGAGGTTGAGCCAGATGCTCAGCTCCTCGGGCAGGCGGCGGGCGACGTCGAGAGCCTGCTGGAGCACGAGGCGCCCGAGCTCGACCGTCAACCCGGTCTCCTCGGCGGCGGGCAGGAAGTCCGCAGCGCTGAGGAAACCGCGCGTCGGATGCGTCCACCGGGCGAGAACCTCGAATCCTTCGATCTCCCCGTCCTCGAGCCGCACGACCGGCTGGTAGTGGACGACGATCTCCTGCCGCTCGAGCGCAGCCTCGAGGTCGAGGCCGAGCTGCCGCTGGGCGCGAAGCTGCTCGTGCAACTCCGCCTCGTACAGCGTGTACGAGCGGTCCGAGCGCTTGACGCTGTACATCGCGATGTCCGCGTTGCGGAGCAGATCGTCGGCGGTCGTCTCAGCGGCGGTCCCTACGGCGATGCCGATGCTCACATGGCATGCGACGTCTCCGCAGCTGAGCGCGTACGTGCCGTCGATCGCGTCTATGAGACGCCGCGCGGCAGCGACGGCGGACTCGACATCCGCCTCGCGGACGAGGACGGCGAACTCGTCACCGCCGATCCGCGCCGCGAGATCCTGTGCTCGGGTGGCATTTTCGAGGCGCCTGGCGAACTCGGCGAGCAGCTCGTCGCCGGCGCTGTGTCCCCACGTGTCGTTGACGGTCTTGAAGCGGTCGAGGTCGAGGTAGAGGACGGCTGTAGAGGAGTCTCCGCCGCGCTCGAGCTCGTGCTCGACCGCCTCCAGCAGGTGAGGGCGGTTCGGGAGCTTCGTGAGGGCGTCGTGGTACGCCTGGTGGCGGAGCTGCTCCTTGAGCTGCGTCACCTGCGCGAGCGAGTGCTCGAGCCGTCCGTTCTCGAGCAAGATGCTCGCGTGGCCGGCAAAGGTCGAGAAGAGGTCGACGTCGGCCTCCCCGAATGTGCTCACGTCGCCGACGCGCTCGCCGACGACGAGCAGGCCGAACGTCCTGTCCTCGCCCCGCAGCGGCCCCACGATGGCGTCCTCCAGCCCGCGCGAGAGAAGGAACCCGTCAAGTTCGCTCACCGACCTGCGCCGCGTGACCAGCTTCGCCGAGTCGCCGGCGGTGATCGCCTCGAATGCCTTGGCGTCATCAGGCGCAAAACCCTCCTCGGGATGCATGAGCAGCTCGCCTTCCGCGCCGCTGACACTGCGCAGAGGAGCCTCGCCCTCGGAGGTGGGCAGAAGCAGGATCTCGGCGTACTCCGCCCGCAACAGCCGGCGTGCTGCGACGAGGAGCTGCCCGACCGCCAGGCCGAATTCGGGCGCACCCTGCGTCGCGCGCATCGATTCGTAGAGGAACTCGACGTGCTCCCGCTGCTCGCGCTGCTCCATGTAGCCGCGGAAGGCGGCCGCGCAGGCGAGGACGGGAATGACCAAGAGGAACACGGCCAGCGGACGGACGTCGAGGAGCTCGACGACCGCCAGCCCGAGCGAAGCGGTCGCGAGCGCTCCCACCGTCGAGGTCAGGAGCGTCCGGGCGAGCTGAGGCGCGAGGAAGCGCTCCTCGGCGATGGCGATCACGGTCGAGACGAGCAAGATGCCGACGACGTGGGCGATGGCGCAGGCCACGAGAACGATCGCCCACAAGTGGGGCCCGGAGTCGGTCGGCGACGCGAGCGAACGGAAGATCAAGAGAGCGATGCCGCTGCAGAGGGGAAGCTCGGCGAGGTTGAAGACGAACTTCACTGGGCGCTGGCTCCGCCGACGGTTGAGCCCGAGCGCGACGGACGTCCCGGCGAGTTGCCCGATCAGGAGGCCCGCAGGCGAGCCGAGCATCAGGCCGAGCGTGAGCCCGATCTCGGTCAGCGAGAGCGTGTGCGCCTGCTTCCTGAACTCGAGGTGGACAACGAACACCTCGGCGAAGTAGAAGGCGAGTGCGAGGGCCCACCACGACAGGTGCGGGCCGCCCGCGAACAATGGGTCGCCGAACCTGTGCTCGGCGATCGCCCACACGACCGCGCACGCGAGCGCCAGGACGCCGTTGAAAGCCCAGACGCGTCCGGGGCCGTGCAGCCCTTCGCGCAACGAGCCGAGCGAGCGCAACAGCTCGCCCGGCATGCGGCGCTGATTGCTGAGAGGCCGGCCGGCTAGCACCGGCCTCTCCCGCTGTCGATCAGCCCCAGCTTGCTCCGAGCCACTGGTCGCCCTCCCAGTCCAAGCCGCTCCAGCTCGAGCCGCTCCACGAGCTGCCACTCCACGAGTTGCCGCTCCAGGAGCTGCCCGACCAGCTCGAGCCGCCCCACGTATTGTCAGACCAGACGAGATCGCTCCAGCTCGAGCCGCTCCACGAGCTGCCGCTCCAGGAGCTGCCCGACCAGCTCGAGCCGCTCCACGAGCTACCGCTCCAGGAGCTGCCCGTCCACTGCGAGCCGTTCCACGTGCCGCCCGACCAACTCGATCCGGCCGCCTCGAGCGCGGCCATCGCCGCCGAGTCGAAGGGCATTCCGAAGATGTCCCGCTCGCCCTCGAGGACGACGCCGTTGAGCGAGAGGTGGGCGCTGCCGCGCGACAGCTCGAGCGATCCGCTCCCCGTCGACCACCTCATGCCCGATAGGAGCCAGGCGGGGAGGTAGTGGCGGTCGAAGAAGGTACGCCAGTCCCAACCACCATGCGCCGCGGGGGGCGCTTCCTGCAGCAGCTTGTTCAGATCGAGCTCGCCCGCGCCCTGCACGAGGGGGCCGTTGCCCGGCAGGTTGTCGGTGCTCGCCATGAGCATCTGCTCGACCTGGTCCGGTGTGAGCTGCGGATACTTCTGAAGCAGGAGGGCAACCGCGCCGGTCACGAAGGCCGCCGCCTCCGAGGTGCCGCTGCCGCGGAAGTAGAGGGCGCCGAGCGCCGCATCCGGATTGTTCTGGTCGATGTAGGAGCCCGGCACGCGCAAGCCCTGCATGTGCGTCCCCGGCGCGAGCAGGTTCGGCGGCCGGCAGTTCGTAAGCCGGCAGACCAGCGCGCCGGCGGAGAAGGAAGCAGGACGGTCGTCGCCCGTCCACGCCGTTCCCATCGTGTCGGCCGCGCCCACGGCGATGAGATGCGGGTCGTAGGCCGGATCGGTGAGGCCCGTGCCGATGCCCGTGTTGCCGGCGGCGGTGACGACGACGATGCCGTCCTTCCACGCCTGCTCCAGGGCATACGCGAGCGGGTCGACGGTGTAGGGCTGCCTAGAGTTCGTGCCGTACGAAAGGTTGATGACACGGATGTCCATCCCGTTGTCGTACCGGTGCTGGTCGACCCAGTCGATCGCTGCGATGACCTGGCTCACGTCGACGGCGCCGTCGGAATCGCCGACCTTCACCGAGAGGATGCGCGAACCGGGTGCCACGCCGCGGTAGCCGCCCGGCTGGTCGTCGTTGCCAGCGATGACCCCTGCCATGAACGTTCCGTGGCCGTTCGTGTCGAGATACCGCAACGACGGGTTCTGCGATTCGAACGAGAGATCCGGACCGTTCACGATCTTGCCCGGCGTGCTCAGTCCCTGCACAGGAGCGACGCCGGTGTCGATGACCGCCACGTCGACGCCCTTGCCGGTCAAGCCGTCATTCCACCACGCCTGGGCGCCGTTGCCCGCCGTGATGTTCTGCATCGAGTACGGATCGGTCGTCGGGTCGTAGGCCGAGGAGCCCCACGACGCGCCCGAGCGGATCATGCCGAGCGCGATCACGAAGATGATCGCCAGGATTCCCGCCTGCCAGGCCCGGAACCGAGAACCATCGCGCTTGGTGAGGACCGCCCTCACATGTACCTCCTTCTCGCGACCGCCGATTGCCGCAGGGCGTGTCGCTAGCCGCCGTCAGTCACTGCAAGGTAGATGGACATCGGAGCGCGATCCTCCCGCGAAAGGGGGAGACAATTCGCTCAAACGAGGGATTCGGACCGCAGGCGGAATAGCATCGAGCCATGGCCCCCGCCCCCTCCGTCCTCGAGTCGACGCCGCCGAGCTTCACGGCCGAGGAGGCCGCGCGAATCGCGGCGGAGCTGTTCGGCGTGCACGGGGTCGCCTCCGACCTCGGCAGCGAGCGCGACCAGGCCTTCCTCGTCGAGGATCACGGTGCGGGCGGGGTCCTCAAGATCTCGAACCGCGGGGAACTGCCCGCCTCGCTCGATCTCGAGGACGCTGCGATCGCCCACGTCGCAGCGGTCGATCCAGAGCTGCCCGTGGCGCGGCCGCTCGTCCCACGCGCGACGTTCGAGGGACACCAGGTGCGGCTACTCGAGCTCCTGCGCGGCCGCAAGGGCGGCTCAGAGCTCGACGACGGCACAGTGCGCCACGTCGCCGGCGTCCATGCACGTCTCTGCCTTGCGCTCCGCTCCTTCTTCCATCCGGCGGCGGGTCGGGAACTGCTCTGGAACCTCCGGACGACGCCGCGTCTCCGGCCGCTACTCGAGGAGATCCACGAGCCGGAGAGGTCGGCGCTGGTGTCGCGCGCGATCGCCCGGTTCGAGGAGCGCGTGCTGCCTGAGTGGCCGCACCTGCGGTCGCAGGTCGTGCACGGCGACTTCAACCTCGACAACCTCTTGCTCGACAAGCGCAACCGGGTCGCCGGCATCCTCGATTTCGGCGACTGCTGCCAAACCGCACTCGTGGCCGACGTCGCCGTGCTGCTCGCGTCGCTCCTGCGCGGCCGGCCGCCCGGCGACGCGTTCCGGGTCGGGCGCGTCGCGCTGGACGGCTTCGCCGCTCGCCTCCCTCTCGAGCCGCTCGAGCTCGAACTGCTCGGCGATCTCGTGGCGGCACGCCTCGCCGCGATCGTCTCCATCAGCGCCTGGCGCGGCCGCCGATTCCCCGAGAACGCTGGCTACATCGAGGCCTGGGACGGCGACTCGTGGCGGCTACTCGAGCTGCTCGACGGGCTTGGCCCGGACGAGGTCGCGCACGAGCTCGGCTCGCTGCCTACACCGCAAGCGACCCGGCAGCTCGCCGAGAGCCGCATGCAGTCCCTCGGTGCGCTCCTGACTCCGTTGACCTACGCCCGTCCCGTCCATGCCGTCCGCGCGGAGGGCGTCTGGATCCACGAGGCCGGCGGTGCCCGGCTGCTCGACGCCTACAACAACGTCCCGGTCGTCGGCCACTGCCACCCGCGCGTGACGGAGGCAATTGTCCACCAGACACGGCTGAGCGCGGTGAACGCGCGCTATCTCACCGAGCCGCTTGTCGCGCTGGCCGAGCGGCTGCTCGCGACGTTCCCGGAGGAGGCGAAACTCGACACGGTCCTGCTCGTCAACTCCGGCAGCGAGGCGAATGACCTCGCCTGGCGCCTGGCGGCGGGTGTAAGTCGTCGCCACGGGGCGCTCGTGACCGAGAACGCGTACCACGGTGTCACCGCCGTGGCGAGCGGGCTCTCACCGGAGGACTGGCCTTCGGGGAGCGCACCGCCCGCCGTCGCCCGGATTCCCCCACCCGGCAGCATGGCCGGCACGGGGGTAAATCTCGCCCACGCGCTGGACGCCGCGCTCGGCGAGCTCGACGGCGGCCTCGCCGCCACGTTTTTCGACGGTTCGCTCATGAGCGACGGCATCTACACCCCCGACCCTTCGGAGCTTCGCCTTCTTGTCCGGAGGACTCACGAGGCAGGTGGCCTCTACGTGGCCGACGAGGTCCAGGCCGGCCACGGCCGGCTCGGTCCCGGCCTGTGGTCGTTCGCGCGCCACGGCATCGCACCGGACGTCGTGACTCTCGGAAAGCCGATGGGAAACGGCTATCCGGTTGCCGCGGTGGTCACGCGGCGTGAGCTCGCCGAGCGATTCCCGTATGCGGGCCGGACGTTCTCGACCTTCGGCGGCAACCCGGTTGCCGCTAGCGCCGCGCTCGCCGTGCTCGACGTGCTGGACGACGAGCGGCTGCCGGAGCGGGCGGCTGCCGTGGGCGAGCGGCTCCGGAGCGCGATCGCTGGACTCGGCAAGGCGGACGTGGTGGAGGTGCGCGGCTCGGGCCTCCTCGCCGGCGTGCAACTGTCGAGCAGCGAGGTCACCGCGCGAGTCATGGACGCCCTGCGCGAGGAGGGCATTCTCGTCGGCCGCACCGGCAAGCACGACGACGTCCTGAAGATCCGGCCGCCGCTCGTCTTCGGCGACGAGCACGCCGAACTGCTCGTTTCCGCGCTCGACCGCGTCCTTGGCCAACAGTGACGTTTTGGCAGCGAAGTCGTATCGTCTCCCGAAATGGCCGTGGAGGAGACCGATGCTCAACTCGTCTCGCGCTGTCGGGAAGGCGACGCCGCCGCCTGGAACGAGTTCGTCGAGCGGTTCTCGCGCTACGTCTACGCAATCTGCGGCCGCGGCTTCCGTCTGGCGGAGCAGGACGCCGAGGACGTCTTCCAGGAAGTCTTCGCCCGCGCCTACGAGCGACTCTCCGAGCTGCGGAGCGACGACGCCGTCCGCCCCTGGCTCGCGCAGCTGACGCGGCGGCTCTGCATCGACAAGCTGCGCCTGCTCGCGCGCGACACGCCCTCGGATGTGGAGCCGGACGAACGGGAGGTCGACGATTTGCTGGCAACGCTCGACGACGCGATGACCGTGCGCGAGGCCCTCGACAGGGTCGGCGACCCTTGCCGCGAGATCCTCGACCGCTTCTTCTGCCGCGACGAGAGCTATCGCACCATCGGCGACGCCCTCGAGATCCCGGCCGGAACGATCGCCAGCCGCATCTCACGCTGCCTCGAGAAGGTTCGCACCGAATTCGATGGAAGGAGTCGGGGCTCTCGCCCGTCATGAGGAGTGAGATGAACGCTTACGACGAGGAGCGCATCGGTCGCTTGCTACGCCTCCTGCCCCCCGCACCCGAGGGGTGGGTGCATGCTGCGCAGGAACTGCCCGCCGCCCGTGCGATGCTCGACGAGCTCGTTGCGCGTGCCGAGCAGGACGCCGCGTTCCGGCTTCAGCTCCAAGCCGATCTCGAGCGCGCGGTAGCCGCCGCCGGTTACGAGCCCTCGCCGTACGTCGTCTCACGGCTGCGCCAACTCCTCGAGGCGGTCTAGAACAGCGCGGTACGAGCCCCGGTGAGACACTGCCGCGGTGCTCACCGGTCTCTCCCTCCCCGCGCTCCTCGAGGAGCTGGCTGCGCCTCGCGAGGTTCCGGGCGCCGGGTCCGCACTCGCCGTGGCACTCGCTGCGGCAGCCGCGGTCGTGCAGATGACCGCACGCCTCTCCCCCGAGAGCTGGGCGGAGGCAGGGGGCGTTGCGGCTCAGGCCGAGTCGTTGTGCGAGCGGGCGGCGAGGCTCGTCGACGACGACGCGGAGGCGTACCGGCTCGCCCTGGACGCCCGCGTCGGCGCCGACGAGAGCCAGAAGCCCGAGAGCCGCGACTGGAAGCTCGGAGAGGTCACGGCCGCGGCAGCGGAGCCGCCGCTCGCCCTTGCGCGCCTGGCCGCGGACGTGGCGGAGCTCTGCGCAGCCTCCGGCCCGCGCGTCGAGCTGCGCGTCCATGCCGATGTCGCGGCTGCCGCTGCGCTCGCGGCGGCCGTCGCGCGCGGCGCGCGCGAGCTCGTGGCCGTGAACCTCACCGCCCTCCCGGGCGACGCTCGCGTCGAGGAGGCCGACCGGCTGGTCGCCGTCGCAGGCGCCGCAGCTGCGCGGGTGGCAGGAGCATGAAGAAGGCCCGGCGGGAGGGCCGGGCCTTCAGCTGATACTCGGCTACTTCGCGAGAGAGAAAGATCTAGATGTGGCGGGGCGAGTCCATTCGAACGTTCGCCCGCCGGACGTGAGCCTCGACGTCGTTCTCGTCCTCGCCGGCCGGCTCGTCCTGCTGGGCGTGCTCGGCGTGGCCGCCGACCTCGGTCTCCTCGTCCTTCCGCTGCTCATCCGACATTGCTCCTCCTTGGAATCCTTACGCCGCTCGGGCGCCATCAGCCACAAGACGTATCCCGCCGGATGAATCTTCCCGGACCACGAAAAAGCCCGGCGGCGAGCCGGGCCCTTTCGCGTGAAAAGCCGGACTAGATGTGCTTCGGCTGAGCCTTCCGCACGTGGGCCTCGACTTCGTCGTCGGCCTCGTCCTCGGCCGGCTCCTCGTTCTCGAGATGCCTGCGGTGGGCCTCGACCTCGGCCTCCTCGTCCTTGCGCTGCTCGTCCGACATTGCTCCTCCTTCGGAATCTTTGCGCCTGATCGGCGCCGTCATCTACTAGACGTGTCCTGCCGGGGGAATCTTCCCGGACCACGAAAAAGCCCGGCGGCGAGCCGGGCCTTTTCGCGTGAAAGGCTGGACTAGATGTGCTTCGGCTGAGCCTTCCGCACGTGCGCCTCGACCTCGTCGTCGGTCTCGTCCTCGGCGGGCTCGTCGTTGACCGGGTGCCTGGAATGGCCCTCGACCTCGGCCTCCTCGTCCTTGCGCTGCTCGTCCGACATTGCTCCTCCTTCGGAA
>Ga0187776_10000933_pt1 | contig 14256 bp, 9 predicted proteins | sample 0216_BV02_MP12_2_FD_132426 | JGI IMG/M metagenome (GOLD analysis project Ga0187776, IMG submission 132426) | Tropical peat soil microbial communities from peatlands in Department of Meta, Colombia - 0216_BV02_MP12_20_MG | ecosystem: Environmental > Terrestrial > Soil > Wetlands > Peat | place...
CTCGCGAAGCAGCTCGGCCTCGAGCGCGTCGAGATCGCCGAACGGCACCTGCTCGAACCCGGGCAGGAGCGGCCGGAAGCGCTCGGTGAACTCGGGATTGCCGTTCGCGGAGAGCGAGCCAAGCGTCAAACCGTGGAAGCCGTGCCCGGTGGAGAGGACACGGCTGCGGCCAGTCGCGGCGCGACCCAGCTTGAGCGCTGCTTCGACCGCCTCGGTCCCCGAGCTCGTGAAGAAGCAGCGCTCGATGCGCCCTCCGGCAAGCCCGATCAGAGTCTCGGCGAGCAGGCCGGGGAGGAGCGTCGTCCCCATAGCGAGCATGCCGGGCGTCTCGAGCTCGAGCGCCTCCACCAGCGCGGCGCGGACTCGCGGGTTGTTGCGGCCAGCGCCGTACATCCCGAAGCCGCCGAGCAGGTCGAGGTAGCGTGCCCCGTCCGCGTCGTAGAGGTACGCGCCCTCGGCGCGGGCCCACGTCCGGTCGAAGCCGATCGTCCGCAGCACGCGCACGAACTGCGGGTTGATCGTGCCCGCCCAGAGGTCGAGATCCTCGCCGCGCCGCGAGTCGAGCAGCTCTCCGAGGCTGAACTCGCTCATCGCGCGGGACTGTAGCTAGGACGTTCCGAACTGCCCGAGCAGCCGTTCCGCGTACCAGTCCTCCCAGCGCTCCTCGCGCGCCTCGGCCGTGTACTCCCGGTCGAGCTCGACGAGCGCGTGAACGAGGTGGCTGCGGACGGGGGCGCTGCCGAGCAGCTGCGGTAGCTCCGAGTGGTCGAGAAGCCAGTCGGCGTACCACGAGGCCCAGTCCGGATCGTCGCCGTCGACGATCCGATAGACGATGTGATGGGTCTCGGCGGCCTCGTGGAGCAGGTCGGCCACCGTGCGTGAATCGGTCATGCCGCCGATCGTCCCACGCCGCGCCGGCGGGCACAATGTCCCGCGGCCCCCGTAGCTCAGTGGATAGAGCAGCGGTTTCCTAAACCGCGTGCGCAAGTTCGATTCTTGCCGGGGGCACTCTCTCTCTAACCGCGAGATGGCTTGGGAATCGGGAGGGACGCACCGCTGCGACACGAAGGACGAGTCATGTCGGAGGCTGGGTCTACGAGGGCGAGATCGCCTGTTCCGAGCGAGCGGCGTTCGTACGGTGCTGATCGGTCCGTTGGTGCATCTCACGTGCCCTCGAGCGCGACGTCGACTGCGTCTTCCAGGGTCAGCTGTGCCCCTCGCGCCAGCTCTTGTCCGAATCGCTCGACTCCGAGGATGCTCTCCGCCTGCTCGACCGCGGGACGGTACAGCCGCTCGCCGCTCGGCTGGCGGGGCTCGCCCGTCTCCGCACGAAGGCGCTCGGCAAGGCCTGCGAACGTCGCTCCCCGCCGCGGCGTCCCGAGCGCAACCTCCGTGATCGCCAGTAGCTCCAGCGCATCTCGCGAGACCCATTGGACGCCAGCCGTGGCAGTCGCCCGCAATACCTCGACGCCCAGTTGGCGCGCCTCGATCGTCTTTCCAGCCCCAGCGAGGATGTACGCGAGCAGAAGGGTCGCACTCTGAAGGTTGCCGGGGTCCCCGGTCGCGCGTGCTGCATCGACACCCTCTGTGCCCAGGTCGACCGCGAGCGGATACTGCGCCTCCTGGAACGCGAGATTGGCAAGGTTGTGCGTCGCGAAGTACTCATAGCGCCGGTCGCCGACGTCACGGGCCAGCGCCCGCGCCTGTTCGTACAGGGATCGGGCCCGAACACGGTCTCCTCCGAAATCGGCGGTGACGCCCAAGTCGAGCGTCATTCGAGCGACGCCAGCTAGGTCACCAATCTCCGAGTAGAACTGAAGCGCTTCCTCGGTCAGCTTTGCGGCGATGCTCGGGTCGCCCGACATCTGGCAGATGATCATCGATAGCGCTGCAAGCGCGCGGGCGCGCAGCAGGCCATCGGCACCTCCGGCCGCCGCTAGCGCCTCCTCGATCCGACGTCGCCCCTCCGGCAGGCGGCTCCGAACGTGCCAGAAGCGCTTGAGCAGAACCGCCAGCTCGAGCTCCTGCAGGTGTTCCCCCCGGGCGTGCGCACGGTCGAGCGCCGCGCGCATGTTGTCCATCTCCGCGTCCAGCCGTCTCCACCAGACTGCCTGCTCGGATCCTCGCTCCCCGATTTCGGCTTGCCGCGCGAGGTTGACGAAGAAGCGCCGGTGCAGCTGGTCGATCTCGGCTTCTGCGTCAGAGGAACGATGCAGCTCGGCAGCGAGCTCTCTGATCGTCTCGAGCATCCAGAACCGTTCGCCGGCGTGCCGGAGGAGGCTCTTGTCGACGAGCGACTGAAGGACGTCGAGGTCGGCGCCGCATACCTCTTCGGCTGCGTCGAGGGTGCAGCCACCCTGGAAGACCGCCAGGCGCGCGAACAGCTTCTGCTCCTCCTTCCGCAGAAGGTCGTACGACCACCGGATCGTGGCCCGTAGGGTCCGTTGCCGGGGATCCTTGTCGCGGCCGCCCTTCAGCAGGTCAAGCCGCTGCGACAACCGCTCAAGAATCTGCGCAGGCGAAAGCACACTCGTCCGGGCCGCCGCCAGCTCGACCGCCAAGGGCATGTCGTCCAGCCGGCGGCAAAGCTCGCGGACATCCTGGGACGACTCGAGACCGGACCGCGCACAGAAGAGTTCCACGGCCTCATCCGAGGCCAGCGCCGGCACCGCATACCCGACCTCGCCGTCGACCCGTAGGAGCTCTCGGCTCGTAACGAGCACATGCAGATTGGGGCATGCGGAGAGAAATCTCGACAGCTCAGGCGCCGCGTCGACGACCTGCTCGAAGTTGTCCAGCAACAGCAGCAACTCGCGCTCGCCGATGTGCTCAGCCAGGTCACCTTTCGCGCCCAGTACCTGCGCAACCGTCTCCGCGACCAAGGCAGGATCACGCAGTGTCGCCAGCCCGGCCCAGAACACTCCCGACTTGAACTCACCCACAAGCTCGGCCGCAGCCTCCACGGAGAGTCGCGTCTTGCCGGTGCCGCCTGGCCCGGTCAGAGTCACCAGCCGCGATGACCGAATGAGCGCCCCGACCTCGGCGACCTCCGCCTCTCGACCCACGAGCGACGACGCAGGTCGCGGCAAGTTCGTGTTCGAGATCGTCCTCAGCGGTGGAAAGCGCTTCTTCCCCAGCTGGAAGAGCCACACCGGCTGCGGGAAGTCCTTCAGGTGGTGCTCGCCCAGGTCCGCAAGTTCCCCGTCGACCAGCGTGCGCGTCGTCTGCGACACGACCACCTGGCCACCGTGACCGGCGGCGGCGATCCGCGCCGCAAGGTGGACGTCCTCGCCGACGTAACCCTCCCTGCCGAGGTGCGGACTCCCGGTATGCAACCCCATCCGCACGGAGATCGGGCCGAGGGACAGCGCCTGCTGACCGTCGCCGGCCGCCTCGACCGCTTCGGTCGCAGACGGGAATGCATAGAAGAACGCGTCACCCTGTGTGTCGATCTCCACACCGCCGCGCTGGGCGAACGCCTCCCGCAGTACCCGCCGGTGCTCGGCGAGCGCCTGGTCGTACGCCTCCGCGCCAAGCGCGTTCAGTAGTCGCGTGGAACCCTCGATGTCGGTAAACAGCAAGGTGACGCTGCCGGAAGGAAGCTCGCGACGCACGAGCCATGATCATCTGCCCGCAAAGACCTTCCGTCTATACCGTCAGCACCGACGACAGGCGGACGTCTGAAAGCGGGCTTCGTCTACCAGGACCAGCCGGAGGGACGCGTACCGGGCGGACCCGGCGGGACTATACGGAGACCCCGTCTCCCGCCGCACCTCACGGACACGTCTTGCTGTAAGGCCGGTTGGGCAGGTAGGCATGCCATTCCGCGCGGGTGAGGTTGCGGTTGGCGATCTGGCAGGCCAGTGCACTCCAGCGTGTCGGGTCGACGTTCCAGACGACGCCGGTCCCCGGGCCGAAAACGGCGACGAGTTGCGTGCCGTTCGGGAAGAAGGTTCCCCAGCCTTCGGTGGTGGAGCCAGGGAGTGGGGCTCCGATCGGCTCGCCGCTCGGGATGTCCCAGAGTCGGATGCTCCCGTCGCCGTCGGTGGTCATGAGCCGTCTTCCGCTGGGGTCGAAGGACAGCGAGTTGACGGAGCCGCCGATGCTGGCGAAGTGCTGTGGGAGTTGTCGCCCGGTCTCGGCGTCCCAGAAGTCGACGTCGCCGGAGCTGTTGCCGGCGGCGATGGTCTTGCCGTCGGGCGAGAACCGGAGGGTCTGGATCCACGGCCCCGGGGGAGTCGTATAGGCCACCTTGCGCTGCTTGAGGCTCCAAACGGTGATCTGGCCGGCGAGCCCTGCTGCGGCGAGGAGGCGCCCGTCGCTGCTGAAGTCGACGTCATTCAGGCCTGCGTGGGTCTTCCTGACGACGGTGTATTGACCGGTTCGCAGGTTGTAGATGCGGATGACGCCATCATCGCCGACGGCCGCGAGGCGGCGGTCGTTGGGAGAGAAGGCGACGGCCTCTGTTGCAGGTCCAGACCCTAGAGGAGTTGGAGGTAGATAGTCTGGCCGTCGGAGCAGCCGCGCCACTTTCCGGGTCGACGCGTTCCAGACGACAATCTTGGGTCCGGAGCCCGCGGCCGCGAGCAGGTGACCAAGGTGGCTGAAGGCCATGGTTTCGATTGGGCCGGTGGGACCCGAGAGTCGGCCGTCTACGGCCTTGTTGCGCGCCCGCCAGAGGGTGATCCGGCCGGGTGCAGGTGAAGTTGCGAACAGCGAGCTGTCGGCGCTGACCGCGGTCGCCCGCGCGGCGCTGTCGTCGGACTTGGCGGTGGGATCGAAGCTGAACGGGGTGCCGAGGCCCCCTAGACCATGGACGTCCCAGGCGATCAGGTTTCCGTCGGCGCCGCCGGCATACAGTGTCGCGCCGTCGTGGCTGAAGAGAGGCCCCTCGGGTGAAGCGGTGTGGCCGGCAAAGCTTCTTTCCAGACTCTTCGTGGCTATATCCCAGGTCGCGACGCTCCGGTTGCCAGAGGTCGAGGCGATCGTGGTGCCGCCGGGGCTGAACGCGAGCGCGGTGATGGGTGTGCTGACCTGGCCGTGCAGGGGCGTCGGCCTATCCGTTCGCAAGTCGAACAGGACGACCCTGCCGTTTGGGCCGCCGAAGGCCGCGAGCTTGCCACTGGTGGAGACCGCGGCGATTCCACCCAGTGGGATGCTGCGGACGCGGTGCAACGTGCGTGCGTCGAGCAGGACCGAGCTCGTCGCACCGGTGGTGACGAGCAGTTCGTGTCCGTGGTGGACGAAGCCGATCAGGTGGCCGGCCGGCAGCGGGACCGACTGGACGCGTTCTTTCGCGTTGACGGGGTTCCGGTTCACGATCACCTCGGGCGGGCGCCCCGGAAACTGCCCAGCCCTGATCTCGCCGGTGACCAGGGTTCGCCCGTCGGGTGAGAAGAGCACGTCGGGAGTGGCCCATCGAGCTAGGCCCGACTGGGCGTAGGCCTTCCGGCGATGAGTACGCGTGTCAACCAGATACACGTCTGCGTTGTGGCCGGTGCTGTTTCCGGCGGCGAGCGTGCGCCCGTCCGGGCTGAAGGCGAGCGCCTGGTCGAACCGGTTGATTTGGCCGAAGAATGCGAGCTGGTTTCCCGTCGCGAACGACGGTCCGCTTCGGTGCAGATTGCCCGCGTTCAGAAACGTGACTGTGCCGTCGTCCGTCCGGTAAGCGATGACGTGGCCGCTCGGGCTGATCGCCTCGTCGATGATCTTCCCTCCGGGGTTGCTCGCGACCCCGATCGCGGTCGGGAAGCGAAGGAGGACATCGAGCAGGTCGCCTCTGGTCGCGGTCGAGTCGTCGAGGTTCACTCCTTCTCGGGCTAGCAGCAGCGAGGTGTCGAAGCTCGGATCGACCAGCGCCTGCGCGCCGAGGCGCTGCGCGTCGGCCGCGGCCGAGCGCTGCTGCGCGTTCGCATCCTCGACGAACGCGATCGCTCCTCCGGCAGCGGCCGCGACGAGCAACACCAGCGCGACGGCGAGCAAGCCGCGGCGCCGGCGACTCATCCGCCGCTGCCGCTCGTTCTCGCTGTCGAACGCCTGCTGGCTCTCCCGTAGAAACTCACCTTCGACCGGGCTCAACACTGCGTGCGAGGCCTCCGCGTCTGCCCACTCCAGGGCGCCTGCGAGCCTGGCACCGCGGTAGAGGTCGCTGCGATCGCGGTCGGCGGCGACCCAGGCGGCGGTTGCCTGGGTGAGATGGCGGTGCAGGCGCCTGCGATCCGCTTCCTCGTCCAGCCATTCCGCCAGCCGCGGCCACTGCTGCAGGAGCGCGTCGTGGACGAGTTCGACCGAGTCCGCGTCTGCGACCAAGAGCCGCCGCTCCACGAGCGCCGCGAGCACGTGCTCGCCCTCGGCGTCCTCGCCCCCTAGTTCGTCGCGGCTGACACGGCGCCGCGTCAGTGGCTCACCGTCGCCGCCGCCGACCAGTCCCAGCACGATTCGCCGCGCCACCTGCTGCTCGCTCTCCGTGAGGGAGTGCAGCGCGGCCTCGGCATGGCGGGCGACGGCGCCGTGGATGCCGCCGATGCGCTCGTACGCCGACAGCGTCAGCGACGAGCCGGACCTATCGCGCCACAAGTCCACGAGCGCCGCAGACAACAGCGGGAGTCCTCCCGGCTCGCCGACGACCTCGTACACCAGCGCATCGACGAGCGCCGGCTCGACCACGAGGCCGGCCCGCTCCGCAGGTCCCTCGATTGCCCGCCGCAGCTCACTCGCCGACATCGGCCCCACCAGCGCCTGATTCGAGTCCACCAGGTCGGACAGCTCCGGGTACGAGGCCAGCCGATCGACGAAATCGCCCCGCATCGCCAGTAGAACGAGCGCCCGCCGCTCTGCATCCCATGCGGCCTCGACCAGCGCCCTGAAAAGGGCCGCTCGCTCGCCCTCGTCCACTCCGGCCGCAAACGCCTCCTCCAGCTGGTCGACTGCGATCACGACGCGCTCGCCCGGCCGAAGACCATCCAAGGCTGCCGACAAATCGTCGTCGGCAGCACGGGCAAGCTCGGCCGCCGGACGCATACCCGGCCTGATCACAACCCGCCGTCCCTGCAGCCGGGGCAACAGTCCCGCGCGGAGCAGCGACGACTTCCCGCTCCCGGATGGTCCCGTCAACAGGAGCAATGACGAACCGTCCAGGCGCGCCAGCAGTTCATCCGCCAGCCGCTCACGACCGAAGAAGAGCTCCGCATCGTCCGGCTCGAACGGTGCGAGGCCCTTGAACGGACAAACCAGCCCCTCCAAGGGCGGCGGATCGGACCGGACCACATCGACCTCTGGCGGCCGTAACGCCGGATCCTGAACGAGGATTGCCCGCTCCAGCTCCTGCAGCTCGACGCCCGGCACCAGACCGAGCTCATCGTCGAACAGCGTGCGCGTCCGCCGGTAAACGTCGAGCCCCTCCGCTTGGCGGCCGCTGCGGTACAGCGCCAACATCAGCTGCGCCCTGAACCGCTCTCTGTACGGATGCTCGCCGCTCAGCGCCTCGAGCTCGCCAACCAGGTCCCGCTGCAGCCCGAGAGCGAGCTCGGCGTCGATCCGCACTTCCACCGCCGCGAGACGAATCTCCTCCAACCGCTCGGTCTCGATCCGCACCAACCCCTCCAGGTCGAGATCCGCCAGCGAGTGCCCACTCCAAAGCGCGTCAGCCGCACGCAGCGAACGCGCTGCGGACGAGGGGTCACCGGCCGCGAGCGCCTCCCGCCCGTCGGCCACCAACCGCTCGAATTCCTCCAGGTCGAGCTCGCCCGGCTCGACCCGGAGCAGATATCCCGGCGCGCGCGCTACGAGCCGCGCCGGCTCCGCTCCCGCCGCACTCAACGCCTTCCGCAACCGCGACACCTGATTGCGCAGCGCATGGTCGGCCGAGTCCGGACTCAGTTCGACAAACAGCTCAGCCAGCAGGCGTTCCCTCGACACGACCCGGTTCGCGCTCAGCAGTAGGAGAGCCAACAGTGCGCGCTGCTTGGGGCCACCCACCTGAAGCGGCTCCTCATCAGCGAACACCGCCAGCGGACCGAGGATCCGGAACCGCAAGCGGCCGCTCGACATGTCCCACGCAGTCTCCTCCTGTCCATACCGGAATACCACCCCTTGGGACAGGGCTGGGACAAGTTTGGGACACCTGCCCCGCACCATCCCGAAATGCTCTACACGGCCAAGTGCTACTGGCCTGGCGTCACCGAGGACGATCTACGGGACGCCGCCGACCGGGCGCTCCAGCAGGGCAACACCGGCGATCGCCCCGTCTTTCGCGGGCTTCTCTACCTGCGAGGCGACGAAACCGCGTTGTCGCTGTTCGAGGCCGACTCGCCCGCGGCCGTCAAGCAGGCGAGCGAAAGCGTCGGCATGCCGTGTGAGCGGGTAATCGCGACCGTCTGGGTCGCGCCGGACCTCAGAGGGAGGAGAGAAGAGTGAGACGACTCGTACCGGTTGCGGCCGCGGCTGCAATCGCGCTCATAGCGGCGGGCTCGGCTGTTTCGGCACGCAACGCACGCACGCTTTGCGTCGGCAAGGGACCGAAGTGCTTCCCGACGCTCGCGGCTGCGCTCGCAGCCGCGCACGACGGGGACACGGTTCAGCTCGGCCCCGGCATCTACGCCGGCGGCGTGACCATCGACGCGAGCATCAACCTCGTCGGCGCGGGTGCCGGCAGGACGATCATCAAGGGCGGCGGCCCGGTGCTGACGATCTTCCGCGACAGCGACCCGGCGGGACTGAACGTCGCCATCGACGGCGTCACGATCACGGGCGGCGTCAACACGAACCAGCCCGATCCGACCGTCACCTTCGGCGGTGGGGTCTCAATTCCGGTGGCGCAGCTCGCGGCGCCGCCGTTCAACGGGACCGGAGCAACGGTGTCGATCTCGAACAGCGAGATCACCGACAACGTCGTCGACTCGACCTCCGTCATCCCGCCCGGCTTCGTCTGCGGCCCGCAGGAGTGCGGCTTCAACGACGGCGGGGGCATCGCCAACGGTGGCGTGTTGACACTGACGAACACCCGCGTGACGAACAACACCGCCGGCTCCACGTCGTCCGTGATCTCCGCGGCCAGCGACGCAGGCTCCGGCGGTATCGACAACCGCTCCCCGGCGACACTCGTTCTGCACCACAGTGTCGTCAGCGGGAACCGCACGGTCGTGAACGGCCCGATCGCGGACAGCGCCGACTCCGGCGGCATCTCGAGCGGCGGCGCGATCGACGTCGAGGACAGCGTTATCAGCGACAACACCGCCCAGTTCGCCGGCTCGGTTGTCGAGAACAGCGAGGAGAACGCGGACGCCGGCGGCGTCCTCTTCGACGAGAACGACGCGCCGGCAACGTTCCGGAACGTGCAGATCACGGGCAATCGGGCCGTCTCGACGAACACGAGCTCGGGGTCGACCCCGGGCGCGTTCGGCGGCGGCGTGGTCGCCTTCAGTTCCGGGTCGTTCGACCACGTCCTGCTCCAGGGGAACAGCGTGGTCGTGAACGGCACGGACTCCGCGATCGCCGACGGCGGTGGGATGGAGGTCGACGCGCCGGTGACGATGACCGACAGCGTCGTCACGCTGAACAGCCTGATCGTCAACGCGCCGGGCGGAGCCGTCGGCTTCGGCGGCGGGATCGCGATGTACGGCGGCGACCTCACACTCGTGCGCACCGCAGTGGTCGCGAACGCGATCTCGGCACACGGCGGCCTCACGCAAGGGTTCCCGGCGGGCTCGTACGGCGGCGGGATCTCGAACGGTGCGCCGGACGCACTCGGCGTTCCTTCGGCCAACTTGACGCTGACCGACAGCATCGTGAGCGGCAACCTCCTCAGCGGCAGCCAGGGCTACGCACTGCAGGGGGGCGGCGTCTACAACACCGGCGCGGTCACGCAAATGGGCACGTCGATCAGCGGCAACAAGCCGGACAACTGCTCCGGCTGCTGATCACACGCTGGCAGTTTGATGTAGGTGAGGCACGAGCGGCCGCGGGACGATCTGTCCGGCGGCCGCTCGCGTGGTCCGATCGGCGGGGAACCCGGTTTGAGGCCTGGTAAGAAGCGACTCAGCGGTCGTGGCGGGGGTCACTGTCCGTCGCAAAAAGCGCTGGAAACGCCACGGTTTCGTTATCGAGGCTGGTCGAAGATCTCGCAGAGGAAGTAGACGATGATCCAGACGGCGAGTCGCGCAGTGATCCCGGATGGATCGTAGGGCGGGTTCAGCTCGGCGATGTCGAATCCGACGACACGGCCCCTGCGCGCCACCTCGGTGAGGATCGATCGTAGTTCGCGGAAGCTCAGCCCTCCGGGCTCGGGCAGGGTCGTCCCGGGGACGAGCGGCATGTCGAGGACGTCGAGGTCGATCGAGACGTACAGCGGCCGGTCGGCCTGGACGAGTTCGGGGACGATCGCGGCAGCGCCGTGCGTGACCAGGTCGAGAGTCGTCGCCCAGCGTGTCCCGAGCGCACGCATCCCGTCCGCCTCGCTGGAATCGACATTGCGAAGGCCGAGTGCGGTCACTTGCCGCACTTCGGGCAGCTCGGCCAGCCGCCGCAGCTGGCTCGCTCCGCTGTAGCGAGACTCGTCGAGCTGGTCGAGGAAGTCCGCGTGCGCGTCGAGGTGTACGACATCGAGGTCGCGGTAGTGTGCGGCGACTCCTCGGCCGAGCGGAAAGCTGATCGAATGGTCGCCGCCGACTGCGACCAGCAGAGAGCCGCGCTCTACGATCCCGCGTGCGGCCGCGGTCAGGCGGGCGAAGTTGCCGGACTCGTCGGCGCCCTGAATGGCGACGTCCCCGACGTCGGCCATCGTCACACCCACGAGCTGCATGCGGTCCGCCTCGATGTCGTACCAGCCGAGAGCGCCATTGTCCGGTGTCGCTCCGTACGCGAATGTCTCCCACGACGAAAGCCGGGCTGCGGTTGGGCCTGCACGCTGACCTGTGCGGTTGCCGGGCTGCGGCGTACCCGCGTCGAAGGGCACTCCAAGAAACGCGACCCTCGCCTCGAGTGCGCCCAAGTCGCGAACGGACGGCACACCGAAGAAGGTGCGCGGGGCGTCCCAGAGCACGTCCTCCGCCCGGGGTGTCTGCCACTCCATTGCAAGAGCGTACGAGCTGTCACGCCTCTCCGGTGCTGCTGGTTCCACATCCCTCCAGCCGGAGCGCGCACGCGCCGCGACGGCATAGATCCCAACGCTTGCGCGTTTCGGCAGGTAGGGGAAAGCAGACTCCGCATCGGAGGGATAGCGATGACAGTCAAATCGGATGCGTGGCCCACTGGACGCGTGAAGAAGGCATGTACCACGACGGTTCGCTACGAGCGCGCACGTCCATCGACCGACCGATCGGCGACGTATTCGCCCGATTGGCGGATGTCGGCGGTTCCCGAACGTGGATGCACCGTACGGGCTTGTTCCGCCGGTCAGGCCAGACCTCGGACGGTCCTCTAGGGCCAGGCAGCGCGTACTTCGACGCCACGAGGATGGGCACCTTCCGCGGTCAAATCACCGACTACCAGCCGCCGTCCCGGATCGGGTTTCGCGAGACTCTGCATCTGTTCGGCTCCGACCTGATGGAAGCGAGACCGGAGTACGTCCTCGAAGCGGACGGGGACAGAACGGTCGTTCATCATGTCGCGGAGGGTGAGCTCTTCGGCTTGATGCGACTGATGAAGCCGGTTGCGGCCCTGTTGGCGAGAAGCGAACGGACGCGAACCGTCAAATCTTTGAGGCGTTCGCTGGAGTCGGGGTAGGACACGCAGAACGCCCCTCCGCGAGCACGCGGTGGACGGACTGGACGGCGATCGCGCCTTCGCCGACAGCGGCCGCGACACGCTTGACGGAGCCGTGCCGGACGTCGCCCACGGCGAGGACAGCCGGCATGCTCGTCTCCAGTGAGAACGGGTGCCGCTCGAGCGGCCAGGCATCGCCGAGGTCCTCACCCGTCAACAGGAATCCGTGCTCGTCCTTCGCGAGCTCCCGGGGTAGCCAGTCGGTTAGCGGCCGGGCGCCGATGAGGACGAAGAGGGCGTCCGCGGAAACCGTCTCCTCTGCACCGGTCGCGAGCTCGCGGACGACAAGCCGTTCCAAGTGGCCCTCACCTTCGCCGGCTGTGACGACAGTCCCGGTACGCACCTCGATCCGGGGACTGGCCTCGACCGCCTGCACGAGGTAGTGCGACATTCTCGCGCCGAGGGCGTCGGCCCGGACGAGGATGGTGACGCGTCGCGCGTAGCGCGCCAGGTGTAGTGCCGCCTGACCGGCCGCGTTGCCGCCGCCCACGACGTAGACCTCTGCTCCCGCCAGTGCGGGCCCTTCGGAGGCGGGACCACCGTAGAAGACACCTGCCCCGTTCAGCTCCTCGAGCTCAGGGATACCAAGGCGCTCGTAGCTCGCTCCCACCGCGAGGATGACTGCCTGAGCACGGATCGAGCGACGATCCTCGAGCAGCAGACTGAGCTCGTGCCCCGTGCGGCCGAGCGCTGTGACGCGGTGCATGAAGAGGAAGTGCGCGCCGAACGCGGACGCCTGATCGTATGCCTGCTCGGCGAGCATGCTGCCGCTGACGCCCTTCGCGAAGCCGAGGTAATTGCGGATGAGCGAGCTGGACCGCGCCTGCCCACCAATACCGCCGGCGTCGACGACGAGGACTCGAACGCCCTCCGAGGCACCGTAGACCGCGGCGGAGAGGCCGGCCGGACCGGCTCCGACAACCACGAGCTCGAATGCGCGCTCGTCGAGAGCGTGCGGTGCCCCGGCGGCCGCGGCGATCTCCGCATTCGAGGGATCGCTCAGGAATCGACCGTCGGGCAGGGCCATTAGCGGGAGCTGCACGTCGCGTCCGGCCTTCGCGAGCAGTTCGCGCCCACGTTCGGACTCGGCGAGACAAAACGCATGTGGAACGGCGCACTTCTCGAACACGGTCCTCAGCTCGTAGGCCCTTCCCGACCACTCCTCACCAACGATGTGCACCGTTTGCGGCACGAGGCGGCGCTCGCGCGCCCATTCGAGCAGGAAGCTCTGGACAGCCTCGTGGAAGACTTCGTCGGGCGGCGGCCCTGGTTCGAGCACGAAGTGATCGACGCGGCCGAGTGTCATCGACGCGCGGATCGCCTCGGCGGTTCGCGTATCCATCCACGCATCCGTCGAGACGAGCATCGCTCGCTTCGCGTGCGGGTGGAGCCGGTGCGCCGCATCGAGTAGATCGTTCGTCGCCTCGATTGCCGACTGCGCGGCGAGCAGCAGCGCAACCTCGACTCCGTCTTCGACCAGGCTTTCGAGTAGAACGAGTGCGGCGTCGGGATCTCGCAGGCATTCGATCCGGTAGGCGTGCGCATAGCGCTCGACCAGCTGTGCCTGCACCGCACCGAGGACGTCGGGATCTTCGGAAACCGCGACGACGGCGGCTGACGTCATCGCGCGACCCTACTGCATGGGTCACTCAAGGCCGCGTGGCACCGCGAAGTCTGAGTGGCGCTCGGGTCGAGTTCGGCGCGGGCGCGGGGCGACAGTGCCCCCCGCGCCGCCACGACGGTCTCGCGCATGGTTCACTCGCTCAGGGGGACTCCGTTGACGACGAAGGCGTACCCGACGGAGTTGCCCTTCGCGTCTAGCGCCCGGGTGCTGCTGCCGTTCAGCACGCACATCCCGACGTCCCACGTTCCCGAACCGGGGCTACCGGTTGCGCTGGCGGCGACGAGGGAAAGGGTCTTCGCCGCCGTGAGGGTCGTGGCAGCGCCTCCGCCGTTTTGGTCGAGGGGGATGGGGGTGTTGGCAGTCGTGGGCGATACACAGACGGTGATCGATGCAGGGGCGGTGCCGCTGCTGGTTGCCAGCTAGGAAGAGCCCGACCCGATGATGCTCTGTGAGGCGGTGGTCGTGAGCGTGGTCACCGGACCGGCGAAGACGAAGCTGCCGGTGGCCGCTGGAATGTCTTCGATGGCGCCTGAGAAGCCTCCGACCGCGACGACTCCGGCGGGGCCTTGTGTGCCTTGCGGGCCTGCCGCGCCGATGGCGCCTGGCGGCCCGGTCGCTCCGGTCGCTCCTGTTGCTCCCGTCGCGCCGCGTGGCCCGGCGCGGCCTGTCCGCCCTCTTAGCCCCCGGCGTCCGTGTAGGGAGTTGATCGCCGACCTGGTGAGCTTTCTGGCCGGGATCGAGTGGTTCTTGATCACGAGCCGGGGATCAGCCCGCTCGTGCCGCAGAGCACGACGAAGAAAGCGCTGATTGTCGCGGGATAGTGCAAGAACTTCACGCCGCTCCCCTTTCCGTCTGGCTGGTCGCGATCCGGC
>Ga0187776_10000934_pt1 | contig 14248 bp, 14 predicted proteins | sample 0216_BV02_MP12_2_FD_132426 | JGI IMG/M metagenome (GOLD analysis project Ga0187776, IMG submission 132426) | Tropical peat soil microbial communities from peatlands in Department of Meta, Colombia - 0216_BV02_MP12_20_MG | ecosystem: Environmental > Terrestrial > Soil > Wetlands > Peat | place...
GTAGTTGCGCCGCTGTCCTGTAGGGCCAGCCGGCCCGCGAAACCTCATGAAAATTTAGAGCTAAGATTCCAGCGGCCCGGAGCGGCGAGGTCGAGAACTCACTGGAGAAGTCAAAGCCGTGCCGCTGTCTGATCCGGAGCGTGCGTGTTTGAGCGAATAATTGGGCGTCGTTGTTCTCCTCTGGGGGAGCGGCGATAGCCTGCGACCCTGCTTAAGGTAACCGCAGCACGCTCTCCGCTCCCGGTCAGGAGGAACTATGTCCTATAGGATAGCCGGGATTGATGTCCACAAAAAGATGCTGGCTGTAGTGGTGTCTGACGTCGAAATCGATAGCGAGTACCAGTTTGAACGGAGGATGTTTAGCAGCAGCCCCGAACAACTACGATCGCTGGCCGCGTGGCTACTCGAGCAAGAGGCCGAAGAAGTAGTCATGGAATCGACGGCGCAATATTGGAAACCAGTGTGGGAAGCGCTGGAAAGACATTGGAAGCCACTATGCGAGAAGCGGGAAGGCGCAAGGCGTAGGTCTGGAACGTTGCATTTAGCGCAGGCGCTATCCAATCGCGGACGACGGGGACGCAAGAAGGATTTCGCCGACGCCGAACGCCTGGTGAAGCGGCTGGTGGCCCAGGAATTGACTCTAAGCTTCGTGCCCGATGCCGAGCAACGTCTGTGGCGGACCGTAACGCGCAAGAAGTACCAGTTAAGGTGCGACCGAATACGGCTGCAGAACCAATTGGAGTCTCTTCTGGAAGAGGCACATATTAAGTTGTCCAGTCTCGTCTCCGATTTGCTGGGCCTCAGTGCCCGGCGGATGCTGAAGGCGATCGCCGAAGGTGAAACCAACCCAGCCGCTCTGGCCACTTTGGCGGATAAGCACTTGCGTGCCACACCGGAACAGTTGTGCGACGCGCTCGCTGCGTGTACGGAGTTGAACGCCGTCTACCGGCGGCTGCTGAAGTTGGCGTTGGAGGAATTGCGATTGATCGACGAGCAGATCGGCCAACTGGACCAGGAGATGGCCAGTCTGCTCCGCCAGCACCAGGATGCCGTTCAGCGGCTGGCAGAGGTGCCCGGTCTGGGAGTGGACTCGGCGCAGCAGATCATTGCAGAAGTCGGCCCTACCGCAGCAACCTTTCCCTCCCAGAAATGTCTCTCCTCCTGGGTCGGTGCCTGCCCGGGCGACGACGAGAGCGCGGGCGTGAACTACAACCACCGCTCTCCAAAGGGCAACCGTCACATGAGACGCTTACTCAATCAAGCTGCCAATGCCGCAGCCAGGACCAAAGGAAGTATCTTCGAGATCGTCTATCGCCGCTCGGTTATCCGCCTGGGACACAATCAAGCGATCGGAGCCATTGCCCATCGACAGTGTCGACTGATCTGGCTGATCCTGCACCAGGGAGTCCGTTACGAGGAACGCGGCCCAGCGGTTACCAAACGATCGAAGCAACTGCGCACTTGGAAGATGATCCGGCAACTCCGAAGCCTTGGCTATCGGATCGAACTACCGAATCCTCAACCAACCCAGGCACAAGCCCAATAATTTTCGACCCACAGTCAGAGCGTCGGGAGCGAGAAGCTTTTCGAGAAGTGGGCGGGACATCCTTACCATAAACACGTCCTTTAATCTGTATCTGCTCGGACAAACGTAGGGCGTCGTAGCCAGCCGTACGAGCAGGGACGAGCGTCAACCCAAGGGTTTCAGCAGCTACGTATCCCTCAACCTCCCCAGTGACGCCAAGAGGTTTTCCGGTAAGCCGGTAGTATTCCACGGCGAGCGGTTTCACGGTTGCAAGGATCTCGCGCACTCGTGTTCCTGTGTGCTCATTCATTGGCTCTACTCATCCTCGAAGCCTGGAATCCTCTTCAGACTGAACTCCAATGTCTTGCTTGTTCGCTGTCCGAGTGTCCACCCCAGCATTGGAGCAGCGGTTGCTGGCCGCCGAGACGCGGACGGACAAATTTCTAGGCTTGATCGAGATGTTTGAATCCAAGGCCCGAACCGCCAATCAATTTTACGTTTAGCGATCCAGTTTCACGCTGCCTCCGACGCTGCTTTCTCTGCCGTACCCCCAAGCTTCAGACGGATCCAAGATTCCCAAAACGGAAAGCATCACCATCGCTGGTGATCCGGCACACCAGCACGATCCAAACACAGTTGTAACTTAAAGCGGTAAGCGTGTTCTCAGCACGCTGCAGCCCCGACAGAGCGGTTCCCACCCGGAATTACACCGTCGAGCTTAGGCCCGATCCTCAGGGTTAGGCGATTTCATAAGAGGAGTCACGACAATGAAATTCAACAAGATCGCTTGGTGCTTGGGGCTACTGTTTGCCGCGAGCACCTGCTTCGCGCAATCGAATCCTCGTCCTTCCGTGGATCAGCCGCTCGTTCCAACCGCAGTGGCACCGGGTGGGCCAGGATTCACGCTTACCGTAAGCGGTACAGGCTTTGTTCCGACCTCCGTTGTCAACTGGAATGGAATCGGCCTGACCACGACATTCGTCGGGCCTGGTAGAGTGACAGCCGACGTCCCGGAAGCTAACGTTGCGGATTTCGGTACCGCAATGGTGACAGTAAAAAATCCTCCTCCTGGCGGAGGCACATCGAATGCAGTAGCGTTTGCTGTCACCTACCCCACAACGTCTCTGACATTTGCTAGTTCCGGCTACACTATCCCGGGAGCCGGCATCGTCGCGGATTTTAATAACGACGGCAAGGCAGATATCGCATTATTTTATAGTGTAGGACCGGACCCTTATCTCCATGAAGGGTCAGCTTCCATTTTGCTTGGTAATGGCGACGGGACTTTCACCCTGAGGTCCACATTCGGCATTCCTTTGCCGACAGACCCCTTTTCGTGCCCCGGCTGCTTTGTGGGACAGGGCGTCGCTGGTGACTTTAACGGCGATGGGACATTGGACTTGGCGGTGCCAGTCAATATCCTTGGACTTTGGTCAATAGCTTATTACACGGGTAATGGCGACGGGACTTTCACCCCGGCGGCCCAACCTGGCGAGTACGACACACTCGACTCGTTGACTGTTGGCGCGGATTTCAAGGGTGATGGCCACTTGGACGTGGTGGCGGTCGTTAGCCGTCCACCGCAGCTGTTTGGAGCTGATTTTGACGCATACGCCTTTGGGTATGTGACCGGACCTATAGTAGTAGGTGACTTCAACAATGACGGTATCCCCGATTTAATAGCCTTTACGGAGTCTTTCCTCCCACAGCCGAACGGCAACGTAATGACAGTCGGCTTGGGCAAAGGAGATGGAACATTCTCATACCCACCGGCACCACCCCCAAGCCTTGTTTCACTCGCGTCGACGGACACGGCTGATTTCAACGGTGACGGCATTCTTGATCTGGTAGCTGCCGATTCTGCCTCTTCCTTGAAGATACTCTTAGGCAACGGAGATGGAACGTTTACGGAGAAAGACGGCGGACCCATTCTGAATGGTGGCCCCGCAAAGATAGCAGACTTCAATGGAGACGGGAAGTTGGACCTCGTCGCCGGAGACACTGTATATCTCGGAAACGGCGACGGCACGTTCCAATCAGGGCTGAAAGTAACTGGTTCTGTCCTTGGATTTGCTGACTTTAATGGTGATGGCCGAATGGACTTGGTAGCCGGGAATCCTGATGGAACGGTCTCTATTCTTCTCCAAGTCGTTGACACCACACCCCCCGCTATTACAGTTTCCGCTAGCCCAACGACGCTGTGGCCTCCCAACGGGAAAATGGTGCCTGTGACCGTTACGGGTAAGATTATTGATACCGACTCCGGTGTGAATGCGAACACTACAGCATACAGCGTGATTGATGAGTATGGGCAGGTGCAGCCGAGTGGACGCATTGTACTCGGTCCTGGAGGAACTTATTCGTTCACCATCTTCCTCCAAGCCTCTCGTGCGGGGACTGATAAGGATGGTCGGCAGTATACGGTTACGGTAAGTGCAAAGGATAATGCTGGCAATGTGGGATCAGCTTCGACAGGAGTAACAGTTCCCCACGACCAGGGGCACTGAGGCATGTCGAGGTTGCCGGACTATCCTACAAAGCACGTCTCGAATACCAACTTGACATAGAAGCTGGTATCTCATCAATGGCAGGCGCACTCATGTAACGGTCTTCCACAGTTGTGACAGTACATACTACCGCCAGTGCCCGGATCTTTGTGGAAGAATGGGTTCGTGTTGTGAATCCAGGCAGTTCCGGAAACATTGCCGGATTTACCACCAGTGAGCTTGACGGATATGGGCTTCGCAGTTATTTGCCCGCTCGCCTGCCACCGTAGGCCTCATATCCGGTTCTTGTTCATCGGCTCGCGTCTTTGCTCCACGCTTCTTTCAGGCACCGCCTCGCGGCGAGTGTTATTTCACCTTTGCGCTTCGCTATCACTTCACGACCATCACGTTGTGAAGAGGACTTGCACCTCCAGGCTGTCGAACATGCTCGGCACACAAAATAAAGGCCGGAGCATTTCACCCCGCCCTTTGCCCCAGGGTTGCGTCTCCTAAAATTCTTTGTCCACGCAAAAACTCTGGGCGCCCTGCCAGGGAGACTCAACTGTAAGAAATGCCAGTTGTCCTGACGTGGACATACGGCGCGCGGAGCTGAACCAGCGTTTCGGTTAGAGTGGTCCTACGTATCCGTGTGTCTTTCCTCGATCAGAAAAGAAAAACGTGCGACATTGCGCGTCCGGGTCTCGTCCGCTCTCCAAGGGAGCGTGACGAATCGATGAAAGCGGCGGGCAACGGTTCAGTGGTGAAACCCCACTCATCCACGTAGACGCCAATGAGTGGGGCACCTTCGCAGGCAAACTGCTTCACGGTGGTGCGGAGGAAAGATGGGTGGTTTCCGTCTCGCGTACTCGGTACTCGTAGAGCACCAGCGAAGGGAATTCATGAAAGCGATGAAAGTGTGGATTTGAATCCAGCCAATTCAGTTGTGGTTCGTGGACGACGTCGTTGGGCCTGTAGGCGATCAGGATTCCGTCACCAGGCAAGTGGTTGAGCGTGTCATACAAGGCCGGACCAGTTTTTAGTATCCTGCGGACCGGCAGGTTCGTGTAGTAGGCGAAGACTGGATAGTTGAAGTTTGTGTAGAGGACCGTGTCGCCCGGAACGCTCTTGCTCAGAAAATCTGAGACCTTCATCTCCTCTGAGACTTCGTCATCAATGAAGGGCGATTCAAACCTTTGGAGCGCAGGCGCAAACGTGTAGGTGAGCGCGAATGCGAGTAGAACCGATCCGGCAACGCGAGCGCGCGCTTTCAAACTCTGTAGGACCGCGGTGAATCCGATGCCCGCAAGCAGCAAGACCGGAGCGGCGATGGGCATTACGTACCGAGGCTCCTTGTGGTGGAGTGCACTAAAGAAAGCAAAAACACCCGCAGCCCAGGACAGGAGAAACACTTCCAGACTGCCCTTTTCATTCGCCCAGGAGTTTTCGACAACGCCGCCATCGGTATGCCTCCATCTGCGCTGTATCCAGTGGATGACCCAGAGTACGAGGCCCACCACCGTGATCCACGAAAACATCTGGACAAACTTCTCGAGATAGAAGAGGGGCGACTCTCCAGGACCAGCAAAGTGCTCCCAGCCACTTTGAAAGGTCGCGAGGAATCTGCCGTAATGGAAACGGGACCAGCATAGGTAGGGCCCGATGCTGGCCATGAATCCTGCGCCGCATGCCAGAGCCGCTCTCCACCATCGGTCTGCGAATAAAACCAGGAGCGCAAGCAGACCTGCACTCGAAAGCGAACCGAAGCGCATCAGCACGGCCAGTCCGAGAACGAATCCAGGCCAGGCGAAACGCAGATCCGTCTGATGGCGCAAGGCAAGAAGAAAGAGCAATAGTGCCACTATGAGGAGAGTAAGCGCAGGGCTGTCAGAGAGCAGGCTATTGCCGGTGTCGTCGCTGACAAAGCCAAGGGGAAAGACGCCAACAAAGTACGGCGAAAACGCAAGTAACAGCGACGCGAGAACAGCCGCGGCTCGCCCCGCCATCATGCGACCGCTGAAGTACAGAAAAACCGGTCCGAGCGCATTCAACAAGGCCGTGGCGATGCAAGCCGCGTACACGTGATGCCAAACCAGGAATACGACCGCGAAGAAAAGCGAGAGTAACGGAGGGCGGCTTCCCAATTCGGAGTAGTTGATCTTCCCGCAGCAGATGACTTCCGCGTCCTGCAGGTACACTGCTTCGTCCCAGAAGTGTAGCCTGGATAGCCCCCACACGCGTAGGAGAAATCCCGCGCCAAGGAGAAAAACGACAAAAGTCCATTCCAAGATCAACGGCTTGTTAGTCCGCGAGTCCCAGTTTCCAGTCACAGTGGCTCGCTCGTACTCCAGTCATTTCGAGGAGAGGAAGGGACCGTCGTCATCGATTTATCCAAAAGACAACCGGTTGGTACGGATTGCTGATGCGAGCATGGTGGCATGTTCCCGCTCGCGGCCGACTAGCCGATCATTGGGCAAAATCTTAGGTTCAGGAGTCAGGCAAGTCAATGATGAGCCGACGGTTAGGGAAAACTGCGCGGGATAGTTGACGCAAATCGCGATAACGCGAATTGACTCGGCGACAGGGATTTGAAGTTCTCAACAGTTATCGTTCAGTCTAAGAGTGATGGGCTTCGCCATCGTCGGACCTTTCCTCGAGACCCCGTCCTCGCGCCTTTGCTCTTACCTGTCCCATTTTGGCCCGACCGCTCGGTCGATTGATGATCATTGTTGGTACATGACCGACGAGTCGGAACTAAACTCGTAGTGTCTCGCCTCTCCGAAGAGCAGTTCTCGTCAAGGAAGTGACGCAGGAAATTCTGGCACGCAATTTCCGGAAATTCTGGCACGCTCTGGTGTAGCCGGCAAGGCCTCGTCTAATTTCAGGTGACGTGTCCGGCCGGAGGGTCCATCCAGATGGACGAAGCGCCCACGCTCCAGGACACGATCCAGGATGGCCGCAGCCAAATCCTCGTCATGTAACACCTTGCCCCATTCGCTGAGCGGCTTATTGGTGGTGAAGATCATGGGGCGTTTCTTCAAGTGGCGATGGTTGACGACATGGAACAGGACATTGGCGGCGTCCTGCCCGTACGTCAAGTAGCCAACCTCATCAATCACTAAGACATGCGGCCGAGTGTAAGTGATCAGCGATGGCTGCAATTGTCCTTTTCTGCTGGCATTGGAAAGATCCTCGATGAGTTCCGCGGCGGTGGTGCAGAACGTGTCGAAGCCATTCTGGATGGCACGACAGCCGATGGCGATGGCCAGGTGCGTTTTTCCTCGGCCGGTCTTACCGTAAAGAATCAGGGAGCGCCCCTCGGTGACGAAGTCCGGTCCTAAGTAGGAACCGAACAGGGATTGACGGAGTGTGGTCTGCAGACTGAAATCGAACTCATCAATGGTCTTGAAGAAGGGAAAGTGAGCGCTGCGCGTACAGCGCTGTAGGCGGGTTTGCTTGCGGTGCGCCACTTCTTCGGCCAGCAGAAGAGCCAGAAAGTCGCGATAGCTCCAGCTTTCTTTCTCGGCGCGATCCGCCACCTGTTGGTAGATACGTCGCGTGTGCGCCAGGTTCAGCCTGCGGAACAGAAGCTCCAGCTGCCCGTCCGAGAGTTTCGAGATTGTTTGTGTGGCCCCCGGATTGGGATTCTTACTCATCATGGTTGTCCTCCCACAGATAGCGTGCGCTGTTGAGCTGAGTTCTTTTCCTCCCTGACCGATGCTCTCGCCGCGGTCCTCGCCGTCAAGGGTCCGCTGGCGCCGCGCCGGCAACCGCGCGCCCTTGACCGCTGCGGACCGCTGCCAGCCGCTCCGCCAGGGAGGAAAAGCCAAAAATGAAAAATCTCGCCCCTTGACCCTAAAAATCTTGCGCTAGGACGCTCTAGTATCGACGATCGGCAACTCGGTCGACCCATAGCATCCCCCCTTTTGCCCACTTTCATTGCACCCCCTGCGCAATGCTCAACTCGGCTTGCAGAGAGCGCTCCACATAAACCGCACCAAAGATCTGTTGCTTCAGACCTTCTTCCATGGCACGCCGCAGCACTTCTGGCCCGTGACTCTGCAGAATCTGGTGCAGCCGGTCGACATCCTCGAACCAGTGCCGCGGTCGGCGATGCACGATCTCGGTCAGATAGCGAATCGCCGGCTCCCCCAACTCCAACAGCTGCTGTCGTTTCAGGTAGCGTTTGCCCCGTTTTCCCGAAACTGCCGCCACCATCGCGGCGCGGTGCTCCGCTAACCAGGAGTTCTCCTGGGCCGCAAACTTTCGTGGATGTTCCGCTTGGTAACGCCCCGCCACGATGCGCACCCGTTGCGCATACAAGTACAACGTCGCCGGCATGCTGATCGCCTCCGGCGGCATGGAGTAGGCATGGCCGTCGTGCAGCACTGTTCCCGTCGGCCCGACATAAACCGGAATGCGCAGCGCCAATTGCTGCGGCGGCACTTTCAAAGCACGCAGGCGCGGGGCTTCTTCCGCCAGGCGCACCGCCGGAATGATTCCGGTGGCACGACACGGACGCTGCTCATTGACCTCACGCTGCCAATCCTCGAGTTGCTGACGCAGATCTTCCCCATCTAATCGGCGTACCTTGAAGAAGGAAGACTTTACGAATCCCACCAAGTTCTCCACACTGCCTTTTTGTTAGGCCCGATGCGGCCAGCACAGCTCCACCCCCACCCCCATCTCCAGCGTGGCGTATGCGAAGATCGGATTCCATTCCGTCACCTCGCCATTTTTTTGCCATTGCAAAGCAATCGTCTTGGGTCGATCAAACACGCACAGCAGGGGACGTCCGCCCCAACTGACCAGGTGTTCGGCCAAGGTCCGCACCAAACTTTCTACCGTCTCGTCCTGGACCAAGCTGACCCGCAGGAAACGCGAGTACTTCAACCGGGAGGCGAAGAAATGAATCCGTTGGCGGGTGCCATTGCGGAACTCCACTTCCACTTCCCCAAAATCATGTTGGCTGAACTCGCCGGGAAGACCTTCGAAGCGAACCAGCGGTTTGGCCACTTTCCGGCGCAGCGAGGCCACCAGCGCGTAGAGCGCCGTCTTACCTCCTCGATAACCGCTTTCCCGAACCCGCCGCAGGATCTCCAGCGTGGCCAGATCCGGCTCTTCCTGCAGAATCTCGACCACCTGTTTCCGGAAACTCACTACCGTACTGGGCCGACCAATCTGTCGTTTCCGGCGCTCGACCCCATCATCGACGTGTACCACCGGGCTCTCTTCGGCGATACGTTGTACCGAACGCAGCGAAACCCCGCTTATTGATCTCTGCATAAATAATGCAATAATGTAGGTGTTCCGGAGCAGAACACCTATGCCCAGACTGAGGGGGAGCGCCGATCTGCTCGAAGATCGGCGGAAGCGAGCCTTGGCATTGCTGGATTTTGGTTACTCTCTCAATGAAGTGGGACGGCGTATCAGTTGCAATGCAAGTTCTGTGATGCGCTGGCGCGACGCCCGACGGAGGCGTGGAGCCGAGGGATTGCGGGTGCGCTCGTCTCCCGGTCGGCCTTGGAAGTTGGATGCGAAGCAGCGAAGGCGCTTGGTCCAGCTTTTGCTGCAAGGCCCCATGCTGCACGGGTACCGGACGAATCTGTGGACTACCGCTCGGATTGCGGAATTGATCAGCCACGAGTTTGGAGTTCAGTATCATCGAGACCATGTCGGACGCTTGATGCACAGCCTGAACTGGAGCCCCCAGAAGCCGGAACGACGCGCTTTGGAGAGCAATGACAAGGCCGTCGAGCACTGGAAACAGAAGCCCTGGCCACGCATAAAAAAAACGCTACGCGGTTGGGTGCCCATTTAGTCTTCGCTGACGAGTCCGGCTTTCTCCTAATCCCGTACGTAGCCAGGACCTGGTCGCCGCAAGGCTGTACTCCGGTTCACTATTATCGCCAGGGACGCCGCGATAAGGTCTCGGTCATTTCCGGAATCTCGGTGAGTCCCCGACGACAACGCCTGGGCCTGTACTATCCACTTTACTTCGACAATATCGGGCAGGAGGAAGTGTGCATGTTTCTCCGCGGGCTGTTGCGTCATCTCCGCGGCCCGGTGATTATCCTGCTAGACAATTCTTCCACCCATCAGCGACGGCCCCTGCAACAACTTCTGCGAAAACATCCCCGCCTGCAGATCGAGCATTTTCCTTCCTATGCTCCGGAGCTGAACCCCGATGAAGGAGTTTGGTCTCTAGCGAAACGTGCACTGGCCAATAGTTGCCCCAATGATCTGGAAGAGTTGGTCGAGGACGTCATCCATTCCATCAATGGGATTCGTAATTCAGGTCACAAGCTACGCGGATGCATCGTGCAATCCGCATTGCCCTCTTTTTTGCGCTAGTCTATTGCATTCTTTATGCAGAGATCAATAAGCGCGCCACTTCGGTCTTGGCATGACCAGCCCTCAGTAAAATCTCAACTTCGTGTCGTTTCAGCATGCCCAACATCCTCCTCCCTCCGCTCCCGGATAGCCGGAGCACAGGGAGTTTTTTAGCCCTTTTGGAGGTTCTTAGGCGTGCCAGAATTTACGGAATTAGGAAGGCCAGAATTTACGGAACCGACACCACTCAAGCGCTAGGCTGCATGGGTTGCTGGCTCATGCTTGGCGTGCCGGCCACAAAGCGCGGAAGGTTTTCACGCTCCCGCGCTTCAGTATGCCACCGTCTCCTCACCCAAAGAGAGTAATTATTAGCCCTGCGGTAGTGCTTGGAGGCGCAGCTCCGGGTTCAAGTGCACCGTCTTGCCGGCCGCCACATAGACCCTCTCCTCAAACTGCTTGCGTCCCGGTGCACGCACTTCTATGTCATAGTTGCCCGGCAACAGATGCATGCTCTTCAACTGTCCTACCGTGCCCGCATAACCACCATTGATATAAACCTCTGCGTCCTTCACGCTCGTATCAAACTTCAGTGTGCCCTGCGCAGGCGCGTAGCCGTAATAGCCATAGGGATACGGATAGGGCGCCCAGAACGGGGTGTACCATCCCCATCCAAAGCGTGGCGCCACCCAGACACGAATCCGTGCGGAAGCCGTAAGAGGCGCCATCATGAGCACGGTAGTTACGCCAATTATCAGTAGCCTTCTCATAGATCACTTCCTAAGAAATTTGATGCTCTGAGGCACGTTTTCATCGTAAAGAAGAGTAAAGATTGGGGGCGAACCTGATTGGAGGCCTACCACCATTGGTTCGAGCAAAGCCTGCTGCGATTCCCCGTATTCTGTGTTTGTAATTTTGAGCCGATGGACATCGATCCACGGCCTGAGAACGGGCCAGAAGTCAATTCTGTGCGAGATGCGGGGCGGTTGTCGGGCTCGTCTGCTGGGGAGCGACCATCGCCGGGGGAGTTCGCGGCCGCTTCTATGGCACCCGGTACCGAGCAGCGGGCTGTCACCAGTTTTGTCATCATCACCCATGCTTACGCCTTGCGATGCACTGCGGTGACAGAGTCGCTACCCAGTTGATGGCAAGCGGTCACAAACGGTGACGCCCCCTTCAGACCATTGAAGGGTCGTTGGGCATTGCCTTCAAAAAGGAGGCCGCAGGTTCGTGCCGCACTGCGCACCAGTACGAATGTCGCAAGAAGGGGGACTTCGACGGCGGGTCATGCCAGGATTTTGTTTAGGTTTCGCATTTTTCGGCTCCGGTGTATCTCTTTACGACCTGACTTCTGTTCCAGGCCTCGATCTGCTCGCGTGCATCCTTGACAAGCTTCGCAAACCGCCGGGCCAATTCGTGAATACGCTGCGATTGTCTTCTTTGAATGGCCTCGGTGGGGATCAATTCGGTGCCAACCCCGATGGCAGTCGCCCCTGACAAAATGAAATTCGCTGCTGTTTGCTGATTCACGCCGCCGGCCGCAATCAAAGGAACCTCCGGCAAAGATGCGTGCAGAGCCTTGATGTACTTGTCACCACCGACCGGACCACAGGGAAAGACTTTGACGAAGTCGGCGCCAGCGCTCCAGGCCGTGATTACCTCGGTGGGCGTCAACGCACCGGGCAGGACCGCGATATTCTTTTTTGCCACGAATTCTACGATGAGAGGACTGAAAGAAGGAGCCGTGATGAAACTCGCTCCCGCGTCCATGCACAAATCCGCCGTCTTGGTGTTGAGAACAGTGCCTGCCCCGACGACAACTTTGGGATCGGAGCGTACGAGATGAGCCATCAGTTCCAGGGCTCCGGGAACAGTCATCGTGATCTCCACGATCGGTATGCCGCCCCGGGTGACCGCCTCGGCTGCGAAGTGCGCATCATCGCCAGACGAAACTCTGATGGCGGGAAGGATGGCAATTTCTCGAATTCGGGAACAGACTTCGTCCTTTGTCATTATTTCAGAATCCCTTCCGCTCGATTTGCAGAACCCGCGAAACGAGTCTAAACAAACTTCACACCGCGTCGCCCGGTTCTGCTACCGGTAGCCGATCGTCGCTGCGGGCAAACCAGGTATACAAGGTCGGTAAGAGAATGACACTGATGAGCAAGTCAGCAACCAGGCCGCCCACGATCACGATAGCAAAGGGTCGTTGCGAATCCGAGCCGATACCATGGGAGAGCGCGGCGGGTAACAGCCCCAAGGTCGCGACCAGCATGGTCATCACGATCGGTCGAAGTCGTAGAACCGCCCCTTCCACGGCAGCTTCTTCAATGTCGTATCCGCGGGCCCGGAGCTGGTTGATGTATTCCACCATGATGACGCCGATTTGCACCGATACACCGAACAGCGCCAGAAAACCCACCCCTGATGACACGCTGAAGTTAGTGTCTGTGACCAGAAGCGCGAGCAGGCCGCCGATGGGTGCCATCGCTATGTTGGTGAGGATCAGAAGCGCCCATTTCACAAACTTGAACATCGTGTAGAGAATGATGTAGATCAGCAGGATCGTAAGCGGCAAGACGACCAACAAGCGTCGCTGGGCGCGCTTGGCGCTCTCATATTCGCCTGCCCAATCAATGCTGTAGCCGATGGGCAGTTTCACCGAGGTGCTAACTTTCTTGATCGCTTCCCCGACCGTGCTACCCAAGTCTCTGCCACGCACGCTGAACTTGACGGCCACGTATCGGGAGTTTGCTTCCCGATAGATTTCAGAGCCGCCGTCCAGGACCTTCACTCTTGTGAGTTGAGAGAGCGAAACGCGCTCGCCCGATGGCGCCAACAAGCGAATTTTCTCGATGGCCTCTTTGCTATCCCGATATTGTGGCAAATAACGGAGCACGAGATCGTATCGCTGTTCTCCGATTAACACTTGGCTGAGGGCGTTGCCACCAACCGCGGTCTGAATCGCGTCTTGCACGTCGGAGACATTGATCCCGTAACGAGAAGCCTGATCGCGATCTACGGTGAAGTTGAGATTGGGCTGACCGATAACACGAAATACGCCAAGATCCTCGACACCCCGAATGGGTCGCATGACGGCTACGATTTCATCCGCCTTCGCTTCGAGCGTCCTCAGATCATCGCCATAGATCTTCACCGCGAGTGCTCCCTTTACGCCGCTGACCGCTTCTTCCAGATTGTCGGAAATCGGCTGTGAGAAGCCCCAGAGCACTCCCGGGATCTTTTCCAGTTCGCGATCCATGGCGGCAATGAGTCGCTCCTTGTCTCGATGAAAGACCGGGCGCCATTTCTCTTTGGGTAGGAGATCAACAAAAAATTCCATATCGAAAAAGCCCGTGGTGTCGGTACCGTCATCCGGGCGGCCGATCTGGTTGACAACCTGCGGGACTTCCGGAAATGAGCAAAGGATTTGACGGGCCTTCTCCGCGACCCTCGCGCTCTCCGTCGGCCCGGTGCTGGGAGCCAAGGTCCCACGGACCCAGATCGCACCTTCATCCAGGTGGGGCAGGAATTCGGACCCGATCACACCGCTAAAGGCCAGGAACGCGGAAAGCAAAAGGGCGGCAATGGCTCCGGCGACCGTTACCCGGCGGTGGCGGATGGCCCAGTGCAGGCTCCTTCTGTAGCGAGCGCTCAGCCATGTCATGACCGGGTTCTGCCATTGTGTCGCGCCGCTTCGGAACAGCAGACTGGCCAGAGCCGGCGCCACCAACATCGAGAAGATCAAAGCGCCTAGCAGCGCGAAGGCCACCGTCCATGCCATCGGCTTGAACAGCTTTCCTTCTACGCGCTGCAGCGTGAAGATCGGCAGATAGGCCGTGATGATGATGGCGATGGCATAGAAAACAGGCCGCTGCACCTCGTGTGCCGCTTTGCGAATTCGGTCCAC
>Ga0187776_10000935_pt1 | contig 14242 bp, 15 predicted proteins | sample 0216_BV02_MP12_2_FD_132426 | JGI IMG/M metagenome (GOLD analysis project Ga0187776, IMG submission 132426) | Tropical peat soil microbial communities from peatlands in Department of Meta, Colombia - 0216_BV02_MP12_20_MG | ecosystem: Environmental > Terrestrial > Soil > Wetlands > Peat | place...
CCGGTGGCCCTGGTGTGCTCCTCCGCCAGGTCCTTCACCACGTCGCGCACCGCGCCGGCGACGAGGGCCTTCAGCTCCGCAGCGCAGGCCGGGGCAGCCACGAGCGCCAGTGTGAGGAGCCCGGCCAGGCCGGATCCGAGCCTTCTCGAGATGCTCACGGGCTCAGCGCATCTTGAGGATCGCCGCGACCAGGTTCTTCCAGGTGGCCGCGCTGGCGGGCGTATAGGTCAGGGCGCAGCTCGCGGCGCGCATCGCCTCCCAGGGCTCCCCGCGCGATCGGTGATAGTACGCGGCCCGACGATGGACCGCCGCCAGCTTCGCCCGCAACAGCCCGCGGTAGGGCTGGAACGCGGGATCGGACCGCAGCAGCGTGTACACCCGGTCCCAGGCTGTCCTCAGCCGGCCGTGATATCGCTCGCGGCTGGTCAGGCTGCTCCCATGCTGCCGGTAGAGCGCCCCGACCTTGGGGATGAAGAAGAAATCGGTCACGGAAGCCAGCCGATACCAGAGGTGGACGTCCTCGGCCAGGGGGAGGCTGGGCTCGAAGCCTCCCAGCCGAAGCAGGAGGTCACGCTTGACCATGACCGTGCCGATCCAGGCGAGCGAGTAGCGGAGAAAGTGCGGGAGGGGCCGCGTCAACCGGAGCAGCCGGCCGGACTCGTAGGCCGGGGCGAGGAGGCGGCCCACCTCGTCGTCCTTCTGGTAGTGCCCGGTCTCCTCGAGCGAGCCGTCCTCGTACCACATGCGGAAGTCGGCACCGATCCACTCCGCCTCCGGCTCCGATTCGGCCACCTGCCAGCGGGCCTCCAGGGATCCGGGCAACCAGACGTCGTCTGCGTCGAGGAAGGCGATCCACCGCCCACGGGCGACACCGATCCCCACGTTCCGCCCGGCCGCCGGGCCGAGGTCCTCGGGATTCTCCACGATCCGGACACGCCCGGCCCGCCGCCAGGAGGCCAGGGCATGCTTCGTCTCGTCGTCCGGGCTGTGGTTGTCGACCACGACCACCTCGACCGACCTCACGCTGCTCTCCTGGTCGAGGACGGAGTGGATTGCCTGGGGCAGGTACTTGCCAGCCCGGTGGCAGGGAATCACGACACTGACCTGACATTCGCTCATTGAACTCCCCGCTTGGCCCGCGTGCGGACCGTCTGCAGGATTCACCGAGCGCGCGTCGTCGCGGGACAGGCCGTCCGGGCCGACCGAGCGGGCGGCCAGATCACAAGGAACCTCCGTCGACGACAGACGGAATGCTCACTTGCATATCTCGTATCAGAATCCCCCGCACGGAGTCAATCTCTCCGGTGGCTTTGACAACGGGCGCGCCCCGGCGTAGGGTGCGGCCACGCCGGCGGTGCACGACGCACGCCCGGCTTCCGCCCGGACCCGTCCCGACCGAGGAGGAGGGTGCGATGATGACCCACAAGCTCATCTCGGCCGATTCCCACATCGTCGAGCCGCCGGATCTCTACACCAAGCGGATCGAGCCGAAGTTCCGGGACCGGGCGCCGCGCCTGGAGCGTCTGGAAACGCTCGCGGGCCGCAAGTTCGACGCCTGGGTCATCGACGGGCAGGCCGCCGGCACCCTGGGCGCGGTGATCCAGGCGGGGCAGCGGTTCGAGGACCCCTCGCAGATCGACTTCCTGGGCACCTGGGAGGATGTTCGGCTCGGTGCCTACGACCCGCAGGTGATGGTCAAGGAGAACGAGCTCGACGGTGTGTGGGGGGCGTGCCTGCAGCCGAGCCAGGGTCTGTTCTGGTACCGCATCCCGGACGGCCTCATGCTCTCGGCCATCTGCCGTGTCTACAACGACTGGATCGCGGAGTTCTGCAAGTCCTGCCCGGAGCGACTCAAGGGCATCGCCATGCTCAACGTGGACGACGTCGAGGAGGCCGCGCAGGAGCTCGAGCGCTGCGCCCGGCTCGGGCTGGTCGGCGCCTTCATCCCGGTCGCCCCGCTCCCCGATCGCCCCTATCGCCACCCGATCTACGACCGCCTCTGGTGGACCGCGCAGGACCTCGGGCTGCCGCTCTTGCTGCACATCGGCACGCCGCGCGGCGGCGTCCCCGGCTGCGAGTTCACGATGAACCTCGGCGAGCTCACCGGGGCCGGCCGCTCCACCACGGACTACTGGGTCCGCTACTCGCTGGGCGCGATGCTCTTCGCGGGTGTCTTCGATCGCTATCCGAAGCTCCGGGTCGGCTCGGTCGAGCACGAGGCCGCGTGGATCCCTCATTGGCTGAAGCAGATGGACTTCACGTACCGGGAGCGGCCGGTCTTCACGAAGGGCTGGAGATCGAAGGAGGGGCTCCTGCCGAGCGACTACTGGCGTCGCAACATGTTCGTGGAGTTCATGGAGGACGATCTCGGCGTGCAGCTCCGCGACCTCATCGGCGTCGAGACCATGCTGTGGGGCAGCGACTTCCCTCACGCCGAATCGACATGGCCCAAGTCCCGGGACTTCCTGGATCGCATGTTCGCCGGGGTGCCCGAGCGGGACCTGCACAAGATCACATCGGAGAACGCGGCGCGGCTCTTTGGCTTCGACCTGAACTAGGCGGGGTGGTCAGGCCGCGCGGGATGGGCGACGGCTTCGTACCGGTGACCACGGCGTCCAAGCTGGCGCCGGGCACGATGACGTGGGTCGTCCTCGATCGCGAGCGGGTGCTGATCGCCAACGTCGAGGGTGTCTACTACGCCCTTCGCGACACCTGCGGCCACCGCGGGGCGCCGCTCTCGAGGGGGAAGCTCGCGGGCCATGAGATCGAGTGCCCGCTCCACTTCGCCCGCTTCGACCTGCGCACCGGCAAGCTGGTGAGCGGACCTGCGTCGGCCGACGTGGTCACCTACGAGGTCTTCGTGGAGCAGGACACCGTGTATGTGAGGCGGTAGGTGGACGGGCAGATGCTTGACAGGTGTCTCGCGCTGCTCCGGGCTAGCTCCCTTCCGATTCTCGTGGGGCTGTTGATCGGCTTGGTTGCGCAGTCGGCCGCGGACGAACCGTGGAATCCCAGCGCGGTCTACGCCGCGCGCGAAGCGCAGCTCAAGCAGGCCATCGAGGCCAATCCAAGAGCCGCGCAGCCGCTCGTCGATCTCGCCGCCTTCTATCTCAAGCCGCTGGCGCCTCGCAGGGTCGCCGCGGCCGACGGGCAGATTCGCCTCGTCATGGTCCCGCTGCGGAGTCAACAACTCCCGGGGTACCGAGAGATCTATGGCGCGCCGTGGGTGTTTCGCGGCGATCCGGAGCTCGCGCGTCCGCTGCTCAGGAAAGCGCTGGAGATCGAGCCGAAGAATGCCGGCGCGATTCGCGCGATGGCGCAGGCGCTCCGGATGACGCGTGGCACGCCTGGCGATACGAAACCGACGGCGATGACGCTGCGACTGGCGCCGTACGACTTCAACGGCATGAAGCCGTACGTCGATGCCGCCCTGGCGCACGACCCGCTCGATCTGGATATGTGCCGCCTGTATCTCGAGTACTACTTCCTCGTGGCGCAGCGGCTGAATGAGGCCGCCGGCGACCTGCGCATGTCGCATTCGCACTACGAGACCCGATGGGACGGGCGTTACCTCGTGACCGCGCCGCCAAGCGCCGGCGACCGGGCGCGCGCCGACGAGCTCGATGCGAGGGCGAAGGCCGATCGAGAGGACGGCGAGAAGCCCTTGCGCCGGCTGGCTGACGCACTGCAAGCCGATCCGGATCGGCCGAGGAATCCGGCAAAGAACGCCACCTGGCATCTGGCGACGGCAATCCACTTCTCCGCCGTCAACGATTTGGGCGCGGCGGCCGCCAAGGCCGGGCGGGCTCTGGAGGCCGACCCCACCGATCTCGACGCGCTGGATTTCGTCGTGGACATCCTTCGCACCACCCGCACGATGGACAGGCTCGCCACCTACAAGGCCATCCTCGACCGATGGCAGGGCGCCGACAGCAGCCCGGTCTTGAACCGTGAGGCGCCGCACGGCGTCAAGCGCTAGGCGCGCCAGCGATCAATCCGAATCGCAGTCGGCCGCACTTTCGGGCTTCGTCTGGTCGGCGGCTAGGCCGAGGCGCCGCAGTCGACGTTGAGGACCTGACCGGTGATCCCGTTGGCCGCGTCGGAGGCGAGGAACAGTGCCGCGCAGGCGATGTCGATGGGCTCGGCGATCCGGCCCAACGGATATCGCGCCAGGGTTTCCGGCGCATCGTACGCGGCCACCTCGGATGGGCGCTGCATCACGCCCACCTCGGTTCGTGTGTAGGCCGGGGCGATGGCATTGACGCGGACATTGTACGGGCCCAGTTCCCGCGCCAGCCCGGCGGTGAGGCGATTCACGCCGGCCTTGGCCGCACTGTAGGGGCGTGCCGCGCCGGCAGCCCCGGCCCGAGACGAGATGTTGATGATGCTACCGCGCCGCTGCGCCACCATGAGCCGACCCGCGGCCGCACAGCAGAGGTAGACCCCTTTGAGATTCACGGCAATGATCGGGTCCCAGTTGTCCTCCGGGATATCGATGAGCCAGGGCGGGTCCCGAGGGCCAAGACCTCGCCCGTCCTCGCCGATCCCGCTGCCCAGCCCAGCGTTGTTCACCAGGATGTCGACCTGCCCGAACGCCTCCATGGTTGCGGTGACCATGCGGTCCACGTCGGGTTTCAGAGAGACATCCGTCCGGGTCGCCAGGGCGCGCCGGCCCAGCGCCCGGACCTCGGCCGCCACCCGCTCGAGGTTCGCCATCGTCCGGCTGGCGACCACGATATCCGCGCCGGCTTTCGCGAACTCCAGAGCCATGGACCGCCCCATGCCGGTGCCACCCCCCGTGATGATCGCCACCTTGCCGGACAGGCCCAGGCTGGGCACGCTCAAGGGAATCGGCATCGCTTCGCCTCCTCGTCACGGGGTGCTCCCTGTTTGTTACCGTGGCCGCAGATAATTTCCGAGTACGGCTAGAGTAGGTATATGCCGGATCTTGGGCAACTGATCGCTCGGTGGGGCTATCTCGGGATCGTCGTCGTGGTTCTCCTCGGCAATATGGGCGTGCCCGTCCCGGAAGAGACGGCCCTCATCGTGGCTGGATATCTAGTGTGGCAAGGGCAGTTGCAACTCTCCATTGTCCTCCTCGTTGCCGTTGTCAGTGCCGTCGCGGGAGACAATCTGGGATATGGGCTCGGGAGGCGGTACGGACAGCGGGCGGTAGAGCGTGTCGCCCAATGGGCCGCGGTCGATGCGGAGCGCATGGGATCGATGCGGCGCTTCGTCTCGCGCCACGGTGCGCTCGCGGTGTTCGGCGGCCGCTTCCTCCCCGGGTTGCGGTTCCTGGCGGGGCCCCTGGCGGGCGCCGCGGGCCTCGACTTTCGCACCTTCTTCATGGCCAACGCGCTCGGCGCCGCGCTGTTCGTCCCCTACGGGGTCGGCCTCGGGTACGCCATCGGCTACGGTCTGGGCCCCTACGTCACAGAGATGCGGGTTGCCGAGCGCGTGGTGCTCATTGGGGCCTTCGTCGCCATCGGGGGTTACGTGGGACGGCTGGTCTGGGCACGGCACCGGCCGAAAAGGCATCGGTCAGGGGCCAAGAAGTAGCCCCGGATCAGCCCTCCGGGAGACGCACACGCACGCCGGCTCGCTCTTCCTGGAGCGTGAGGAAGATCGAGGCGTCCCGATCGCCCCAGCCCCGTGCGATGGCTTCACTCATCTCCTGCTTGCAGAGGGCCCCCAGCCGGAGGGGGACCTCGGTACTACGGGCCAGCTCGAGCGCGAGGCCCAGGTCTTTGTGGGCCAGCGTGAGTGCGAAGCGCGGCTCGAAGTTGCCGCGGAGATAGGTGGCGGGCAGCCGGACCTTGAGATTCATCATGTGGCCGAGTGCCGCCTCGGTGAACGCCGTGACGATGGTCTCGGGGGCGACGCCGGCTTTCACGGCGACGGTCCAGCACTCGGCCATCACGAGGTCGAGCGTGAACGTCGCACAGTTGTGCATGAGCTTCGCCACCGTCCCGGAACCGATCCCACCCGTGTGGAGGACCCGTGTGGCGATCGCGTCGAGCTCGGGCCGTGCCCGCGCGATGGCGGCGGGGTCGCCCCCCGCCATGACGAGGAGGTCCCGCGTGCGCGCCCCCTCGGTTCCCCCGCTGACCGGGGCGTCGACCATTGCCACTCCTTTGGCGGCGAGCACCCCGTGCACGTGCCGGACCAGCATCGGCGAGTTGGTCGTGTGATCCACGTAGAGTCCCCCGGCGGGCATCGCGGCCACGAGGCCCTGTGCCCCGAAGCACACGGCTTCCATCTCGGGCGGACCGGGCAAACACGTGGCCACGAGGTCGCACTGGGCCGCGACCTCGGCGGGGGAGGCCGCCCACACCGCGCCGGCATTCAGTAGCCCAGCCGCGGCCTCAGGCCGTCGGTCGTGAACGATGAGCTGGTGGCCGGCCGCGAGGAGCTGTCCCGCCATCGGATGGCCGATGCTGCCGACGCCGATGAACCCGATCCGCATCCGACGCTCCTAGAGATTGTAGAGGCGGAAGACGTTGTCCCACAGGATCTTCCGCTTGCTCGCCTCACTCAACGGCAGGGCGAGGAACCGGTTCATCGCATCCGGGTACTTGGCGTCGCCGTGCGGATAGTCGGTGGTCGTGACGAGGTTCTCGTCGCCGAAGGCGTCCACGACATGCGTCACGAACGCCTCATCGCACTCGACGGCGCAGAATCCTTGCCGCCGGAAATACTCAGAGGGCGGCATGGTGAGATCGGTCATCTCGCCGTAGGGCTCGCGCCACTCGTAGTGCTCGTCCATTCGATGGAGCCAGAACGGGAGCCAGCCGCACTGCGCCTCGAGAAAGGCGAAGCGGAGCCGCGGGAACCGCTCCATGACGCCGCCCATGATGATGTCCATGCAGGCGAGCATCTGCTCGATCGAGTGCGACGCGATGTGCACGATCCCCCCGGCCTTGAACCGGTCGGTGCCGGCCGCCTTCATGCGTGACCCCGTCGTCTCGTGAAAGCCGACGGCGACGTTGAGCTCCTGACAGGTCGCCCAGAGAGGGTCATAGTACGGATCGTGCCAGGGCCGGCCATTGTAGATGTTCGGTCGGAGGAAGATCGCCTTCATTCCTAGCTCGCGCACCGCGCGGCGAGCCTCCGTCACCGCGCTCGACACGTCATGCGGGGAGAGGGCCGCGGCCCCGAACATCCGCCGCGGATCACCGGCCTGAATGAAGTCGTGCAACCAATCGTTGTACGCGCGGCATGCGGCGGCCGCGAAGCGCGCGTCCATCCGATCAAAGGCGGTGATATACATCGCAGCGGTGGGAAACAGGACGGCGAGGTCGAGCCCTTCCCGATCCATCGCACGCACTTGCGAGGTGGCGTCGAAGTTGCGGCGGATCTCCTCCGCATAGCGGTCGGCGAGCGTCTGCTCTTCTGCGGCCGACAGCCCGAACCCGTCGCCGCCCGGGATCGTCGCCATGACCTCGCCCTCGACGGCCGTGCGGATGTCCCAGCGGCGTTCGCCGAGACGGCGCGGCGCGCGGGCTTTGAATTCGGGGTCGATGTACCGTTCCCAGAGGTCGACGGGCTCCATCACATGCATTTCGGCATCGATCATGCGGAAGCCGTGCTTGGCCATGGTCCTGACCTCCCTCGTCCGCGAGGCGGATCGCGGGAACCATAGCAAAGGGGCCGGCGGGGGTAAAGCGCGCTGGCCGGCAGAGGGCTAGGCAGGGGTCATCGATTCCGATAAGATCGGCCGGTGATCGAGATTCCTCCCCGCGTCAGTAGATGAGCGCGCCGTGCGAGGCTGGCTGATTCTCACCGGCACCTTGTTGATCGGGTTCCTTCTCGGGATCGGTGCCGCGACTCGAGGGCCTGCCCTCCTCGCTCCGTACCTCCCGCATTCGATGGGCCAGCCAGTCGAGCGGATGCAAGGCGAGATCTTGCGGAAACAACGGGAGGGCAGTCGGCTCCTGCTGAAAGTGGGGACGGCCCAGGGGCCGATGCTCGTGACCTTCACGCAGAAGGTCCCCGAGCTGGACCTCTTGCTCGAGGTCGGAGACCTGGTGACCCTGGGCACCACGGGGTATGCGACGTTCGTCGAGGACCCTAGTCTTGACCGAGTGCAACAGTCAGGGAGGGCTGGGGTCGCGCCCTCGACCGCCGCGCCCGCGTCGAGCAGCCCGCCGGTGCCCAAGGACAAGGCCGTTCGATGAGGCTCGTGCGCGCCCGGCTCGTGCCGAATGCAGGTCGGTCTGCCGGCTCTGACGAGTCCGTCTGCCACGTGTCACGTTCATGGATCGGGAGAGGCCGCACGAGCTGACCGGTGCGCGCCGCTGGCGCCTCGTCCTACCGACGGCCATGGGGGCGGTCGTCGTGGGTGCCTGCGTCTGGTTCGTCCTCACCGACGCGCCGGCGCATCGGTTCCTGGTGCGGTTGTATGCCGATAGGCACTTCCTCAAGCAGACGCTCAGGCAGTGGGGCCTCTTCGGCCCCGTCATCTTCGTGGCCCTCCAGGCCCTGCAGGTCATCATCGCCCCGATCCCGGGTGAAGTGACCGGCATTCTCGGCGGCTACCTCTTCGGCGAATGGGTGGGGTTCCTCTATTCGACCATCGGGTTGACCCTGGGATCGGTGGCCGCGTTCGGCGTCGGCCGCTGGCTCGGCGCCCAGTATGTGCGGAGCCTGGTCAGCCAGGAGACCTGGAACAAGATGGGGTTCATCGTCGAGGCCGAGGGGGTCATCCTCTGCTTCGTGATCTACCTCATCCCCGGGCTCCCGAAGGACATGCTGTGCTATCTGTTCGGGTTGAGTCCCATGCCGCTCTGGGTGTTCGCCGTGATCTCGACCCTCGGGCGCGCCCCGGATACGTGGGTCCTCTCGGCGCAGGGCGCGCACGCCGCGGCGGGCGACTACTTCGCCGTCCTGCTCTTGACGGCCATCGCCGTCGCCGTGGCCCTGCCGCTCTACTACTACCGGCATCGGATCGTGGGGTGGCTTCGAGGGGGAACGAACCAGTCGGAGGAGCGGCGAGGCTAGAGCGCTGGGGAGGTGCCGGCTCGGCCTTACTTTGGGTCCACGGGCGCTCCTGCGCGGCGCGATCCGCCCCCGGGTCTGGTCGTCCCGCCTCGCCAGAGCCACGTGATGACCAGCGTGAGGCCGGTTCCGGCACACAGCAGGCCAGTCGCGAGGCGTGTCGGGAAGTCCCAGGCGAAAGGCCCCACCAGGTGCACGTTCAGGAATCGCTCGAAGCCAATCAGACACAAAACGAGTCCGATCACCACCCAATCGTTGGGAACTCGTCCTTCTGGCATCGGCTCAATCCTCCTCCCCGGGCTCTGCAAACGCAAACGGCAGGCCCTCACGTCTTGAGGTACCAGGGCACGTTCACCAACACGATACGGGGATTGCCCCGCAGCAGGAGCCACCACTTCAGGATTTCTGCGCGCTTGTTGTGCAATGGGTAGTGGTACCAGTGCTGCTCCACGAGCTCTGGCACGATGACGGCGACCCGGCGCCCTCGATTCGCGGCCTCCACCTGCAGCACGTAGTCCACGATCGGCAGGACCACGAGCCGGTACGGGGAGGGCAGGACCACCAGCTTCGGTGGCTCGAGGCCGGCCCGCTTCGCTGGCGCGTCGACCATCCGGGGCCACTGCGCTTGTAGCCGGCCTTGATCGTCCTCCGCCGCCACGTGCACAGCGGTGACGTCCGGCGACAGCGTCAGGGCGAACTCCAGCGCGTTCGCCGCCGTCTTCCCCCAGTCCTGAATCGGAACCACCACGAGGGGGCGGTCGAGCGCCGTCAGCGCGAGCGGAGTCTCGCTGTGCATCTCCCGCGCGACCTGATCGTAGTGCCGCTTCACCCAGAGCATGGCCCCGATCATGGCGATGATCAGGAGTGCACTGACCCACGCGCCGGCGGCGAACTTGGCCACCAGCACGACCAGCGTGGTCAGGCCGGTCACGACCGCGCCCAGCCCGTTGATCGCCATGCTCCGCGCGGCGCCCCGTCCTCCCACGCGCCGCCAGTGCGCCACCATTCCCGCCTGCGACAAGGTGAACGCGAGGAACGCCCCGATGGCGAACAGGGGGATCAGCCGATCCGTCACGCCTCCGAACAGGATCAACAGGGCCGCGGTGAGCACCGCGAGGACGAGGATGCCCTCCGTGTACACCAGCCGCCGCCCGCGAAACGCGAACGCGTGGGGCAAGAACCGCTTGAGCGCCACCGCCCGGCAAAGCCGGGGGAAGTCCGCAAAGGCGGTGTTCGCGGACAGCGAGAGAATCACGAGGATCGAGCCGATCGTCACGTCGTAGAACCATCCTCGCCCCGTCACCGCCGCCACGAGCATCGAGAGCACGCTTTGATACCCGGCCTGCTCCGGAGGCGTGGCCGCGATGGCATAGGCGCGCACCAGATAGGCGATGCCGGCCAGCAGGAGGGCGAGCAGGCCGATGATGACCGTCAGCGTCCGTTGCGCCGTCTTCACCGTCGGTTCCCGAAACGCCCGCACGCCGTTGCTCACCGCTTCCACCCCCGTCATTGCCGTGCAGCCGTTCGAGAACACCTGGAGCAACAGCCACACGCTCGCGACGGCCGTCGTGGCGGGGACGGGGGATGGCGGCGGGACGACCGGCACCGGATGCCCGCCGGCGAGCGCCACCTTCACGATGCCGACCACGATGGTCGTCAGCAGCGTGCCGACAAAGAGGTAGGTGGGAATCATGAAGACAAAGCCGGCTTCGCGCACGCCGCGCAGGTTCACCACCGTGATCAGCGCCAGGATGCCAAGGCAGATCGCGAGCGTGTGCGGCTGCAGGCTCGGTGCGGCCGAGACCAGCGAGCCCACGCCGGCCGAGATGCCGACGGCGGCCGTCAGCACGTAGTCGATCATCAACGCCGCCGCGGCCAGCAACCCCGGGTACCGGCCGAGATTCTCCGAGGCCACCGTGTATGACCCGCCGCCGCCGGGGTAGGCGGCGATCGTTTGCCGGTAGGACAGCGAGACGATGGCGAGCAGGACGATGATGCTGGCGCTGATCGGCACAATGGTCGCGACGCCAACGGCCCCCAGCGGGATCAGCAGGGTGAGCGCCGCCTCGGGGCCGTAGGCCGCGGAGCTGAGCGCGTCGAGGCCGAAGATCGGGATCCCGGCTGCGGCCCCGATCTGCTCGCCGCGCTCCTCCGACGTCGGGAGTGGTTTGCCTAGCAGGACATCGAGAAACGGCATCCTCCGCCCCAGCTCTCTAGTCTAGACGCCTCGTGCCGAGCATCGTGCAGGGATTCGCTCGAAGCGCGCCGTCACGGGGTTGCTTGACAACCACAGCCCTCGTTTGCCATGGTTTGCTGGCCGAGCGAGTGACCCGTCGCAGTGTCGCGGAGGGACACCTGAGATGCGAGGCAACGGTGGCCGTCTGTTGCTCAGTTTTTCGGCCCTGTGCGCGGTCCTGGGCACCCATGGTGCGGGGTGGAGCGCCGAGCCCATGGACGGCCAGGCACTTTACCTGGCCAACTGCAGTAACTGCCACGGCGTGCTGGCGCCCGGTCACGGCCGCCTCGACTCCCGACCGATCCCGGTCAGCGGTCAGCTCGCCATCGCCCTACCGTACGGACCGACGCTCAGCGGGGTGCTCGGCCGCGAGGCGGGTACCGTCGCTGGGTATCAGTATTCGCGCGCCTTCCTCGCCGCCCTCCGCGGCGTGGTGTGGACGCGCGCCACGCTCGATCGGTGGATCACCGATTCCCCGGCTTGGGTGCCCGGCGCGATCATGGTCTATCGGCAGCCCGATCCGGCCATCCGGGCCCGGATCATCGACTACCTCGAGCACCCGAGAGCCACCCCCGTCTCGGGGGACCCCGCCCGGACGCCAGGAGGTGAGATCGACGCGCGCCTATCAATGATGCCGTCGGCCATTCGCCGGTAACCCGATCGTCCGCAAGGAGGGTGACGATGCCGCACTATCTGAGTCGCGCAGAGCTCGACCGCATGGTGCCCGCGGAGCAAGGAGCATTCCGCGGCCCGATCCCCACCCAGGTCATCTCCAACGGCGAGTTCAATCCCCTGCCCCAGACACGGGAGCAGCGCGAGGTCGAGGCCCGGGTCGCCGCGCTCGCCGATCAGCTCGGACCCCGGCACGGGATGACCCGCCGCGGATTTCTCGCCTCTAGCGCGGGCATGGCCGCCGCCTTCTTGGCCATGAACGAGGTCTTCGGCCCGCTGTTCGACGTCACCCGTGCCGAGGCCCAGACGCCGGGGGCCGCCGATGCCCGTGCCCAGCAGCTGGCCGGGCAGTTCATCGTCGACGTGCAGACGCACTTCGTGCGCGACGACTTCAAGCAGGATGGCCTGCTGGGGCTCGCCAAGTACGCGAAGGAGCACTGGAACCCCGCCCTCGCTTCGGAGAACGACCTCGTCCGCTACAAGTTCGAGAACTACATCAAGGAGATCTTCGTCGACAGCGATACCAAGGTCGCGCTGCTCTCGGGGGCGCCGTTCGATGACGCCACCTGGGATCTGCTGAGCAACGACCAGATCGCGGCCGCCCGCTCCGCGATCAATCGCATCGCGGGCTCCCGCCGCCTCCTCGCCCACTCGGTGTTCACGCCGAAGAAGGCCGGGTGGATGGCGGAGGTCGACCGGTGCGCCGCGACGGTCAAGCCCGACAGCTGGAAGGGCTATACGGTCGGGGATCCGCTGTTCCCGTCGAAGTTCCAGTCTTACTGGCGCCTCGATGACGAGAAGCTGATGTATCCCTTCTACGAGAAGATCGTGAAGGCCGGCAGTCCGATGGTGTGCATCCACAAGGGTCTGCTCCCCGCGGACTACGAGAAGTCGTGGCCCAGTGTCTGGGAGTACAACACGGTCTGGGACGTGGGTAAGGCTGCGAAGGACTGGCCGCAGGTCACCTTCGTGATCTATCACTCGGCGCTCCGCATGTTCCAGGAGTCGCCGGCGGCCACGATGGCGGAGTTCGAGAAGACGGGCCGCATCAAGTGGGCGACCGATCTCGCGGAGATTCCCGCGAAGTATGGCGTTACGAACGTCTACGGGGAGATCGGGACGTCGTTCGCGGCCTGCGCGGTCGCCAACCCGGCGCTGGCGGCGGCGCTGGTCGGCACCCTGGTGCGCGGGCTCGGGACCGATCGCGTGCTCTGGGGTAGCGACTCGGTCTGGTACGGGTCGCCACAGTGGCAGATCGAGGCCCTTCGGCGGCTCGAGATCCCGGACGCGATGCGGAAGCAGCATCAGTTTGCCCCGCTGGGCCCGGCCGACGGGCTCGTGAAGACCGCGATCTTCAGCGGCAATGCCGCCCGGCTGTACGGGATCCAGACCCGCACTGCGCTCGGCTCCATTACCAACGATCGCATTGCCGCGATCCGGGCCGAGTACGTCGCCGCGGGCGGCACGCGCAGCAACACCCGCTACGGGTACGTGCATCGAGCAACGGCGTAGAAGGCCAGCGCGGGGGCCGGGCGGATCTCCGTCCGGCCCCCGCGAGATCCGGGCTCCATGCCTATCACCAAGTTCGACGTGGCTGCCGGCCTTCGCGTTTACCTCCCGCGCGCTTGTGTCCCGTAAAGGCTCACGAGAGTGAGACCTATCCGCCGAGTGGGTGTCGCTGTAAACGGGCCACGGTCGGTTCCCATCTAGCCGGTAAGCAGCAACGACAGGCCTCACTGGAGCGGAGGGAGACGGCAGCCATGAGAATCAACGGGTCTGTACATATCGCGCAGGACCAACAGCTCCGCTGTTGGCTGAGCTATTCACCTCTCGGAGTGACCGGCGGCGAGCGCCCGAACCGGGTCTTCAAGGACCGCCGCGAGGTCGAGCTGTTCTTGGCGGACGCGCTTCGAGTGGATTTCCGGGAGATCCGGAGCATGCGCGAGGCCCTCGTTCGGCACGGTCGCTACACGATTGCCGGGGTGTGGTTGGCCGACTCGGACATCGTGCGACTGGGCCTGGGGCCGGTGTGGTTCGCGAGCTCGGTACCGGGGGCGTTGGTCTCCGGGGCGGCCGCGTAACGGGCATGAAAGCCGTGATCTTGCTGGCCGCGCTCTTGCTCGTGACCAGCCGCCTCGAGGCGCAAGAGCACCACCACGGCGACGCCGCCGCCACGCAGGCCGAGCTCGATCCGGCCACCCGGGCGATGAGCCAGGGTCACGACGAGCCGCACCAGATGGGGCCGCATATGCACCTGAGCACGCTGCGCGAGCCCGGGTCCGGCGACCAGGAGCGGGCCGAGGCGGTGGTCGAGCAGGCGCGGCCGGCGGTGGAGAA
>Ga0187776_10000936_pt1 | contig 14224 bp, 11 predicted proteins | sample 0216_BV02_MP12_2_FD_132426 | JGI IMG/M metagenome (GOLD analysis project Ga0187776, IMG submission 132426) | Tropical peat soil microbial communities from peatlands in Department of Meta, Colombia - 0216_BV02_MP12_20_MG | ecosystem: Environmental > Terrestrial > Soil > Wetlands > Peat | place...
AAAGGCCGGGACATTGCGAAACTTCACCTGGAGCACCTTGCCGTCACGACACTGGCAGCTCACATGGACGAGACCACCCGGCGTTTCCAGGTGCAGTTCTGTCATCGGCTCCTGCATGGGGAGGATGCCGGTCTCGAGGATAGCCGTGACCGTGCAGATGGTATTGGAACCGGACATGGGGGGATACTCGGTCGATTCCATGATGACATAGCCGAGCTGCGCCTTGGGATGAGAGGAGGGCAGTACTAGGTTAGCGCTGTGTACGGCGGCACCCCGCGGCTCGAAGAGTAGGAATTTGCGCAGACCATCCTCGCGGTCACGCAGGTGGCGCATCTTGTCAAACATGGTCTTCCCCGGCACGTCCACGATGCCGCCAGTGACCACCTTACCGTATTCGCCTTCCGCGTGGACGCCCACGACCGTGAGTGCTCTTTTCCAGCGCATGCGTTTCCCTCCAATCCGAGGCCCGGCCGACGGCCTTGCCTGCGTTCTGCTTCTGGAAGAACCAAAGGGCAGGCCGGAAGGTATCAGCAGCCTTGCGCCGTGTCAATTGGTGCCCGCAACGGGAGAGACATAGGACGGGGAAGGGGAAAGTCGGTATCACACGGCGCGGCGGGATGAAGGGGAGAGCCCATGAGACTCGGATTCCTCGGGACGGGGCGCATCACTATGGCATTGGTCGAGGCCTTCTGCACGACGGCCGATCCACCGAGCATCATCCTCGTGTCACCTCGCAACGCCGCGAGGGCTGCCCAGCTTGCGGCACGGTTCCGTCAGGTCACGGTTGCCAGGGACAACCAGGCCGTTCTGGACGGCACCGATTGCGTCTTTCTCGCCCTCCGTCCTCCAATGGTGTCTGCGCTCGGTGAACTCCGCTTCCGCTCCGAGCACCAGATAATCTCTCTCATCCCCACCCGTCCCTACACCCAGATTTCGACATTCGTCGAACCCGCGCGGCAGCTCGCGTGGGCCTTGCCGCTGCCGTCGGTGGCCCGGCACGTCGGTCCCATTGCCATCTGTCCGGGTGAGTCGTTCGTCGTGGATCTCTTGGCCAGGGTGGGCACACCCCTGGTCGTCCACGATCTGGAACACTTGCGGATCCTCTGGGCATCCACTGCATTGGTTTCGCCCTTTTTTGCCCTGATCGAGGAGATGTCCCAGTGGGCGACGGATGCGGGAGTGGATCGAGAGGTGGCTGGACCGTACGTCGCCGCGATGTTCCACGCTTTGTCAGCACTGGCGAAGGAGATTCCGGACGGACGATACTCGGGGCTCGTTGCTGACGCTGCGACTCCCGGAGGCCTGAACGAACAGGCGCTCGCCGAGATCCGAATTGCCGGCGGGTACAAAGCCTTCCTGAACGCCCTGGATTCGATCCTGACTCGCCTGGGTGGCACGCCGAGCAGGCGCGAGCACCCCTCCTGAGTCAAGAGCGAGCAGGACCCTCGGGTAACGGGAGACCTTCACCCGAGGAGGAATCGCACAACGCGGGCTCGAAGGTCGGGATCCTGGACATACAGGCTGTGAGCCGTACAGGTGGTCAGCACCGTGAGCGTGGGGGACGCCGGCAGGTCGGTGGCGCTCTCGGTCGTCACCACCCCATCGCCCGGAGCGGTCGCCTCGCTGAAGAAGGGAGAATCGGTCTGACCGCGCGCCAGGAACTGCACGCCGTTTGCCGTGTCGAGGGCGCGCGTGGGGGTGGGGCGGCAGTCGCCGCCAACGACAAGACGCGGCACCGCCTCCTCCGCAGCATTGCGGCCTGCCATGCTCCTCTGGAGGGCAAGAGACCGGGACAGCATCGCCTCGACAAAATGGAGACGAGCGGGATCCTCTGCGCCGTCGGCGATCCAGCCTCGATCGACCCAAGTGCGAAGGGCATACACTGCAACGCGCCCATCCCCATTGACGCCGGCGAGGAGCGGGACGCGTCCGTCTGCATCCGCCTCCGGCAAGAGTTCCCATGTCAGCGGCATGGTGAAGACGGCATCGCGCAGCCCCAGCGCGAGGAACCCGAAGAGGTTGAAGTCCTCGAGGAGCGCCCGGAATGCCAGCACCGACCCGTGAAGCGGTGCGCCCAGCAGGACTACGCGATCGGTCGTCTGTGCGCCGGGTGTATTGATAGCCGCCGTCATCTGCCCGTCTGCGACAGGGCAGTCGCGACCACGCACGACATCTCGCCCTCCGTAGCGGAGGTAGTATCTCGCCACGACGCCCCCGTAACTATGAGCGACCAGGTGGATACGGGAAGCCCCGGTGGCGGTTCGGATGCGTGCGATCCGATCCGCGAGAACGCAGGCGTTTTCGGCGAGGTCCCTACGCCAGTCATAATAGACGACGAACAGCGAGGCGACCGCCCTTCGGTCTTCACGCTCGCTCTTGGGATTCTCCGGATAGTCCTTGTCGCGGGGTTGGTCGGGATTCCCCCGAACGTACCCTTCCTCGCGGATGAGATGATGAACGAACCCCTGAAGTCCCCGGACATCCGTCCCGCGAAGGGCGCGGTCGAGCATGGCCGGGGCGTCCATCGCAGGGGTCCGGTCCGCCGGGAATCGGGGATCTCCAAGATTGGCGACGGCTTCAGCATCGGTCCGCAGGACCATGGCCGAGAAAGGAGCGAGGGCGCCACCCCGGAGCACCCCGGCGACCTCTCGGCTGATCCCGGGAACCAGCACGATCGGAACGCGTTCCGGCACGGCATGTGGCGGGAATTCGGGCTCAACTCCCGAGGGTCCCCGACCGCAGCCAGCCAAGCATCCCAGGAGCCCAAGGACGAGGAGAGTTGGGCGAGCTCCCCATCCGCCTTTTTCGCCAGACATCCGTAACTTGCCTTCCGAAGCCAACATCATGTTCGCTGGCAAGCAGCCGCGAGCAGATTCATTGTGCCTTAAGGATAGAACTTTACGCACCACTCATTCAAGCTGTAAAGTAGCTCAACTGTACCTGGCTGGTCTGCGATATGTTTCACAGGGCTTCAAACACCCGCACAGCGACTAGAAGACCGTCCAGTGTTCGACGTGTACCTGGTCGCATTTTCCTTGCGGTCAAGCTCGTCCTGGCGAAGCGTTCAAACGGGGTGGGGGTCGTGTTCTCCCACGGCTGGGGTGACGCTCATCTATTCGACGACCTGCACACCTCGATAGACATGGAGGCACAACATGAATCCGATTGATGCAATTCTGAAGGAGATGTCTCAGGAGGCGGCGACGACCCGTCGGCTATTGGAGCGGGTTCCGACTCAGCACCTCACGTGGAAGCCGCACGAGAAGTCCATGAGCATGGGCCGCCTTGCCACCCACATTGCCGAGATCCCCGGATGGGTCTCGTCGGTCCTGGACACGGATGGTATCGACGTTGGGGCCAGCAACTACACGCCGCAGACCGCCGGCAGCGTCGCCGAGGTGTTGTCAACGTTCGACAGAAATGTGCCTTTGGCGGAGTCGGCCGTCCGGCGGCAAACCCTCGACCGCCTCTCGACCCTGTGGCGAATCACCAAGCAGGGTCAGGTCTTGCTGGAAATGCCCCGCATGGGTGTGATCCGCACGCTCCTCCTCAACCATCTCATCCATCACCGGGGCCAGCTCTCGGTGTTCCTGCGGCTCAAGGACGTGCCCTTGCCCTCGATCTACGGGCCGACAGCCGACACGCCGATGTAACAATGTCAGAGTCCCAAGTGCGGAGCGGGAGGGGTTCCGGCGCGCCGGGGCCAGACCCACGCGGGTCGGGTGAAGGGCACCCTCCCGCAGGCAGAGGAATATAAAGATGCGGGTGTCCTGCGACGGGGATCAACCCGGACGAAGAGAACGCAAATGGACCTCGCTGCGGTGATCCGGATCTCCCTGCGAGCCCTGGGGCGCAACAAGCTGCGCAGCGGTCTCACTATGCTGGGCATCAGCATCGGCGTGGGCGCGCTGATCTGCAGTGTCGCAGTCGGGCAAGGCGCCTCGAGCCAGATCGAGGATCAAATCCACAGCCTGGGCGACAACATGATCTGGATCGAGGCCGGAGCCCGCAACGTGAACGGCGTGCGGACGGGCACGTACGGCACCAAGAGCCTCACCCTGGAAGATGCGCGAGCGATTCAACAGCAAGTCCCACTCGTGGTGAACGTGTCGCCCCACGTCAACATGCGGGTTCCCGCCGTGCACGGAGACCAGAATTGGTTCACCATGGTGCGCGGGGTTTCCCCGGAATACCTGGCGGTCAAGAGCTGGCGCCTGGCCTCCGGGAGCATCTTTTCCCAGGACGACGTGCATTTCGCCGCGAAGGTCTGCGTACTCGGCCAGACGGTCGTGACCAATCTGTTCGGGCCGGAAGACCCGATCGGCCAGAGCATCCGCGTGCAGAAGATCCCCTGCAGGGTCATCGGCGTGTTGTCGCCAAAAGGGCAATCACCGATCGGCCAGGACCAGGACGATGTCGTCCTCATGCCTTTCACCACGGTGCAGAAGAAAATCAAAGGGATCTCGTGGCTGGACGACATCATGTGCTCGGCGGTCTCGCCGGTCGCCATCCAGCCGGCCGAGGAAGAGATCGCCGCCTTGTTGCGCCAGCGGCACCCCTGGACGGCAATCGAAGGGGACGACTTCAACCTTCGGCACCCCGCCGATGTGGCGCAGGCCCGCGCCAACTCCCAGAACATCATGACGCTGCTCTTGGCAAGCATCGCCTCGGTCGCCCTGCTGGTGGCTGGCATCGGGATCATGAACATCATGCTGGTGTCCGTGACGGAGCGCACGCGGGAGATCGGCATCCGTCTGGCGGTCGGCGCCCGCGAGCGCGACATCCTCTCCCAGTTCCTGACGGAGTCCGTCACCTTGGCGCTTATCGGCGGCGGGATGGGGATCGGGCTCGGGCTGGTCGGCTCCTACGGCATCGCCTACTTCGCCGGGTGGCGAACCGTGATCCGACCCGAGGCGATCCTCGTGGCCGTCGCCTTTGCCGGCGCGGTGGGAATCTTGTTCGGCCTCTACCCGGCCCGGAAAGCCTCGCGCCTCGACCCCATTGACGCCCTCAGCCGATAGCCTGCACGCATTCACTGGGCGACCAAGTCCAAGGGCTCCGGGAAGACGAAGGGAAAGACCCGGAAGGCGGAGAGCTGCGGATGAGAATTCAGGCAATCCTCAGGTACACGTCGTCGATCGTCGGGTTCTGCCGCGCAGAGGTCGGCCACCCGCTGGAGGAATCTGGCAGGTCCCCACGTTTCGCACAGAACGCGAAATGATTTGTTGGTTCCAATTCCCAACGGACAGTGGTTTTCACGCTACCCGTCCAGCTTGCGACCCACGTGTAGACCAGCAGACGTGGTGGTTGGACTTGCAGATACTCGCCACTGACCTCGAAGCCGCGGCCATCGCCATCCACCCCAGCACTGCGCCATTCCCCCCCGGCGCGCAGGTCAGTGTGGAACTTCGTGCAGCGATAGACGCCGGCCTGCCCCCACCATTGCACCACTTGCTTAGGATCGACAAGCGCCTGAAACACGTGCTCCGGCGCTGCGGCGATCTGAATCTCGTTGACAGTTGCATCTCCATCGGGAGTAACCCTTGTTGTCGCCACGCTAAATCCTCCGATCTACCCCTTCTTCTTTCTTGCCTTGGGACCCGGAGTCTCCCTTGCGTGCTCGGGGCTGTCTCTCTTCAGCCATGCTCTTACCACCCCATCGCGTAGCCGTCCCGGCGCGGGTCGGCCCCACCCGCCAGGGTACCGGTCACCGGGTCCACGAAAACTCCCTGCCCGCCGCCGACCACCCACGACCACTTCGGCAGTTCACGGATCGTGTGGCCGCGGGCCGCAAGCGCGGCACGCACCTCCCCTGGGATCCGGGCCTCGGCGTCCACGGTCCTATCACGGTACACCCGGACTCGCGGCGCCTCGATGGCTTCCTGGATGTTCATCCTGTACTCCATGATGTTCAGGAGCATCTGCGTCGTCGTCTGCGGGATGCCATAGCTGCCGGGTGTCCCGATGGCCACCAGCAGCCGGCCGTTGCGGAACACCTGTGTCGGAGCCATTCGGGTCTCCACCTTTCGATAGGGCGCCAGCACGTTGGGGCTCTTGGGATCCCGGTCATTCCACATCAAGAGATTGTTGAGCAGTATCCCTGTGTCTCCGGCGAGAAAACCGGAGCCGAATGGACTTCCGAGCGTCTGCGTGATGGACGCCGCATTCCCCTCGGCATCCACCACGCTGAGGTGCGTGGTATGTTCCCGCTGATAGCCATAGGGATCCCCCGGCCCTACCTCGCCCGGCAAGCTCTCGGCAGAGTATCGCTCGCCCCCGCTGATCGCGGCCCGCTCCTTGTCAATGCGAGCTCGCTGGGCCGCGGCGTACCCCTTGCTCATCAGCCCGGCCGCCGGAGGCTCGACGAGCGCCTGGTACGCCACCCGGTCCGCCATGGCTAGCTTCACCGCCTCGATGACCAGGTGAAGCACTTCGGCGCTGTTGTGCCCGAGGGCCCTGAGGTCGAAGCCTTCCAGGATATTCAGCGTCTCCAGCACCTGCGTGCCAGCGGCGGGCGGGGGGACACTGACGACCTCGTCGCCCCGGAAGGTCGAGACGACAGGATCAGTCCACTCGACGCGGAACGCGGCAAGATCCTCCATGGTCAACCAGCCGCCCACTGCTTGCACCGCCTCGCATATCTGCCTACCGATGTCCCCCCGGTATAGCGGATCTGGTCCCTCCGCCGCCAGCCGGCGCAATGTCGTCGCGAGTGCCTTGTGGCTCAGCACCGTCCCGGGGCGTGGCACCTCGTCGTTTGGGCAAAACAAGGCTGACGCCTCCGGCGCCAGGCGGGCTCGGTGCTCGGCGAAGAAGGCGGCCCCGCGATGCGTGAGGGGGAATCCCTCCTCCGCGTGGCGAATCGCCGGGGCGAAGATGACGTCTGGCTTCAAGCGCCCGTAGACCCGCAAAGCCTCCCACCAGCCGGCGAAGTTCCCGGGCACTAGAGGGGACTTCGGTCCCTTCTGCAGATCCGCCTCGGTGCATGCCTCCGGCCGAGCGGCATACGGGGTTCGGCCCATGAAGTTGAGCACCTTCCGCTCGCGTGAGCGGCCCACAAAGAGCAAGAGCATGCCGTCTCCGCCGATGCCGGACATGAACGGCTCGACGACGTTCAACGTGGCGGCTGCTGCAACCGCGGCGTCCACGGCATTGCCCCCGCGCCAGAACATCTCCAGACCCGCCGCGCTGGCCAGCGGGTGCGCGGTAGCAATCATCCCACGCCTTCCCATCACCGCTGGGCGATAGGATCGGTATTCACTCATCATTCGTCCCCCCAACCCGTTTCGGGCCTTGCCGCTTTCTCCCACATTGATGGAGTCATTTGGCCCGATTCGATCCGAAGTCCAGAAGAGAATGATTTTGGCACAAGAGTAGCCCAGACATCAGGTTTCCAGGATGGAAGCCCACAGGCTTTACACAGCCTGTCGAGACTTGCAGTCGCCGGCTCCATGACGATCGAAGTTCAATCCTTGCCATGCACTTCTCCTGCGGACTTCAAACCTACACGCCGAGCAGCTTCACCCGCAGGTCGAAGTCGTGGAGCAATGCTTGGCTCGGGCCCGAATGCTCGATGGCGCCGTTGTTGATGATGTAGGCCCGGTCGCCCAAGGCCAGGGCCAGGTCGGCATTCTGCTCCACCAAGAGGAGAGTCATGTTGCCCCGGATCTCCGCCAGGGCCTTCCACACACCCTCCACGACCGCCGGGGCCAGCCCTTCAAACGGCTCGTCCAGCAGGAGGAGATGCGGGTTGCCCATGAGGGCACGGGCGATGGCCAGCATTTGCAGTTCGCCGCCGCTCAGGTGCTCCCCGCGGCGGGTTCGGAGCTGGGCGAGGTTCGGAAAGAGCCCAAAGACCGAGTCCAGGTCCCAGCGGCCCTGGCCGTTTCGACGGGCGATGAGCAGATTCTCGGTCACTGTGAGGTTGGGGAAGATGCGCCGGCCCTGCGGAACCAGGCCGATCCCGAGGCGGCCGATCTCTTCCGGCGGGACGCCCGAGACTGTCTTGCCCTGGAAGTGAATGCCTCCGCTGTGGGGTGGAACGGTGCCCATGATGCTGCTCAAGGTAGTGGTCTTCCCGGCGCCGTTGCGCCCCAGGAGACAGACCACCTCCCCCTCCCGCACCTCCAGTGAGACATCGTGCAGGATGTGGCTCTTCCCGTAAAAGGTGTTGATCCGCTCCACGCTGAGCAGCGGGGCGGCGGCCGCGACCGCCCGATGGGCGATTTCGGTGACCTTCAATCCGCCCAGGTACGCTTCCTGAACCTGACGGTCCTTCTGGATCTCTGCGGGGGTGCCTTCCGCGATGACCTTTCCCTGGTGCAAGACCGTGATGCGATCCGACAATGCCAGGACGCGGTCGATGTCGTGCTCGATCAGGATGATCGTGACATGATCCGCCAACTGCCGGATGAGGTCTGCCACGCGGATCCGCTCTCGGGGGGAAAGCCCGGCCAGCGGTTCATCCAGGAGAAGGACCTCGGGGGTCGTGGCCAGCGCGATCCCGATCTCCAGCAGGCGCTGGTCACCGTGGGACAGGCTACTGGCCATCATCGATTCCTTGCCGGAGAGTCCCACCAGCCCGGTGAGGCGCCGCGCCTCGACGACTAGGTCGGCCAATGCCTCTGCCCGGGAGAGCAGGTCGAAACGGTGCGGGCTCTTCGCCTGTGCGGCGATGCGCACGTTTTCCAGGACGCTGAGCTCCTGGAAGACGCTGATGATCTGAAAGGACCGGGAGATGCCGCGGGACACGATCTGATCGGGGCGTAACCCGGTGAGCCGTTCCCCTTTGAATCTGGCCTCTCCGCCGTCGCTCTCCAGGATGCCGAACAGCGCGTTGAAGAATGTCGTCTTCCCGGCCCCGTTCGGGCCGATGATGGAATGGAGCTCTCCCTTCCTGACAGTCAGATCCACACCGTCCACCGCCGCTAGCGCGCCGAAGCGCTTGACAAGGCCATGCGTGGTGAGGATAGGCTCGCCGATGGTCCGGCCTGGCAGAGCCATGCCGTTCCCGTCACTCACTCTCCCGGGTGCGGTCTCGACGGAAGTCGTCACCCGAGGCAGGAAGTCCTGGGGGCCCCGGCGGGGGCGCAGCCGCTCCCAAAGGGTAAGCGTGACCCCCACGATCCCGTTGGGCGAGAAGAGGATGAAGGCCATGAAGACGACGCCAAAGAACACCATCCAGTTCTCTGTGAAGCTGCTGAGAGTGTCCCTGGCGAAGATGAAGAACACGGCGCCGACGACCGGGCCGAAGAAATTGCGCATCCCACCCACCAGGGTCATGGCCACGATCTCCCCCGAGAAGTTGACATGGAGCGTCTCTGGGTAGACGAAGTTCAGCAGGAAGGCGTGCAGCGTTCCAGCCAGCCCTGCGAACCCGCACGAGATCGTGAAGGCGATCATCTTGTACCGCTTCGGGTCATAGCCAACGCAGTTGGTTCGCTGCTCGTTCTCCCGGGTGGCCAGTAGCACCCGGCCGAAAGGCGAGTGGACCAGCCGCCAGATGAGCACAATGGCCACGCTGACAATGGCTGCCACCACGTAGTAGTAGGCAAGCGGCCGGGTGAGGTCGAGGCCGGGAAGGACCGAACGTTCGATACCCCCCATCCCGTTCTCGCCCCCAGTCACCCCCGTGGCCCGATAGACGATGTAGAAGAACATCTGGGTGAAGGCGAGCGTGAGGAGGGCGAAATAGACCCCGCGCTTGCGCATCAGGAGAAAGCCGATGGCCGCCCCCACCAGCATGGCGGTGCCCGTGCCCACCAGGATGGGAATCGCCATACCCTTGACAAGGTGCGCCTGGGTCAGCGCCACCCCGTAGGCCCCGAGCCCGAAGAAGGCCCCGTGCCCGAAAGACAGGAGCCCGCCGTACCCCAGGAGGATGTTGAACGCCAGCGCCAGGAGGGAGAAGATCAGGATCTCTGTAGCGATGGAGTATGTAGTACCTAGCCGAACGACGATGAACGGCAGCACCAGGAAGATCGCAAACAGTGGGACAAGGGGATGTCGCAGGAGGCGCGCGCTGGAACCCATCGATCGGCTTGGCCCCCTCATTCGAACTTCTCCCATCGCTCACCCAAAAGACCACGGGGGCGGGTCAGAAGGACCACCGCCATCAGAATGTACATGGACGCCTGGGCCATGGGCGGCCAGATGAGAATGCTCAGGTTCACGACCTCGCCGACAAGAATCCCGGCAATCACCGCGCCCCAGAAGCTCCCCAGTCCCCCGATGGTCACCACGACAAAGGCCGCCGTGCCCACATCCGTCCCCATGGCGGGCTGGACACCGGCGACGGGTGCCATGAGGACGCCGGCGATCGCCGCCAAGGCCGAGCCCAGACCGAACACGAAGGTGAAGATCGGCCGCAGGCTGATCCCCAGGATCCGCACCATCTCGCCGTCCCGGCTCCCCGCGCGGATGATCATGCCGTAGGGGGTCTTCTCCAGGAACCACCACAAGCCCGCGATGAGGGCCACGGCACACACAAGGATGAAATAGCGGTATTTCGGATAGACGAAGGTCCCCATGGACAGGGCCCCTGTCAGCCCCCGGGGGATGTTGTAGGGGAGACCACTGGTCCCCCAGATGATCCGGACGAGTTGCTCTGCCACCATGGCCAAGCCGAAGGTGAGGAGGAGGCCGGACGCAGGATCCGCCCGGTAGAGTCGCCGCAGAAAGACCACCTCGACGAGCATGCCCAGAATGCCGACCATGACCGGCGAGATAATGAGGGAGGGTCCGAAACCGACGGAGTCCTTGAGGACTACTGCGGCATAGGCACCCAGCGTGAAGAGGATCCCGTGACAGAAATTGATGACGCCGATCATCCCGAAGATCAGGGACAGGCCGATCGCCATGAGCACATACAGCGTGCCCATCACAAAGCCATTGAGCAGGTACTCCGTCAAGGCCGGCCAGGTCATGAATGCGGCCCCTCACGCCTCCGTAGGTCACAGGCACGGGGCCGGGCCGCACCCGTCGGCCTGGCCCCGGACGTGCCTCAGTCCGCCGGCTCCATTTTGCAGAGACTCTCCGACCGCGGGATGGCGATGGACTCCGCGGATTGGCCCTGCGGCGGCACCTCGGCGATAACCTCGAAGATGTCCCATTTGTCCTTCATCTCGTTCTTCTGCTTGGTCCGGACGGTGTACATGGGCATGATGAGCTGATGATCCCACTCGCGGAAATACAGCGTCCGGCCCTTCAGGCATTCGAATTGGAAGCCCTCCATGCCCTTCACGATGGCCTTGCTGTCGGTGCTGCTGACCTTCTTAACCACCTCGCCGAGCGCCCGGATGGCCGTGTAGTCCCCCCAGCCCTGGTTCTCCGGCGGATCCCCGGCGATCTTCTTGAACTTGGCCACGAACTCGGATACGCCGGGATATTTCAGCTCGTGCCACCAGAGCAGGGGGAAGTGCCCCGTCAGGGATTCCACACCCACCGGCCAGACCACGGCGGTATCCACCAACCCGCCGGCCACCTGCATCTCCAGGCCGAACTCCTTGAACTGCTTCAGGAAGTTTGTCTGGTCGGTGCCGGCGAGATTCTGGAACACCAAGTCCGGATTCGCCGCCTTGACTTTCAAGAGGTAGGAGCTGAAGTCGGCGGTCCCGGTGGGAATCAATTCACTCCCAATCTGCTCTCGTCCCGCCTTTTGGAGGAGTTTCTGGGTCACCTTGAGCAAGTCGTGGCCAAAGGCATAGTCCGAGGTCAGGAAGTACCAGCGTTTCAGATTCGGCTGCTGCAGGAGCCAGGTCGCGACGGCGCTGACGTACTGGGTGTTGCTGCCCTCGACGCTGAAGACATACCGGTGACATCGGGCGCCCCGGATCTCGTCCGAGTTGGCCCCTGCGTTGATGAACAGGATCTTCGCCCGTTGCGCCTCATCACCCACCGCCAGTGCCGAGGCGCTGCTCACGATGCCGGTGATGGCGATGACGTTGTCCTTCTCAATCAGCTTGCGGGCCTTCTGCGCGGCGACGCCCGGGTTGGCCTCGTCCTCGTTAATCACCTCGACCTTGCGGCCGAGGAGTCCGCCCTTCTCGTTGATCTCATCCACCGCCATCTGCGCCCCCGTATTCGCGTACTTTCCGAAGGCCGCGAGGAATCCCGTCTGCGGCGCAATGTGCCCGATCTTGAACGGCTCCTGCTGGGCTCGCAGAATGGCGGGGAACCCCACGCCGACTGCTGCGGAACCAGCGGCAAGGCCCAAGAACCGTCGGCGACTGATCCCGGATCCTCCGAATGAATTACGACGGGTCTTCATGACGTGCCTCCTTTTCTCCACTGAGCCACCTTACCACGGAAGGTCATACTGCATAGCACCGAGCGAGGGCAAACCGTCCCGCGACGGGGGGCACCATATCCTTTCGCGAATTAACTTGTCAAGCCGGCAGAGCGAAAGATGTGGCGGCTCGGCTCGCTTCCGCGGTGCCGTCCGCCTGGGTGAGACACGAGGTGGGTTCGTAGGTGAAGCTGGCCGCCGTCCCATGGACATGGCTCGCCTGGGACTTCGGCCCAAGCCTGTCAATCAAGGCTCGGAGTCTGGCATCGATGGACTGGCTCCACTTCGCCATAGCTCGCTGAACGCTCGGCGTCAACTGCGTGGGAACCGCGGCGGTTGCACACCATTGTTAGCCGGCCGCGGCGAGGAAGACGACCGCCGCGCCCAGCAGCCACTTCGTCCACAACGTACTGTCGTAGGTCAGGACGAAGGCGCCATCAGCTTCCCGGCGCACCTGCATCAAGCCCTTCCTTCCGCCTGCCTAACGGGCGGTATGCCGCGGCCAGAGCCAGACAGCCGCATACCGAAATTAGACTACCTCGTTCGCCTCGATGTCGGTGAGCACGACCGGGCATGGCCGACGGATCGTGTTCTGAATCTCGGCGACAGTGTCCGTATGCCGCATGAGGTCGATGATCTTTTCACGCGGAGCCTTGGCCGAGACCCGAGCACGATAGGCGAGCTGCTCCGCAGCAGCTCCTTCTGCTGCAAACACCGCCTCGACTTCAACCTCGACGCGATCCAGCTCCATACCGCGCTTCTTCGCCTCACGATACAGGTCGTTGCAGTAACACGTCGCCAACGCGAGACACAGCAACTCGCCACCGTTTGCGCTGGAGCCAACGCCATCTGCCTTCGGCGGAATCGGTAGCTCGCGTGCCGTGTCGTTGGTGTTCAGCGTGACGACGTGTTTGCGGAACGAGTTGTCGATGCGCGCGGAGATCTTCATTCCATCTTCCCGTTGGTGCCGTACGACGGCCTAACGGCTTTTAACAGGCTGGCCAAGCGAGTGCGAGTGAGTCTTGCCAGTCCTTGTTGAAGGGCATGTTATGACGGCGCGGAAAGCACACACCCGGCGATAACTCCGTCGACCTCGCAGACCAGTGCCCCCTCTTCAAGCTTGTTCCTGACCGAAGCGACGGTCTCCGCATGGACCCCCGAGGGTTTCCAGACCAGTAAGCCTACGGATTCTTATCAATTACGAGCGAGTCAAGGATAAGTTGTCTCGCTCGAACCGCCAGTTGAATCCGGGCAATTCCGCCAGTCGGACAACAGTTTGCGTCACCTGCCCGATACAGGCCTGCCTCGGCACGCAGCGTGTGCAGGTCTGGCCATATGCCCTTCCAGATTTCCAACCCAGCCGGGAGTCGCTTCCGCAAGTCGCTCAGCCACGCCTGGCCTTCGATCCGCTCCCAGCGTCCCGACTCCTGCACGTAGTACTCGCTTTCGTTGAAATGCCCTGTGCCGTCAACCGCGATGGGAAGGGTAAGCAGCGTTCCCGCAGCATTCTGAACCATCTCCGGCTTCTCATAGGAAACCAGACCAATCTCGCGGTTCGCCCGCTCGAAAACCAGGCGACAGCCTCACCGGAGGCGTCTCGCGCAAAAACGGCCACTCCTCTGGCCTGATGGTAGCGCGCGATGAACGAGTCGCCACCGCACTTCCCGTCAGCGGCCGTGCCGTTCGGTATGAGACAGTAAATCGCATAGTAGTAGGTCTGTGCGCCGACCCTGCCGAACTCGCCGAATTCCGAAACGCGACACTCGCGATAGTCTTCGGGTCCGGTGCCGCGCTTCACGTCTATGAACTCGACGCACTGATCGCGAATCGCTTCCACTGAGAGGGTGCGGACCGCGTTTTGGGCAGCGGCGGCAAACGACTCCGCGATTACGTCTCCGCCAAGTAGCAGGACCAAGCAGAATGCGAAGGGTAAGTAAT
>Ga0187776_10000937_pt1 | contig 14206 bp, 13 predicted proteins | sample 0216_BV02_MP12_2_FD_132426 | JGI IMG/M metagenome (GOLD analysis project Ga0187776, IMG submission 132426) | Tropical peat soil microbial communities from peatlands in Department of Meta, Colombia - 0216_BV02_MP12_20_MG | ecosystem: Environmental > Terrestrial > Soil > Wetlands > Peat | place...
AGCTCCGCTGCCATTCGATGAATTTCTTGAACAGTGCCGCCTTCGCGTCGTGCGATGCCTCAGGGTCCTCGGGCGCCGCGGCGGGCGTCACTGAGCCGGATCTTTCCGCGATGGGCTTGGCGGCCATGGCCGGCTGCCCCGCGAGCCACGATTCTGCCTCGGGGGTGCGGCTGAGGCCGGGCACGGTCGCGGCGAGATTGACCTCGCGCCATTTCGGGTGCCGGTCCGAGGCTTGCAGCTCGGCAAAGCGCGGGAAGACGGTATCGACGAAGCGGGCGATGCGGATCGCGGCGCCAGGATCTTGCTTGCTCTTGGCGGCGAGAAGCACCATGCCGGTCGCCACCGTAGGGACCTCTCCGCTTCCCTCTATCAGATTGGGGTAGTCGGCCGCTTCGAGACGCGTGGGCAGGTAAACGGCCTCCAACGACGCGCCGAAGGAGATCGGAAGCAGATGGAGGCCGAGATCCCCGGAAATACCGGCAATCAGAGGTGAGGGTTTGCCGCTTACGATGACCGCGGCGGAGATCGTGCCCTGCTTCAGACGCTCGATGGCAAGGCTCGCATCGAGATTCTGGCTGTCGACGTCGATGCCGAGCGCCTTAAACAGCGCCGACGCGGTGACCGAGGAACCGCTACCGACGGGTCCGAAACTCACCTTCTTGCCGGCGAGATCGGACATGGTCCTGATATCGGCGCGGGCGATGACGTGGACCTCTTGCGGATAGAGCCGCGCCACCAGCTCGAGATGCTGCGCGAGGTCCTTGCGCGCAGCCTCGGCCTCAGCGAGAGCATCGGTCGAGACGAAGGCGATGTCGACATGAGGCTCGTCGAGCAGGAGCGCGATATTGGCTTCACCCGCGTCTCCCAGCATCGGCAAGATGCGGAGAGCCTCGCCCGCGCCGAAGAGGCTTGCCATGTCGGCGGCGAGCACGGTCTCGGCCGCGGCCGCCGGTCCTGCCGCGAGCCCGAGCCAGTCAGTCCCCGATTGTTGTAAGGCGGTTCCGGCCCCGCCGGCGTGTGCGCTTCCGCCCGCAAGAACGCTGAGCAGGGCGATGCCCGTCATCATTTGCTTGATACGCAACACCACCCCCAAACGCTACCCAAGCCGAATCCTGTATCGAGGCTCGGGCACGACTGCATTGGCTTCGGGAGGCCAAGCACGCGGTCTAACGCGCTGATCTCCGAAGCGGTTCCTGTCGGGCGTTCGTGTGGTGTTGCGTGGCCCCGATCGGGGGCGAGGTCGTCTTTTTCTATTGCTTTCTAGGCTAATCCGCGACTTGGGCGCGATGTGGTTCTGATTGCGGCAAAGCCGGGGCCCCTGCGTCCCTCGCCAATCTCTTGCGTGTCCCGCCGCACTGTGATGAGGCGCACAATGGCGACCCGCATCCCCCGCCATCTCGGGTCTAGGCGAGGCGATCCCGCCTTGACCAAGCATTGTTAGGAGATGAGAGACATGAAACGCAAATTTGCGACAATGACAGCGGGCCTGGCCGTCTTGGCGCTGGCCGCGCTTGGGATTGCACCCGCCAAAGCGGTCTCCGACGGGGGCGCCCATGAGGTCGCGATCAAGGCCTGCTCGACCGCCAACCCGTCACAGCCGGTGAGCGTCGTGAACGCCGTCGACGATGGCAGCGGCATCGGCTTCAGCCTCGTCTGGCTCACCGACAAGGACAACAATCTGTGGATGTGCGACGCCGATGCGGAGGGGAATGTCTATTCCTATACGATCGTGGCGAAGGATCTGCTGTCGGGCGGCGGGCCCGAGCTGATCGGCCTTCAGCTCGCTTCCGACGGCACCTATGACGGTCGGCCAGAGGATGTCGCCGCCAAGGTGTGCGTCGCCTATCTGAAAGGTGGCGGCGAGGTGGTCCACATCAATCCCGACGGACTCGACATTGCTCCCGGCTTCATCGTGTTCGTCAAAGACAGCTCGGGCCACACCTACCTCTGTAACGCGACGGGCGATGCGGGCGTGTGGGCCTTCGAGGCGATTGGTGAGCCGCTGACCTTCGACAAGAAACCTGAAGTGAGCTGAGCCCTCGCTCACCCGAGAGGCGAGCAAAAGCAGCGGGCGCGGATCCACCCTCCGCGCCCGCTTTGCCGTTCAGGAGAGGATTTCAGGCGCGAATTCGCGCACGAGGCCATCGACCATGCGGCGATAAAGCCGGTAGGCAAGCGCATTGAAGCCGAGATGCGCGGCGAGCGCGGCGGGCAGGATGAAGCGCGCATAGAGAAGAATGAGCCGCGCCCGCCCCGTCGACCTTGACAAGCGCGCCAGGATCTGAGGGGCGAGCTCATAATATCGGGCGATGTCGGCCTGCCCGCCGGGGCGCTTGGCGAGCACGTGATCGCGATAGCGGCGCAGGGCGGCAAGCTCGAAGCAATCGTCGTCGAGGCCTAAGACCTCGCAGGTGGCCGTGGTGATGAAGCAGGCGCCTTCCGGCGGCGTGCATTTCTGATCGGCATATTGCTGGGCGAGCTCGGTCTGACGGCCAGCGGCCCAGTCGAGCGCCTTGCGCAAGCTCTCGCAGTCGAGCTTGAGGCCGCACTCCTCCTTGTCGCCGAGCTTGACCGCAATCTCGATCGTGGCGCTCTTGCGGAACAGAGGCGCGGTGGCGAGCGGCAACACGACACTGACCTTGTTGTCGAAGATGTCGGTGCAGTTGCCGCACAGCGCCTCGTTCACCGCTTCCTTGCCGTCGGCGCCCCTGACGATCAGCCGGTTGGCAGGGTCGATCAGGAATTTCTTCGGCAGCTTGATCTTATCGCGATCGCCGTAGAGGACGATCTTTGCGTCATAACTCGTCGCCACCTGAATGTCGGCGTGGAGGCCGCAGTCGGGGGTGTCGAATTGCATCTGGTTGATGCGAGCCCCGGCCTGGCTGTCGGTGGCCAGGCCTTTCCACGGACCGAACGGCTTCGACGCAAAGCAGTCATTCTCGGCGGCGCGGGCACGCGGGATGAACGGGAGGCGGAGGCCCAGGCCCGCGGCAAGGATGAGGCCAAGCGCGCGGCGGCGCGTATTCAAGAGCATGAGCGAGCCTTATCGAGGTGCGTTTTCGGTGGCGACCCTAGCAGAGCAGGCGATGAAGCGGGAGAACGTTCGAGGTGCCGGATTTGCCGGCAATGAGCTGGAAACGAAGGCGCGGCAGGGGACTCAGGCAGCGCGAGATGGATTGAGCTTGTCTGTCGGTGCTAAGGTGCCGACGGGACGTCTCGCATCGTCTGCATTCGGAGGTCTCAGCTATGAAGGAATTGGTCCGAGTTTATATCGGGAGCGACGAGCGAGGCGGCAGGGGCGAGGCGATCCTGCGCTACGGCTTGCAAAAATATGCGAGCTGCCCGGTGCAGGTCTTCGTCATGGAGCCCAATACCGTAGATCCTCCTTATTGGGGCGGCTACTGGAACAGGGGACGGGACCATATGCGCCCCTACGCTGGTGGTCACGGGACCAACTTCACCGTGTTTCGCTGGACGGTCCCGGAGGCCGCCGGTTACGCGGGGCGAGCGATCTATATCGACGCCGACATAACGGTTCACGGTGATATTTGGGACTTGTACTCCTTCGACTTGGGTGGGGCATGCTGCTCGATCAGGCGGGGCGTCATTCTTTTTGATTGCGAGCACCCGTTCTGGCGGTCGCCGCACTGGCTGAAAGTCGATGAAATGCGGCCGAGCGGCTTGGGCATCAAGGACTACCTGCGGAAAATCGCCGAGCACAACGTGGCGCTCCCGCTGTTTCCGGTCGAGTGGGATGTGTTGGACGGGACGGAGATGAGCCCGTATGAGGCCAAGCTGAACCACTACACGCGGATGAGCAAGCAGCCGTACCATCCGTTTCCGGATCGGTTTGGATACCCGAAGCAGCATCCGGTCAAGGACTGCGACAAGATATGGTGGGAGACCTACCTCGAACTTCGATCCGCCGAGGCGCGGGTTCCGGTCCGGCGGCACGCGAAGGTGAGCAACACCATCCGGCAGGCTCTCGAACTAGAGGCCGCAGCCGGGCTGAATGGGTTCGGCCGGCCGGCCGGGTACAAGTACCACTTCACCGACTTCAACCAGTTCCACCAGGAGGCGGCGAAGATCAATCCTCACGGGTATCGATATAACCTCGAGACTTACGTTCCGTATGACGAACGTCGCTATCCGGTGAACCTCAAAAAGGCGGTGAGAAGGCTGCTAAAGAGCTTTCGACGTCCCGACCTCGTCGCGGCGAAGTGATCGCTCGTTCGGGCCGTCGCTTGCGGTCAAGTCTTCGAGCATCGCCTTTTCGCGCGTCCAGCGATGCTTGAGAGAAGGGCGAGCATCACGAAAATAATGAGCCGAGGTGGGCGACTCACCGATCTGGTCGACGAACGAAAAGCCAAAACAGCTCCCCCGCGATAGGTTGCCGCGCACGGACTTTACCAGAGCACAGAAGGTGATCCCGCCGCTCGGTTCCCCGCGCAGACTCTGATAAAGGTGTTGGTGGAAGCCGACCGGCAGTGCCGAAAGCTTGGCCCCTGCTTTACTGAGCGCGAGGACGTTGCTCCATCGTCTTTGACGGTAAATCAAGTCGGGCCGATTGATCACTGTCCAATCAGAGGTGAGCGATTCCTGATTGATGTCTTCGTCTTCGGGATGCCGCACGTGAAGGGTGCATTTTCGCCCATAGTCAGAGGCGAACTTATCGTCGACTGAAAAGCGGTTGAAACGAGCGACTACATCGTGACCGTCTATCAACTGCCCCTTGCCGGACCCGAGCTCGCAGGGAGAGTTGCCCACGATGGCGATCGACCGAGCTTTGTCTCTCAACAGGTCCATGAGAGACGCGCTACCCTGGTCGAGCTTGGCGTGGAGATCGGCAAATTCCAAAATTCGCGCATGATCGTCCGCCAGCGCCGAGCTAACGCCGTGTGACGCAAGATAGCCGGCGAGAGGAAGAACGGCGTCATAGCTTTGTTCCAACGCCGGATGCGAAGCGAGCAGCCGTTTGACCAGCGAGGGGTCGCCGACGATAAAGGCGAGAGCCAAGGCCTCTCTCAACAACATTGCCTGATGGTCTTTGTCCCGGACCTTTTCGCCATAAGAGAGAATGTCTCGGAGCAAAGTCTCATTGGGCCCTTCGTACAGCCAACAGCTCCTCGTCCAAGCCGTCATCAGGTAAAATGGCGCGTATCCGGACTCCACAAGCTTTCCGACCAGCTGCTGATTTAACTCACCGGCTCCTTCATGGCCGAGCGTCAACAGAACGCGGTCAACGTATGCGGCGGTCGGATCTTCTCCTCGTCTGTTCTGAAAAAGCAGCCGGTCGCAACTGGCAAGGTTACGGTGAACTAACAACGCGCGCAGCGAAAACAATGCGCGCGGCACGTCGTTGCAGCGGGTCTCCGAATCCATCGATCATTGCTCCCGCTATTTTTTCCGCCCTTGCCTCATCGCCGGCTCTCGCCGCTTCATCAAAGAGATGCAGGGAGGAAAACCCCGGGAGCTTCATTCGGCCCCCCCCACACGCCCTCGCTCATGACGATCTTGTCGTAGATGTGACGTTGCCAGGTTTCGTGGGGGTCGAGCTGATATCGCCGGCAGGCCCGCAGGCTATCCCCCCACAACTTGCGCTCGCGACGAAGGCGCCTACGGACGGCGGTCGGCAGAAAGCGCCGCGCGACTCGATTTTGCTGCAGCTTGCGAACCGCCCAATCAAGAGGACCGCTCAATACATTGCCCGACATGCTGAAGCCTAGCGTCACGAGCCTTTCGGGGCGACAGTAGCAAAGCGGCAGGGCAAGCGGGAGCCGGATAACGACCTCGTCGCGTCGCAACGAGAAGCGAAATCGGCTATTTTCGGCACGACTCGGGAATAAGACCTCGTTGCGGCAGGGGGAGCGGAGGCCTTGGCTCGATCAGCCCCGGCGTCAGTCTTGCGCGTCACTCTCGCGGTGCTTCTTGCCGCTGCCTGTCTCATGCTTTGCCATCAAGCATGGGCCCAAGGTGTCGGTGGGGCCGGGGACAATAACTCCGACAACGCCGACGATTACCCTATTCCTTCGACCGCGAAGCAATCCTACAGCCCGATCAGAGAGGGCTTCACCACGCCCATCAATCCGCGCGATGACCTGAGGGGCGCGGAGCCGCATGTCGACGAGCGGTCGGTCGAGCTAAAGGCGGCGCGTCAAGGCGAGGCGCCGTTCTTTCGCGATACCGAAATCGAGCTGAACAGCCGTAGCTACTGGTTCGCGGAGGATACTTTCGGACTTTCCAAGCCCGAGGCTCTGACGACCGGCGGCTCCCTGTCCTATCAATCGGGCTACCTCGCCGATTTTCTCAAGCTGAGCGGCACGGTCTACACCAGCCAGCCGCTTTATGCGCCGGCCGACGCCGGCGCGACGCTCAACCTCACCAAAGACGCCGATCAGATTACGACGCTTGGTCAAGCCAATGTGGGCATCAAGGTCCTGGGCCAGGAGATCACGGCCGGGCGAGAGCTCGTCCGCACGCCTTACATCAACCCCAACGATAGCCGGATGATTCCCCTTACCTTCGAGGGAATCGTGCTCTTGCCGGCGGCGGGAGACGATCCGCATCTCGACTACATCGCCTCTTACCTCTGGCGCTACAAGCCGCGCGACACCTCCGAGTTCGTGCCGTTCACCGAGCCGCTCGGCGTCACCGAGGACGAAGGCGTGCTGATCAATGGGGCGCACTACCGGGGCAGCGACTTCAACGTGGGGTTCGTGAATTACTGGATCAAGGACGCGATGAACACGGCCTATGGCGAGGTTGATTACACGCTGCACCTTGGCGCTCCGCACGACGGCCCGGAACTGCGCGTCGGTCTCAACGACACCGACCAGAGGAGCGTCGGCGCCGAGCTCATTCCAGGCTCTCCCTTCGCCACTTACCAGGCCTCCGCGCGCCTCATCGCGAGCTATCGCGGGCTCGTGCTCACCGGAGCGCTATCGCAAGTCGGCCGCGAGGCTGAGTTCCTCAAGCCTTACGGCTGGAGTCCGTCCTACACCGCGATGATGATCTCGTCCTTCCAGCGCGCCGGCGAGTTCGGAACTCTGGCGCGGCTTTCTTACAACTTCTCACGACTTGGTTTGAATGGGCTCGCATTCTACGTCAGCCTGGGCCGGGGGACCGACGCCATCACTCCCGCCACCGGCGCCCCGCTTCCCGATCGCGACGAGATCGATCTTCGTCTTGAATACGAGCCGCACGGAAATGCGCTCGAGGGATTGCAGGTGCAGCTCGACTATATCGATCAGCAGTTGATCGACAATCCGACCCCGAGCGACGACCTCAAGCAGTTCCGCGCGATCGTGAACTATCTCGTCCCGCTGTTCTGATCAGCGTCTGCTCAGGCGTTGGTCCTACTCGCAGCTCAAACCAAGGTATGAGTTGCCTCAACTAATTACACATCGACGTGAACCTCCGTAGGATGGAGGCGCGTCCCATACGTATCTAGCCTCAGACGGTCAATCGCCGTCGGGCGGAACAAGGGAGCACGCTGATGTTGTACCGATCTCAAGACTTCAATTGCGAGAGGCCCGGCGCGTCCGCAGGGCGGTTCTCTGCCGCGGGGCTTCTTCCGGCTCTGTTCAAGATCGCGATGAGCGCGGTCGCCTGGTTCCTCGCTGTTGCCTGGCTCAACTTCGAAGGAACGCACGTCAACTCGACGACGGCCGTTACGGCGGGAATCTTCGTCATGTCGCTCACGTTGCTGCTGGTCTTCGGCTCAACCGCGATCGATGGCCGCCGTTGTGTTTGCGCAAAAAGATAAGCCGCGACCTCCGATGCGGTTGGCGCGGCTTACCTCAAGACGGAGGGCTCCGTCAGCGCAGCGTGTATTTCACCAGACCCAGTTTGCACGCCTTATGGAACTCGTGCTTGGAGATGCGTCCATCCTGGTCGGCACCGTCGGCCAACTTGAAATTGACGATGAAGCGATGGGCGTTCTGCCGGTAGAGATAGTGGCCGGATGGAACAGCCAGCTTCCAAACGGCCATGCACTGCTTTCTGGTCAGGACGGCAGACGGGCGGCCTGATGTCATCGTCGCTGCAGATGCATAACCAGCTCCAAGCAATACCGCCAGACTCATCACAATAACCGAGGTTCTCATGGGTAGCCTCCGATCAGTCGCAAGAATCTCTTTCTAACGCTGCGCAGCAGGACCCACCGCGGCTGGAAATTACACCACCCGCGCGAGTTGGGTTCGGTCTCTTGGTCGCACGCGATTGTTTTGCTTAAGAAAGTCTCTCACTTTCCTCGCGGTTCCGCGGACGAGACGTCCCCTTGCAACCGATGGCGGCCATTGATTCAAAGTGTCCCGAAGGTCGCGCCGAGGACGATCACCCGGCAATAGCGATGATCGCGCCTATGATCGCCACTAGAGAACCGTGCGGAACCGCCACGACCCAATAGAGGAGGGGGCTCGGCGCGCCGCGGCGAGAGTGGCTGGGGGACTAGGATTCGAACCTAGACTGACGGAGTCAGAGTCCGCTGTCCTACCGTTAGACGATCCCCCACCAATCCCTCATGTGGATTTCCGGTGGCGGCCCTGCAAGGCGCAAGAGCCTGGACTCGACTGTCCTTCTAGCCGCAGCTTTGCTCGGTTGGCAAGGCGTCGCGAGCGATTTGGGCGTCTCGAGACGCGCTAACGCTTCTTTTACCCCGTCAGGCGGAAGACCCCGGCGCCGAGGTGGCGGACGTAAAAAGCACCTCAACCTTTTCATAGCTATAATGGTGCCCATGCAAACGCTCTCACCATCAGTTGATCGGATCGGCGCGGCGCTCAGGGCGCTCAGAGAGGCCTATGCAAGCCTCCCTGACGCGGGAGATAAGACCGCGCTCGGCACCAAGTGTCTGCATGTTCTGATTGCCCAACTCGCCCAAGAAGGCGTTCCGCACGAGGATCTGCAGCCTCTCATCGATCTCGAGATGAGCATCGAGGCGCTCAAGTCTCAGCCGCAAGCGGAAAGCGTAGCGAACCGCCGGAAGCGCAGGCCGCCGAGCGACATTCTTCTCGCCCGCGCCGCTGTCGTGATCGATCTCTTCGTCAAGCGTGGCTACGACGAGGGTGAAGCGGCTCAGCTCATCATGCGACGGATGCTCGCTGCCGGCATCCCGCCGCCGCGACAGGGCGGCGATTCAAGGGGCTGGAAACGGCTTCTCGCCTGGCGCACCGATCTTAGCCACGGTATCGGCTCGCTCGAGGCCAAGGACGAATATCGCGACTTCACGCGGGATATCGAAGCGATCCCGGTGGATGAGCGCCTGCAACGCGTGCTCGACGAGCAGCTCTGGGACCGCAGGCGAAAGTCGCGCTGACTGCGCGCGGTTTCCGCCCTTTAAGGTTGCGTTGCCGAACGCTTCGGCTTCGGCGTGGCTTGCGGCTTCGGCGTCGTCGCCATGGCGGGTTGGACCGGCTTGGGCTGCGTCGCCTGTGTCCGCGCGTTGGAGTCGATCTTGGCGTTGATCTTGGCGATGTCGTCGCGAAGGCCCGATTGCATGTCGGTGATCGACTGGGTGAGGGCGGCCTTAACGTCTGCCATCTGCTTGGCGATCGTGGCGCTCACATCCGTGCTTTGATCGGGGCTCGCGCGGTCCTGCTTCAACCCGGCAAGGCTCGACTTAACGCCGCTGAAGAAGACGATCATCACGAGGAGGTTGACCGCGAGAAGCGCGACCACGGTCCATCTGAAGAAATCCCAGGCTGCCACCTCCATGAGGGCGACGCTCACGGCGTCTCTTCCCCTCATCGCAACGTCTTTCGCCCGACCCGTCACGTTCTGCCGTGTCTCGGCATAGGCCTCGTCTGTCATGGCTGACCCCCTCCGCGAACGACCCGACCCCCGCCATCATATCATGCAAAACGAGAAGGCTGTTGAGAGATCAACACGATAGCGCTACATGGCGACAAGCTGAGATTCAACCGTTTCTCAAGCTTTCCGGTCGTCGGACATGCGGCGGGTCACAAAGTGAGAGTAAAACCGAGCTTCGGCGACTGGGTCTCCGCATATCGTATTCATCGACGCTTCGCTTCGAGGCTTGGCGCCCAGCACATCGCCACGACGCGAGCCGTTGCCTGCCTATCGGCCGTCGTCAGAAGACATCGGCCCAAGACTGTGCTCGAGTTTGGTGCCGGAATTGGCACTCTCACGTATCTCCTGCTCAGTGGGCGCGATCCTCCGCTCAATGTGGTTGCTTTCGAGACCAATCCGTTTTGTCTCGCCCAGCTTCAGCGGAATATCCCCGAAGAGTTCAAGCCTAGGCTCACGGTTATTGCCCCGGGCGGATCGGTACCCGACATCCACTTCGACCTGATCATCGTCGACGGGCGTCTGCCGGCGACGCAGGACTGGGCTTTCCTGCAACGAGGAACGGTCCTCTTCGTCGAAGGAGATCGAGAATATCAGTGCTCCAAACTGATGCGGATCGCTCGGACAAAGAATCTCGTTTGCGATCTCGACAAGCAATCTTTCGGGGAATTGAGCTTGGGTCGTCGAAAAATGCGGTTTGGTCTCTACGTTCCAGTCTTCAGGCGAAGAAAGACATGCAGAATTGGTATTGCAGAGTGATCAATTTCGCTCGTGAGGCGATGGCAAGAGCCAACCTCGGTAATGGGCGCGAGCAAGGCCACACTTGCAGACCCTGAAACGCCCTCGGCAAGCCGCATGGGCAAGTTTCCCGATAGATTTGCCATTCGCCTGACGAACCGGTTGGCCCTATTGGCCTGCGCTTTGCGAGGTTTCCGGCGCAACGACTGGAGGCTACAATTCCTCTCGACGAAGCCGAGGGCACGCAACGCGCGTTAGCGCTCGATGTGCGCCCGATTTGATTTTCGACCCAAGGTGAAAACTGCTGGTCCGTTCTGAAAAGTGACATCGCAAGCCGTGAGTGAAACTGCGCCAAGTGAGTCGATCGTATTTTTGGTCGACGATGATCCCGCGGTGCGCGCAAGCGTAAAAGAGCTCCTGGAGTCGGTCGGACTCAAGGTCATCCCCTACGGATCGGCGGCTGCATTTCTCGAGAGCGCGATACCGGATTCGCCAAGTTGCATGGTGCTGGATGTGCGCTTGCCCGAGATGAGCGGTCTCAAGCTGCAGGAGGAGCTCGCCAAGGCTGAGATTCAAGTTCCGATCGTGTTCGTCAGTGGCCACGGAGACATCGCAATGGCCGTCCGGGCCATGAAAGCAGGGGCGGTGGATTTTCTCGCCAAGCCGCTCAGCACGCAGGATCTGCTCGATGCCGTGTATGCGGCTCTTGGCCGGGATCGCGCCCGACGCGAACAGGAGGATTCGCTGTCCACACTGCGCGAACGCTTCGGCTCATTGAGCGTGCGCGAGAAAGAAGTGCTTTCGCATGTGGCGTTGGGGCGATTGAACAAACAAATCGCGGCGGATCTCGGGATCAGCGAAGTCATGGTGAAGGTGCATCGGGCGAACGGTATGCGAAAGACGCACGCAAAGTCCGTCGCTGAGCTGGTCAGGATGACCGACCTCTTGCGCTCGAGCCACTCGCTGGCGTAGCAGGAGGCCTGCTTATCAGGCCGCCTTCTTATCGAAGCGAGAGGCAATCTCTTTAGCGGGATCAAGGCCCGTTAGACGCACGAGGTCCCGGTACGCCGATTCCGACTGAGCGCTGGCGGCATCAGCGTGATCATTGAGGAAGCAATGTAGGCCAAGCTTGACCGCCAAGCCCTGCACACCTTCCGCCGAGGTCTCGGCAAGGCGGGTTTCAATATCCGACAGCACGGTCTGTGCTTTCGCTATTGATTCCTCATCCGACGACGTCTGCGCGGCCTCGAACGCCGCGAGCCATTCCCTAAACAGGCCTGAGATCTTTTCGTCCATGTCCCCTCCAAACCCCGATTCGACGGCAGAGTTCCGTTTCCGACGAATCACAGCCTGAGCATCCGTTCGAATCTCGGCAATCTACACATAAGCCGGTTGCAAGTCGCCTTGAACACGCGGGCGGCGCTCGTCGAAGTCCAAGGGCGCCACGGATTTCAATGCGTGGAATTCCCGGTTAACTCGCTAAAATTCCCCTCGTTGACGTTGTTGCGCGCCCACAGTGCTGCTTGCGTGCGATTTTGGAGGCGGAGCTTACGCAAGATTGCCTTCATGTGGACCTTTACGGTGGACTCGGTGATGACCAAGGTCCTGGCGATGACTTTGTTGGATGAGCCCTGCATGAGCATGCGCAGGATGAGCGTCTCGCGCCGAGACAAGGACGGAACGTCGCTCGTCGGTTGATCGTTCGCCCTGGTGCCGTTGCCCAGGGGAGATAGCGGCGGGACTTGGCCGACGAGCTGACGATTGCCATAGTCGGCAGAGCCATCGACCCTGCTCGTTGGCTGTTGTTCTTTGGCCATCGCCTGATGCCAAACGGCTTGCGCATGCACGATCATTTGCCCGTGCGTGATCAATTCGAGGGATCTGAGGAGCGTTTCGCCAGGAATATTTTGGCACAGAAATCCGCAGGCTCCCGCTTGCAAGGCAGACATGATGTCCGCGGATTCGATCGTCCCAGAGAGGACAACCACCTTAACGTTGGGATTGGCGGCGACAAGTCTGCGAATGAGCGGGTTTATGGTGGACGTGCAGCTTTCGACGCCGGCCAGCCAAACACAGCTTTCGAGCGTTCCGATATAGGACTCCAAATCAGGGGTCAGAGCGGTCGTGATGCGTACTGGACGATACCCGGACTTGGCCGAAAACAGTTGACGCAGCCCATCATGGAATATCGTTGATGGGTGGGTCACGATCAGGGGTAGACTCATACGCTTTGCTCCTCCAAGGCTCTTGTTCCTCCCGCCGTCAGAACAGAGCAATGCAAAGGCCAAGCCAGCCGCGCTTTCGCCGTCAGCAAGCGATCAGGCCAACCGCTCGGTCTTGGTAAATATTCACTTAAGGCAGGTTATAGGCGCGGTTGCCCGGAGGGCAGTTGGCCCTTGGTCTAGAGCCCATATACCGACGCATACCGTGTTCGTAGGTCGTCGAGCGAAGCGCGTTCTGTCCCATCGAGCTAGTTGGTGCGCCCGGCACGGCTCGAACGTGCAACCCCCAGATTCGAAGTCTGGTGCTCTATCCGTTGAGCTACGGGCGCGTCTTACGCATCTCTACCATGTCTTTGCCGCACGCTTCGTCTCAGGGCAGCAGCTCGGGGCGGTATTCGAAATGCATTGTGTCATAGTGATACCATTTGCCGCCCCAAATGAAGCCGTGCTTCTCGAAGATGTCGACGATCTCCCAAGGGATGCGGTTTCTGTAGGGATATTTGCCGGCGATCGGCTGGTGGTTTCGCCAATAATCCGACCAAGCGACATTGATGTCGATGGCCGCGCCGTCGCCGTGCACGCTCGGCCTATCGGTGCCGGCGATCATGCGGCAATTATAGGCCCCGCCCGGCGGGGTGAGATATTTGACGAAGCTGTCGGGCAACGCGTCGAGCTCGGTCGAGACCGCCTTGAGCTTCTCCGCAACGCCGTTCACGTTGGTGATCGTGATCTTCTTGCCGCCATGCTTCGGCAGCCAGACGACATCGACCAGCTTCTTCGTTACCTCGCCCTTCTTGCAGTCGCCGTACATCTTGGCGAAGAACGGCTCATAACGCACGCGCCCCGGATCGATGTCGACACCGGGTGGAATGCCGGTACGGCCGACGGGGTAGGGGGCGTAGAACTGATCCTCGAGGTCGGCATGTTCGAGCCGCGTCTCGAAATCCTTCTCGCCCTTGCCGTCGTCGAAGGCCATCGTCGTTCCGTCCTTCCAGATGAGCGTGTTCGCATCGTGAGAGGCAAGGAAGTCCGGATAAGAGGCTACGAGCTTGTCGAGCAGCTGCGCATTACGCGCGGGCTCCGCGGTGCTTTCGGCCGCAATCGCGGCGGTGCCGAGCCACGCGGCGAAACCTCCGGCGAGTGCCGCAAATCGTACGGCGCTTCGCTGAGCGCGGCGCTCATACATCACGCTGCCCTCCCGAGGGATCGTCAACGCTGCCCAAATCCAAGCAAGATCGATAGCTTGCTGCAAGGGCAGACGTGGTTGGCGTGGCCCAGCGCGACGCTTGCGGCGAGGCTCCCGGCCCCGATTCCCGGCCCGTTTCGGGAATCTTACGGCCATGAGGGAAAAGCTACTTTACCTCCAACAAGAGCTTGATAGATTAGACAAATAGGACCAATGCCGAGGCCGCTGACCGAGCGCATGGTGTCGGCAGCCTCCG
>Ga0187776_10000938_pt1 | contig 14199 bp, 10 predicted proteins | sample 0216_BV02_MP12_2_FD_132426 | JGI IMG/M metagenome (GOLD analysis project Ga0187776, IMG submission 132426) | Tropical peat soil microbial communities from peatlands in Department of Meta, Colombia - 0216_BV02_MP12_20_MG | ecosystem: Environmental > Terrestrial > Soil > Wetlands > Peat | place...
AAACGTGGGGACCCCGGCGGACGAAAGATCGAGCATAGGCTGCGGATGGCGCCTGGCGCGGTGCACCGCCGCGAAACCCGAGGCGATCGCAACTGCCAGGAAGGCAGCGCTGGATGCTGGCGGCACGCCGGTCCGGGACAACCTCGTCAGTCCGAAAATCAATGTCGCGAGCGATACGCTCGTCAACGCAAAGCCGACGAAGTCGAAGCGCATGCGCGCCGCCGGCGACGGCCGCGGCACGAAGCGCAATACCAGATAGACGCCCAACAGGCCGAGCGGAAGATTGAGCAGGAAAATCCATCGCCAACTCGCATAGGTCGCGATGAACCCTCCCAGCGGAGGCCCGATCACGGGAGCGATCAGTCCCGGCCAGACGATCAGCCCGATAGCGTCGATGATTCGCTGCTTGGGGGCGTCGCGCAGGACGATGACCCGCCCGACCGGGGACATGAAGGCGGCTGCCGAGCCCTGGAGCGCGCGAGCGGCGATCAATGTCGCGAAGGAATTGCTCACGCCGCAGGCGAGCGATGCGACCGTGAAGCAGGCGATGGCCGCCGCGAACACATTGCGTGCGCCAAACCGATCGCTCGCCCACCCGGCCGCCGGCAGGAACACCGTGACGGCGAGCAGATAGACGGTGATGCTGTCGGCGAGCGCCAGCGCCGAGATCTGGAGATCTCGGCCCATCGCCGGCAACGCCGTCGCCACGATCGTGCCATCCAGAGTCTCCATGAAGAAAGCCGCGGCCACGATCAGCGGAATGCGGCGGGAGAACGGCGGCAGCGGCGGCGCCTCGCTGTCCGGACCCACGTTGCGTTCCATGAGGTGTCGAGCCTAACCGTCGCTTAGGGCAAGTGTGCACGATGATACCTCGCTCCTTCGACCACCGCGGCGGCAGGGCCACCGGCGCTGCTCTTACCGGTGTTCAGCGACGGCATGGCTGCGATCGTCTTCACGGAGTCAGGGGCCGCTCGCGGAGCGCTCGATGATCAGCGGCAAGACGCGGCTCATCGCCCACATCGGCTATCCGACCGAAGCGTTCAAGGCGCCGTTGATCTACAACCCTTGGTTCGACGCGCAGGGCATCGATGCCGTCGTCGTGCCGATGGGCGTCAGGGCGGGGGACTATCCAGCCGCGCTCAAGGCGATCTTTCGCATGACGAACGTTCACGGCGCGCTGGTGACCATGCCGCACAAGGTAACCACCGTGGGGCTCGTCGACGCGACGACCACCACGGTGAAGATCGCCGGCTCCTGCAACGCGATTCTTAAGCGTTCCGACGGGACGCTGCTGGGCGACATGTTCGACGGCGCCGGTTTCGTGCGTGGCTTGAAGCGCAAAGGTTTCCGCTTCGCCGGCGCGCGGTGCCTGGTGGTCGGCGCCGGAGGAGTCGGTTCGGCCATCGCGGCGTCGCTCGCGGAAGCCGGTGTGGCGGTCATTGCCCTCTTCGACGTCGCGTCGGCGTCGGCGCTGGCGCTCGCCGAGCGGCTTCGGGAGCACTATCCGCCGATCGACGTGCAGATTCGCTCGAGCGATCCCGCGGGCTACGATCTCGTGGTCAATGCCACGCCTCTCGGGATGAAGGAAGGCGATCCGCTGCCCTTCGACGCCGCACGGCTGTCGCCGGCCACCTTCGTCGGCGAGGTGGTCATGAAGCAGGAAGTGACGCCCCTGCTCGCCGCCGCGCGCTCGCGCGGCTGCCCGACGCAGGTCGGCACCGACATGCTGTTCGAGATGATACCGGCCTATCTCGAGTTCTTCGGCTTCGGCACCGCGACACCCGACCAGCTGCGCGCCGCCGCGCGCATCGCCTACTGAATCGATCGGTGAGGAGCCGCCGCTACGCCCGGCGAGCGCTCTCCGCCGCCGGCGCGACGCCAGCGACAGCCGACGCCTGCCGCGGACGATAGACCACGTAGTAGACGAGCGCCACGAGCACGCTGCCGCCTACGATATTGCCGAGAATCACCGGCACGAGGTTGCTCACGAGCCCCAGCCAGTTCACCGCCTGACCCGCCGAGGCTTGCAGCATCATGCCGAGCGTCAGCAGGTACATGTTGGCGACCGAGTGTTCGAAGCCCGCGGCGACGAACGCGGCCACCGGCAGGAGGACCGCGAAGAACTTGTCGACCACGCTGCGGCCGGCGAGCGTCATCCAGACCGCTATGCACACCAGCGCGTTGCAGAGCACGCCGCGGAAGAACGCCGTCCAGAAGGGCAGCGCCATCTTGGCCGCGGCGATCTGCAGATAGGTGCGCCCCACCGCGCCGTTGTGCATGTCGGCGTGCCCGGAGAGGAAGACAATGGCTGCGAGCCCCGCGGCGCCGACGAAGTTCGCCGCGCACACCACAATCCAGTTGTGCAGGACCTCGCGCGTCGTGATGCAGCCGTGCGCCCAGCCCATCGCCAGCAGGTTGTTGCCGGTGAAGAGCTCCGCACCGGCGACCACGACCAGCAGCAGTCCCATGGAGAACACGGCGCCGCCGAGGACCCGCGACGCGGCGAAGCCGAGGCTCGCGTCGCTGAACACGATGACGCTGAACAGCCCGCCGAGGCCGATGAAGCCGCCGGCGAGCATGCCCAGCATCACCAGCGACAGAAGCGGGGTCCTCGCCTTGGCGACGCACACGAGCGCCAAGCGCTCGGCGATTTCCTTCGGCGCGTAGGCGTCGAAGCCGAGCTTGGGTTCCATGCGCACAGTATCCGCCCGCGCGACCGCGGCGGCTTGATCGAAGTCAACTCGCTGCGCCGGCCGCGCGTCGGCCTGGCAGCGATACGGGCCCCGACGCTACGGATTGGCGATGCCGTGCGGCACGTGACCGGCGGCGACGTGCTTGAGCGCCGACTCGACGTGAGTTCGCTGGTCGTCGAAATAGAAGTCCGCGCCGAACGCGCGCAGGAACTCGCCCTTGTCCAGCCCGCCCAGGAACAGCGCCTCGTCGATCCGGACGTTCCAGGCGCGCAGCGTCCGGATCACGCGCTCGTGCGCCGGGGCGCCGCGGGCGGTCACGAGAGCCGTGCGGATCGGGCTCTTGTCCTCGGCATAGTCCGACTGGATCTGGTGGAGCGCCGCGAGGAACTTCTTGAACGGCCCGCCGGGCAGGGGATTGCGCGCAGCCTCGGTCTCGCTCTTCGCGAAGGCGTCGAGGCCGCGCGCCTGGTACACCCGCTCGGCCTCGTCGGAGAAGATGACCGCGTCGCCGTCGAAGGCGATCCGCAGCTCGTCGGTCTCGTTCTTGTGGATCGAGGGGAAGATCGTCGCCGCCGCGTAGCCGTCGTCGAGCGCGCGCTTGACGTCTTCGGTGTCCGCGGAGAGGAACAGATGCGAGCCGAAGGCCGGGACGTAACGCGAGGTGGGCTCACCCTTGGTGAAAGCGGCCCGGCTGATGTCGAGCCCGTGGTGCTTGATCGAGTTGAACACCCGCAGCCCCGTGTCGGCCGAGTTGCGCGACAAGAGGATCACCTCGACGTACTGCTTGTCGGGACGGTTGAGGCGCAGCAGCTTCTTCACCAGCGTGAACGCCGGGCCTGGGGCGAGCAACTCGTCCTCGTGCGCGATCTGATAGCGCTGGTACGCCTCCACGCCCTGCTCGGTGAAGATGCGATGGCTCTCGGAGAGATCGAACAGCGCGCGCGAGCTGATCGCCACCACCAGCTTGTCGGCGAGCGTCGGCTTGGCCATGCGCCATCTTAGCAGGCCACTCACCGTGGCGTCGCTTTCGCGAGACGCTGCAGGTGCGGATAGATTCGCACCCGCAGCGCTACGACGGGGCGCAGCACACCGGTCCTTCCTCCAGCCAGCCGGGGGCCGAGCGCACGGCTTGCGCCTCCACCGGGTCGACGACGTAGCGGTGACGCACCTGCGTGACATCGCTTCCCGGGCGGAGGAACCTGATGACGGGCGAGGTGCCCTGAGGGCACGTACCCGCGCTCGGTACGAGCGTGCGGAACGCGGTTCCCTCATAGAGCCAGTAGGGATTGGTCGCGACGATCGCGCACTCCTGCGCGTCCGCGGTGAAGAAGTGCGAATTCGGACCGACGTTCGGCGTTCCGGTGAAGCGGCACACCGGCAGCGTTCCCGGTGCAGCGTCGGCGACCGACCAGGCGTGGAAATGAAATCCCGTGCGCTGCCACAAGCCGCTCGCGTCGAGCGCCGCCGCCTCGTCCGGCGAAGCGGTCAGGAAGTAATGCTCGGCGGGTGGATAGACGAATTCGACGACGTCGGCGTCCGCCGGCGGCACGGAAGCCGTCGCTGCGCCGGTGCCGAGGATCGACAGGATCGCGAGATCGGCAAGCTGTGGCGCGTCGACGACGAGGTTCGCGGGACGGCTCCCGAGCGCTTGCGGCGCGAAGAAGAACGTGAGCGCGCAGGAGGCGCCGGGCTCGATCGGCTTGTCGACGCGACATGTGCCCGTCGCCCTGTAGTCGTAGGCGGCAGGACCGTTCAGTACGAGAGCGCTGGGCGTGAGCGTGTCAGGTCCGGCGTTGATCAGCGACACCGTAATGCCCGTCGACGACGTGCCGACCGGCTGCGGCGGAAACGCGAGCGGCGCGGGCGCGAAGGAGAGCGACGCAGTCCCGGCTTCGGCGTCGACGCCGCGTCCGTAGAAGGCGATCAGCACCTGCGGATCGTCGCTGGTGTTGGAGAGCCAGACGCCGCCGGAGGTTTGCCCCGTTGAAAGCGGCGCAAAGGTCACGGCGAGGCCGCAGGCGGCACCCGGCGCAAGCACGAGGCCCGCGGCGCACCCCGTCGCGATCCGCCATGCCGCGCTCGTTGCCGGATCGATCGACACGGCGGTGAACGACCACGGCGCGTTGCCGCAGTTGCTGATCGTGACGTCAGCCGACGTGCTGCCGCCGACGGCGCGGTTGCCGAAGAGAAGCGTCTGCTCGCTCGCGCACAATCGGCCCTGCGCCGCCGCGCCGCAGGTCCCGGCCAAGAGAGCAAGAAGGACGAGGCAGCGTTTCGTCGCTCTAAGCCTCCGTGAGCGCCCGCTCAGGCGGCGCGCTGCATCCCCTCGCCCAGCTCGGCGAAGACCGCGCGCACTTGCTCGACCGCCCAATCGATTTCCGGTTGCGCGATCGTGAGCGGCGGGGCGAACCGCACGACCGTCCCGTGCGCGTCCTTCGACACGAGCCCGCGCGCGAGCAACCGGTCGACCACGGCGCGCGCGGTCGTACGGCGCGCATCGACCTCGAGCCCGACGAACAGTCCCTTGCCGCGGATGTCGCGAATGAGCGGGCTCTTCACCGTGCGCAACTGTCGCAGCAGGTAGTCGCCCATCTCGGCCGAGCGCTGGATGAGCCCCTCGTCGAAAAGCACGTCCAGCGCTTCGAGGCCGACGGCTGCGGCGAGCGGATTGCCGCCGAAGGTGCTGCCGTGATCGCCGGGCCGGAACACCTGCATCAACTCGTCGGTTGCGACGAACGCGGAAACGGGCAGCATGCCGCCGCCGAGCGCCTTGCCCAGCATGAGCCCGTCGGGGCGCACCTGCTCGTGCTCGCAGGCGAGGAACCGGCCGGTGCGGCCCATGCCGGTCTGGATCTCGTCGACCAGCAGGAGCACGCCGCGGCTGCGACAGATGCGCGCCGCTTCGGCGAGATAGCCCTTCGGCGGCACGACGATGCCGCCCTCGCCCTGGATCGGCTCGACCAGGAAGGCCGCCGTGCTCGGCGTGATCGCCGCTTCGAGCGCCGCCGCATCGCCGAAGGGCACGAGCCTGAACCCGGGGGCGAACGGGCCGAAACCGTCGCCGTATTGGGGATCGGACGAGAAACCGACGATGGTGATCGAGCGGCCGTGGAAGTTGTTCTCGCAGGCGATGATCTCCGCCCGGCCTTCGGCGATGCCCTTGACGCGATAGCCCCATTTGCGCGCGGCTTTGAGGCCGGTTTCGACCGCCTCGAGTCCGGTGTTGACCGGCAGCGCGCGATCGAGACCCGTGAGCTTCGTCAGTCGCTCGAGAAACGCGGGAAGCCGGTCGGTGTGCACGGCGCGGGAAGTGACCGCCAGCCGCTGCGCCTGCGCGATCAGCGCCTGCACGATGCGCGGATGGGCATGCCCGTGGCTCACGGCCGAATAGGCGGAGAGCATGTCGAGGTAGCGCCGGCCGTGCTCGTCCCAAAGCCATACGCCTTCGCCGTGCGACATCACCACCGGCAGCGGCTCGTAGTTGAACGCGCCATGGCGACGCTCGCTGTCGATCAAGGGCGATGCGTTCCCGCGCAGGCCCAGCGGTGCGTCGACGGCTGCGCGGTTGGAACGAATTCTGATCTTCATGGTGACCTCCTCGACCGACGTGTGCCCGGCCTTCAGGCCATGGAAGCTTCGAGCGCCGCGCTCTCGCGAGAGCGCGGCGACGATCGCAACCAACCGGATGGCGAGACGACCGAAGCGGGATCCCGATGGCGCGGGATGCCACGCCAGTCAGATGCGAAGCGGGAATCTACTTCGCCACGACATGAGGTTCATTCTACCCCGCGCCGCGAAGTCGGGGTGTTGCGATGCAAAACAAACCCTGTACGCGACAGGGGCAAGCGAGTCTTGCCGTCGCACCCCGCCTCTATTGCACGCTCCACCTCGCGCCGATGCGCTCGATGATGCCTTCTCCGCGCAGCTTCGCGAGCGCATCGTCGATCATCGCGAGCAGCGCGGCGTTGCCCTTGCGCACCGCGATGGCGACCTCGGCGGTGAGTTGCGGCCGGTAGCTCGAAACCAGTTGCGCCCGCAGGCTCGCGCTCTGTGCAAGCTGATAGGCGAAGACAGGGGCGTCGCCGAGCGCGGCCGCGAGCCTTCCTTCGCTCACGTCGCGCAGCAGCTCGGCGATCGAAGGGTAAAGCTTCACTTCGGAGAAGTCTCCGGCGCGCTTGGCGAAATCGGCGTACACGGTGCCGGCCTGCGCTCCGATCGCCTTGCCCTTGAGATCGGACAGCGAGCGGTACGGCGTCGCGTCGTCGACGCCGACGACCAGCCCCTCGCGATAGGCGAATACCGGATCGCTGAAGTCGACCAGCGCGCGGCGCGGCGCGGTGATGAGCATGGCGGCACCGACGAGATCGATGCGCTGGTCCGAGAGCATCGGAATCAACGAGCCGAACGCGGCTGGCTCGAAGCTCACCGCGAATCCCGCTTGCGCGCCGATGAAGCGCACGACGTCGGCCATCGCGCCCTGGATCGTGTGACTCTCGGGATCGAGGTAGGTGAACGGGATCCCGGTCGGCGTGACACCGACTTTGTACGTCGGCGTTTCGCCGCGGGCGGTGGGCAGAACCAGCGCGAGCGCGGCGGCGCCCAGCGCGGCGATCGAGCGTCGGCGACAGATGTTCGGCACGGATGTCGGGAAGGGTCGGAAAAGGACGATGTTACCGAGCGGCGCTTCGATCCGGAAGTGGTCGATCGCCGAAGCCTTCACGGGCGAAGCGAAGCACCGTGGGAATCTGTGCGGCGAAATCCTGGAACCCGTGATCGCCGCCGCCCCGGACGGATTGCCATGCCCCGGCATAGAAACGGACCGCCTCGCGATAGTCGAGGATCTCGTCGCCGCTCTGCACGAGCAGAAAGTAACGGCCCGGGTCCGCGAGGCGCTCGACGCGAAAGCGCGCGAGCTCGGCGATGTCGGCCGCGCGCAACTCATACTCTTCACCCGTATGGAGGTTGCGCTGCTTGCCGACGTAGCGCGCGAGATCCCGGTCGGGACGGACTGCCGGATTGATGATCACCGCCCGGGCCGCGAAGCGCTCCGCGAGCCAGGTCGCGTAGTAACCGCCGAGCGAGCTGCCGACGAAAGTGAGCGAGCCGGCGTCGTCTCCCGGCGGGGCGCGCCCCGCCCAAGTCGAGACCATGCGTATCGCCTCGCTCGGCCGATGCGCGAGCCGCGGCAGGAAGTACTCCGGGCGATGCTCTTCGGGCAGAGCTTCGATCGCGCGCGCCAGGAGCTGGCCCTTGAGGGACGCGGGAGCGCTGTTGAAGCCGTGAAGATAGGCGATGCGCGTCCCGGGGCTCACGGCGTCCGTCTCGGCTGCGAAAGCGCACATCGATCATGCACGCGTGCAAAGCCGCCGCCAGGCGCGCGCACGTCGCGCGGCGCGTCATCCATCCGCGAAGCGCGCGAGCAGCTTGTCGTGGATCCCGCCGAAGCCGCCGTTGCTCATGACCAGCACGTGATCGCCCGGCCGCGCCGCGATGACGATCGCGTCGATCAGCTCGGCGAGATCGCCGGAAGTGCGCGCCCGCGCGCCGAGCGCAGACAGCGCTTCCGCCGGATCCCACCCGAGGCGCGGCGCGTAGCAGAACACGAGATCGGCCTCGGCGAGGCTTCCGGGCAGCGCCGCTTTCATGGTGCCCAGCTTCATCGTGTTCGAGCGCGGCTCGAGCACCGCGAGGATGCGCGCCGATCCGACTTCGCGGCGCAGCGCTCCGACGGTCGCGGCGATCGCCGTGGGATGGTGCGCGAAGTCGTCGTAGACGGTGATGCCGCCGGCGGTTCCGCGGACTTCCAGCCGCCGCTTGACGCCGCGGAAGCTCGCGAGCGCCGCGATGCTTTGCCGCACAGGAACGCCCGCGTGATGGGCCGCGGTCACCGCCGCCAATGCATTGAGGCGATTGTGCGCGCCGAGCAGCGGAAACGACGCGAGCGAACCCTGCGCCACGCCGGCGTGGCGGATCGAGCGGGACTCCGAGATCGTCCAGTCGGCCGCCGCGTGGGTTTCCTCGGGGCCGAAGCGCTCGATCTCGCTCCAGACCCCGCGCGCCAGCACGCGCCCGAGCGCCGGGTCGGCCGCGTTGACGACGAGCCGCCCATGGCGCGGAATCGTGCGCACGAAATGATGGAACTGGGTCTCGATCGACGCCAGGTCGGGAAAGATGTCGGCGTGATCGTACTCGAGGTTGTTGAGGATGACGGTGCGCGGCCGGTAGTGGACGAACTTCGAGCGCTTGTCGCAGAACGCGGTGTCGTACTCGTCGGCCTCGATGACGAAGAGCGGCGCGGTCGTGAGCCGGGCGGAGACGCCGAAGTCCAGCGGCACGCCGCCGATCAGGAATCCGGGATCGAGCCCCGCCCGGTCGAGGATCCACGCGAGCAGCGCGGTCGTCGTGGTCTTGCCGTGCGTGCCGGCCACCGCCAGCACCCACTTGTCGCGCAGCACGTTCTCGGCGAGCCACTGCGGGCCGGAGGTGTACGACCGGCCGCCGTCGAGAATCGCCTCCAGCAGCGCGTTGCCGCGCGAGATCGCGTTGCCGACGACGAACACGTCCGCGTCTTTCGCCACACCCTCGAGCTGCGCCGCGTCGTAGCCCTCGGTAAGCGCGATCCCCAGCGCGGCGAGCTGCGTGCTCATCGGCGGATAGACGTTGGCGTCGCAGCCGGTCACCGCGTGCCCTGCCGAGCGCGCGAGCGCCGCCAGGCCGCCCATGAACGTGCCGCAGATGCCGAGGATGTGCAGATGCATCCAGCGAACCTCAACCTGACTTGAGCGCGACCGCGCGCTCGTACGCTGCCTCGAGCGAGCGCGCGTAGCGGTCGAGATCGGCCAGTCCCGAAGCGGGCAGCTTGGCGGCGATCGCCGCCGCGACGCTCGCGCGCCAGGCGCGATCCTGCGCGAGGCGGCAGGCGATCGCGACGTAGTCCTCGTCGCTCTTCGCCGCGGTGCCGGTCACCCCGAGATGCGCGAGCAGGCTCCAGGTCATCCGCTCGGCGGCGCGCTCGCCCACGCGGGTGACCACCGGCACCGCCATGTCGAGCGCCGCCGCGGTCGTGTCGCCGCCGGTGTACGGCAGCGTGTCGAGCACGGCGTCGACCAGCGTATAGCGGGCGCGATCGACCGCGTCGTCCATCGTCCAGGGGACGAACACGATGCGCGCGCGATCGATGCCGAAGCTCTCGAGCCGTCGCACGAACGCGGCGTGGGCCTCGTCCCGCTGCGGCGAGAACGCGAGCACGCTGCCCGCGACGCGATCGAGGATCCTGCGCCACAGGCCGAGGCAGCGCGGCGAGAGCTTGGCGAGGCTCACGAACGTGCCGAAGACGACCGCCTCCGGAGGGATCCCCAGCGCCTCGCGGGTCGTCGGCGGCGCATCGGCGGGACGCACGCGCCGGACGGGGAGGATGCAGCCGTCGAGGGCAAGCGGCGTCTCGATCTGATACTGCCCCGCGTCGGGCAGATCGACCTCGCGGTCGCTCAGCTTGAAGTCGACCTGCCTCAGGCCGATCGCGCCGTGCGCGCCAAGGTGGGTCGCGATCACCGGCGCCGGCTTGTAGAGCAGGATCCCGGGTCGCGACGACCCCGAGTGCGCCATCAGGTCGACCAGGAGATCGAGCCCGTCGTCCGCGATCGCGCGCGCGGCGTCGCGATGGTCGAGATCGTCGAGCCGGCGGAAGGCCGCGCACGCGCCCCGAAAGCCCTCGGTTACGGCGTCCTCGAGCTCGCGCGCGGCCAGCGAATAGGCGTGCGCCGACACGCGCGCCGGGTCGTGGCGCGCGATCACTTCGAGCATGAGCCGCCCCATGACGTGGTCGCGGAAATCCGCCGAGAGATAACCGACGCGGAGCGGCCTATGCGGCTCCGAACGCGGCGAAGCGAAATCGGCGAGTCCCGCCCGCTCGCTCTGGCGCAAGCGGTCGTAGGCGGCGTAGAGCCGCTTCAGCGCCTCGCGCGAAACGTCGAAGTACTGGACGTTGGCGACCGCGACGCCGGCGAGCGGAGCCTCGCCGGGTGCGTAAGGCCATTCGAGCGCGAGCGGCAGATACTTGTTCTCGTAGTCCGCGCCCGGGGCGATGCGCGCGGAGAGAAGCCCCGCCGCGACGATGCGCGCGGAGAGCTTCGCCCGCGGCTCGAAGGCGCGGAAATCCTGGAACGCTTCCTCGTGCCGGTGGAACAGCAGCAGATGACCGCGCAGCGCGAACCAGATCTCCTCGTCGTCGGGTCGAAGCTCGCGCGCACGCCGCAGCAGCGGCAGCGCCTCGGGCCAGCGGCGCAGCCGATCCAGCGCGTTGGCCTGGAAGAGCAGCGCCTGCGCCGAATCCGGCTCGAGCTCCGCGGCGCGTGCGAAGGCGCGCTCCGCCTCCGCGAACTTGCCCTGGCGAAAAGCGATCCTGCCGAAGTCGACCTGCGCCTGCGGCCATTCGGGTTGGATGCGCAGCGCCTCCTCGAGGCTCGCCTGCGCGCCGGCGAGATCGCCCCGCCTGAGCTTGAGCGCCGCGACGTTGTAATGGACCTCGGGCACCTGCGGCGCTTCGGCGAGCACCGCGGCGTAGGCCTCGAGCGCCTCGTCGATCCGTCCCGAGGCGGCGCGCTGCGCCGCCTCGTCGAGGAGCGCGCGCAACTGCGGCGGAAGCATCATCCGGGAGCGCTCGCGAGCGCCGCGACCGCGGTGTGCCGTCGCCAGCCCAGCACGAACCAGGCGTAGGCGATCGCTTCCGCGACGACGATCAGCGCGAAGGCCGCGCGCAAGCCCGCCGCGAGATCGAGCCCGAAGGCCGCGCGCACCGCGTCGGCCACCGCCCCGATGCCCCACTGGACGGCGAAGGTGGTGGTGAACATGACCAGGTTGAGCGCCGTGGTCGCGCGCCCCGCGAGCTCGCGCGGGAAGCCTTCGGTGAGCAGCAGATAGCCCAGGATGTTGATCGCGGCGCTCAAGCCGTAGAGCGCCCACAGCAGATAGGTGAACCGCACCGCCGAGGTGACGATGAGCGCGAGCATCGCCACCTGCAGGCCGTAGCCCCCGATGACGAGATGCCGCGGCCCGATGCCGATGCGCGCCAGCCGCGCGGAGGCGAGCGCCACGAAGGCATATCCGCCCAGAGTCGTGAGGCCCATCGCCAGCAGATGGTCGGCGGCTTGCGTTCGCGTGAAGCCGTCGACCTCCATCAGCCACGGCACCGACCACAAGCCCTGGATCGCCATCAGCGACCCCGTGCCGAGGGCGGTCAGGGGTGCGATCCACCACAGCCGTCGATGACGATAGACGAGCTTCACGCCTCGCCACGCGCCTTTCGCCGCCGCCGCGCGCGTCTCCTGCGGCGTGTCCGGCACGACGACCGCGATGACGATCGCGGCGCCGAGAGTGGCGATCGCGAGCACGACGAAGATCGCGCGCCACGACATCGCGTCGAGCGCCGCGGCCAGCGGCGTGGTCGAGATGAGCGCGCCGACGCCGCCGGCGAACATCATCCAGCCGCCGAGCGACGGCTGGCGCTCGCGCGGATACCACGTGGCGATCGCCTTGACCGGCGCCATGAGACACACGGCGACGCCGGCACCAATGAGGGCGCGGGCGGCGGTGAGTCCGGCGAGCGTATCGGACGCGGCGAACGCCACGGCGCCTAACGCCGCCGCGACCAGCAGCACCGGCTCGACGCGCCGCGGCCCGTAGCGATCGAGCAGGATCCCGCACGGAATCTGCATCGACGCGAAGGCGACGAAGTAGGCGCTCGTCAGCAACCCCAGCGAGGACGCGGAGATGCCCAGCGACGCGGTGAGATCGGGAGAGATCACCGCGTTCACCGTCCGATACGTGTAGGACAGCACGTAGGCGGCGGCGAAGCAGGCGTAGAGCGGAAGGAAGCGAGGCGCGGTCACGACCCGCCTTCAGCGCAGCGCCCGCACGAGCGGCAGCGTCACGCTGACGGTGACGCCTTCCCCGTCGTCGCGGTTGGCGGCCACCGCGCGTCCGCCGTGGAACTCGGCGATGAGGCGCACGATGTAGAGCCCGAGCCCCAAGTGCGGACCGCCGTCGCCGCGGCGCTCGCGCACCGAGACCATCGAATCGAACAGCCGCCCCTGCATGGTCTCCGGCAACGCCGGGCCGCGGTTGGTCACGGCGATGCGATAGCGGGTCTCGTCCTGCTGGAGCGCCACCACGATGGGCGTGCCCTCGGTGGCGAACTCCACTGCGTTCTCGCACAGCTTGTCGAGCATCTGCGCGATCAGTTCCGGCGCGCCGAAGAACGGCGCCTCGCCGGAGGGCACGCGCAGCTCGAAGACCCGGCCGGGATAGGCGGCTCGGTAGCCGTCGACGCAGCCCACGACGACCTTGGCGATGTCGAAGCGCTCGCGCTCGGCTTCTGCGAGCGTCTCCTCCAGCCGGGTGGCCTCGGTCATGCGGGTGATGACGTTGGCGAGCCTCGCCAGTCCGTCCTGGGCGCGGGCGATGTACACGCGCAGCTCCGCGGGCAGCGGATGCAGCGCCAGATTGTCCACCGAGGAGCGCACGACCGCGATCGGCGTGCGCAGCTCGTGGGAGAGCCGCCCCGCCATCGCCTCCTGGTAGCTCGCGTACTGCGTGAGGCGCGAGAGCGCGGCGCCGAAGCTGCGCGAGAGGTCGCCGATCTCGTCGCGTGCCGTCGATCCGGGCAGCTTGCCGCGCACGCGGCCGCGCGCGTCGATCGCCGCCTCGGCGACGTCGCGCAGCCGCCGGATGCGGGTGGAGAGCCACGAGGCGTAGAGCGTGAGCGCAACCGAGCCCACCAGCAGCGCCGCCAGCACGATGTTGAAGAGCCGCGCGAAAGCGCGATTGCGCTCGGCGAGCACCGCGTTGGTCGTCTCCTCGACGATCACCGCGCCCTTCACCTCGTCGCCGACCCAGATCGGGTGCGCAGCCGAGACGATCACCGCCCTGCCGTCCGTGGTCGGGCGGCGATCAACGGTGAGGATGCCGGCGAGCGCGCCTTCGACGTCCTTGCCGCTCGCGACCGCGCCACTCGCGGGCTCGTCCTTGAAGTCCTCGGTCGGCTGCTGCAGGATGCGGCCGTAGAGGGGCTGCAGCACGTCGCGCTCCACCCAGGCGCCGAGGCGCGAAAGGTAGGAACCGTCCGCGCCAGGTTCCCGGATCGCCCGGGGATGCTTGAGGCTTCCCGCGCGCGCGAGGACGTGCTGCTCGCGATCGACCACCCAGATGCGCGCGGTGGTGCGCGAGAGTCTGCGCAGGATCTGCGCGATCTCCGGCGAGTCGATCGCAGCGACGTTCGCTTCGGCGCGCGCGGCATCGTCGGTTCCGCGCTCGGCGGTCAATGTGCCCATCGGGGCGGCGCCGGCCTCGAACAGCGGCACGCGGTCGTGCAGCGCGGTCGCGACCGCCTGCGCGGTGCCGGCGAGCGTGCGTTCCTGCGCGTCGCGCAGGAACCGCTCCAGCTCCTTCACGTACTCGAACCCGAGCCAGGGAACCGCGAGGAAGACGGTGAGGACGAGCAGGAGCTGCG
>Ga0187776_10000940_pt1 | contig 14188 bp, 17 predicted proteins | sample 0216_BV02_MP12_2_FD_132426 | JGI IMG/M metagenome (GOLD analysis project Ga0187776, IMG submission 132426) | Tropical peat soil microbial communities from peatlands in Department of Meta, Colombia - 0216_BV02_MP12_20_MG | ecosystem: Environmental > Terrestrial > Soil > Wetlands > Peat | place...
CGAAGCTCGCCGGGCAGACGAGGTTGCCGACGTTCTCGATGAAGAGGATGTCCAGGGCGTGCAGGTCGAGCGCGTGCAGGGCGTCGTGCACCATGCCCGCGTCCAGGTGGCACGCCTGCCCGGTCGTGATCTGCACCGCCGGCACGCCCTTCGCGCGGATGCGCAGCGCGTCGTTCTCGGTCTCGAGGTCCCCCTCGATCACGCCGATGCGCCAGCGCCCCGCGGCCGCGTCGAGGGTCGCCTCGAGCAGGCTGGTCTTGCCCGAGCCCGGCGATGACATGAGGTTCACGGCAAGCACGCCGTGCTCCTCGAAGTGGGCCCGGTTGTGGGCCGCCACGCGGTCGTTCTCCGCAAGGAGCGCCGCGTGCACCTCCACCGTCGTCGCCGCCGCGGGGCGCGAGGAGATCGTCCTTCCCGAATCCGTCACCCGCACCGTCCCGGGGGTCGATCCGCAGCCGCATTGCTCGCACATGGCCTCAGTCCTCGATGTCGATGCTCGTCAGGAGCAGCTCCGCGCCGCGCCTCACCTCGACCCGCCAGCCGCCGCACCGCTCGCACACGAGGCGGTTGGGCGCCGTCACCGTCTCCGCGCCGCACGACTCGCACCAGACCGCGACCTCGGTCGCCTCGGTCACCAGCACGGCCGCGTCGGCCACGGTGCCCGCGCGCGCGACGGCGAAGGCCCTTTCGAGGAGCGGCGCTTCCACGCCCGAGAGCGGCCCCACCGCGACGGCGATCCGCGTGACCCGCGAGGCGCCGTGCGCCGCGGCCACGCGCGCGACCTCGTTCACGAGGCCTTGGCAGACGGACAGCTCATGCATGATCCGGCGCCGCTTCGGCGGGCGGGAGCATTTGGTCGAACAGCTCCCAGGTCGAGCGCGCCTCCTCGCCGCTGATTTTCTGGATCGCGTAACCCACGTGGACCATGACGTGATCGCCAGGCGAAACGTCCTCGTGCTGCAGGAGGAAGAGGCTCACCGAGCGCTCGATCCCGCGGGCTTCGCAGCGCGCCACGAAACCGTCGAGTTCGATGACCTGCATGGGAATCCCAAGGCACATGGCCGGCTTCCGACCCCGCTCGAGGCAACGCCCCTCCTGATGCGAAAAATTATCGGCTCCCGTCGCGCGCCGGACGTTTGACGCAGATCAGGAACGCCCTCCAAAAAGTCGCCGATTCTCTGTCGTTGGAGGAACCCAGCGATGACTGCAACCCCCGGGATCCTGATCCTGGGGATCGGCAATGTCCTGCACGGCGACGACGGCGTCGGTGTGCGGGTCGTCGAGGCCCTGGGCGGCGAGGATGCGGCGCGCGCTGCGCGCCCGGGAGTCACGCTGCGCGACGGTGGCACCATCGGCCTCGCGCTCCTGCCCGAGATCGAGGACGCGTCCGCCCTCATCGTCGTCGACGCGGCCGAGCTCGGCGCCCGGGCAGGCACCGTTCGCGTGTTCGAAGGCCGTGCGATGGATGCGCAGCTCGGCGGAAGGAAGCGCACGGTGCACGAAGTCACCCTTTCCGACCTGCTCGCCTCGGCGCAGCTCACGGGACGGCGCCCCGCCCGGCGTGCGCTCGTCGCGATCCAGCCCGAATCGACCGATTGGCGCACGACGCCGAGCGAGGCCGTCGCTGCGGCGATTCCGCGCGCGTGCGAGGCCGTCGCCTCGCTGATCGACCGGTGGAACGATGTCGCCCCGTGATCCCGTGATCGCCGCGCCGGCCGCAGGCGGCATCGCCCGGGCGCTGCTGCGCGAGGTGGCCCAGCTGCTGAAGAAGCTCGCCGAGGAGGGCGAGGGCGGCTCCATCGACCTGAGGAGCCTGCCCATGTCGGACGCCGACCGCGACGAGGTCCGGGAGCGGCTCGGGCGCGGCGAGGTGCGCGCGGACTTGGACGTGGCCGGAACGAGCGAGGTCTGGGAGACCCGTTACGCGGGCGTGTGGTGGATCCGCCACTTCGGATCGGGCGACCGGATCGCGGCCGAGGAGATCGCCGTCACCGGCGTGCCCGCGATCCTGGTGGCGCATCGGGCCGACATCGTGGCGGCGGCATCGCGCATCGAAAACGACCTGGAGACGCCCCCGGCCTCCGGGCGCGAAGAAGGGATCCGGAATGCCTGACCGCGAAACCATCGGCGAAGCGCTCTCACGCCGCGGCGTATCACGGCGCGCCCTGCTCAAGTACACGGCCTACCTCGCGAGCCTCATGGCGCTGCCGCCCGTGGCCGCGAGCGCCATGGCCGAGGCGCTCGCGAAGGCGCGGCGCCAGTCGGTGATCTGGCTCTCGTTCCAGGAGTGCACCGGCTGCACGGAGTCGCTCACGCGCTCCTTCAGCCCGACCATCGAGGACCTGCTCTTCGACGTGATCTCGCTCGACTACCACCACACGCTGCAGGCGGCCTCGGGCGAGGCGGCGGAACAGGCGCGGCTCGCCGCGATGAAGGAGAACGCCGGCAAGTACGTGGTCGTCGTCGACGGGTCGGTCTCGACGAAGGACGACGGCGTCTACTCGACGAGCTCGGGCGTGACCAACCTTCAGCTTCTCCGGGAAACGGCGAAGGACGCCCTCGCGCTCATCTCGGTAGGCACCTGCGCGGCCTTCGGGGGCATTCCCCACGCGCGGCCCAACCCGACGGGCGCCGTGCCGGTTTCCGAGATCGTCACCGACAAGCCGGTCATCAACATCCCGGGATGCCCGCCGATCGCCGAGGCCATGGCCGGCACCGTCGCCTACCTGGTCTCCTTCGGCAGGATCCCCGAGCTCGACCACCTGGGCCGGCCGAAGTCCTTCTTCGGCGAGGCGATCCACGACCGCTGCTACCGCCGCCCGTTCTACGACCGGGGCCTGTTCGCGAAGAGCTTCGACGACGAGGGCGCGCGCAAGGGCTGGTGCCTCTACGAGGTCGGGTGCAAGGGACCGATCACGCACAACGCCTGCGCGACCGTGAAATGGAACGGCGGCGTCTCGTTCCCGATCCAGTCCGGACACGGCTGCCTCGGATGCTCCGAGCCGGACTTCTGGGACGCGGGCGGCTTCTACACGCCGCTGTCGGCGGGCACCCGCCGCGTCGGCGAGGTGGTCGCCGGGGCCGCGCTCGCCGGCGCCGCCGCGGGCGTTGCGAGCGTCGTCTTGGCACGCCGGCGCAAGGCGCAGGCCGCGGCGGCCGAAGCCTCCGCGAAGAAGGAGCCTACCCCATGAGCCTGCTGGAATTCGCGCGCGGGCCGGCGTTGCAGGCCGGGATCGCGATCTTCGTCTTCGGCGTGACCTGGCGCCTGCTCGCGCTGCTGCTGCTGCCGCGCCTGCGCGAGCGTTCGGTCGCGCGCCCGGGCTCGCCTCCTGCGGTGTGGGCCGGGCTGCGCGAGATCGGGCGCCGCTCGCTGCCGTGGACGGGCCTGCCCAAGGCCTCGCTCTTCGGGACGCTCAACGGCTACGTGTTCCACCTGGGCATCGCGATCGTGGTCTTCGGCCTGGCGCAGCACATCGTGTTCATCCGCGGCCTCTTCGGCGTGGCGTGGCCGAACCTTTCGAGCAACCTGGTGAACGCGGTGGCGATCGTGACGGTGGCCTCGATGCTCGCCGCCCTCGCGCGCCGCATCGCGAGCCCCGTGCTGCGGCTGCTCTCGAACGTCGACGACTACCTGAGCTGGCTCCTCGCCTTCCTTCCGGTGATCACGGGGGTCGCGGCGGTGGCCCACTTGGGGGCGCGCTACGAGACGCTGCTCGCCGCGCACATCCTGAGCGTCGCGCTCTTCCTCGCGTGGTTCCCGTTCGGGAAGCTGATGCACGCCTTCCTCGTGTTCGTGACGCGCGCGCAGACGGGCGCCTTCTTCGCGCGCCGCGGCGCCGAGGCCTGAAGGACCGGGACCCATGAGCGAACGCATCGTCGTCGATCCCATCACCCGCATCGAAGGCCACCTGAGGATCGAGGCCGAGACCAACGCGGCGGGGGACATCACCGGAGCCTACAGCTCGGGCACCATGGTGCGCGGCATCGAGCTGATCCTGAAGGGCCGCGACCCGCGCGAGGCGTGGGCTTTCGCGCAGCGCATCTGCGGGGTCTGCACGCTGGTCCACGGCATCGCCTCGGTGCGCGCGGTCGAGAACGCGCTGCACTATCGGATTCCGGCCAACGCGCAGCTCATCCGCAACCTGATGATCGCGGCGCAGTACGTGCACGACCACGTGATGCACTTCTACCATCTGCACGCGCTCGACTGGGTGGACGTGGTCTCGGCGCTCAAGGCCGATCCGGCGGCCACCTCCGCGCTCGCGCAGTCGATCTCGAGCTACCCGAAGTCGAGCCCGGGCTACTTCGCCGACACGCAGAAGAAGCTCCGCAACTTCGTCGAGTCCGGCCAGCTCGGCATCTTCGCGAACGGCTACTGGGGACACCCCGAGTACAAGCTGCCCCCGGAAGCCAACCTGCTCGCGACGGCGCATTACCTCGAGGCGCTCGCCTGGCAGCGCGACGTGGTGCAGATCCACACGATCTTCGGCGGCAAGAACCCGCACCCCAATTTCCTCGTGGGCGGGGCGCCGGCGCCGATCAGCATCGACACATCGGGGACGAGCGGGGGCGCGGCCGCCACCGCCGTGAGCCTCGTGGGCCTCAACCAGGTGAAGAACGTGATCGGGCGCATGAAGGCGTTCGTCGAGCAGGTTTACCTGCCCGACACGCTCGCGATCGCCTCGTTCTACAAGGACTGGTTCCGGCGCGGCGAGGGCGTGGGCAACTTCCTCACCTTCGGCGACTTCCCGGAGAAGGGCACCGACGACCCGTCGAGCTGGCTCATCCCGGCGGGGGCGATCCTCGACCGCGACCTCTCCAGGGTCCATCCCGTGGACCTCAACGATCCGCAGCAGGTGCAGGAGTTCGTCGCCCACTCGTGGTACGACTACTCGGGCGGCAAGGCCGAGGGGCGCCACCCGTACGACGGCGAGACCCGGCTGAAATACTCCGGCCCGAAGCCGCCGTTCACCCAGCTCGACGTGGCCGACGGCTACTCGTGGCTGAAATCGCCGCGCTGGCGGGGCAAGGTCATGGAGGTGGGCCCGCTCGCGCGCGTGCTCATGCTCTACGCGCGCGGGCACGAGCCCACGCGGGAGCTCGCGAAGGCGGCGCTCGCCAAGCTCGACCTCCCGCTCGAGGCGATGTTCTCCACCCTCGGGCGCACGGCGGCGCGCACGCTCGAAAGCAAGATCGTCGTCGACCAGATGCAGGTCTGGTACGACAACCTCATGGCCAACATCAAGCGCGGCGACCTCGCGGTCCACAACGCGGGTCTTTGGGACCCGTCCACGTGGCCCCGGGAGGCGCGCGGCGTGGGCTTCATGGAGGCCCCGCGCGGGGCGCTGGCGCACTGGGTCGTCATCAGGGACGGCCGGATCGACAACTACCAGGCCGTGGTGCCGAGCACCTGGAACGCCGGTCCGCGCGACGCGAAGGGACAGGCGGGTCCCTACGAGGCGGCGCTCATGGACCGCCACTCGCTGCACGACCCGAAGCAGCCGCTCGAGATCCAGCGCACGATTCACAGCTTCGACCCCTGCATCGCGTGCGCGGTGCACGTCGCCGACCCGGACGGCGAGGAGCTCGTCCAGGTGCGGATCCGTTGAGGGCCCAGCGATGACCGACGCAATCGCAATCGACGTGAAGGCGGCCGCGAACCGGTTCCTCGCCATGACCGAGGAGCACGTCGCGACCTATCTCGACGCGTGCGTGCACTGCGGAAACTGCGCGGAGGCCTGCCACTTCTACGAGGTTTCGGGCGATCCCCGGCACACGCCCGCCTACAAGCTCTTCCCGATCGCCAAGGCCTACCGGCGGCAGAAATGGCCGCTCGCCTGGCTGGGCCTCGCTCCGGGCATCGGCGAGAAGGACCTCCGGGAGTGGGAGACCCTCCTCTTCGACACGTGCACGATGTGCGGTCGCTGCACACTCGTGTGCCCGATGGGCATCGACATCGCCTCGATCGTGGGCGCGGCCCGACAGGCGTTCGTCGCGGCGGGCCTCGGCCCCGCGGACCTCATGCAGGCGGCGGACAACTCCCGCGACCTCGGCAGCCCGCTCGGCGTGACGGTGGACAAGCTCCGCGAGCGCGTCGAATGGCTGGAGGACGAGCACGAGGTGCCGATCCCGCTGGACGAGAAGAAGGCCGACATTCTGCTCACGGTTTCCTCGATCGAGCTGATGAAGTATCCCGAGTCGCTGGTGGCCATGGCGAAGCTGCTCAACCACGCGGGCGTGCGCTGGACGCTGAGCTCGAAGGGCTACGAGGCCACGAACTTCGGCTACATGGCGGGCAAGGCCGACGTCGCGAAGCTCATGGTGGAGCGCGTCGCCGGGGCCGCGGAGAGCGTCGGCGCGAAGACCGTCGTGATTCCCGAATGCGGCCACGCCTACGGCGTGCTGCGCTGGTCGGCGGCGAACATGCTCGGCCGGCCGCTCCCGTTCGAGGTGCTGCACATCTCCGAGTTCCTGGCGAAGCTCAAGCGCGAGGGCAAGCTCAGGCTCAAGCCCCTCGAGGGCGCGATCACCTATCACGATCCCTGCCAGATCTCGCGGCGCGGAGGCGCGGCCCAGGCCGCGCGCGACGTGCTCGACGGCTTCGCGACGGATTTCCGCGAGATGACGCCCACCGGCAATCGGAACTGGTGCTGCGGCGGCGGGGGCGGCGTGCAGGCGATCCAGAGGGCAGCGGACCTGCGCCACAAGGTGTTCAAGATCAAGATGGACCAGGTCGAGCGCACGGGCGCGAAGACGATGGTGTCGTCCTGCTCCAACTGCCGCCTCACGATGGACGAGAGCCGGCAATACTGGAAGTGGGACCGCGGCCTCGAGAGCCTCGTGGAGCTCGTCGCGGACCACCTCGTCGAGGAGCCGCCGGCGGCACGCTGAGGCGTCGCGGGTGGGGCGCCATCCCGACGATGGCGGAGTAGACTGGATCACCTTCCCGGCGGACGCCCCGTTCGCCGGTCCTCCGTCCCTTCCCTTCCCAGGAGGCATGACCCATGAGCACCCAAGCCACCGCCGCGCGTCGCAAGGCGCCGCTCCAGGCTCGCGGAGGCCTCGGCAGCGAGGCCACCCACCAGATCTCGGCCTCCCTCAACGCGCTCCTCGCCGACGTCTTCGCCCTCTACCTCAAGACGAAGAACTTCCACTGGCACGTCTCGGGCCCGCATTTCCGCGACTACCACCTGCTGCTCGACGAGCAGGCGGACCAGATCTACGCGATCTCGGACCCGATCGCCGAGCGCGTGCGCAAGGTCGGAGGCACGACGCTGCGCTCGATCGGCCACATCGCCCGGCTGCAGCGCGTGCTCGACAACGACGCGGACTACGTGACCCCGCTCGACATGCTCTCGGAGCTGCGCGAGGACAACCGCCAGCTCGTCGAGCGCATGCGCGAGGCGCACGGCCTGTGCGACGAGCACGGCGACGTGGCCACCGCGAGCCTGCTCGAGGTCTGGATCGACGAGGCCGAGCGCCGGGCGTGGTTCCTCTTCGAGGCGACGCGGCGCGGCGAGGCCCCGGGGCGCTGAAGGGCGGCGCTACTTCCGGAGAAGATCCCGGGTACGGCGCCTGGCGAGGATGGTGAGGTAGATCGTCACCTTCGCGTCGGATTCGAGGGCGGCGATCTGCTGGTTGAAGACGACTTCGACTTCGTCCTCGGATTTGCGCATCTGCCGCGCGAGGTCGCGGATCACATCGGCTGCCGGCTGGGGCGTCGTGCGGGGCTCGGTTCGCATGGTCTCCTCGAACGTCAGCGCGATGATACCGCGAGCGGGCGACCGCGCGCGGCGATCGCGCTTGATCGCGATCAATGACGTCACGAGAATGAAACCGCGCGCCCGTAGGCTCGGAGCGACTTGCACCGAGTTGGGGCGGAAATGCCGTACTGGGGGCGCGGAGCGGAGGGCAAGCGGCGTCGGGTCGCGGGGACGGGCCTGCGCCGGCGTGCGGCGCGCACGCGCGAGGACGCGAGCCCCCCGGCGGCGCCCGTCGCATTCCCCGGCACCGCCGTGAGCTGCGCGCCCGTGATCATGGGCCGGAAGGCGCGCGGCGCGCGCTGAAGAAGGAGCGTCACGGGATTGTCACGGGCGCGATCGACAATCGCCCGAAACGATCAGCGAAGACGCGATGCCCGACCCCGCAGCCGCATACGAAAGCCCCTTCAGCCTCGACCCCGGCCTCCTTTCGGAGATCCTCCGCCACGCGAAGCCCCTCGGCCACCACGAGGAGGCTTCCACGCTCAACATCGGCTTCGGCTTCCTCTACTACGCGCTCGCGCGCGCGCTGCGGCCGCGGCACGTGGTGGTGGTCGGCTCGGGCTACGGCTTCAGCGTCGTGTGCCTCGCGCTCGGCCTCAAGGACAACGGCGCCGGGAAGCTCTCCTTCGTCGATCCGTCGTACTCGGTGCTGCGCAACGGCCCGCTCAACACGATCGGCGGCACCTCGCAGTGGGACGATCCCGAGCGCGTGCGTGCGCACTTCGGCCGCTTCGGCGTGGCCGGGATCGTGACCCACTTCAAGATGACGAGCGCGGATTTCTTCGCGGGCTACGCGGCGCGGGAGCTGCCGGACATCGACATCGCCTTCATCGACGGCAACCACTCCTACGAGGACGTGCGCCACGACTTCCTCGCCTCGCTCGCGTTCATGCGCCGCAACGCGTGCTTCCTCCTGCACGACACGAACATCTACGTGCGCGAGTTCCTGGGGCACGCGGGCGTGAAGCGCTGGCTCAAGGTCCTCGAGCGCGAGGCGGGGCGCTTCCAGATGGTCGATTTCCCGCTCTCCTCGGGGGTGGCGCTCGTGCGGGTGGTGGACGAGGGCCCCTGGCAGCCCGCGGATTGATCGCCGCTCTCGCGCTCGCCGCCGCGCTCGCGGCCGCGTTCGCCTTCTGGCGCTACTGGTGGTTCTTCCGCAACCCGCCCCGCGTGCCTCCGGCGGCCGAGGGCCTCGTGAGCCCGGCCGACGGGACCGTGGTCTACGTGAAGCGCGTGGAGCCGGGCGCCCCGATGGTCGTCATCAAGAAAGGTGTGGCGGCCACCGTGAAGGACATCGCGAAGGAGGACGACGGGGGCGCGAAGCTCGTGATCGGCGTGTTCATGAGCCCCTTCGACGTGCACTACAACCGCGCGCCGCTCGCCGGGCGGGTGGGCTTCGTGCATCGCCATCCCGGCACGGGCGCAAATCTCGCCATGACCGAGATGCACCTGCGCACGCTCCTGGGGCTCGAGCCGCTTTACGCGGGCAGCATGCACATCGTGCGCAACGAGCGCGCCGTGACGCAGTTCCGCGGGCGTTACCGCGGCGCGCCGCTCGCGGTGTATGTGGTCCAGATCGGCTCGTTCACCGTGCGCGGCATCGACAGCTATGTGCCCGTGGGGGCGCACGTCGATCGGGGGGCGGTCTTCGGCATGATCCGCATCGGCTCGCAGGTGGACCTCATCGTCCCGTGGCGCGAGGGGCTGGAGCCGCTCGTGCGGCCCGGCGACCGGGTCCGGGCGGGCGAGACGATCGTCCTGCGGTAGGGAACTCCCGATCGCATAACCGCTCGAAGAAAGCGGCGCAAGTCCATGATCCGTATGGATTCCCGTTTCAGGTGTCATTTGGAACCCCGGGAATTTTCGGTTAAACTCGGCGCCTCGGTTGGAAATCCGGGACGATGACGCGGTGAAGACCCGATACACGCTCTGGCTCGCGCTGGCCGCCCTCGCGATAGGGGTGCGGCCCGCTCTTGCCGACATCTACTCGTTCAGGGACGAGCGGGGCGTGGTCCATTTCACGAACATCAAGGGACTCGATCCGCGCTACAAGCTGATACGCCGCGAGAGCCGGGAGCCCCTGCCCGGCACCCACAGCGTCGCCCGGGCTTACATGCCGAGTCAGGCCGACATCGATCGCTACGAGGCGATCGTGGAGACCGCGGCGCGCACCTACGGGGTCGACGAGGCGCTGGTCCGCGCGGTGATCTCCGCGGAGTCCGGCTACAACCCGCAGGCGGTGTCGCGCGCGGGCGCGCGCGGGCTCATGCAGCTCATGCCCGAGACGGCGCGGCGCTACGGCGTGCGCAACTCGATGGACCCCGTGGACAACATCTACGGCGGCGTGAAGTACCTGCGCGACCTCATCGCGATGTTCCGCGGCAACCTCGAGCTCGTCGTCGCCGCCTACAACGCGGGCGAGAACGCGGTGATCCGCTACGGCTTCCGCATCCCGCCCTACACCGAGACGCTGGTGTACGTGCCGCGGGTGATGGATTTCTACCGCAAGTTCCAGACGCGCCAGGGCTGAAGCCGTTTTCGGCTCGGCCGGGCTCGATCTCCCGGAAGGAAGGACGCGATCTCTAGGCGGGGATGTCGGGGACCAGCTGCCGCTGCAGCATGAAGATCTGGTCCTTGAGCATGAGCTTGCGCTTCTTCAGGCGCTTGAGCTGCAGCTCGTCGTGGAGGGGATTCTGCTCGAGGGCTTCGATGGCGCGGTCGAGGTCGCGATGCTCGAGGTTGAGCTCGCCGATGCGCCGCTTGATTTCCTCGGAGTTTTCCATCGTCACAGTGGCCATGGGAGGATACCTCCGGTTCTTCGGAAAACCATACTCCCGGCGGTGGCCTTTGGCTAGTCCGCCGAAGGGCCCTTCGGGGGCCTTGCGCGCGGGCGGGCGATGCGCTCAAATGCGCCGTTGGGCCGCCGCCGCGGCCCGATTAAATTCCATCAAAATTACAAGCAGTTAGGGATTCAGGGCGCATGAACTTCCGCCGGGCGGATTTCGACGTCACGAACCGGATCAACACCACCGATCCGGTGTGCGTGAAGCTCGAGGTCGACCGCATCTTCCGGTCGCTCTACGCGCGCCCGCGCGCCGTCACGCTCAACCGCGCCTTCGACGACATGGTGCGGCTGTACCGCGGCGAGTTCCCCGGCTACGCGAAGTGCGAGACCGGCTACCACGACCTGCAGCACGTCCTCGAGGTGACGCTCGCCATGGCGCGGCTGCTCGACGGCTACGAGCGCACGCGGGGCGAGAGCCGGCACATCCCCGAGCGGCTCTTCGAGCTGGGCGTGATCTGCGCGCTCTACCACGACATCGGCTACATCCGGCGCGTCGGCGACAAGAAGCACCGCAACGGCGCCGAGTACACGCGCGTGCACGTCTCCCGCGGCGCGCGGTTCCTGCGCGAGTACATGCCGACGATCGGCATGCCCGAGTACGCGGACGTCGCCGGGCAGATCGTGCACTTCACCGGCTACGAGCGTCCCGTGTCCTCGATCCGCGTCCCCGATCCGATCTTCAAGCTGCTCGGAAGCCTGCTCGGCTCGGCGGACATCATCGCGCAGATGTCGGACCGCTGCTACCTCGAGAAATGCCGCGACAGGCTCTACCCGGAGTTCGTCGCGGGGGGCATCGCGCGCATGAGCACGGAGCAGGGCGAGGTGGTGCTCTTCGAGTCCGCCGACGACCTGCTGCGCAAGACGCCGAAGTTCTACCAGAACGCCTCGCGCCGCCTCGACGTGGAGCTCGACGGCGCGTACCGCTACGCCCAGACGCACTTCGGCGGGCAGAACCTCTACATGGACGCGCTCAAGCAGAACATCCGCTTCGTGGAGAAGAGCGCGCAGACGGGCGAGATCGTGCTGCGCCGCCAGCCGCCGAACAACGTCTGCGATTGATCCCGTCCCCGTCCAGCGCCGCGATCGTGTGGCGCGGGCGGCCGGTTCGCATCGAGTACGAGTGGGTGGGAAGCGGCGATGCGCATTCCCCCGTCGTCCTATTGCTCCACGAGGGCCTCGGGTCGCTTTCGATGTGGCGCGACTTCCCGGCGCGGCTGTGCGAGGCGTGCGGCGCCCGCGCTCTCATATATTCGCGTCCGGGCTACGGGCGCTCGACACGGCCTGAAGGCGACGAGCCTCGCGAGCCCGATTATCTGCATCGCCAGGCTTACGAGGTGCTCCCGGCCTTCCTCGAGGCGGTGGGCGTCGGGCAGGGCGCCCCGGCGCCGTGGGTCTTCGGCCACAGCGACGGCGGCACCATCGCGCTCCTCTACGCCGCGCGTTTTCCGGAACGCGTCGCAGGGCTCGTCGTCGTCGCACCGCACATCTTCGTCGAGGACGTGACCGTGGCCGGAATCGAGCGCGCGCGGGCGGCCTACCTCGCGGGCGGCGTGCGCGAGCGCCTCGCGCGCCACCACGACGATCCCGACTGGGTCTTCCGGAGCTGGTGCGACATCTGGCTCGACCCGCGCTTCCGCGCCTGGAGCATCGAGCGCGAGATCGCGGCGATCCGCTGCCCGGTGCTGGCGGTTCAAGGCGCCGACGACGAGTACGGCACGATGGAGCAGATCCGCGGCATCGCGCGCCAGGTGCCGCACGCGCGGCTCCTCGAGATCGCGGGCGCGGGTCATTCGCCGCATCGGGACCGGCCCGAGGCGGTCATCGCCTCGGTGAGGGAATTCATGGCGGGCGCCTGAGCCAGCGCGGCCACATGGATACAATGCATCGTCATGGCCCAGCCCCCCGTCTACCGCAATGCGCTCGCGCCGCAGTCGATGCTGCACGAGTACCGGCTCGAGTCGGTCCTCGGCGCGGGCGGCTTCGGCGTGACCTACCTCGGCTGGGACACGCACCTCGAGAAGCACGTCGCGATCAAGGAGTACCTGCCCACCGAGCTCGCGATGCGCGCCGCCGACGGCAGCGTCGCGGCGCTCACCACCGATGCCGAGAAAGGGTACAAGTGGGGCCTGGAGCGCTACATCCTGGAGGCGCGCACGCTCGCGAAGTTCGGCCATCCGAACATCGTGCGCGTCAACCGCTACTTCGAGGCGAACGGCACCGGCTACATGGTGATGGACTACGAGCGGGGCGAATCGCTCGCGGCCCTGCTCAAGCGCGCGCCGCGCCCCGACGAGGCTTTTCTCAGGCGCATGCTGGGGCCGCTGCTCGAGGGCCTGCGCGCGGTGCACGCGGCCGGGTTCCTGCATCGGGACATCAAGCCGGACAACATCTTCCTGCGCGCCGACGGCGCTCCCGTGCTCATCGACTTCGGTGCCGCGCGCCAGTCGGTCGGCGGCGCGACCAAGACCCTGACCGCCGTGCTCACGCCGGGCTATGCGCCGCTCGAGCAGTATTACAGCGATGGCCACCAGGGTCCGTGGACCGATCTGTACGCGCTCGCGGGCGTGCTCTATCGCGCGGTGACCGACGAGCCCCCGCCGGACGCGGTGACCCGCCTGAAGGACGACCGGGTCGGCGAGGTGCTCGCCCGGGCGCGCGACCGCTACGGCGAGACGTTCCTGAAGGCTCTTCAATGGGCGCTCGTGCCGGAGGAGAAGAAGCGGCCGCAGAGCGTCGAGGAGTGGCAGCGCGCGCTCGCCGGCGCGCCGGCGGTACCCGCTCCTGCCGCGCCGGTGCTCGCTTCCGCCGCGTCCGGGGTCGGCTCGCAGGAAGCCGCGACCGTGCGCGTCGCGCCGCAATCCGCGAAACCCGGCACCGAAAGGATCCCACGGCCCACGGCTCCCGCGCGCCGCCCCGTGCCGGCGCCGAGCGCTCCCGCTCACGAAGGATGGCCGTGGATGCGCGCGTTCGCGTTGCTCGTTCTCGTCGCCGCCGCTTTCGGCTTCTGGCACATGCACCGGGCTGCGCAGGAGCGCGCGCACCAACGCGAGCAGGCCGTGGTCGAGCCGCCCGCGCAAGGGCCGCTATCGGCGCGGGTCGCAGCGCCCGCTCAATCCGCTCCCGAATCGCCGGCGCCGCAGGCCGCTCCCGAATCGTCAGTCGCCGCGCCGCCGCCACCGGCCGCCGAGAGTCCGCAGACGGGCGCGGCGGCGAGCTCGCCCGCGCCGGCCGACGAGCGGATGCAACGCCTGCGGCTCGAGGCCGAGAAGCAGTTCCGCGCGGCGGACAAGGACGGCGACGGCTACCTGTCGCGGAGCGAGGTGCGGGCGCGCTTTCCTTTCATCGCACGCGCATTCGATCGCGTCGACACCGACGGCGACGGGCGCATCTCCTTCGATGAATTCCTCGCGTTCCGGCGCGAGCAGATGGAGCGCCGCTGAAGCGCTCGTCGGTCGAGAGTGGCGCCCCGAACACGAATCGAACGTGCGACCTGCCCCTTAGGAGGGGGCTGCTCTATCCACTGAGCTACCGGGGCGCTGCGACGGAATTATCGCACGCGCCCCGTGGAAGGCCCGTCGCG
>Ga0187776_10000942_pt1 | contig 14182 bp, 11 predicted proteins | sample 0216_BV02_MP12_2_FD_132426 | JGI IMG/M metagenome (GOLD analysis project Ga0187776, IMG submission 132426) | Tropical peat soil microbial communities from peatlands in Department of Meta, Colombia - 0216_BV02_MP12_20_MG | ecosystem: Environmental > Terrestrial > Soil > Wetlands > Peat | place...
CCCGCGCAGGCGGCCCGACAACATGACCGTCCTGAGCGTCTCGGGCCTGTTGGCGGAGGCGATCATGAACGTCTTCGCCGATGACTCCGTCTCGGCGATCTTCGGCGGCGAGAACCAGCTCTTTTAGTGGAAACGGCTCAACCGGGCCGTTTCCACCTGCCTTCTACCGCGATCTTCTACCAAGCGAGCACAGAGCAGTATGCGGGCTTCGCGGTCTGGCAGCACACCTTCGTCGAGGCCCGTCACCCCGGATAGATCGGCGCCTCTACGAGTGGTTCTGGATCAACCAAGACCCCGGCCCACTCGCGCTCTTCCTGGCGTTCGCCATCTTGACGAGGCACGCCGAGCATTACGGATTCCGGCAGGCACCTACAGTTATCTCTCGGCGCACGATGGCCGTCTGCAGCTCGCGGCCGTGCTCTTCGGGCTTGCGATGCCCGCCGCTCTCTTGGCCGTGTCCGGCCTGTATAGGGCGCTGAGGGAGGCCGAGGGCGGGAGGCCGGGGCTCGCGATCGCCGCGCTCGGCGTCGGTGTGCCAGCAGCGGCCAGCACCGTCACCGGAGCCCCCATCATGGGGTGACTGCGACGAGGATCATCGAGATCGGCCCTGCCAACGCGCACCTCTGGTGGACGATGTGCCTGATGAGCTTCGGCGCGATCCTGCTCGGCCTGTTGCTCCTGATCGGCGCTACCGCAATCGTCAGCCTCGAGAGCCAACTATTCCTCCGCTGGTTCGGGGTGGCGAGCGTCGTCCTTGCCTTGGTCTCGATTGTCGGCGCGTTCGCCATCGGATACACGGCCACGGGGATTCTGGTGGCTGCCGGTTGCGCGCTGATCCTTGATTCCGTCTGGATCCTCCTAGTCAGCGTCTTCCTGTCGCGCGATCCAGAACTGGCTCTACCAAGGGGTCGTACACGTAGACGCTCTCGGGGGTCATTCCGGAACGCTGGCCCAGCCTGCGTCGGCGTAGCGGGAGCTTCGCGCGTGGACCGAACCATGCCGCGCGAAGCGCCGCGAATCCACGGGTCGCCAGTGGTCGTGCGCATATCCCGCCAGCGATTCGCGCAGGATCGGAAGGAAGAGACCGGCCGCGGCGACCGCAGCACCAGCCACGACATCGAGCCAGAAGTGGTTGCCCGTCACGAGCACCACATACGCAAGCCAGCTTGGCCAGAGGAACCAACCGATCTTCACGGCCCGCGATCTGCTGAGGCTGCCCAGGAAGACGGCGACCAGGATCGCGTCAGCGATGTGCAGGCTCGGCATCGCTGCATAGGGGTTCCCGGCGAATCCGATCAACCCGGTCGGATGCACAGGCAGGGGCTGTCCCGAGAGGACATTGCGGAAGCCGTCGGCCGGGAAGAGCCGCGGCGGCGCGGCAGGGAACGCCAGGTACCCCACCAATCCCAATCCGTTCGCGATCAGAACCGCGTTGCGAAAACGGCGGTAGACCTCACGCCGGCGGAAGTACGTGTAGGCGAGCGCCACCACGAGCAGCGCGAACTCCGAGAGCCAGTAGCTCGCGGCGAGCGCGTGTTCCAGCGTCGAACCGGCGACCAAACCACGCTGTAGGGACGCCTCAAAGAAGGCGTGCAGCCCACGCTCCGCGGCGATGAGGCTCCGCGCATCGTCGAAGGCCCTCACTCGCTCGTGGCCGACGGCTCCCCGCACCGCCTCATAGGCGAGCCCAAAGACGAGCCAGACGCCGATCTGCGCGAGGAGGTCACGCGGCCCGTACGGCGAGAAGCCTCGTAGCCGTCTGGCTCCGGCACCGGCTGGGTTCCGCTGTACATAGGAATCGTGAGGTCGGCCCCCGAAGCGAGGGAGGCAGAAGTCACACCGCCGCCCATGACCCGGCTCGAGCCATACCGGCTCTGAGCTGCGACGGCCGATGATGTGGCTGCTGTTCCCCGCCGCCATGCTGCGCTCCCTCGCAATCGAGTCTTCTCATCCGATCGGGATCCACGGCGGCGGCTCAGTGTTCACCACCCGGATCACTCGCGGCAAGGTCGGCAGCATGACGCCGCCGACACGTGTCCACACCGGCGCAACCCAGGGATACGTCGAGCCCCCGAGCATGGTGGTCGTCTTCGGAACGATGACCCAGGCAGGCACCGGCTTCGTGACATGCGTCGTCCTCTCAGGCACCGGCCAGCGCGGCCCGGGCGCGGCCGCTGCAGCCGAGACGAGGAACGAAACTGCCGCGAGGGCAACCAAATGCACGCACAGAATCAATCTCGTGCGCATGGCTCACCTCCTCTTCGTGCTCATCGTCGCTCCGCTCAGCGCCCCCCGCATCAGGGCTACCACTGACTTGCGCAAGGTGTCGGACCGGAACACCGCTGCTGTCGAGAGCGATCGCTCGCGCCCTGCGAGCCTGAATCCACCGTTCCACGAACATCTCGAGTCCGGCATCCGGGGATTTGCCGCATCGCAGCCCGCACGGCTGCTGGCCGAGGTTCGGTGATTTCCACGATGCCATCAGCAGTCGCCGGCACAACGATGCGGGTGAGAGGAGGAAGCCGATGTCACAGACGACGACTCACGCAGGCCACGCGAAACTCCTCGAGGAGCTCGACGCGGCCAACCTCGTCTACACCGTCATTCCGCACCGTCCCACCTTCACGGCCGTCGAAGAGGCGCAGGCGCTGGGCGTGCCTGCCAGCACGGTCGCGAAAACGATCGTCCTCACCACCTCCGAGGGCTTCGTACGCGCGGTGCTTCCCGCATCGGAGCGCCTAGATCTACACAAGGTGCGCGAACTGCTCGCCTCGCACGATGTCGAACTAGCGACGGAGCAGCAGTTGGCGGGCGCCTATCCCGCCTTCGACCTCGGGGCCGTGCCCCCGCTCGGCGGGGGCGAGGACGCCGTCCTGCTCGACAGGCGACTCGGGAAGAGCGAATCGGTACTGGTGGAGGCGGGGGTCCACAACGTCTCCGTCCGACTGAAGACGAACGACCTCGCTGCGCACACGCACGCGAGAGTCGTGGATCTCTGCAGCGACTGACAACCCCCTGCTGTTGCGCACTTCCCGCAGCAGTACGTCCGGGCTGAAAGCGTCAGCTAATCACACCGCCGCGAGCGGGCGAAGGTTGCTCTCCTGACGAACGAGGAGCGTATCTCCACCGTACTACGTCTAATGCGAGCGTCACGTGAACGGACGCTGGAGCGAGACGCACAGCTCCAACTGACCTTCGGCTCGGGTCATTCCCGAACACCGGCCCAGCTAACGTCACAGTCCTCGGAGTCTGGGCTGTTGGCCTAGATCGCAGACGATTTGTCTGCGAGTTCGCCGAGTTGCTGGGAGCGGGCCGCGGGCGTCGACAAGGCTCCTCGACCGTTCCACGACCTCCACCACGGCGATCACGAACGCCGCCGTCGCGGGGTCGTCGCCGATCGCCGTCATGACGAAGGCAGGCCACGCGAAGATGGGCACGACCAAGCGGTACCTCACCTCGCCGGCGTCGTCTTCCACGACGAGGCGGAGGCGCTAGAACGTCGGCTTCTATCCGGCGCCGGAGCGGTAGAAAGTTCTACCGCTCCGAGGGCACCTGGCCGGATCTTGGCGGACTCGGACGGCTCTCAAAGCCGCGTGGCGTCGTCCACCGTTCGCTGATTCGGCAACCAGCTCTTCCAGGTGCCGGGCTCAACCAACCATGCATGCGATGCGTGGCCGCACCCGCCGGCTGTGTCCGGAGGAGGAGTCGGCGCCGTCACGACGGATACAGGGGGGCCTGGGGAGTTGCCGTGTGAATCTGCCGTCAACCCCACTGCGGCAAGCACTCCCCAGGCCCCCATGTCAGGTGAGGGGTTGCGCGCGTCGCCGTGCCCGAAAGGAGAGCCGCCAAGAGGCGGCTCTCCGAAGATCCTTTCTCTCGCGGCCCGACGGGCAGCGAGGGTCTTTGGCTGCACCCGGCGAATCGGGTCGGCCCTTTGAAGAGGGGGTCCTATCCATACGACTTGCAGCGCGCCCGTGCAACTGGTTGTGGAAAGCGTGGAAGCTGTGGAGTATTCGGCGGGCGCGGCGAGCCGAACGCCAGACGCCGCTGCTCAGCTGGATTCGGCGGGCTCGTCCGCTGTTGGCAGGCGGATGAGCCCCGCCCTGGCCCCGGCTATCACGGCCTGAACCCGCGTGTGCACCCCCAGGTTCGCGAGCAGGTGGGCGATGTGGTTGCGCACCGTGGTCTTGCTGAGGACGAGCTCGTCGGCGATCTGGGCCGTCGACTTTCCCTCCGCGAGAAGCTGGAGGACCTGGAGTTGCCGGTCGGTGAGGGCTGAGCCTTCGGGAGCCGGGCTCCGTGCACCCCTGGTCGGGACCGGCGTCGATACGCCGAATAGGCCGACGACGGCGCCGCCCTCCCGCAGCGGCGCAGCGCTCACCTCGCGCCGGGCCATCTTCCCGTCGGCCTCGCGGACGTCGAACGTGACCTCGGCCGGATCTCCCGAGCAGAACATCCGGCGGACGAAGGTCTCCAGCTCCTCCGTGCTGCTCCGGGAGACCACCCCGGACCAGCTGCAGCCGGCCCAGTCACCTATGGCCGCGCGGGAAGCGTCGTTCTGCCAGCGCACGATGCCGTCGCCGTCGACGATGAACGAGCGCACCGGCAACTCCTCGAGCGCTCCCGTGATGTCCGCGCCCCCGAGATCCTCGAGCTCGGCCGCTAGGCGGTTCATCTCCGAATCGGCGACAAAGTACTAACCCCCGAACCTGCCTGCAAGGCCTCCGCGATTCCTGCCACCCGCCGTTCCCGACATTGTCGCCTGTTACCAGGAGTGGTGGGACGGCCGGGGCTAACCCGCGATTTCTCGTCTGTCCCCAGGGGCTTCGTGGCTAGCCCGCCGCTGAGGCCAGCCGTCGTCGTACGAGCCGGTCGGCGGCCTCCGCCGGCGTGATGCCCTCCGCCTCGGCCTCGGCGAAGAGTTCGCGTAGCGTGGCGCCGATCCCTGCGAGCCGATCCTCGAGCTGCGTCTCGTCCCAGCCCTCGTCCTCGAGACCGATCAGCTGGATGATGCCGCCGGCGCTGACGACGTAGTCCGGCGCGTAGAGGATGCCGCGCTCGCGGAGCCGGCTCGCGTCGTACGGCTCGGTGAGCTGGTTGTTCGCGCACCCGGCGATTCCGCGGCAGGCGAGGCGCGGGATCGACTCGGCGTCGAGCGTCCCGCCGACGGCGCACGGCGAGTAGACGTCCACTTCGGTCTCCACGACCCGCTCCGGCGCCACCGTCTCGCACCCGGTTGCGGCGGCCCGCGCCTCGTCGACGTCGCTGACCAGGACGCGTGCGCCGGCCTGGGCGAGCTCACGGGCGAGGACGGCGCCGACCGCGCCGGCGCCCTGCACCAGGACGGAGCGGCCGGCGAGGTCCGGCGAGCCGAACAGGTGCTCGACAGTCGCGTGGATCGCGTGGAGGCATCCGCGCGCGGTGCCGCGGCCGCTGTTCCCGCCGCCGCTCGTCGTGCCGTACACCCACGGGCATGTCTCCGCGACGACGTCGAGATCCTCCGGCGAGATGTTCATGTCGCCCGCGGTCCGGTAGCTGCCGCCGAGGGATGCCACGAGCTCGCCGTAGCGGCGCAACAACCGGCGCCGAGGCTCTCCCGTCAGCAGCTCCGGCACCGCGAGCACGGCCTTGCCGCCGCCGCGCGGCATCTCCGCGGCCGCCATCTTCCAGGTCATCGCCTCCGACAGGCGCATCGCGTCGGCGAGGCCCTCGGCGGGGGCGGAGTAGACCCGCATCCGGGTGCCGCCACCTGCAGGCCCGCGAGCGGTGGAATGGACGCACACGAAGATCCAGGCCCCGCTCTCCGCGTCGTGCCGGACGACTGCGTGCTCGCCGTCCCAGCCCGCAAGCACACTTTCGAAGTCCATGCAAAGGACGGTACCGCAGCGTCTCTCGGCTACACTCGGGCGCCGGAATGGCCGGAGAACGCACCAAGCTCGTCGTCGCCCAGCGCGAGAAGCTCGGCTCAGCCGAGTCGCGCCGCCTACGCAAGGAGGGGCTTGTGCCGGGCGTCCTCTACGGCAACGGAGAGCCCGTCTCGATCAGCATCGCTGAGCGCGAGCTGCGCCGCGCGCTCACGGGCACGGCCGGCCTCCACACGATCCTCGACGTCGAGATCGACGGCAAGGGCAAGACGCACGCGTCGATCCTCAAGGAGTACCAGGTCGACCCGGTGCGTGGCGGCGTCACGCACGTCGACCTGCAGGAGGTCCGCCTCGACCAGTCGATTAGCGCATCCGTCCAAGTCCAGTTCGTCGGCGGCGAGGACGCGCCGGGCGTGCGGGAGGGCGGCGTGCTCTCGCAGCCGCTGCGCGAGGTGACCGTCGAGGCGCTGCCGCTGGAGGTGCCGGAGCGCATCGAGCTCGACGTCTCCCGAATGGAGCTCGGCGACACGCTGCGGATCTCGGACCTCACGGCGCCCGAGGGCGTCAAGCTTCTCGACGACACCGAGCTGGTCGTCGCCACGGTCACCGCACCGACGAAGGTCGTCGAGCCCGAGCCCACCGAGGAGGAGCTCGCCGAGGGCGAGGAGGGCGAGGTCGCCGAGGGCGAAGAGGGTGTCGAGGGCGAGGCTGGCGGGCCCCCGGCCGAGGAGGCAGAAGCCTCCGGCGACGAAAGCACCGACGAGGGCTGATCCATGCGGCTCTGGCCGCGCCGGCAGGGGTCGTCGCTCGACCTGCTCGTGGTCGGGCTCGGCAATCCGGGCCGCGAGTACGAGCACAACCGCCACAACGTCGGCGCGATGGTCGTGGACGAGCTCGCGCGGCGCCACGGCGGCTCCTGGCGGTCGAAGTTCTCCGGCCGGATCGCGGAGATCCGGCTCGACGGCCACAAGCTCGCGCTGCTGAAGCCGGAGACGTACATGAACGAATCAGGTCGGTCGGCCGGTGCTGCCGCGGCGTACTTCAAGGTCTCACCGGAGGCCGTCCTCGTCGTCCACGACGAGAGCGACCTCGACCTCGGCCGGCTCCAGCTACGGCTCGGCGGCGGCCTTGCCGGGCACAACGGGCTGCGTTCGATCGCGCAACACCTGAAGACGCAGGAGTTCCTCAGGCTCCGGGTCGGGGTCGGCCGCCCGGAGCGGGGCGACCCGAGGCCGCTGGCCGACTGGGTGCTGGCGAACTTCGAGCCGCACGAGAACGCCGGACCCCTCGTCGCGAATGCGGCTGACGCGGTCGAGACGCTCGACGCCGAGGGCGTCGAGCGCGCCCAGATTCAGGTCAACCGCCGTTAGCCGCGCATGGCCGGGTGAGCTCCGGGCTGGAGCTCGACCCCGGCGGCGACCCGGTCGAGCAGGTCGAGTAGCTGCTGTCGCTCGGCCTCGCCGAGCTGGTCGGCAACCTGCCGGTCGAACTGCTCCGCTTGGCGTTCGGCCTGCTTGAGGAGCTTCTTTCCGGCGGTCGTCAGGTGGAGGTTGCGCACCCGGCGGTCTCGTGCATGCGGCCTGCGCTCGAGCAGGTCGCGCTTCTCGAGCTCGTCGACGACCGCGACCATCCAGCTGGGGGAGATGTGCAGCCGCTCCGCGAGCGCGTTCTGTGCTTCACCGTCGCTGGCCGCAACCGCGCGGAGTAGTGCGAACTCGCCGGGCTCGAGCCCGAGCGGCCGTAGCACCTCGTGAAAACGCCGCGAGACCGCGTAGCCGAGGCTCGAGAGCATGAAGGCGACACTCCGAAACGGGGGTGTCACCTCCTCGACCGATTCAGGGTTGCGCGCGGCCACTCGCTTATGATACAGCTACTGAATGGTTCAGCAACAGAACGATTTGTGAAGGATCGACCGCAAGGAGAAGCATGCTCGCTCGTCTCGCCCACGTCGTCTCTCGGAACCGCCGGAAGGTCATCTTCGCCTGGGTCGCTCTCACGCTCTTCGGCGCCTTCAGCGCGAGCCAGGTCTCGAAGCGCTGGTACCAGAGCTTCTCGATCCCGGGGAAGTCGGCCTACGAGGCGAACCAACGGACGCTGAAGACGTTCGGTACCGGCATCCGGCCGCCGGACGTCGTGGTCTTCCACACCGCGGGTGACGCGACGAAGAGCGCTGCGATCGCGGCCGCGATGACGCGGGCAGCCGCGGCGATGCCCGGCGGACGGACGAGCTCGTACTTCTCGACGCACGACCTCATGTACGTCTCGAAGGACCGGCACACGACCTTCGAGGAGATCTATCCGCCGGGGCCCGCGACCTTCTCGACCACGAGCGGGGCCTACCGCGTGCGCGCCGCGGCGGCCCGGGGGCTGCCGAGCGGGATCCAGGTCGAGGTGACGGGCCACGATCCGCTCGAAGAGGCGAGCTCGCACGGCGGGGGCGGCGGGAACGTCCTCGTCGAAGCGGTGATCGGCGGCTTCGGCGCGATCGTGATCCTGCTCTTCGTCTTCGGTACGCTGCCCGCGGTCCTGATGCCCGTCGCGGTCGCGGTGGGCGCGATCCTCAACACATTCACCCTCGTCTGGGTCCTCACCTACATCACGAGCGTCTCGATCATCGTCCAGTACCTGATCGCGCTGGTCGGGCTGGGCGTAGCAATCGACTACGCGCTCCTGATGATCTTCCGCTTCCGCGACGAGCTGCGGGAGGGAGAGGACGTCGAGACGGCGCTGGTGGAGACGATGACGCACGCCGGCCGCTCGGTGATCGTCTCGGGGTCGACGGTCGCGGTCGGGCTCCTTTCGATGATCATCCTGCCGCTGCCGTTCATCCGCTCGATCGGCATCGGCGGAATGCTGATCCCGGCCGTGTCGGTGCTGGCCGCGATCACGCTGATGCCCGCGCTGCTCGCGGTGCTCGGCGAGCGGATCAACAGCGTGCGGCTCCTGCCGAGGCGCTTCGTCGACCACGGTCATCCGGAAGACGGCGGATGGGGTCGCTGGGCGCGCTTCGTCCTGCGTAGGCCCTGGGCGGTGGCGTCCGTGGGGCTCGCAATCGTCGGCGTCCTCATCTTCTACGGAGTCCAGCTCAACCCGAACGAGTCGCAGCTGAAGAACTTCCCGGGCAGCGGCACGGCTATCGCGGGCCGGACGCTGCTCACGGACGCCGGCATCTCACCGGGCGTGATGAAGCCGTTCGTCACGCTCGTCGAGCACGGCGGCGACGCACGGACGGTCGCAGCGAAGGAGCGGCAGGTGGAAGGCATCGTCGGGGCGACGGTTCCGCCCGGTTCCGGCTGGCATCGGGGGCAGGACACGCTCGTCGAGGCATTCCCGTCGATCGACGGCGCGGCGCCGGGGATCCAGGGCGTCATCGACCGCGTGAACGATGCGCTGCGCGGAACCGACGGGACGCTCGGGGGTGTCCCGGCCGTCGACCGCGACTTCGTGCACGCCGTATACGGGAACTTCGCCTACGTCCTCGCCTTCGTCCTCGTGCTCACGCTCGTCCTGCTGACGCGCGCGTTCCGGTCGATCGTGCTGGCGGTCAAGGCCTGCATCCTCAATCTCATCTCGCTCGGCGCGGCGTACGGGATCATCGTCTTCATCTTCCAGAAGGGCCACGGCTCGTCTCTCTGGAACATCCACGCAACGGGCGCCGTCACCGCCTGGATCCCGCTGATGATCTTCGCCTTCCTCTTTGGGCTCTCGATGGACTACGAGGTCTTCATGCTCACGCGGATGCGGGAGGCGTACGACGAGACGCACTCGACCGACCGCGCGATCGAGCTCGGCCTGGCGCGGACCGGGAAGCTCGTCACGAGCGCCGCCTTGATCCTGATGTTCGCGTTCCTCGTCCTCTCGTCGAGCCCGGGCTACGAGATCAAGGTCTTCGGCGTCGGGCTCGCGGCCGGGATCATCTTCGACGCGACCGTGATCCGGGCGCTGCTCGTGCCTGCGCTGATGAAGCTGCTCGGTGACGCGAACTGGTGGCTACCGGACTGGACACGGCGCGCGCTGTTCCTCGGCGAGGAGCGAAGCCCCAAAACCGGAAGCGGTGTTCTAGAGGCCTAGGCCGTCGCGAAGCGCTTCGCCGCGCGGGCGCGGGCCCGCTCCGCCTCGAGCTCGCGGTCGCGGGGCGGAGCCGCCGTCACGAGCGAGTCGAGCAGCCGCTGGGTCGTCGACGCGATCTCGTCGACCGCGAGCGCGAAGGCCTCCTCGTTCGCCCGCGACGGCTTCGAGTAGCCGCTCACCTTCCGCACATACTGCTCGGACGCCAGGCGCACCTCTTCCGGGGTCGCGGCCGGCTCGAAGTTGAAGAGCGTGTGGATGTTCCTGCACATGCCCTCATGAATACCATGACCCCGCGGAACGCGAGTTCCGTCGCTCGTCATGGACCGTCCCGTACTGCACGCCTTTGTCAGCGAACTCGTAGACGACGAGCGTCTTGGTGAGCTCGCAGAAGCGCTCCCGACGCGCGTCCGCGTGTCGGAGTCAGCGCTGCCGCTCCTGCTAGCCACGCTCCAGGAGCGCCTTTGCCGCGGCCTCGTCGTTCTGCTCCCCGAGGACGCGGACGCTCGCGACGCCGCCGAGAGTGCGGGCTGGTTCCTCGGCGACGAAGCTGTCGGGCTGCTGCCGAGCCGTGGCGTCTCGTGGGAGTCGGGGCTTGCGCCACCTCCGCACCTGGTCGGAGAGCGGGCCCGCGCGCTACACGTGCTCGCGCGGGGCGGGCTCGTCTGCGCCTCGGCACGCGCGCTGGCCGAAGGGCTGCCCCCGCCCGAGACGCGGCCGGATCCGCTGGAGCTACGCCCTGGTCTCGAGGTCGGTGTGGAGGAGCTGTCGGAGACCCTTGCCCTCGCGGGCTACGAACGGGTGGAGCGTGTCGACGACCGTGGGCAGTTCGCCGTGCGAGGCGGGCTCGTGGACGTGTTTCCGACGACCGGCCGTGAACCGCTTCGGATCGAGTTCTTCGGCGACGAGATCGAGTCGGTGCGCGCGTTCTCGGCCTTCACGCAGCGGGCTCTCCATCCGGTCGCCGAGGCGACTCTTTACCCGGCGGCCGAACGGCTGCTCGATCTCCTCGATCCGGAGCTCAGGGACGATGAGGACGGTGAGACCGTCGTCGAGGTGCCGGACGACCTGGTGCCCGCTCTCGCTGGCACTCCCGACCTCGTGTTCCAGCCGGAGGATGTCCGCGGCGTGTGGGAGGAGGACGGAGTCGCGAGCCCGCCGTCTCTCGAGGGCTCGACAGAGCTCGACCCGTTCCCGCAATCGCAGCCCTTCGCCTTCGAGGCCCAGCGCCCTGCGATCGCGGCGCGCGGCCTCGCCGAGGCCGAGAGTGAGCTCGCGGCCCTCCTCCGCTCGGGCCAGCGCATCGTCGTCGCCTTCCCGCACCGCGGCGAGGCACTCCGGACGCAGAACCTGTTGCGGCGGGTCGAGGCGCGGTTGCTGGAGCCGGAAGAGGAACTGCCTGAGGAGCCCGAGCTTCTTTTCGCGATCTCGCCGGCTCGCCGCGGCTTCGTCTGGCGCGATCTCGGCCTCGTCCTGCTCCCCGACCATCAGGTCTTCCGCCGCCGCGCACCACGCGAGCGCCGCCTGGGCGGCCGTGCGCTCCAGTCCTTCGCCGATCTGCGCACCGGCGATTACGTCGTGCACGAGGATCACGGCGTCGGTCGCCTGCTCGGGTTCGAAACGAAGACGGTCGCAGGCGTCACCCGCGACTACCTCCAGCTGGCGTTCCGCGGCGAGGACCGGCTCTACGTCCCGCACGAGCAGCTCGGCAAGGTCTCGCGCTACGTCGGCGCCGACGCGTCGGCGCCCGCGCTCTCGAAGCTCGGTGGCAAGGCGTGGCAGACGCTCAAGTCCCGAGCGCGCGAGTCCGTCCGTGACCTCGCGGGCGACCTGATCCAGCTCTACGCGCAGCGGCAGACCCGCGAGGGAGTGGGATACGACCTTTCGAGCGAGTGGCTGCCGCAGCTCGAGGCGAGCTTCCCTTATCGCGAGACGCCGGACCAGGAGGGGGCGATCGAGGCGGTCAAGGAGGATCTGGAGACACCGCGGCCGATGGACCGGCTCGTCTGCGGCGACGTCGGCTTCGGCAAGACCGAGGTGGCGGTTCGCGCCGCGTTCGCCGTCGCCGTGAACGGGCGGCAGGTACTGCTTCTGGCGCCCACGACGATCCTCGCCGAGCAGCACTACAACACGTTCCGCGAGCGCTTTCGCGACTTCCCCGTCCGCGTCGAGATGGTCTCCCGCTTCGTGCCACCGAAGGAGACGAAGCGGATCCTCGCGGACTTCTCTGCGGGGAAGGTCGACGTGCTGATCGGAACGCACCGGATCCTCAGTCGCGACGTGATCCCGAAGGAGCTGGGGCTCGTGATCCTCGACGAGGAGCAGCGCTTCGGGGTCGCGCAGAAGGAGCTGCTCAAGTCGCTGCGGCTCGAGGTCGACGTGCTGACCCTCAGCGCCACGCCGATCCCGCGAACGCTGCATCTCTCGCTCGCGGGGATGCGCGACATCTCGATCATCGAGACGCCGCCCGAGGGCCGGCGGCCTATCCGCACGACCGTCGGCGAGTACGACGAGGAGCTCGTGAAGCTCGCGCTCGAGCGCGAGGCCGAGCGCGAGGGCCAGGCCTTCTTCCTTCACAACCGCGTCGAGACGATCGAGGAGAGGGCGGAGCAGCTGCAGCAGCTCTGCCCGGGGTTGCGCTTCCTCGTCGCGCACGGGCAGATGCGCGAGAAGGAGCTCGAGGAGCGGATGCACGCCTTCCTGCGCGGCGACGCCGACGTGCTCGTCTCGACCACGATCATCGAGTCGGGGATCGACATCCCTCAGGCGAACACGCTCGTCGTCGAGCGCGCCGACACGCTCGGCCTCGCGCAGCTCTACCAGATCCGGGGCCGCGTCGGACGCTCCGACGCCACCGCCTACGCGTACCTGTTCTATCCCGATGCGCGGGAGCTGACGGCCGAGGCACGCGCCCGGCTCGCGACACTCGCCGACCACACCGAGCTCGGTGCAGGCTTCGCCATCGCCATGCGCGACCTCGAGATCCGCGGCGCGGGGGAGCTGCTGGGGGCGGAGCAGTCGGGGCACGTCGCCGCGGTCGGCTTCGAGCTCTACGTCGAGCTCCTCAACGAGGCGGTGGCCGAGCTGCAGGGCAAGAAGCGGGTCGCGGCTCGCCCGGTACGCGTCGATGCGCGGGTCGACGCCTACGTCCCGGCCGCGTACGTCGACTCGGAGGCGCTCCGCATCGACGTACACCGCCGGCTCGCACTCGCCGAGACCGAGGACGAGCTGCGCGAGCTCCAGGCGGCGCTCGAGGACCGCTACGGGCCGCTGCCGGAGCCGGTCGAGAATCTCTTCCGGATCCAGGAGGCGAAGATCAAGGTCGCGCTGCTCGGCGCCGACTATCTCGTCTTCCAGGGCGGCAAGGCGACGGTGGGCCGGCTCGTGCTCGGCTCCGGCGAGCTGAGGGAGCTGCGTGACCGCGCCCGAACCGCCGTCTACGTCTCGGCTAAGCAGGAGGTAAGTCTTCGCGGGCAGGAGGAAATTGCCCAAGTGGTCGAGCTCGTCGATGCTATCTTGGACGCGCGCCGCGCGGCCTGAGACCGCCTTGTCTCTCCGGCGCCTACCGCGACACCTACCTCACTGGATGGAAATGAAGACTCGCTCACTCCTAATGCTGCTGCCCCTGGCCCTCGTCGCCGTCCTCGTCGCCGCATGCGGCGGAGGCGGTGGAAGTGGCTCCGTCTCCGCAGACTCGGTCGCCACCGTCGGCGGCACACCCGTCTCGAAGGCGACCTTCCAGTCGCTGATGAACGTCGCGTTCGCGAAATACACCGCGCAGGGACAGAAGCCCCCGAAGGTGGGAACTCCGACGTACACGCAACTTCGCGACCAGGCGGTCACCTTCCTCGTGCAGGAGGACGAGCTGCAGCAGGAGGCCAAGAAGCTCGGCGTGACGGTGTCGCAGAGCGACGTCGACGCGCGGCTCGCGCAGATCAAGAAGTCCTACGGCGCGAAGAAGTTCGTGACGGCGCTGCAGACCGCGCACATCACGCTCCCCGAGTACGAGCTGTACAGCCTTCGCCCGACGCTCCTCGGTGAGAAGCTCCAGAGCAAGGTGACGCAGAACATCAAGGTGACGCAGGCCGACGCGAAGGCGTACTACGACAAGAACAAGTCGGCGTTCATAACTCCCAAGACCCGGGAGGTTCGCCACATCCTCGTCTCGAACAAGGCGCTGGCGGACCAGATCGAGTCGAAGCTGAAGAATGGGGCGAGCTTCGCCGCTCTCGCAAAGCAGTACTCGAAGG
>Ga0187776_10000943_pt1 | contig 14178 bp, 9 predicted proteins | sample 0216_BV02_MP12_2_FD_132426 | JGI IMG/M metagenome (GOLD analysis project Ga0187776, IMG submission 132426) | Tropical peat soil microbial communities from peatlands in Department of Meta, Colombia - 0216_BV02_MP12_20_MG | ecosystem: Environmental > Terrestrial > Soil > Wetlands > Peat | place...
GCTGCGCGGCAGCGCGACGATCAGCGCGCCGTCGCTCGCGCCGCTCGCCGCGGCGGGCAACCTCGATCTCGAAGGTCGCGCGACGCTCGCGGTCGAATGGACGCGGCAGGGCGAGACCACGGATCTGCGCCTCGCCGGCACGGTCGCGGTAACCGGCGGCGCGCAACCGCTGCCGGCGCTACTCGGCGAGGCGGCCAAGGTCGGCGTCGCCGCGAAGCTGCGCACCGACGAAATCGCGCTCGAGCGCGCCCGGATCGACGGCAAGGCGCTGCGGGTCTCCGCGCAAGGCTCGAGCCGGGGCGACCGCATCGACGTCGCGTGGACGGCCGGGGTGTCGGACCTCGCCGCGCTCGCTTCAGGCGTCTCGGGGCGCCTCGACGCGCGGGGGCGCCTGCAGGGCTCCCGCGAAGATCTCGAGCTCACCGCCGACGCCGACGGCGAGCTCGCGACTCACGGCTTCCCGCGCGGGCCGGTGCGCGCCAAGGTGCGGCTCGCCGGCGTGCCCGTGTCGCTTTCGGGAACGATCGCCGCGAGCGCGACGCTGGACGGCGCGCCGCTCGAGCTGACCGTGGCGCTCCAGCGGCGCCGCGACGGGGCGCTCTCCGGCGCGATCCAGCGCGCGGACTGGAAGAGCGCGCACGCGCAAGGCTCGGTCGAGCTCTCGGCCGGTGATCGGTTGCCGCAGGGACGCGTGGCGCTGCGCATCGGCCGCCTGGACGACCTCGCACCGTGGGTCGGCCGGCCGCTGCAGGGGAGCCTCACCGCCGACGTCGGCTTCATGCGCACGTCGGGCCGCGAGCGCACCCGGATCGACGCCGAAGCGCGCAGTCTCGATGTGAGCGGCACGCACGTCGAGCGCCTCGCCCTGACCGGAACCGTCGACGAGCCGACGACGGCGCCCGTGTTCGACATGACGGCGACGGCCGACGGCATCGCGAGCCGTGGCGTCACCGGGAACGCGCACATCGACGTCGCCGGTCCGGAGAAAGCGCTCAAGCTCGCGCTGTCCTCCGATCTGCACCAACCGAGCGTCGGCGACGTACCGCTTCGCGCGACGGCGACGATCGACGTCCCCGCGCGCCGGCTGTCAATCGCAACGTTCGAGGCGCAATACAAGGGGCGGCCGGTGACGCTTCTCGCTCCGGCACAGCTATCGCTCGCAGGAGGGCTCGCCGTGGATCGACTGCGCGTGGGCATGCAACGCGCCGTCCTGGAAGTCTCCGGCCGCGTGTCGCCGGCTCTCGATCTCACCGCTTCGCTCCGGAACGCGACGCCGGCGCTCGCCGGCGCATTCGTCGAAGACGTCGATGCCCAGGGTACGCTCCAGGCCGAGGCGCGCCTTACCGGGACGCTCGACGCTCCGCGCGGCACCGTCAAAATCGCGGGCTCGGGCTTGCGCATGCGCAGCGGCTCGGCACGCGCGCTTCCCGCGGCCGACGTGAGCGCGAACGCCGAGCTGGACGGACAATCCGCGCGCGTCGAGGCGAGGCTCAGCGCGGGGACGCGGGCACGGCTCGACGCCGCGGGTCGCGTTCCGCTCGCGGCGAGCGGCGCGCTCGACCTGCGCGCCCGCGGCACGATCGACGCGACGCTGGCCAATCCCATTCTGGAGGTGAACGGACGTCGCGTTAAGGGCGAGATCGCGCTCGATGCGGGCATCGACGGTTCGCTCGCGGAGCCGAGAATGCATGGCACCCTGCGCGTCTCCGACGGCGAGCTGCAGGATTACGCGCTCGGCGCGCAGCTGATCAAGATCGACGCGCTCCTCGAAGCGACAGGCGACACGTTGAGGATCGCCCGCTTCACCGCGCACGCCGGGGAGGGCACGGTATCGGCGACCGGGACCGTCGGCGTGTTCGCTCCCGAACGCCCCGTCGACGTGAAAATCATCGCGCGCAATGCGAAGCCTTTCGCCACCGATCTGCTGACGGCCGAGCTCGACGCCGACCTCGCGTTGCGCGGCGCCGTCGAGAGCCGTGTCGACGTCGCCGGCAGCGTTACGGTTCACCGCGCCGAGATCACCATCCCGAAGGCGCTGCCGCCCACGGTCGCGGTGCTCGACGTGCGCCGCGCCGGCGAGGCGCCGCCGCCTCCCGCGCCGCCGGGCCCGGTGCTGGGCCTCGACATCAAGATCGACGCGCCGCGCGCGGTGTTCGTGCGCGGGCGCGGGCTCGACGCGGAGACGGGCGGAGCGCTCCAGGTCTCCGGCACGACGGCGGCGCCGCGCGTCGCCGGCGGCTTCGATCTTCGCCGCGGCACTTTCGACCTCGGCGGCGCGACGCTCAAGTTCACTTCGGGCAGGGTGTCCTTCGCCGGCACGGGCCTGTCGCAGAAGATCGATCCCACGCTCGACTTCGCGGCGGAGACCACCTACAACGACATCACCGCGCGGCTCGGCATCACCGGCTATGCCGACGCGCCGCGGATCGCGCTCACCAGCACGCCCGAGCTTCCGCAGGACGAGATCCTGGCGCGGCTCCTCTTCGGCGTCAGCGTCAAGCAGTTGACGCCGCTGCAGCTGGCGCAGATCGCCAACGCGGTCGCCACGCTCACCGGCGTGGGCGGCGGCGGGTTCAATCCGCTCAACGCGGTTCAGAAAAGCCTGGGCCTCGATCGGCTCTCCGCGGGCAGCACCCCCACGGGCGGCACGACGGTCGAGGCCGGCCGCTACGTTTCCGACCGCGTTTACGTCGGCGCGAAGCAGAGCACGCAGGGCGGAACGCAAGCGCAGGTCCAGGTCGATCTCACCAAGAATCTCAAGCTGCAGGCGACGCTGGGCACCGGCGGCACCGTGCCCATTCAGGGCGCGACGCCGGACAACGATCCGGGGAGCAGCATAGGGCTTTCCTACCAGTTCGAGTACTAGCCGCATCGGTCGGACGCGAGGCTCGATCGCCCGCCCGTTCGCGGTAGTCGCGGTGCTGGAGGTCGCGTTCGAGCGCCCCGCCCAACGGCTGGCGGCCACCCCCATGGGTCGCATGCCGAGCGCCGAAGTCCCGGCACCGCCGCAGTAGACGCGGGGCCAAGACGTCTCGCGCCCGGGCGGTCTAGAATGTCGCGTCCGCTCGGTCGCCCGAACGGCGCCTTCGACTCCCGACCGCTTTTCCTGCCTGGAGAATTTCGCGATGAACCGACGCTTCGCTCCGCTCGTCCCGACACTGGCCGCCATCGGCGCATTCCTCGTGCTGGCCCTGTGCGGTGCCCCCGCGGCCTGGGCGCAGGGCCAGAAGGTCCTGAAGTTCATTCCGCAGGCGGACCTGCGCATCCTCGACCCGATCACCACTACGGCGTACATCACCCGCAACCACGGGTACATGATCTACGACACCCTGTTCGCGACCGACGCGAAGTTCCAGGTGCAGCCGCAGATGGTGGACAAGCATGATCTCTCCGCCGACAAGCTCACCTACACCTTCACCCTGCGCGACGGGCTGAAGTTCCACGACGGCCAGCCGGTGCGCTCCGCCGACTGCATCGCCTCGATCGAGCGCTGGGCGAAGCGCGACGCGCTGGGGCAGAAGCTCGCCGAGGCGACCGAGTCGTGGAAGGCGGTCAACGACAAGACCTTCACGCTGAAGCTGAAGCGCCCGTTCCCGCTCACGCTCGAGGCGCTCGCGAAGCCCTCGTCGAACGTGCCGTTCATCATGCCCGAGCGCATCGCCAAGACCGACGCCTCGACCAACATCACGGAAGCGATCGGCTCCGGACCCTACAAGTTCGTCAAGGAGGAATGGGTGCCGGGGAGCAAGGTCGTCTACGTCAAGAACACGGACTACGTACCACGCAAGGAGCCGCCGTCGTGGGCGGCCGGCGGCAAGGTGGTGAAGGTCGACCGCGTCGAATGGATCTACATCCCCGACTCGGCCACGGCGGCGGCGGCGCTCAACGCGGGCGAAGTCGACTGGTGGGAGCAGCTTCCGCCGGATTTGATTCCCGTGCTCGCCAAGAACAAGGACATCAAGGTCGAGAACATCGATCCGCTGGGCTCGATGGGACTGATCCGCTTCAACTTCCTCAATCCGCCGTTCAACAACGAGAAGATGCGCCAGGCGCTGCTCTACGTCGTCGACCAGAACGACTACGTGCTCGGCATCGCCGGAGACCCCAAGAACGGCCACACCTGCTACTCGTACTTCACCTGCGGCACCCCGCTCGCGAGCGAGGTGGGCGCCGGACCCATGAAGGGCAAGCGCGACTTCGCGAAGGCGAAGGAGCTCATCAAGGAGGCCGGCTACAAGGGCGAGAAGATCGTGATCATCGACGCGACCGATCAGCCGATCGTGCACTCGCAGTCGCTCCTCACGGCGGAGACGCTCAAGAAACTGGGCCTCAACGTCGAGGTGCAGGCCGGCGACTGGGGCACGCTCATCACGCGCCGCACGTCCAAGGAGCCGATCGACAAGGGCGGCTGGTCCATTTTCCACACCTGGCTGGTCGGCCCCGATCTCACCTCGCCGGCGGTCAACTTCGCGGTCCGCGGCAACGGCCAGAACGGCTGGTTCGGCTGGGCGAACGACCCGAAGCTCGAGGAGCTGCGCGAGAAGTGGTTCGAGGCGACCGACGCCGCCGCGTCGAAGAAGGCCGCCGAGGCCGTGCAGGCGCGCGCCTTCGAGTTCGTGCCGTACATCCCGACGGCCCAGTTCATCTTGCCGACGGCGTATCGGACGAACCTCTCCGGCGTGATCATCGCCCCCATGACGCTCATGTGGAACGTCGACAAGCGGTAACGCTCCCGTGTCGTCCCCGCGAGCGGGGACCGGAGCGCGATCGATCGAAGTCACCGGGTTCCCGCCTTCGCGGGAACGACAATCCTATGTCGCCCCTTCCGTGATCGTCGGTAACCCGGACCTCCGATGATCGCCTACGTCGTCCGCCGTCTCGCCTCCACCGTGGTCGTGATGGCGGTGGTGGCGTTCGTGGTCTTTTCGCTGCTCTACCTGACGCCGGGCGATCCCGCGGCCGTCATCGCCGGCGACATCGCGACCGACGAGGACATCCGGCGCATCCACGTGCGACTCGGCCTCGACGAGCCGTTCCTGGTGCAGTTCGGCCGCTGGCTGTGGGCGCTCTGCCACGGCGACCTGGGCACGTCGATCTTCACGAACCTGCCGGTCACACAGCTGATCGCGCAGCGCGTCGAGCCCACCGTCTCGCTCACGCTGTGCACGCTGGTCGTGGCGATCCTGGTTGCGGTCCCGCTGGGCGTGGTGGCTGCCGCCAGGGCCGGCAGCTGGCTCGACCGCGTGGTGATGTCGTTCTCCGTGCTGGGCTTCTCGATTCCCGTGTTCGTCTTCGCCTACGTGCTCATACTCACCTTCGCCGTGCAGCTCGACTGGCTGCCCGTGCAGGGCTATCGCAACATCCGCGACGGCGTGTGGGAATGGCTGCGCCATCTCATCCTGCCGAGCGTGGCGCTGGGCACGGTGTACGTGGCGCTGATCGCGCGCATCACGCGCGCCAGCATGCTCGATGTGCTGGCGCAGGACTACATCCGCACCGCCGCGGCGAAGGGCCTCGCGCCCGCCCAGGTGCTCGTCGGTCACGCGCTCAAGAACGCGGCCATTCCCGTGGTGACGATTATCGGCATCGGCGTCGCGCTGCTCATCAGCGGCGCGATCGTCACCGAGACGGTGTTCGCGCTGCCGGGCATCGGCCGGCTCACGGTCGACGCGATCCTGAGGCGCGACTACCCGATCATCCAGGGCGTGATCCTCATCTTTTCCGCGGTGTACGTGCTGGTCAACCTGCTGGTCGACCTCTCCTACGTGCTGTTCGACCCGCGCATCCGCTACTGATGGCCACGGTCGCCGCCGCGCCGGCGGACGCCGGCCGCTCCGTATCCCCGACCTGGCGCCGCTTCCGCGAGGCGTTCCGGCGCCATCCGACCGCGCTCATCGGCGGAGCAATCCTGCTCGCGATGGCGGCGATGGCGATCCTCGCGCCGTGGCTGGGAACGGTCGATCCCGAGGCGGTCTCGCCGATCAAGCGGCTGAAACCGCCTTCGGAGGCGTTCTGGTTCGGCACCGACATGCTGGGTCGCGACGTCTACAGCCGCGTCGTCTATGGCGCCCGCGTGTCGCTCGTCGTCGGTCTTGCCGTCGCCGCGCTGTCCACCGCGCTGGGACTCGCCATCGGGCTCGTCACCGGCTACGTCCGGCGGCTCGATGCGGCGGTGATGCGGGTGATGGACGGGCTGATGTCGATCCCGTCGGTGCTGCTCGCGATCGCCCTGATGGCCCTCACCAAGGCGAGCATCGGCAACGTCATCGCGGCGATCACGCTCGCCGAGGTGCCGCGCGTGGTGCGCCTCGTGCGCAGCCTCGTGCTGACCCTGCGCGAGCAGCCGTACGTGGAGGCGGCGGTCGCCTCGGGTACGACGCTGCCGCTCATCCTCGTGCGCCACGTGCTGCCCAACATCGTCGCGCCGCTTCTCGTCCAGGCGACCTACGTATGCGGCTCGGCGATGATCACCGAGGCGATCCTGTCGTTCATCGGCGCCGGCACGCCGCCCAACATCCCGAGCTGGGGCAACATCATGGCCGAGGGCCGGAGCCTGGTGCAGATCGCGAGCTACCTGATCCTCTTCCCCGGGATCTTCCTGTCGCTCACGGTGCTGGCGGTGAATCTGCTCGGCGACGGCATGCGCGACGCGCTCGACCCGCGGCTCGCGCGGCGGATGTGACCATGGACGCGAATGCTGGGCCCATCGGGCTTCGGCCCGCGCCGGAGCGGCGAAGCGCGCCGCTGCTCGAGGTCGAGGACCTGAAGACGTACTTCTTCACCCGCGACGGCGTGGTGCGCGCCGTCGACGGCGTATCGTTTTCGGTCGAGCGCGGCGAGACGCTGGCCATCGTCGGCGAATCCGGCTGCGGCAAGAGCGTCACGTCGCTCTCGATCCTGCGGCTCGTCGCCTCCCCGCCGGGACGCACCGTCGGCGGTCGCCTGCTGTTCGAAGGGCGCGATCTGCTCGCGCTCTCCGAGCCCGAGATGCGCAAGATCCGCGGCGACGCGCTGTCGATGATCTTCCAGGAACCGATGACGTCGCTCAACCCGGTGCTCACCATCGGCCGCCAGATCGCCGAAGTGCTCACGCTGCACCGCGGGCTCGGGCGCGACGAGGCGCTGCGCCGCGCGATCGAGCTGCTGCGGTTGGTCCACATCCCGGAGCCCGAGCGGCGCGTCGCGGAGTACCCGCACCAGCTTTCCGGCGGCATGCGCCAGCGCGTGATGATCGCCATGGCGCTCGCCTGCGAGCCGCGGCTGCTGATCGCCGACGAGCCGACGACCGCGCTCGACGTGACCATCCAGGCGCAGATCCTCGAGCTCATGCGCGAATTGAAGGCGCGCACCAGCGCCGCGATCGTGCTCATCACCCACGACCTCGGCGTGGTGGCCGAGATGGCGCAGCGGGTGATGGTGATGTACGCGGGCCGCAAGGTCGAGGAGGCGCCGGTGGAGGCGCTGTTCGCCCGTCCCCGCCATCCTTATACCCGCGGCCTGCTCGACTCCATCCCCAAGCTCGGCGCGACCCGCGATGGCGCGCCCGGGGACGGCAAGCGCCTGAGCGAGATCAGCGGCACGGTACCCTCGCTGCTCGAGCCCATCGTCGGCTGCGCCTTCGCGCCGCGCTGCGCCTACGCCACGGCGCGCTGCCGCAGCGACCGGCCTCCGCTCGAGGAAAAGGCACCCGGCCACCGCGTCGCGTGCTGGGAGTCCGAGCGGCTGCTCGCGGGGGCCGCATGAGACGCGCAGGGCCGCCCCAAGCGTCGAATTCCGCCCCCACGGGGGGCAGCGCAGCGGCGAAGCCGCAAGCGTGGGGGGATCATACAAGCGCGAACGCCGCGACCGCGCCGCTGCTCGAGGTGGCGGGGCTCACCAAGCATTTTCCGGTGCGAAGCGGGGTCTTCGGCCGCACGCACGCCGAAGTGCATGCGGTCGACGAGGTGAGCTTCGCCATCGGCGCGGGCGAGACGCTCGGGCTGGTCGGCGAGAGCGGGTGCGGCAAGTCCACGCTCGGGCGGACCGTGCTGCGCCTCGTCGAGCCGACGGCCGGCACGATCGCCTTTCGCGGGACGCGCATCGACGCGCTCTCCGACGGCGCCATGCGGCCGTACCGGCGCGAGCTGCAGGCCGTATTCCAGGATCCGTACGCGTCGCTCAATCCGCGCATGCGCGCCGCGGACATCGTCGCCGAGCCGATCCGCAACTTCGAGAAGACCGATGCGGCGGACATCCGCGATCGCGTGCGGGCGCTCTTCGAGAAGGTGGGCCTCCGCGCCGATCAGCTGGCGCGCTATCCGTACGAGTTCTCCGGCGGCCAGCGGCAGCGCTTGGGGATAGCCCGCGCGCTGGCCCCGCGTCCGAAGCTCATCGTCTGCGACGAACCGGTCTCCGCGCTCGACGTCTCGGTGCAGGCACAGGTGATCAACCTGCTGGTCGACCTGCAGCAGGAGTTCGGGCTCTCCTATCTGTTCGTCGCGCACGACCTCGCGGTGGTCGAGCACATCAGCCACAGGGTCGCGGTAATGTACCTGGGCCGGATCGTGGAGCTCGCCGCCACGCGCGAGCTCTTCGATCGGCCGCTGCATCCGTACACGGAAGCGCTGCTCGCGGCGGTTCCGATGCCCGATCCCACGGTGCGGCGCAAACGGCTCATTCTCGCCGGGGACGTACCCAGCCCGATCCACCCGCCGAGCGGCTGTCGCTTCCACACGCGCTGCCCGTATGCTTTCGAGCGTTGCCGCACCGAGGAGCCCGCGTTCGAGGAGCCGGTGCCCGGCCATCGCGTCGCATGCCATCTGCGCGCGACGCCGGTCGCGCCGCCGGACGCGCGGCAGCGACCGCTCACTTGAGAGGAAACACCGACATGAGCCCCTTGAACCGTCTGAGCGCGATGGCTGCCGCCCGAGCGCTCGCCGCGCGCGAGATCACCGCCGAGAAGCTGCTGCGCCACTGCCTGGAGCGCATCGGCGAACGCGAGAGCGTCGTCCACGCCTGGACCTTCCTCGACGCCGACGGCGCGCTGCGCCGCGCGCGCGAGCTCGATGCGCGAGGCTCGAGCGGACCGCTGCACGGCCTGCCGATCGCGGTGAAGGATTTGATCGACACCGTCGACATGCCGACCGCCTACGGCTCGCCGATCTATGAGGCCCACCGGCCGGCGAGCGACGCCGCGTGCGTGGCGCTCGCGAAGGCCGCGGGGGCGATCGTCGTCGGCAAGACCGTGACCACCGAGTTCGCGACGTTTCATCCCGGCCCAACGTGCAACCCGCGCAACCCCGAGCACACGCCGGGCGGATCCTCGTCGGGCTCGGCGGCCGCGGTGGTCGACTGGATGGTCCCGCTCGCGTTCGGTACGCAGACGGCCGGCTCGATCATCCGTCCGGCGGCGTACTGCGGTGCGGTCGGCTACAAGCCCACCTATGGCACGCTCAACCGCGTCGGCGTGCGGATGATCTCCGATACGCTGGACACGCTGGGCGCGCTCGCGCGCACGGTGTCGGACGCGGCGCTCTTCGTCTCGGCGCTCTCCGGTCGGCGCGAGCTTCTGATCGAGCGTCCCGCCGGCGAGGCTCCGCGCATCGGCGTGTGCCGCACCTACGAATGGGACCGGGCGCGGCCGGAGATGGTCGCGGCGTTCGAGAATGCCGCGAGGCGGCTGCGCGCCGCGGGCGCGAGTGTGCGCGACGCCGCTCTGCCGCCGGCGTTCGCGAACCTCGCCGAAGCGCAAGTGACCGTCATGGTCGCCGAAGTCGCGAAGTGCCTTTCGTACGAGTGGCTCGCGCACCGCGACAAGCTGAGTGCCGAGCTGGTGCAGATGATCGAGGCAGGGCTGGCGGTCACGCCGGAGCGCTACGATGCCGCGCAATCGCTCGCCCGGAGCTCTCGCGCGCTGCTGCCGGAGCTCTTCGCCGACGTCGACGTCCTGATCGCGCCGAGCACGCAGGGCGAGGCACCGGCGGGTATCGAGGCGACCGGCGATCCGCTGTTCAACCGCATCTGGACGCTGCTGCGCACGCCGTGCGTGCACGTGCCGACCGCCACCGGACCGCGCGGCCTGCCACTCGGCGTCACCGTCGCGGGCCCGATCGGCGCCGATCGCGCGACGCTGCTCGCCGCGGATTGGATCCAGGCGAACATCGGGCTCGCGGAGCAATGAAACGACAACGACTCGACGGAGCATCGCGATGACCACATCTGCACATTCCGCTTCACCATCCGAGGCCCGAGCGCTTCGCGTCGACGGCGCTCGCCTGTGGCAATCGCTCATGGATCTCGCCCGGATCGGCGCCACGCCGAAGGGCGGCGTGCGCCGGCTCGCGCTCACCGATCTCGACCGGCAGGGCCGCGACGTCGTCGTCGGCTGGCTGGGCGAAGCCGGCGCGGCGATCGAGATCGACGGCGCCGGCAACATCTTCGCGACCCGCGCCGGGCGCGACGGCGGGGCGCCGGTGGTGCTCACCGGCAGCCACGTCGACACGCAGCCCTCCGGCGGCAAATTCGACGGCCCTTACGGCGTGCTCGCGGGGCTCGAGGTGCTGCGCACGCTCAACGATGCCGGCGTGACCACGCAGAAGCCGGTCGGCGTCGCCGTCTGGACCAACGAGGAAGGAACGCGCTTCATTCCCACGATGGGCGGCTCGGGTGCGTTCGCGCACGTGTTCCCGCTCGACTACCTGCTCGCGCAGCGCGACGTCGACGGCGTGTCGTTCGGCGACGCGCTGCGCACCATCGGCTACGCCGGAAGCGCGCCGGTCGGCGGCCGCCCGGTGGATGCCTACTTCGAAGCCCACATCGAGCAGGGGCCGATCCTCGAGCGCGAGGAGCGCGTGATCGGCGTGGTTACCGGCGCGCTGGGGCAGCGCTGGTACGACTGCCTGTGGACCGGCCAGGACGCGCACGCGGGTCCGACGCCGATGGAAGCGCGGCACGACGCGCTGCGCGGCGCGGCGCGCATGGTCGAGGCGGTGAACGCGACCGCGCTGCGTCACGCTCCGGACGGGCGCGCCACCGTCGGCTTCATGCAGGTCCGGCCCAATTCGCGCAACGTGATTCCGGGCGAAGTGGCGATGAGCGTCGACGTGCGGCACCCCGACGACCAGACGCTCGCGGCGATGGACCGGGAGCTGCGCGACGCCGCCGCCGACATCGCCCGCGAGCTCAGGCTCGCCTGCGAGATGCGGCAGGTGGTCGAGTTCGCCGCCTCACATTTCGACTCCAGTTGCGTCGATTCGGTCGAGCGCGCGGCGGCCGGCTTCGGCTACTCCAGCCGGCGGATCGTGAGCGGCGCGGCGCACGACGCCGTGCATCTCTCCCGCGTCGCGCCGACGGCGATGATCTTCGTGCCGTGCAAGGACGGCATCAGCCACAACGAGATCGAGGACGCCAGGCCCGAGCACCTCGAGGCCGGCGCCAACGTGCTGCTCCACGCCGTGCTCGCGCGCGCCGGGACGATTTGACGGCGAGCGCGGGATGAGAAGGCTGATCCTGGTTCGCCACGCCAAGTCGAGCCGCGACGACCCCGTGCTCGCCGACCGGGACCGGCCGCTCAACGAGCGCGGCTTGCGCGATGCGCCGAAAATGGGCGAGCGGCTCGCCAAGCGCGATCTGCGTCCCGATCTCATCGTCTCGAGCCCGGCCGTGCGGGCGCTGACCACCGCGCAGCTCATAGCGCAGAGGCTCGATTACGACGCCGAGGCGATCGTCGTGGACGAGCGCGTCTATGCCGCGACGCCGGACGGGTTGATCGAGGTGATCCGCGCGCTCGCCGGCAAGCCGAAGTGCGTGATGCTCGTCGGCCACAATCCCGAGATGAGCGAATTGGCCCGCCGCTGGTCCAGCGACATCGCCGAGCTGCGCACCTGCGCGGTCGTCGACTTCCGCTTCGATATCAAGTCGTGGTCGAAGCTCGACGCGCAGAAGCCGGTGGAGGTCGCGCTGTACGAGCCGAAGCAGTCCTAGGGCCCGGCGCGCTCCGCGCTTTTGGCCCGCCCCGGCACCGCCGCGAAGAGCTCCCGCGTATACGCGTGCCGCGGCGCGGCAAAGACCTCCGCGGTCGCCCCGTATTCGACGATCTCGCCGTGGCGCATCACCGCGATCGAGTCGCACACCTGCGCCGCCACGCGCAAGTCGTGGGTGATGAAGAGCACCGTGAGACCGAGGCGTTCGCGGATGTCGGCGAGCAGGCGCAGCACCTGTGCCTGCACCGACACGTCGAGGGCCGAGACGGGCTCGTCGGCGATGAGCACTTCGGGCTCGAGCGCGAGCGCGCGGGCAAGCCCGATGCGCTGTCGCTGGCCGCCCGAAAACTCGTGCGGATAACGCCCGGCCGCCCGCCGCTCGATCCCCACGAGCTCCAGGAGCTGCAGCGCGCGAGCCCACGCGGTCGCCGGCGCGGTGCCGTGCACGATCGGTCCCTCGGCGATGAGCTTGCCGACCGTATGCCGGGGGTCGAGCGAGCCGTACGGATCCTGGAACACCATCTGCACGCGCCGGCGCGCTTCGCGCAGCGCGCGGCGGGTGAGCCGTCCGAAGTCGGTGTCGCCCACGCGGATCTCGCCGGCATCGGGCTCGACCAGCCGCGCCACGCAGCGCGCGACCGTCGACTTGCCGGAGCCGGATTCGCCGACGAGCCCGAGCGTCTCGCCGCGTCGGATCTCGAATCCCACCGACGTCGCCGCCTGGACGACCCGGGCTGACCCGCCGAAGAGCACGCCGCCGGTGCGATAGGTCTTCTCCAGGCCCGACACGCGCACCGCGACGCGCTCGCCCGCGAACGCCTTGCGCGGCGGCGCGGGCGCGAGGTCCGGAACCGCCGCGATGAGCGCCCGGGTGTAGGGCTCGCGCGGGGCGCGCAGGAGCGCCTCGGCGGGACCGTGCTCGACGAGCCTTCCGTGCTGCATCACGGCGATGCGGCTCGCGATCTCGGCGACCACCCCGAAGTCGTGCGTGATGAACAGCACCGCCATCCGCCGCGCCGCCTGGATCTCGCGGATGAGCGCGAGGATCTGCGCCTGGGTGGTCACGTCGAGGGCGGTCGTGGGCTCGTCGGCGATCAGCACCTCCGGCTCGAGCGTGAGCGCCATGGCGATCATCGCCCGCTGCCGCTGTCCGCCGGAGACCTGGTGCGGATACGCGTGGACCATGCGCTGCGGCTCGGGAAGGTGCACGGCGGCGAGCATCTCCAGCACGCGCTTTCGCCTCGCCTCGCGCGCGAGCGGCCGGTGCACCTCGATCGCCTCTTCGATCTGCCGGCCGATCGTGAGCACCGGATTGAGCGCGGTCATCGGCTCCTGGAAGATCATCGCGATGCGGCTGCCGCGAAGCGCGCGCAGACGCTCGGGTGGCGCCGCGAGCAGGTCCTCGCCGGCGAAGAGGATGCGCCCGCCGCCGGGCTTCACGTGGCGCGAGGGAAACAGTCCCAGGATCGAGCGCGCCATCACCGACTTGCCCGATCCCGATTCGCCCACGACGCACAGGATCTCGTCGTGCTTGAGATCGAGCGTGACGTCCTCCACGGCGTGCGGCCGATCGGCCCACGGCGGGAGGTCGACGGTGAGCCGCTCGATCGCGAGGACGGTTTCGTGGCCGTTCATGCGGTCTCCGGTGCGCGCGCGGGATGCACCATGTCGCGCGTCGGCCGCTCGGCATTCGCGCCGCGCCGAGCGCTTCGCGCCTTGACTTCGCGCGCGGCGCTCATGACCTCCGCAGCCGCGGGTTGAGCGCGTCGTTCAGGCCCTCGCCGACCAGGTTGATCGCCATGACCGTGACGAGTATCGCGATCCCGGGCACGGTGCAGACCCACCACGCGGTGCGCAGCGCCGTGCGCCCCTCGCCGATGATGTAACCCCAGCTCATCGCATTGGGGTCGGAGAGCCCGAGGAACGAGAGCGCGGACTCGATGAGGATCGCGGTGGCGACCATGAGCGAGCCGGTGACGATGATCGCGGAGGCCGTGTTCGGCAGGATGTGCCTCAGGATGATGCGCGCGTCGCTCATGCCCATCGAGACGCAGGCGAGCACGAACTCGCGGCTCTTCATCGCGAGGAATTCGCCGCGCACGAGGCGGGCCATCGGCGGCCAGGAGACGACCGCGATCGCGAGAGTCACGGTGGCGATCGTGGGGGTGAGCACGGTGACCAGCACGATCGCGAACAGGAAGAAGGGAATCGTCTGGAA
>Ga0187776_10000944_pt1 | contig 14175 bp, 13 predicted proteins | sample 0216_BV02_MP12_2_FD_132426 | JGI IMG/M metagenome (GOLD analysis project Ga0187776, IMG submission 132426) | Tropical peat soil microbial communities from peatlands in Department of Meta, Colombia - 0216_BV02_MP12_20_MG | ecosystem: Environmental > Terrestrial > Soil > Wetlands > Peat | place...
CGTAGGCGTGTGCCTTGCGCACGCGTGAGAGCTGGAGGTGCAGGTATCACATGAGGAACGCGACGTGGAAAGAATGACGTCCGATCAGCGGCGCTTTCGACCGGAAGCGGCCTCGGCTGCCCGGATTCGTTGTGCACGCGCCTTGGCACGCTTGAGCGCGGTAAGCTTGCCTCTGGTACGGTCCTGCTCGTGTTGGAGTTGCTGGAACTGAGACTTCAAATAGGCTTTTTCCTGCTTGTGCAAGGACGCACATTCTTCTCGAGAGAGCAACGTCCAATCACCACCTGTCCTTGCACGCTTGATCCGTTCTTCCAACGACTCGCGCAGTTGTTTCGCACGCATGGACAGCAACGATTTTAACGCCTGCTGCCGGCGCTGAACTTCCTCTTCTTCAGCCAGTATCCCCCGAATATCGGTCCCGAGCATGGAGTGCCTCCTGAAAGCTAAAATCGAATTTGAGGACTCATTGTACCTGATTTCAACTCTCATCTTCCACAGGGACAAAATACATGTAAGCAATTGATTATGCAGGTGTATCTAGAATCAGATGTTGGGAAACGAGTTGCGGAGGGAGGGGTGATTCAGTATCATCGGTCCATGGCGATCGGGGAATTGATTCACGCCTGGAGAGTTTCGCGCGGCCGGTCACTTGAGGACGTGGCAACTGACGCACAACTTTCGCCAATCGCCTTGGAGGAAATTGAATCGGAGTATGTCGATCCATCTGCATCGACCATCGAATCGTTGGCAGCTGCCTTAAGAATTCCGGTGGCCTGGCTCTTTGCTCATCCGACCACCTTTGACGTGTTATTCGAACGACCGGAGGAGGAACCCACGACGACTCCGGACGGGCCGGACCCCATAACCGAACGGATCCTTGCTGGCTCACGCATGGACCGCTCGCTCTATGTGCTCCTCACCGCCCTCCTGCAAAGCGGTGAACCGAAGCTCTTGAGAGCCGCGGAGGCGAGCTTACGTAGCCTGGTGAAGCAATCCAAGCAAGCCACAGTGCCCTGGCAGCATCGTCCCTCCGGCCACTTCGAACCCCCTAGCGACTAACTGCCGACGTTCCACTCCGCATTTACAGTATTTGCAGCAGGAAACACTTCAAGTAGCGTGTCTCCGGCATCGCTGCCAGAACCGGATGATCGCTGGCTTGCCCACGTTGTTCAAGCAGACGGACCTGTCGTCTCGCATCCCGAGCCGCATGGCGGATGGCGATCCAGAAGTCTTGATCGCTGATATGGTGAGAGCAGGAACTCGTCACCATGAATCCTTCGGGCTTTGTGAGCTTCATCCCAAGCAAATTGACATCTTTGTATCCGGCCAAGGCCCGTGGGACTGCTTGTTTGCTTCGGGCAAAGGCAGGCGGATCGAGCATGACGACGTCATAGCGACGGCCGGCCCGCTCCAAGCTTCGCATCTCGTCAAATGCATCAGCAACCCGATAGATGCACCGATCGCCTACCTTGTTCAAGGTTGCATGCTCTCGAGCCAATTCGAGCGCGTCTTCACTCACATCAAGCCCTTCAACCGATTTGGCACCGCCCAGTGCCGCGTGCATGCCAAAGGCGCCTGTATGGCAGAACACTTCCAGCACCTCGGCTCCGGCCGCGAGTCGCGCTGCTGCCAGTCGATTTTCCCGTTGATCGCAAAACCAGCCGGTTTTCTGGCCTCGTTCAATGTCGATTCGAAACGTCGCCCGGCCTTCTTGTACTTCGACTCGTGTGGCTCCTCCTCCCCGCAGGAATCCTTTTTCTATCGGCAACCCTTCTAAACTTCGACTCTTCGCATCGTTCCGCAGGTAGATTCGACCGACTCCCGCTTCTTGACAGAGCAGGTCAGCCAGTAGAGCCTTTCGGCGGTCCATCCCATAAGACAAGGTTTGCATAACCAATACATCATTGTAATGATCCACGATCAACCCAGGTAACTGATCCGCCTCCCCATACAGTAGGCGGTACGCGTTCGTGTCCGACACAATTCGCTGCCGCAGACGAATTGCTTGCGCCACCTTCCCCTGCCAAAATTGTTCTGTGATGGGTTTCTCGTCGAAGGTGAGCAGGCGCACTCGAATCTTGGAGTGTGGATTGTAAAGGCCTCGTGCAACAAACTTCCCGTTCGGTGCTGTGATATCGACCACATCGCCCGCCGTCGGGTCTCCCCTGACTTCATCGATATGGCCGGCGTAGACCCAGAGATGTCCGGAATCCTGTTCTATTTTGGTGCGCGAGAGCCGGATCGTCGCGGTAGGTGCGTCTTCTCGGATCATCACAGGTACTTATCCAATTGCACGAGAGGAAGGTCAAGTCCCTCTGCGCTTCTTCCTTTGCTTGACGGCTGTCGCCAGCTGTGGTTTGCTGGATTTAGGAAGAAGCCGCGATGATACCAAAGCCAACCATCGGTTCCACGGTCATTGATCGACTGCATAAGCTTGGAGTTCGCCATATCTTTGGCATTCCCGGCGACTATGTGCTGAGCCTCTACAAACTTCTCGAAACGTCGCCGATTCGTCATATCGGAACCACCCGTGAAGACTGCGCCGGTTTTGCCGCAGACGCCTATGCTCGAATCAACGGTATCGGCGCGGTTTGTGTGACCTATTGTGTCGGTGGCCTCAATACGGTCAACGCCATCGCCTGTGCGTATGCCGAACGGTCTCCTGTCGTCCTGTTGACCGGCTCTCCCGGACTCTCGGAGCGGACTCACACGCCCTACTTGCATCATATGGTGCGCGATTTTTCGACCCAGCGCGAGGTCTTCGAAAAAATGACGGTCGCTGCAGTTTCGCTCGACGATCCTCTTACGGCGGAACGTGAAATGGATCGTGCCTTTGCCGCTTTGCTTCGATACCGTCGACCAATCTATATCGAAATCCCGCGCGACATGGTCCATGCTCCTCTCTCGTCCCCTTCTCGTCCTATGTGTGTCGAAGATGAACCGAGCGATCCGGCAGCCCTCGACGAGGCCATCGGTGAGGTGCGGGCCATGCTGACCTCCGCCAGCCGCCCCGCCATCCTGGCCGGTGCCGAAATCGGGCGTTTCGGACTGCAAGACGATCTGGGCCGGCTTGTCGAGCGCCTGAATATTCCCATTGCCTCCACGCTGCTGGGCAAATCGGTGATTCGCGAAGACCACCCGCTCTATGTCGGTGTGTACGGGGGGCTCATTGCGCGCGATGATGTCCAACAATTTATCAATCAATCGGATTGTTTGCTGATTCTCGGCTCGATTCTCTCCGATGTCGAAGACCTCGACATTCGTTCTCCATTGCTGATGGAAGGTCGGACGATTCATGCAACGGCGGACCGTGTCGCCATCAAACATCACCGCTATGATGCCATTCGGTTCGAAGACTTTGTCCGAGCGTTGGCGACTCATTCACTTCCATCTTTCCCCTCACGCTCCCTCCCGCCGGTGATTCCTATTGAGGCTGGAACAGGCACGCCCGGCTCCTCCATTACGTTAAACGGACTCTTTCATCACCTTGACAGTGTTTTGGACGAGAAAACGCTCGTGATCGCCGACGTCGGGGAATCATTATTCGCCGCAGCCGATCTCCATGTCCATCGGCGATTTGAGTTTCTCTCGCCCGCGTATTACACCTCAATGGGTTTTGCCGTCCCGGCTGCGGTGGGTGCCTCTTTCGCCGATCCCTCACTTCGGCCCATTGTCTTGGTCGGTGATGGTGCGTTTCAGATGACGGGCTCTGAACTCTCGACGGCAGTCCGGTATGGTCAGACGCCAATCATCATTGTTTTGAACAATCGTGGGTATTCGACCGAGCGGGAAATTCTCGAAGGTCCGTTCAACGACCTGCATGAGTGGCAATATGAACGAATCTGCGAGGTCGTGGGTGGCGGAGTTGGCTCACGCATTCGGACGCAAGGGGAATTCGAGCACAAACTTGCTGCGGCCTTGGCTGATTCCAGTCAATTACACATCTTTAACGTCCTCCTCAATCCTGCCGATCGTTCTGCCGGTATGAAGCGATTGGCCCACCGGCTGGCGAAGCGCCTGTCTACCGACAGGCCATGACGCGTATCTGATTCCTCTGTACAAGTGAAGGCTTTTGCCACTAGGCAATCCCCCGGCTCTGAAGCGGGAAACTGCCTGGGCCTGGCTTTTCATCAAATTTCATATGGCACAGCCTGTGCAGTTCAGGTATCCTAAATCTGTATTTATCCACTGGCTGTCGTAACCGCTTCTTATCCTTCACTGTACACGTCCTCTAAAGGGTGATCGGTCGAGTTCTGACTGGAGTTCCGTATGTCGGACTTTTACCAAAATGGCGTGGTGACCGTCCTCCACCGGCTCGGCAGCCCCAACGTCGACCAGTTGGAGGGCGAGTTAGAGCGCTGCGGACGTATGCATCCGATTGCCTTGGTGCTGCCGTCTCTCTACGCCGAACTGGAACGACCGGCTCTCAAAAAGATTGTCGAAACCCTTAAAACCGTCACCTACCTTCATGAAATCGTGATCTCACTCGATCGGGCGTCAGCGTTAGAGTTTCGCCTGGCGAAACAGTACTTCGCTGATCTTCCCCAGCGAGTCCGGCTCGTTTGGAATGACGGCGCCCGCATCCAGACGCTCCTCAACCTGCTCGTCTCACAGAATATTGATATTGGACTGCCGGGCAAAGGACGTGGCTGTTGGCTGGCGTTCGGCTATGTGCTGGCGCGCAATCATAGTCAGGTCATCGCCCTGCACGACTGCGACATTACCAGTTATCACCGCGAGTACCTGGCACGCCTCTGTTATCCTGTTGCAAACCCGAACCTCGGTTATGAATTTTGTAAAGGCTACTATAGCCGAGTAACCGACCGCCTGCATGGTCGAGTCACACGACTCTTTATCACACCGCTGATTCGAAGCCTCCAACAGCTCCTGGGACCCCACGCACTCCTGACCTTTCTCGACAGCTTTCGTTATCCTCTCGCTGGAGAATTCGCCATGGTTCGCGACCTGGCGTGGATCAACCGCATCCCCGGCGATTGGGGGTTGGAGATCGGCGTGCTGGCGGAGGTGTACCGTAACTGCGCGTTGCGGCGCATCTGTCAGGCCGACATTGCGGACGCCTATGACCATAAACACCAGTCACTCTCGAGTCAGGATCCAGATGCCGGGTTGTTAAAAATGTGCGTCGACATTACGAAGTCTCTCTTCAGGAATTTAGCGAGCGAAGGCGTGGTGCTGTCGGACGGCATCCTGAAAACCTTGCGAGCGACCTATCTCCAAGCTGCTCAAGATGCCATCAGCCGATATGAGAACGATGCGGCCATCAACAGCCTCACTTTCGACCGTCATGAGGAACGGACAGCCGTCGAGGTCTTTTTGAAAGGAATGAAGCTCGCGACGGAGGGGTTTCTCGAAGATCCGCTGGGTGTTCCGATGATATCCAACTGGAGTCGCGTCACCCATGCGGTGCCTGATATCTTCACTCGCCTCATCGAAGCAGTTGAAGAGGATCACGCATGGGATCCTACAACCGAAACGGTGTCGCCAGGACGATGAGCACCGCTCGGACCCCACTCACACCGGAAACGGATGCGCAGATCCGAGCCATCGGATCCACGGACATTCTTGTCGGCATCCCGAGCTACAACAACGCCGGAACCGTCGGTCATGTCGTGCAGGCGGTGAGTGCGGGTTTAGCGAAATACTTCCCCGACCGTCGCGCCGTGCTGGTCAATTCGGATGGGGGCTCCTCCGACAAAACCCGCGACATCGTGGCCAGCACGGTCATCGATCACAATCATTTATTCATCAGCGATCAGCAAAGCGTGTTGCACCGCATCATCACTCCCTACCACGGCATTCCGGGAAAAGGGAGTGCGTTTCGGACAATCTTCGAGATTGCCCGCCAGCTCAATGCAAAAGCGTGCGCTGTGGTCGATGCGGACTTGCGGAGTATTGCGCCGGAGTGGATCGAGCTGTTGTTGCGTCCGTTGCTGGACGAGGGATACGACTATGTTGCGCCCTACTATCTGCGGCACAAATACGACGGGACAATTACAAACAGCCTTGCCTATCCCCTGACAAGAGTTCTCTACGGCCAACGCATCCGTCAACCGATCGGCGGCGAGTTTGGTTTTTCCGGCACCCTCGCCACCCATTATCTCGACCAACACGTGTGGGAGTCCGAGGTCGCTCGATTCGGTATCGACATTTGGATGACGACAGAAGCCATCGCCAGCGGAGCCCGTGTCTGCCAAAGCTTCCTTGGAGCCAAAATTCACAACCCGAAGGACCCGGCAGCCGACCTGTCGGCCATGCTGACGCAGGTCGTGGGAGCACTCTTCGCCGCTATGGAGCAACATGAGACACTCTGGTCCCACCAGGAGGGCTCGCTCCCAGTTCCGCTCTTCGGGTTTCGCTACGAGGTCGGGGTGGAACCGGTGCATGTCAATCTGGAGCGAATGGTCGCAAACTTTCAGCAGGGTCTGACGGATCTTGAATCCGTTTGGCAACAGATGCTCGCTGAAGACACTCTTAGTCAATTGCGTCACTTAAAGAACACGCCCAGCAATGACTGTCGTATCTCCGATGAGCTCTGGGTCAAGGTGGTGTACGATGCGGCGGCCGCCTATCACAAGCGAACAATGTCTCGCGATCATCTTCTCAAGGCCCTGACACCGTTGTATCTCGGACGGACTGCCTCATTCGTCCTTGCCACACAAGGACTCACGTCAGCCGAAGCTGAGCTGAAAATCGAATCGTTATGTCTCACCTTTGAGCGATTGAAACCGTACCTGATCAAGCGTTGGGCCGGTTCGGAACCACATACGCCTGCGGATCTCTTCGCCCACCGAGCCGTGACCGATGCGGGAGGCACGTATGAGCGAATTCCTTAGCCAAGCGATTATCGGACCGCTGCAAATCATTGGACAGCATATCCTGTCCGTACTCCCGAATATCCTGGCGATGGGCATGATTCTGCTCGGGGGTTTCGGCGTCGCCTGGTTGTCCGGCACCCTGGTCGAACGGCTGCTCCGCGTGATCGGTGTCGACCACCTCAGCGATCGGATTGGAGTCAACGCCGCCTTGCTTCGAGGGGGCATCAAAACAGATCCGTCTCGGCTCATCGGTCGCACCTTCTACTGGACGGTGGTCCTCCTAGCCACAATCGCAGCGTTGGGAGTGTTGAACCTCGCTCCCATCAACCAGTTCGCCCAGTCCCTGTTAGCCTACGTCCCCCATTTTGTCACGGCTGCGGTGATTCTGCTCGCGGGATATTTCCTCTCGAACTTCACGTCTCAAGCCGTTCTCATCGCGGCCGTGAATGCAGGATTGCCTCCGGCCCGGCTCATTGCAGCCACGGCTCGCTGGGGCATCCTGCTGCTTGCCGGAGCCATGGCTCTCGAACAGCTCGGTATCGCCCAGCACATCGTCGTGGTGGGATTCGGCATTACCTGGGGGGGCGTGGTGCTTGCCGCCGCCATCGCCTTCGGACTCGGCGGGAAAGATCTCGCCAAGGAATTTCTGGAACGCCGCGTTGCAGGACGATCACGATCGGACATCACCGACGATTTGCGGCATTTGTAGCCGAGACGACGACGCGACCTTCTCGGATTTACGATTTGACTGCTCATGACTCAACTGATCGTCTACACAGATCTGGACGGCTGTCTGCTGGACAGCAATACCTTTTCATATGAATCAGCGGCGCCGGCTCTAGAAGCACTTCGTTCACAGCGGATTCCGCTGGTCCTCGTTTCCAGCAAAACTCGGGCGGAGATTGAACCGCTGCGACAGCGGTTAAGTCATCATGACCCGTTCATCGTGGAAAATGGCGCAGCTGTCTTTGTACCCCGTAGTCTCTTCGATTTCCCGCTTGAACGGGCACGAGTACGAACCCCGTACAACGTGATTGAGCTAGGACTTCCCTACAGCATTTTGCGGGATGTACTCAAACAGATCGAAAAGAGTGTCGCCACCCCCCTGCGAGGCTTCGGCGACTTGTCCGTTGATGAAGTCATGCAGGTGACGGGACTTGGTCGACAGGACGCCCTCCTCGCCAAACAGCGTGAATACGACGAACCCTATCTATTAGAAGGGCCCACGGCGCTTATTGAAGAAGTCTGTCGCCAGATCGTCGTGCGGGGCTTGCGATGGACGAAAGGCGGACGGTTCTTCCATCTGACGGGGGACAACAACAAGGGCCAAGCGGCGGCGCTCCTGCTCCGGTGTTATCAGCGACAACGACTATTACAAGGCGACAGCGATCGGATCGAAACGGTCGGGATCGGGGATAGCGTCAATGATGCGCCGCTCCTGGCGGTCGTGGACCATCCGATCCTCGTTCAGAAACCAGATGGTTCCTACGATCCTGATATCCATATACCAGGCATGATTCGAGCCTCCGGCATCGGGCCCATCGGCTGGAATCATGCTGTGCAGGAACTGTTGGCCAGCCGCTGACGCTCCACAAAAACCGAGTTATCGAGTCGATTCGCCATTTCACGCAGCAGCTGTTCTACCGCATTGCTGTTCTCCAATCGTAGATACGTCTTGGGCGCACCGGGTATCGATCCCACCTGAACGGCAATGCCCGACCGTGCGACAAGCTCGAGAGCCGGTATGTCCGTGGTGTCATCACCAAAGTACACCGGGACTCGAGACCGGGCCCAGGGTTCTTGGAGCAGCCGCATCACGGCGGTCCCTTTATCACAGCGGGTAACCGGAAGCACTTCTATCATACGCTTCCCGCTCAACAAACGGATCTGTTTCTCATGAAGCCAGTCCTGCAAGGCGCCCAACGCTTGGCGCCGCAGGCGCCGGCGATCCTGAGGGGCAACTTGTCTATCATGCAGTGCAACGGCGATACCTTTGTCTTCGACCCAGGCACCCTGGACTTTTCTTGCTACGGCTTCGAGCGCCGCTTTCCATTGCCGAACGATTCGACGCGGTGGACGTGGTGCCACCCAAGTAGGAGGCCTCCCCGGTGTCGCGTAAGAGAAGCCGTGCATACCTATATAATGGATATGCCGAAGACCCATGACACGGCGGAGATCGGAGATCCGACGTCCGCTCACCACCGCGATTGGTAATCGGCGCCCCAACTTTTCCAGGGTTTGCTTCATCGCTTTGCTCATTCTTACATACTGCGGTCGTGCAGCGATTGGGACCATCGTCCCATCAAAATCTAGAAAGAGCACCAGGCGGGATAGCCCGATCGACTCAAGCTGTGAACGAATAGATGAGATACCGGGAGACGACATCTCTTCAACGGTGTACACCCGTCAACGCCTCACTCAGGCAGCGATCCACCCAGGCATGGACGTCATGCGCCGCAAGGTAGGATCGCATTCGACGCATTCTCCGTCGACGTTCATCGTGCGGCATCTCTAACGCTTCCTTAATGGCTTCCGCCACGCCTTCGGTTGCATAGGGGTTGATCACAATCGCCCCCGACAATTCTTCTGATGCTCCGGCCATCTGGCTGATCAGTAAGACACCGCACTCATCAACTTGGGCGGACACGTATTCTTTGGCCACAAGATTCATCCCGTCGTACACGGAACTGACCAAGGCCAAGTCAGCCATCCGATACAAGGCCACGAGTTCATTGAAGCCGATTCTTCCTTCATATAACTCAATGGGAGTCCAGTTGCTATTCCCGTTTGTCTCAGAGGTGGATTCTGCCGAATGACGTTGGTTTATCTCTGACACCGTTTCCCGGATGAGGTCGCGATACCGTTGATACGTATCGAGTTCCCCGCGCGTTGGAATCGCGATTTGGAGGAACGTAAATTTCCCGCGGAAGGCGGGGAACTCTGAAAAAAATGCATCGAGGGCCCACAGCCGCTTCAGCAAACCCTTCGTATAATCCAATCGGTCGACGCCAAGCCCGAGTCGTACTCCCGCGCGCAGATTAAATCGCTGTCGCAGGACCGCTTCGGTCTGATTTACAGCCGGACTGCGCGCATGGTCAGAGAACAGCCGAAAATCCACACTGATAGGATGGGCCATCACCCTGGTATCACGACCGTTATACAGCACCTGATCTCGAGAAGCATGAATGATGCCACCGAGGAAATCGTGGGCACAGCGAAGAAATGCCTCAGCATGACTAGGTGTTTGAAAAACGAGCAGATCAGCAGCCAACAGTCCGCGCAGGATTTCCCGGCGTTCCGGGAGAATGCGCCATACGTCCGGACCTGGCCATGGGATGTGCCAGAAGACAGACACCGGGACGGTTGGCCGCGCAGCCTTCACCAGCGCAGGGAGAAGAGCCAGGTGAAAATCGTGGATCCATACAGGCCCCGGTTCTCGATCCAACTCTTCCAAAACGGCATCGGCGAAGCATAAGTTTGTAGACCGGTACGCCGGCCAAAATGCCTTCAGATAAGTGATACGGTCCAAAGTGATATGACATAGCGGCCACAGCACTTGATTGGCGTAACCACGGTACCCGTCCTGCATTTCGTCCTGACTCAGCCAGACACGCCGCAACCGATAGGCAGGTGATTCAGGCGGCACCTCGACGGACATGTCGGGTTCGACGACGTCGCGATCAGCCGGCCCGCTTCCCCAAGCAATCCATGTTCCCCCGTTACGACGAAGCACTGGATCCAAGGCCGAGGTCAGTCCTCCGTCTGTCCGTCTGCACACGAGCTGACCGTTCTCCCAGTGATGTTCGTACGGTTCACGATTCGAGACGGCGATGAGTCGACGCACATCCACCATTTGTAAGACCTCCCGTGTTCGTTATTCACGCAGCCTGACGGGACAGATGAATCATCACCCCGAGGTAGTCCTGAAGCTGTCTGGTAATCAAAAACCGGTGTCTGGCATATTCCTTGGCTCGCCGCCCAATGGCGCCCATGAGGTCAGGATCGTTGAAGAGGCGTCTGATATAGAAGGCAGCCCCTTCCGGAGAATTGACGGTGTATCCTGTTTTCCCGTGAATGATCTGAGCCGTAATCCCGCCCGTCTCCCCTCCGATCACGGCTTTGCCTTTCCACATGGCTTCGGTGACCGTAAGCCCAAACCCCTCACGCGTGGACTTTTGTAAGACAACTGCCGCGGCCCGTTGGAGTGCATTGATCTCGATATTGGCCGTTGGAGGAAGCAACAAAAGATGGACGTCCGGGTCGACACCAACAACTTCACGCACCTCTGCCAGGACTTCTGCACCTTCCGGATCATCGTCGGCACTCCCGCCTGCCAGCACTAATCGGCAATCGTGACTCTTTTTTACGATTCGATAGGCTTCGACCACTCCGACCGGATCTTTAAAGCGGTCGAACCGTGAGACTTGCAACAGAATCGGTTTATCCCTCGGAATCTCAAGCCGGTCCAACACGGCTCGAACCTCTTCGTCTGGGAGCTCGCGATTCTTGTCACTGAATGGATCGATCGATGGGTAGACGAGAAACTGAGGGATCGGGAGGCGCTGGGTAAATTTCGGCAAGGAGAAGACGGCGGCGTCGTATCGAATAATGTAAGGACGTAAGAATTGCCAGACGGATCGTTGCGGCGTCGACAAATCAATGTGGCAGCGCCACATCCATTTTGCCCCGGATGGACGGCTGTCTATGAGCGGAGCCGGTTGAGGATCGTGGATCAGGGCGACGTCGGCATCCAGATTCAACCGCTTGGCGTTCTCGCGATTGCATTCAATATAGGCGTCGAACATCTCTTTGGTTAGTCGCTGCTTCGTGCCCTGCAGTGCATTGTGAAAGCTCTTGGTCGTGCGGTAAAAGAGATCGGTTCCGGTCAGCACTTCCCATCTGGTCTTCACTCCCAGCTCATCCATCAGCGGAAGCAATCGATGCAGAATTTCCGCGACGCCGCCGCCGTAGCGGGTTGAATTAACATGGAGCATCGTCCTGCCTTCAGCCATCTCACCCAGTCGTCTGAGGAACTCTACTGTTCCGGTCGGAGCTACGTCGGTGTACTCAGCTAACATCGGTGCCATGCCATCTTTCTCCCTGGTCGACCGGATTAACCTGTTGCCTTCAAGACCTGATCACAGAGGTTGACGATACGTGCGCGCATGTCTTCCAAGCTCAAACCGATACGGGCCACGTTGACGGTCTGTGCGCCCAATTCTGACAAGCCCAGTCCCGCATCGGAGGACAACCAGTCAGCAAAATCCCCGCTGGGTCGACGCTTCCGCATACGTGCTTCGCAGAGGTGGTTGTAGACCGCGCCAATTTCGACGTGGCTGAGTTCGTCACGAAATTCTTGAAGCGTGGTTACCTCGATGTACAAATCCACCTCGATGACGTGCGAACGAATGAATTCAAACGGTTCGGAACCCCTGCTCGAAACCGGCGCCCTGGCACGATCAAGGTGATCGCCGATGATTCCGACCAACTCAGCCCGCACAGCCTCAATGTCATCGAAGTCGAATGGGTCCACGACTCCCAATCGTTCGCCAAGAACACGGTCTTGCGCATATCGCACCACCCAGGTCGCAAAGTCGTTCGGATATAGTTCTTGAGTATAGGGGTGCCGCAAATAATAACTGTGGGTATGGTAATAAATACTATCCGCCGGAACTTCTTCGATGATCTCCAACAGCCGTTGGATGTCTTGCGCACGTTTTCCCAGGCTCTCCCGTAACTCCATACATGAGACGAAATGAAACGGCATCTTGGCTGGGCGGAATGACGTTTCCAACTTCTCCTCCATGTATTAAGTGCTGAACCCATTCCTCTTAGGATCCTGAATGAGCGAGCTCTGCAACTGGCTCCCATTCATGATCCGCTTCAACCGCTTCAATCAGTTGTCCAAAGATGTCGGGTACCGCCGCGGTCACCCGACTCCAGTTGGAGATCATCGGCACACCGAGTGGGTCTTCGAGAAACCGTTCGGTTGCGAGCTTCATGCCCGACAGAAACACTTCGACCGCCATTCGTTCTTCATGACGATCAAAGCTGAGACCGTTGATGGCCGCATCGTTTTCATATCGATTGATGGCTTCCTGAGCTGCCTGTAGATAACTCGCCCTGAGCGTTTTGAGAGTGCTTTCTGAAAGGATGACCCCTTCGCTTGCAAGATTCCGAAATAACGCTTTCGTGATGTCCACGCACATCTTCAGGAGTCCGGCATCCGGATTGTCGGCAGAAAGCGATTGATGCTTGTGCTCGTAGGCATCGGCAATATCGACTTGGCAGACTCGACGAAGCGCACAATTTCGATACACTTCCGCCAGCACGCCGATCTCCAATCCCCAATCGCCGGGGATGCGATTGATCCAAGCCAGATCGTTGACCATGGCGAATTCACCCGCGAGGGGATACCTGAAACTGTCCAAAAACGTCAGGAATGGATGGACACCAAGCAGCTGCTGCAGACTGCGAAGGACCGGCGTCATGAACAATCGCGTCACGCGACCATGAAGCCGATCGGTCACCCGGCTGTAAAAGCCTTTTGCGAATTCGTATCCAAGATTTGGGTTGGCGATCGGGTAACAAAGGCGGGCTAGATATTGACGGTCATAGCTCACGACATCGCAATCGTGCAGGGCAATGACTTTGCTCTGATGGCGCGCCAGCACGTAGCCGAACGCCATCCAACAGCCCCGTCCCTTCCCTGGCAGACCAACATCGATCGCGTTTGCAGTCAGCAGCCTGAGAATCTCCTGGATACGGGCGCCGTCATTCCAAATAATTCGCACGCGCTGAGGCAAGATCGAGAAAAATTGCTTGGCCCGTCGAAATTCCAAGGCAGTCGCATGATCCAGCGAAACGATGATCTCTCTCAGATAGCGAACCTGTGTCAGCGTATCAACAATCCCCTTCAACGCAGGCCGGCTCAGTTCCATATATAACGAGGGCAAGACCAGCGCGATGGGATTCGATCCAGCATTTCGTTCGAGCTCAGCCTCCAACTGCTCAAGATTCGGCCTCCCTAACCGATGAAGGACCGTCACGACGCCGTTCTGATGAAAATCGGACATGGATTTCTCTCTCTGCGTGTCCCCAGACGGTTTCGCTCCCTCAATAATGGTTCCTTCCACCACATGTTCGGAACGTTGCCCCTCCCTTGCAGCTCTCGTCTCGCGAAACGAATCAGTTACGTGGTTTCATAACCGCCGCCGTCTCTCGCGGCGGAGTAAAACGCACGAGGCCGAACTCCTGACCAGCGTCGCTTCGCTCTCGCTGGCTCGCGCCTGTTCGCATCGCGATGGTGCACAATCACTGGATCCGTGATGTTTCCACA
>Ga0187776_10000945_pt1 | contig 14161 bp, 14 predicted proteins | sample 0216_BV02_MP12_2_FD_132426 | JGI IMG/M metagenome (GOLD analysis project Ga0187776, IMG submission 132426) | Tropical peat soil microbial communities from peatlands in Department of Meta, Colombia - 0216_BV02_MP12_20_MG | ecosystem: Environmental > Terrestrial > Soil > Wetlands > Peat | place...
CCGTACGGGACCCGCCAGCGGATGCTCGACGATCCCAACGCGACCCACGGCCTGCAGCGGTACTGGCGCTCGGCGTTCACCGAGCGGATCTCCGACGGCCTCATCGACGTCATGGTCGAGGGCGCGTCGAATTTCAGCTCGCCACTCAGCGCGCTGCTCTTCTTCCACATGCACGGGGCCGCGACGCGGGTCTCGCCGACGGCCACCGCGTTCGCGCCGCGGCGCGCACAGTGGGACTTCGACGCGATCGGCCAGTGGGCGGATCCCGCCCAGTCCACGACGCACACTGGCTGGGTGCGGTCGCTGTGGACGAAGCTGGAGCCTCACCTGAAGGGCAGCGCATACGTGAACCACCTTGCGGCCGACGACCGGCCCGAGAAGGTCCGCGCCTCGTACGGAGAAAACTATGCGCGTCTGCGCGCGCTGAAGGCGGCCTACGACCCGAAGAATCTCTTCCGGGTCAACGCCAACATCGCGCCCTGACCGCCGCGGCGTTCACCGATACCGCTCGGCGCTCCAGCCGCGGGCGACCTCGGTCAAGGTCGTGATGATCGCGGGGTCGCTCGCGCACGCGACGATGCCGGGCAGCCGGAGCATGTTGGCGCGCTCGTCGCGCCACGTCCGGCGAAAGTCGACACGACGGCCGTCGTGCACCCACCGCGCGTCGCCCCCGAAGACGCGCGCGATGTGCATGCATACCGGGAAGTCGTAGACGTTCGGCGTGTGGAAGAGGGCCCCACCCAGGTAGCCGCTCGCCATCAGCGGGAACAGGCTCCCGGGCGCGTCGCCGCCGAGCACACCTTCGAGCCCGGCCGCGCTGACCGCGCGGGCGCTCTCCGTCTCGCGGCCGAGAAAGCCGCTGACGAGGATCCGGCGGCTCTCCGGCCGTCGATTCGACGGGATCGGCGTCAGGGCGTCGAGCGCCGACCGGGCCTCGATCGTCCAGTCGTCGGGCCCCAGGACGATTCGATCGTCGCGCACCTCGAGCCAGGTGCCCTCCGCGCCCTCTTCGGGCAGGTAGAGCATGGAGTAAAGGATGGTCTCCGGTGTCCGCAGGTGCAGCATGACCGCGTAGCGGTGGCCGGTGCGGTCGCGGTACTCGCGCGTGCCGTCGATGGGATCGATCGCCAGCACCCACGCGCTCCGCTCGGCGAACCGGCCGAGATCGCCGGTGCCTTCCTCGGCCTCGATGCGGCAGCGCCGCACGACGGGGCCCATGTCACGCAGCGCCGCGACGAGGATCTCCTGGACGGACAGGTCCGCGAGCGTGAGCGCGTCGGTGTCGGCGGAGCCGGAGTGCTTGCCGCCGACGGAAATGTCGTGACGGCGGAGCTGCCGGGCCAGCGCGCCCGACCACCGGACGGCGCGCGGCAGCTCCGCCGCGAGAACCTGGATGAGCTCGTCCACGCCCGCGCGGTCAGGCGCGGTTGACGGCGCTCACCACCGCGCGCAGGGACGCGGTCACGATGTTGGCGTCGAGCCCCACGCCCCAGCGCGTCCGGCCGCCGATGCGCGCCTCGACATAGGCCGCGGCCTTCGCGTCGGCGCCCTCGCTGAGCGCGTGCTCGGAGTAGTCGGTGAGCTCGACGACGACGCCGCCAGCGCGCAGCGCGTCGACGAACGCGTCGATCGGCCCGTTGCCGTGCCCCTTGAGCCAGCGCTCCGCGCCATTGAGCTGCACGTGCGCCTCGACGGTCGCGTCGCCGGTGTCCGAGGTCGTGATGACCGGGTGCCCGATCAGGCTGAGCGGCCGGGTCACCGTCAGGTAGGTCGACTCGAACGCCGACCAGATCTGCTCGGCCGTGATCTCCGTCCCGCTGGCCTCGGTCAGCTTCTGGATGACCGACGAGAACTCGATCTGCAGGCGCCGCGGCAGGTCGAGGCCGTGCTCGAACTTCATGATGTAGGCCACGCCGCCCTTGCCCGACTGGCTGTTCACCCGGATGACCGCCTCGTACGAGCGGCCCAGGTGGTGCGGATCGACCGGGAGATAGGGCACTTCCCACACGTCGTAGTCCTTGCCGAGCGCCTCGAAGCCCTTCTTGATCGCGTCCTGGTGCGAGCCCGAGAAGGCCGTGTAGACGAGGTCGCCGACGTACGGATGCCGCGGGTGTACGGGCAGCCGGTTGCAATGCTCGACGATCCGGCGCGCGGCGTCGATGTCGGAGAAGTTCAGCGCGGGATCGATCCCCTGGCTGAAGAGATTCAGCGCCAGCGTGACGACGTCGACGTTGCCGGTACGCTCGCCGTTGCCGAACAGCGTGCCCTCCACCCGATCGGCGCCGGCCATCACGCCGAACTCGGCGGCGGCCACGGCGGTGCCGCGATCGTTGTGCGGGTGCAGCGAGAGCACGATCGTGTCGCGGGCGCGGATGTTGCGGTGGAACCACTCGATCTGGTCGCCGTAGACGTTGGGTGTCGCCATCTCGACCGTGGCCGGCAGATTCAGGATGACCGGCCGCTTCGCGGTCGGCTCCCACACGTCCATGACCGCCTCGCAGATCTCCTTGGCGAAGTCGAGCTCGGTGCCGGTGAAGCTCTCGGGCGAGTACTGGAAGTGGATGTCGGTCCCGGGCACGGTTGCCACGAGCTGGCGGCAGAGCCGGGCCGCGCGCACCGCGATGTCCACGATGCCGGCACGGTCCAGGCCGAAGACCACGCGGCGCTGCAGGGTCGAGGTCGAGTTGTAGAGATGGACGAGCGCCTGGCGCGCCCCGCGGACCGCCTCGAAGGTGCGCTCGATCTGCTCCGGCCGGGCCTGGGTGAGGACCTGGATCATGACGTCCTCGGGGATCACGTCCCTCTCGATGAGCAGGCGCACGAAGTCGAAATCGGGCTGGGAGGCGGCCGGGAAGCCGACCTCGATCTCCTTGAACCCGCATTTCACCAGCAGGTCGAACATCAGCCGCTTGCGCTCCACGTCCATCGGGTCGATCAGGGCCTGGTTGCCGTCGCGCAGGTCGACGCTGCACCAGCGTGGGGCCTTCGTGGTGACCCGGCTCGGCCACGTCCGATCCGGAAGCGGGATCGGCGTGAACGGACGGTAGAGATGAAACGGCATCGGTGCGGGTGGACCGGCCTTCGGCGCCACAGTAGCCTCCTTGCAAATAAAAAAGCCTCCCCGGATCACGGGAGAGGCTTTTTCGGCGCGCGCCCGAGAGGACGCGCGCCTAATTCAGGGACAGGGTCGCGAGCGGGAAGTCCGCGCTCGTCGTCCTCACGGGTTCGAGGATGCTGGATTGCATGTGTTCGGGTATTGTCCTGATTCGGCCCCCTATTGTCAACTCCCACCCTTGCGCGTAGCCTCGGGGGGTGACGCGAGGCCGACAGATGAGCATCTCGAGAGAGGAGCCGGAGATGTCAGAGCGCAGCCCGATGTGGTTTCGCCCGGTGTGGTTCGGACTGCTGGTCGCCGTCAGTGCCGCGATCACCCTGATCTTCACGTGCGTCACGCCGTTCGCCGCGTTCGCGGTGATCGCTGCGGTGACGATGGCGCGGCGCGACGCGGTGACGCTGACGGTCGCGCTCTGGCTCGCCAACCAGGCCGTCGGCTTCGGTCTGCTCCACTATCCGTGGAGCGGCTCGACCGTCGCCTGGGGTATCGCCCTCGGCGCCGGCGCGATGATCGCCACGCTCGTGGCCGTCTCAGCGTTCGCGCGCCTGGAATCGCTGCCGCCACTGGCGCAGAGCGCGATCGCGTTCGCCGCGTCGTTCGTGCTCTACCAGCTCGCGCTGTACGCCGCCGCGTCGTGGCTCGGCGGGACCGAGATGTTCGCCCCCGGCATCGTGAGCCAGGTGCTCGTGATCAACGCGGTCACGCTTGGCGGGCTCTTTGCGCTGCGACGCGTGGTGGCCGCTGGCGCGGCGCTGCTCGCTCGCCGCGGCGACGCGTCGCTGGCGCCGATCGCCTAGGCACCCGGCGCGATCTCGGGGAGCCTTCGGGTACGGCCGCCCGTCGGCACCGTTCGTGACCGGCGGACGGAGCCGGCCCGTCCCCGCGGTCGCTCCGCGGTAGACAATCTAGGCGGGCTGTCGATCCCGGCCCAATCCGTTCGACTCATTCATGGAGGCGCCCCGTGAAGTATCTGCTGCTCGTGTATCTCGACGAAACCTGGGAGAAACGGAGCCCGGCCGAGCGGCAGGCGGCGTACTGGGGACAGGTGAAGCTCAGCGAGGAGCTCCGCGCGCGCGGCCGGTATCTCGGCGGCAATCCGCTGCACCCGACGTCGACGGCCACGAGCGTCCGGGTCCGCGACGACAAGCGCCTGCTGACCGACGGTCCGTTCGCGGAGACGCGTGAGCACCTCGGCGGGTATATGCTCATCGATGTCGAGAACCTCGACGAGGCCATCGCCTTCGCGGCCCGGAGCCCCCTGGCGCGCGCGGGCACCATCGAGGTCCGTCCGGTCCGGGAGGGCCCTCCGTCGTAGCCTTCGGCGCTGCCGCGCCGAATTGGGAGTCACGGAAGGAGATCGCTGATGACGTATGCGCTGTGGATCGCCCAGGCATTGCTCGCGCTCGTGTTCCTGTTCGCGGGCGTCGCCAAGCTCGTCATGCCGGTCGAGGAGATGACCCGCGAGGTGCAGATGCCCGGGCTGTTCCTGCGGTTCATCGCGGTGGCCGAGATCCTCGGCGCGCTGGGGCTGATCTTGCCCTCGCTGCTCCGCATCCGTCCCGGGCTGACGCCGGTGGCGGCCGCCGGGCTCGTCGTCATCATGCTCGGCGCGACCGTCGTGAGCTTGATGATCGGGGGCATGGTGATGGCGCTGGCGCCGTTCGTGGTCGGCCTGCTGGCGGGGTTCGTCGCCTGGGGCCGCTGGAAGACCGCACCGATCGCCGCCTGAGGCCACGCGGACCGTGCGATTCATGGTGCTGGGGAAGGCGGGCAAGAATCCGACAGACGGGAGGAGCACGATATGAGCGGCGTGAGAGTCCTGATCGGTACCCGCAAGGGCGCGTTCATCCTGACCGCCGACGGCAGGCGCGAGCACTGGGACGTGAGCGGCCCCCACTTCGGCGGGTGGGAGATCTACCACATGAAGGGGTCGCCCGTCGACCCGAATCGCCTCTACGCGTCGCAGTCGAGCAGCTGGTTCGGGCAGGTGATCCAGCGCTCGAGCGACGGCGGCAAGAGCTGGGAGACGGTCGGCAACAAGTTCGCGTACGACGGCCCCGTGGGCAATCACCTCTGGTACGACGGCACGCAGCGCCTCTTCGAGTTCGCGCGGGTCTGGCATCTCGAGCCCGCGCTCGACGACCCCGACACGGTCTACGCCGGCATCCAGGACGCGGCGATGTTCAAGACGACCGATGGTGGACAGTCGTGGCGCGAGCTCCCGGGCCTGCGCAATCATCCCTCGGCGCCCCAGTGGCAGCCGGGCGCCGGCGGGATGTGTCTGCACACGATCGTGCTCGATCCCAAGCATCCCGGCCGGATCTACGTCGCGATCTCGGCGGCAGGCGTGTTCCGCAGCGACGACGGGGGCGAGAGCTGGCGTCCGATGAACCGCGGGCTCGTCTCCGAGCAGATCCCGAATCCGACGGCCGAGGTCGGCCACTGCGTGCATCGCATCGCGATGCACCCGTCGCGTCCGAGCGTGCTGTTCATGCAGAAGCACTGGGACGTGATGCGTAGCGACGACGCCGGCGAGTCGTGGAAGGACGTCGGCGGCAATCTGCCGACCGACTTCGGCTTCCCGATCGACGTGCACGCGCACGAGCCGAACACCATCTACGTCGTGCCGATCAAGAGTGACTCCGAGCACTACCTGCCCGACGGCAAGCTGCGCGTCTACCGCAGCCGCACCGGCGGCCACGAGTGGGAGGCGCTGACGAAGGGCCTGCCGCAGAGCCACTGCTACGTCAACGTCCTGCGCGACGCGATGGCGGTGGACGCGCTCGATCCGTGCGGCGTCTATTTCGGTACGACTGGCGGGCAGGTGTACGCGTCGGCGAACGCGGGGGACAGCTGGACGCCGATCGTGCGCGACCTGCCGTCGGTCGTGTCGGTCGAGGTCCAGACGCTGCCATGATCCGGGTGGTGCTGCCGGCCCACCTGCGGACCCTGGCGCGGGTCGAGGGCGAGCTGAAGCTCGACGTCGGACCGCCGGTCACCGCGCGCGCGATCCTCGACGCGCTCGAGGCGAGCCACCCGATGCTTCGCGGTACGATTCGCGATCAGGTGACGCAGCAGCGCCGGGCATTCGTGAGATTCTTCGCCTGCGAGGAGGACCTGTCGCAGGACTCGCCGGACGACCCGCTCCCCGAGGCGGTCGCCGCCGGCGTCGAGCCGTTCCTGATCGTCGGGGCCATGGCCGGGGGCTAGGGAGAGCGATGTCGCGAGGGATCTTCTACGGGTGGTTCATCGTCGGCGCCGGCATCGTCGTCACCTGCATCGGGGTCGGCGCGATGCTCGCGCTCAGCGTGTTCTTGCAGCCCGTCTCCGAAGCGATGGGCTGGTCGCGCACCGGCATCTCGACCGTGGCCCTCATCAACTGGCTCAGCATGGGTCTGAGCGCGTTCGTCTGGGGGGCGCTCTCCGACCGGATCGGTACCCGCGCGGTCGTGCTGAGCGGCGGCGTGCTGCTCGGTCTCGGCCTGGTGACGGCGAGCCGGGCGGCCACGCTGGGCCAGTTCCAGATCCTGTTCGGGGTGCTCGTCGGCGCGGCCGCGGGCAGCTTCTACGCGCCGCTGATCGCGACGACCACGCGATGGTTCACGCGCAACCGCAGCCTGGCGGTGGCGCTGGTCTCGGCCGGGCTCAGCCTGGGGTCGACGATGATCGGGCCGCTGGCGCGCTGGCTCATCAGCAGCTACGACTGGCGCACCGCCATGCTGCTGATCGGCGATCTCGCGTGGCTCCTGATCATTCCGGCCGCCTTGCTGGTCCGTGAGCCGCCGCCCGCGTCGCCCGCGGTCGCGACCGCGGCGGCCCCGCCTGACGACCCTGGGTTCACGGTGGCGCAGGCGATGGCGTCGCCGCAGTTCGCCGCGATCGCGCTCGCCTTCTTCGCGTGCTGCGCGGCGCACTCGGGCCCGATCTTCCACATGATCACGCACGCGATCGACCACGGGGTGTCGGCGATGGCCGCCACCACCGTGCTGAGCGTGGCCGGCCTGGCCTCGCTGAGCGGGCGGATCGTCTGCGGGCTCGTCGCCGACCGCATCGGCGCCAAGCGCATGCTGCTGGTCGGTCTCACGATGCAGGCGATCGCCGTGAGCCTCTACGTCTTCACGAGGAGCCTCGGGAGCTTCTACGCGCTCGCGCTCCTGTTCGGCTTCAGCTACGGGGGCGTGATGCCGCTCTACGCGATCCTGATCCGCGAGTACTTCGGCGCCCGGATCATGGGCACGACGTTCGGCGCCGTCTCCGCGATCTCCACCCTCGGCATGGCGCTCGGACCGTGGGCCGGCGGATGGTTCTACGACACGCTCGGCGGCTATTTCTGGCTCTACATCGGCTCCTTCGGAATCGGCCTGGGTGCGGTGGCGATCGCCCTGAGCTTCCGGCCGCCGCGCCCAGTCCTGGCGGGGTTCACCGCTCCCAGCCCCGCCCACTGACGCGGAGGCCGTGGGGCCTTGGGCGCCGCGACCGGTCGATTCCGCACGCTGGCGATCCTGGCCGGGGTCGTGCTCGCGGCCCTGATCACGCTCGGCTGTGTCTACAGCGGCTATCTCGCGAACCTGCTGCCGACCGCCGCCGCCGAGCTCGACGCGCTCACCGTGCCCCCGGGCTTCCGCATCGAGGTGTACGCCGCCGCCGTGCCGAACGCGCGCCAGATGGCGCTCGGACCTCCCGGCATCGTGTTCGTCGGCTCGCGGGCGGAGGGCAAGGTCTACGCGGTCGTCGATGGCGATGGAGGCCGCCGCGCGGTGTACGTGCTGGCCCGTGGGCTCGACATGCCGAGCGGCGTCGCGTTCCGCGACGGCGCGCTCTACGTCGCCGCGGTGAATCGCATCCTGCGCTACCGCGACGTCGCCCGCGATCTCACCCATCCGCCCAAGCCCGAGATCGTCAGCGACGCCTATCCGTCCGATGCCCATCACGGCTGGAAGTTCATCGCCTTCGGGCCGGACGGCCGGCTCTACGTGCCGGTGGGCGCCCCGTGCAACATCTGCGTGCCGCCGGGGCCGCTCCACGCGACGATCACGCGCCTCGATCTGGCCGGCGGACGGCCCGAGGTCGTGGCGCGCGGCGTGCGGAACAGCGTCGGGTTCGACTTCGATCCGGCCAGCGGCGATCTGTGGTTCACCGACAACGGGCGCGACTGGCTCGGCGACGATTCGCCGCCGGACGAGCTGAACCATCTGACCCGGGCCGGCGAGCACTTCGGATTTCCGTTCTGCCACGGCAATGGTCTGCGCGATCCGGAGCAGAATGCCGGGCGCGCCTGCAGCGAGTTCACGGCGCCCGCCCGTGAACTCGGCCCCCACGTGGCGTCGATCGGGATGCGCTTCTACACCGGCCGGATGTTCCCCGAACAATATCGCGGCGGCATCTTCATCGCCGAGCACGGCTCGTGGAACCGCTCGACGCCGATCGGCTACCGCGTCACCTTCGTGAAGATCGAGAACGGGCGCCCCACGTCCTACGAGCCGTTCGCCGCCGGCTGGCTCAAGGGCGGCGTCGCGTCGGGCCGCCCGGCCGACGTGCTGGTGATGCCCGACGGCGCGCTGCTCGTGTCCGACGACAAGGGCGGCCGCATCTACCGCATCACCTACGCCGGCCACGGCTGATCCCGAGCGATCCGGCGCCGCCCCCCGCCCGGGCCGCCGTCCCGGTACAATAGGGCGCGGTTCGACCTCAACTCAGGAGGATGTCATGGACGCATGGACGACGAATTCAGTCCAGACGGCGGATCGAGTCACCGCCTTCCTCTGGAAAGTCTACGGCTGGATGGCCATCGGCCTCGGCCTCACGGCGCTGGTGGCGTTCGCGGTGGCCGGCTCGCCGGATCTGCTCCGGGTGCTGATCGGCAACCGGCTCGTCTTCTTCGCGCTGATCATCGCGGAGCTCGGGCTGGTGTTCTACCTGTCCGCGCGCGCCGATCGCCTCGCCCCGGGCACCGCGGCCGGTCTCTTCGCGATCTACTCGGCGCTCAACGGCGTCACCCTGTCGGCCATCCTGCTCGTCTACACGGGTGAGTCGGTGACGATGACCTTCGTGGTGACCGCCGGCATGTTCGGCGCGCTGGCGCTCTTCGGCTCCACCACCAAGCGGAGCCTGGCCGGCGCCGGGCAGTTCTTCATGATGGGCCTGGTCGGGCTCATCCTGGCCTCGCTCATCGGGATCTTCTGGCACAACGACGCGCTGCAGTTCCTGATCTCGGTGGTCGGCGTCATCGTCTTCACCGGCCTCACCGCGTGGGACGCGCAGCGGCTCAAGCAGATGGCGGTGAGCCTGCCGGACGGGCAGGTCGGCTCCTACGCCGTCGTGGGCGCGCTCTCGCTGTACCTCGACTTCATCAACCTGTTCTTGATGCTCCTGCGCTTCACCGGCAGCCGGAGAGACTAGGCGATGCGCCATCTCCGTGCGGTCGCGTGTGCTCTGCTGGTGATGCTCGCGGTCGCCGCGCCGGCAGTGGCCGCTCCCGAGGGCCAGCTGACGTGGGGCGTCCACATCTCGCTCGCGCCCCTGTGGTTCGATCCCGCCGACACCCAGGGGCTCATCACGCCGTTCCTCGTCATGTACGCGATCCACGATGCGATGGCCAAGGCCATGCCGGGCAACACGACGGCGCCGAGCCTGGCCGAGTCGTGGCAGGTCTCGCCCGACGGGCGTGTCTACGACTTCACGCTCCGCAAAGGCGTGAAGTTCCACAACGGTGACACGCTGACGTCCGAGGACGTGAAGTTCTCGTTCGAGCGGTACCGGGGCGCCCAGGCCAAGGCGCTCAAGGAACGGGTCGCCGCGGTCGAGACGCCGGACACCCTGCACGTGCGGTTCCGGCTGAAGAATCCCTGGCCCGACTTCCTGACCTTCTACACCGCGGCCAGCGGCGCGGGCTGGATCGTCCCCAAGAAGTACGTCGAGAAGGTGGGCGACGAGGGCTTCAAGAGAGCGCCCATCGGCGCCGGGCCCTACAAGTTCGTCTCGTTCTCGCCCGGCATCGAGCTGGTGATGGAGGCGTTCGACGGATACTGGCGCAAGACGCCGAGCGTCAAGCGCTTGGTGTTCAAGGTCATCGGTGACGAGGCGACCCGGCTGGCCGCGCTCAAGCGCGGCGAGATCGACATCGTCTACTCGATCCGCGGCGAGCTCGCCGAGGAGCTGCAGCGGACACCGGGCCTCACCCTGAAGCCGACGGTGATCCAGGCGCCGCAATGGGTGAGCATGCTCGATCAGTGGGATCCCAAATCACCGTGGCACGACCGGCGCGTGCGCCTGGCCGCCAACCTGGCCATCGATCGCAAGGCGATCAACGACGCGATCGCGCTCGGCCACTCGCGGCTGACCTACAGCATCATCCCGAGCACCTTCGACTACTACTGGCAGCCGCCCGCCTACGCGTACGACCCCGCGCAGGCCAAGAAGCTCCTCGCCGAGGCCGGCTACCCGAACGGGTTCGACGCCGGCGAGTACTACCTGGACATCTCGTACGCGAACGTCCAGGAAGCGGTCGCGAATTACTTCCAGCAGGTCGGCATCAAGACCAAGCTGCGGCCGGTCGAGCGGGCCACCCACTGGGCGAATTACCAGGACAAGAAGTACAAGAATCTCGCGTACACCGCGAGCGGCGCGTTCGGCAACGCGGCGACCCGCCTGGAGACCTTCGTCGTCAACGGCGGCACGTTCGTCTACGGCAGCTATCCGGAGATCGACTCGCTGTTCAAGGACCAGGCCGCCGAGATGGACCGCAAGCGGCGGGAAGCCCTGTTACAAAAGATCCAGCAGATCGCGTACGAGAAGACGATGTTCATCCCGATCTGGGAGCTGGCGTTCATCAACGGCCATGGTCCGCGCGTACAGGAGTCGGGGCTCGGGCTCATCCCCGGCCACGCCTACTCGGCGCCGTACGAGGATCTGAAGCTCAAGGGCCAGTAGCTATCTGAAGCGGTCGACCCCGGTGCCGCGGTAGAGGATCTTCGCGGACTGCGCCACGACCGCGGCGTGGTGGGCGCGCGCCTCCGGGGACAGGTCAGACGCCGGCGCGTGCTCGGGCGCGAAGTGGTGGTGGTCGTCCGCTCCGCGCACGAGCATCGCGCTGTCGCGCTCGCCGGCGACCTGCCGGACGTGCGTGGCCACGTAGCGGATCGCGAAGCCGACGCGCCGGTCGCCCGACCGGTTGGCCAGCGAGCCGTGCACCATGCGCACGTGGTGCAGGGACATCTCGCCGGGGCGGAGCAGCACGTCGACGCCGCGCGAGTCGTCCACCGCGACCGCGATCTCCTGGCCGCGGGACAGCAGGTTGTGGGGCGCGAACGTGTCGCGGTGCTCGAGCTGCTCGCGATGCGAGCCGGGCACCATGCGCATGGCTCCGTTCTCGACCGTCGCCTCGGTGAAGGCCACCCACGCGGTGAGCACGTCCGGCGAGCTCAGGCCCCAGTACGTCGCATCCTGGTGCCAGGAGACGTACGCGGGATCGTGCGCCTCCTTGATGAAGAAGCTCGTGCTCCATACCAGGAGATTCGGTCCCAGCACATCCTCGACCGCGTCCAGGATCGCCGGATGGCGGACCAGATCGGCCAGCCAGGTGAAGAGCAGGTGCGGCTTGTGGCGGATCTCTCCGGTAAGCCGGCCGCCGTGCTCGGCCTCGACGGCCTCGAGCCGCCGGCGGAGCGCCAGCGCCTCGCCGGGTGTCAGGACCGGGACGGGGAAGTAGAAGCCGTCTCGGTGATACCGCTGGATCGCGAACGCCGCGAGGTGGCTCATCCCGAAGACGCGCGGGCCCACACCGCGTAGAGCGGATCGCCGCGGTCGGGCGAGCGGTCCTCCGCCGTCACGCCGGCGAAGCCGCCGGCCGCCTCGAAATAGCTCCGGACGAGCCGCACGTGCTGCTCGTCGGTGGTGTCGAGCCAGACGGCGACGGCCTTCGTCGGGAAGCAGCGGTTCGAGAAGGACACCACGAACGGCGCGCCGGGCCGCAAGATCCGCCGGATCTCGCGCACGAGCCGCAGCGGATGCACGACGTACTGGATCGAGACCGCGCACATTGCCCCGTCGAACTCCGCGTCGCCGAAGGGCAGCCGGGCCTCGCGATTCACGTCGTGCACGACGTGCGCCTTGAGCTGCGGGTTGTCGGCCATCTCCTCGGCGTTCAGTCCGAGCCCCACGACGTCACCGGCCCGAAATCCGGCGGGGAGATGGCTGCGCCAGCTGCTCATCAGGTCGAGCAAGCGTCCATCCGACGGCAGCACGCCGGCGTACAGCCGGCCGAGCGCGGCGATGGCGCGGTCGTCGATGTGGACGACCTTGCGCGGCATCACGTAAAAGCGATCGTCGGGCGCCTCGTCGTCCCGCACGTACGCCAGGGGCGAGAGCAGGCCGTCACCGGCCGGAAGGTCCATTCGTCACCGTCCCGCGCACGGTCGTGCTGCCCGCGAAGCTCATGCGTCGCATGGAGGCCTCCTGAGGCTCTGTCGTCGCACGACTCTTGCCAGAACACAACCCGCGAGTACGATGGGCACGGTATGCGCATCCTGGTGGTGGAAGACGACCGGAAGGTATCGAGCTTCATCCGGCAGGGGCTCGAAGAGGAGGGACACACCGTCGAGGCAGCCGCCGACGGCGATGCCGCGCTCGATCTGCTGCTGGCCGGGGACCCGCCCGATCTGATCGTGCTCGACGTCATGCTGCCCAAGCGAGACGGCTTCGCGGTGCTCAAGGCGGCGCGCCAGGCGGGTGTCCACTCCCCCGTCATCATGCTGACCGCGCGCGACACCGTGGCCGACAAGGTCATCGGCCTCGATCTCGGCGCCGACGACTATCTGGCCAAGCCGTTCGCCTTCGAGGAGCTGCTGGCCCGGGTCCGCGCGCTGTTCCGGCGCGGCGCCGAGCGGCGGGCGCCGGTGCTCCGGCTGGCCGACCTGACGCTCGATCCCGCCACGCGCCGGGTCGAGCGGGCCGGACGCCGGATCGAGCTCACCACGCGCGAATGGGCGCTGCTCGAGTACTTCATGCGCAACGTCGGGCGCATTCTCACGCGCCCGATGCTGGTGCAGCACGTGTGGGGGCTCGACTTCGACCCGGAGAGCAACATCGTCGACGTCTACGTCGGCTATCTCCGCCGCAAGATCGACGGCCCGCAGGAGCGCAAGCTCTTCCACACAATCCGCGGCGCCGGCTACGTCCTGAAGGACGAGCCGTGACCATGACGCCGCTCTCGATCCGGGCGCGCCTGACGCTCTGGTACACGGGCGTGGTCGTCGCGCTGCTGCTCCTGGTCAGCGTTGCCGCGTACTCGCTGCTGCGCTGGCACCTCTTCAACGACCTCGACGCGTCGCTCTTCACCGTGGCCGGGGTCCTGCGCGACGCGCCGCCCGCCGACCCGTCGGCGCCCCTGCCGCCCGATCTCGAGCCGCTCGTGCGCGAGTTCCTGGGCTCGGAATTCGCGGATGCCCTGCTGCAGCTCCTCGACCGGGAAGGGCGGGTGCGCTCGCGCGCGCTGCGGCCGGCCCTGCCGCTCTCGCGCGAGGCGCGGATCAATGCCCTGCGCGGCGAGCCCACGATCGAGACGGTGAACCTCGTGACCGGCGACCAGGCGCGACTGCTCACGATGCCGGTCGTCCGCGGCGGCCAGGTCGTGGACCTCGTGCAGGTGGCGATGCCACTGCGGCGGACGCAACAGACGCTCGCTCGGTACGTCGAGACCTTGCTGGTGCTGATACCGCTGGGCGCGATGCTCTCGGCCGCCGGCGGCTGGATGCTGGCGCGCCGGGCGCTCCGGCCCGTCGACCGGATGACGCAGAGCGCGCTCCGCATCAGCGCCGAGGACCTGAGCCGGCGCCTCGAGCGGCGCGGGGCGCAGGACGAGATCGATCGCCTCGCCGACACGCTCAACGCGATGCTGGCGCGCCTGCAGGCCGCGTTCGGCGAGATGCAGCGCTTCGCCGCCGACGCCGCGCACGAGTTGCGCACGCCGCTCACCGCGCTCCGCGGCGGCATCGAGGTCGCTCTGCGCGCGGAGCGCTCGCCGGAGGAGTACCGGCGCGTCCTGGCCTC
>Ga0187776_10000946_pt1 | contig 14156 bp, 10 predicted proteins | sample 0216_BV02_MP12_2_FD_132426 | JGI IMG/M metagenome (GOLD analysis project Ga0187776, IMG submission 132426) | Tropical peat soil microbial communities from peatlands in Department of Meta, Colombia - 0216_BV02_MP12_20_MG | ecosystem: Environmental > Terrestrial > Soil > Wetlands > Peat | place...
CCCACGCTGCCAAACGGGTCAGTTTCATAGGTTGTCTCCAGGACAGAGGGTTGTTCGGTCAGAGAGCGGTTCGAGGCGCGGCCCGCCGGCATCTACGGTCGACTTTTAGCCTTCCCCTCGGGCGGCTCGGCAGGCCGCCTCTTGCGTGCCCAGGAGCATTCAACCAACAAAGCTCCCGCGCCACGGCATCGTGAGCCGGGACGCCGGAGTGCGGCGCAGCGTCGCCGCCTCGAAAGCTTCCAGACGCCAGAACAGTGTGGCCCGCCGCAGAAAAAGACGGGGCCGGGCTCTCGTGCGAAAGCCGCAGGATTCTACACAAAACCGCCGAAAAGTCCACCTGCGGCGCGCAAAAGCACGAAACGCCGAAGCATCGGCCGCGCGCCCTCGCGACGCGTCCCTCTTTATTTCACCAGCGGAATGCCGCTCGCGATATCGTAGGCCTGCATTGCCCTGATCTTCGACTCGAGCTGCAAATAGCGCGCCGCCTTCCGCGGCGGCAGGATGCGCGTCGGTACGCCGCGCATGAGCCTGTTGGTGAGCGCGCGGCGGGCGCGGACTTCCTGCTCGTCGGCGGCGATCAGCTCGCTGGCGAGGTTTTTCGCGTACAGGTCCGTGACGGGCTTGTCCCGGGAGACGATCGCTTCCACCGCAAGGCTGCGGCGGCGGTTGGCGGCGTCGGCGATGCGCTGGTAAGTGTCGTAGACGGGCCAGAACCGCTTCGCCTCGGCCGGCGTCAGCGCCAAGGTCGAAGCCACAAAGGCCTTCTTGTCGGCGCGTACCGCCGCGCGGAGCGCGTCCATGTCGGTGACGTCAGCAGCACTCCCCGCACTCCACGCGGCACCCTGGGGAACCAGCGCGGCGACGAACAGGACGGCGGCAGCGAGTTTGCTCATTTTGCCCCCAAAGGTCGGTCAGGGCCGCTGCCCGGTCCCAGGGCTTCGAGCGACGCGGCCGGAAAAAAGGCGAGGGACGCGAGCCCGCGCGCGAGCGGCGGCATCCGCCGCGGCTCGGCTGCAAAATGGGAAGTAAACCCGGCCCCTCTTCTTGCCAGCGGTCTTTTAACACATTTTCCGCCGGCCGGGCTGCCGCTCCCGAGAGGCCAGCGCGTTCCGGCCGGCGCCGGTGCCTCGAGAGGCGGTGGCGGACGATTCCTACGTCGCCTTCGCAGCCTCGAACGCCTTGGCGCAATCGGTCGCCCACCTCCGGAACGTTTCGTCGAACCAGAAGTTGCTCGCGACGTTCGTGGTCCGCCGGAGGTCTCGGGGCTGTACGCCCGCGCTCTCACGCGATATGCGATGGTCGACGACGCGTGCCAGGAGCTGGCCGCTGCTCGAGTCGCGCGCCTGCAGGATCAGCGTCGCCTCACCGGCGTCCTTGGTCAGGTACCGCGTCTGTCCCGGTGGCGTTTCGTCCGGCGCGTTCACGTACAGATCCTCGGCGCTTGCGGTCAGGCGGAGCACGCCGGGCCCCGCCGCCGCGACGATCTCGAAGCCCCGCGCCTTGAACGCCTCCTCCACGCTGCGTTGAAGCGTCGCCGTCATATCCTCGGCGATGGCCTCGACGTCGTGAGCCAGCAGCCGGCGCGTCTTGCCCTTGTAGTCCTGTTCGCTTTGATTCCAGTCGCTCCGGAACGCTATCTGGACCGGATCGATCACGACCTTGCGGTAGCCGGCCAGGTCCGAATCGGGGCGCACATACAACTGGTCGAGGTAAAAAGAGCGCACCGGCACCAAGCCGTCGGGTGGCCCTTGATCCGCCGCAGGCGACGTGATCGGCAAGACCGTGGCAACGATAGTCAGTGCAGCGAGGACAAGCAAGGCGTTGAGTCTCATTTCTCGCTCCTTCCCACGTTTTCGCGATACAGCATCCATGCTACGCCTTTACCACGGCCGCATGAACCCTTGTCCCGTCAGCAAACGGGGCGAGCGCATAATCCTCTCCGGTAAACAGTCCGGGACCCCGGTTCATGCCGCCATCGCAGCCCGACCGCGTTGCCGAGGATCTTCTCGGTCGCTTGGCCGAATCGCCCGACGCCTATCCGCACAAGATCGATCTCGCCAGCCTCGCCGTCCTGTTCGTCAGGCTGAACGCACGCGCGTACCGGTCCGCGAGCTTCCTCGACGATCGCGTCCTGGGAGCCGGTTCGCAAGGTACGTGGACTCAATTCTCCGGCGTGGGCGAGGCGCTGCGCGCCGCGCCCCAGGGGCTGCCGGTTCATTTCATTTTTCACACCGGCCACGTCGGCTCCACGCTCGTGAGCCGGCTGCTCGACGAAACCGGCGAGGTCCTCTCGCTGCGCGAACCGTTGCCGCTCAGAACCCTCGCCGAGGCGCACGACGCCCTCGGGCGAGCCGACTCGCTTCTGAGCGACGCCGATTTCGTTTCGATGCTTGCCGTCTTCCTGCGGCTGTGGGGCCGCGGCTACGACGAGACGTCCAGCGTCGTCGTCAAGGCGACGAGCAGCGTGGGCCGCATCGCCTCGGCTCTTCTGCGGCCGGATGAGCGGTCGCGCGCGATCTACATCAGCCTCCCCCCGGAGCCGTACCTGGCCGCGCTTCTGGCCGGCGCGAATTCCGGCGTCGACCTGCGGGGGCACGGTCCGGAGCGGATGCGGCGATTGCTGTCCCGGCTGTCGGTGCCCCTTCCGCCGTTGCACACGCTGTCGGCGGGCGAGATGGCCGCCATGAGCTGGCTGGCGGAATCCTGGTCGCGATACGAGGCGCTGACGCAATGCTCGAGCCGGATCGTAGGACTCGACTTCGACGAATTCCTCGCCGACGTCGAGGCGGGGATCGGCCGCATTCTGGAACACTTCGGCTTGCCGCATGGTGCCGCGCTTCTGTCGAGCCTCGGCCGCAGCCCGGTCCTGACCCGCTACTCGAAGGCGCCCGAGTACGCCTACACGCCCGCGCTGCGCGCGGAAGTCCTTCGTGAATCCCGACGCACCAACGGCGAGGAAATCTGCAGGGGCATGCGTTGGCTCGAGCGTCAGGCTCAAGCCGATGCTCGCGTGTCACGGCTCTTGAAAGAAGGCGGCTAGCGAGCTACGGCGACGTTACCGCTGCATGGCCCGGATGGCCGCGACTCATTCGCTCGCCCACATGCGCAGCAGGTTCTGGCGCACGACATCGAGGCGCACGCGGCTTTCCCACTTCATCGAAAGTCCCTCCAACGCCGCGATTTCATTGAGCTCGTAGACCTGCATTCTCTTGTGCTGATCCGCGACGAAGCTCTCGATGAAGGTGATGGAAACGAGACGCTCGCCGGAACGGACAGGGACGACCTCGTGCAGCGTGGTCGAGGGGTAGACGATAGCGTCGCCCGGAGCGCCCTTGAACGCGATCGCCTGGTTCCCCAGGACCAGCGAGAGCTCACCGCCCTCGTAACTCGAAGGGTCGTTGATAAAGACCGTACACGAGAGGTCGGAGCGCAGCCGGGCGTTGCCGACATAGACCAGCGCAGCGTCAGCATGGGCGCCGTAGCGCATGCCCGGGGCATAACGGCAGAGCAGCGGCGGCGCGACCTGCTTCGGCATGGCGAAATCCATGAACTCGCGCGATCGCGTGAAGGCCGCGCTTACGAGCTGAACGGATTCGGCGTATTTCGGGTCGCCGGGATCGGCCTGAAGGTTGTCCTTGGTCTGGTTCGCCGGGTTCGACACTCGCCCGTCGACGAACCGCAGCTCGCGGCCGAGCGCGCTGAGCCGCGCGATTTCGTGCGGTAGAAGGAGATTCTTGATCTTGAGGAACACGGTCCGCCGCCTGACACGAGAGCTTCCGCCTTCGCTGTCTATTGTAAGACATCGGGTCGCACCGTTATCCTTGCGGCCGGCGAGCGTTGTGCCCGCCGCATTCACCCCGCTTTAGGCACCGAGGGCATGACTGCCCGGCATTCGCGGGGAGCGTTTGAAAGGGAACCGAGCCGTGACAAGCCGCGCCGGCAACGAGCGGATACCGCGGGAGCCTGGCACCCGTCCGACGGGCATGGTGCCTCTCGTCCTGTGCCTCGGCCTCCTGGCCACGGGTCCGGCGCACGCCGACGCCACCACGGATGCGTTGATCGAGATGACCCGATGCGCGGAGATCACCGATTCGATCGACCGTCTGAAGTGCTTCGACGCGGCCGTGCCGCGCGCCAAGAGCGCGCTCTCCGCGCCCGCTCCTCAGGCCAAGGAAAAGAGTCTCCTCGACTGGTTCGGGTTCGGCCGGCCAGCGGCCCCCGTCACCAAGCCGGAGGATTTCGGCAAGCCGGCTCCCGAGCCCGCAGCGGGAGAGGAGATTACCGCGATCAAGGCCACCGTCATCGAATTCGCCCGGACGCTGCGCGGCAAGTGCCTGTTCGTTCTCGACAACGGCCAGGTATGGCGGCAGATCGATGCCGATTCGACGCCGGTTCGCGACCCGGAAGAGGGATCCACCCTGCGGGTTACCATCGAGACGGGCGTCCTCGACAGCTATAACCTCACCATCGAGGGCCGGAACGCGATGATCAAGGTGACGAGGTTGAAGTGAACCCCCGCGATGCCGAGGCTCAACCCGCTGCTCCGGGGGCGCGGCGTCGCGGGCCATCAGGGAACGGTCTCGCATGATGCAAACCGATCCCTCGGCGCAGGCACAGGTCGCGGCGCTCGAGGCGGCTGCCATCGGCGCCGCCCAGTCCGGCCGGGACGGCGAGGCCGATGCGCTGTGGCGGCGGATACTCGAAATCCAGCCGCACCACATTCGAACGTTGAGCGCGCTCGGTCAGCGCGCCTTTCGTCGGGGCGACTTCCCATCGGCCCGCAGCGCGTTCCAGCGGATCGTGGACGCCGACGGCTCGAATTCCGAGCAATGGGTCCATCTCGCGCTGGCGTGCCGAGAACTCAACGACGAGGCGGCGCAGGAAGCGGCGACGCAGCGGGCGCTCGTGCTCGAGCCGAAGAACCTGGTTGCCCTGATCCTTCGCGCCAACCTGCTCGAGCGGCAGGGCAAGACCCACGACGCCGCGCGCGCGTCGGTGGCCGTCGCTCAGGCCTCGCCGCCCCTGGATCGACTCCGTCCGGAGCTGCGGCCCGCGGTCTCGCACGCCCTCGCCTACCACGAACAGTACGGTCGCGAGCTCGGCGCCTTCCTCGATCGCCAGCTGGAGCCGCTTTACGAAACCTTCTCCGGTGAAAATATCAAGAGATTCCGCGATTCGCTGGACATCATGGTCGGGAGGAAGCGGCGATACGAATCGCGATCCGAGCTCTTCCACTACCCGGGGCTGGCGGCGATCGAGTTCTTCGACCGTGCGGACTTCCCCTGGCTCGACGCGGTGGAGGCCGCGGCCGACGAGATCAGGGACGAATTCATCGCGATCCTCCAGTCGGAGGAAGGCTTCACGCCCTATATTTCCTATCCGCCGGGCACGCCGCTCAACCAGTGGGCGGAGCTGAACAATTCCCCGCGCTGGAGCGCATTCCACCTCTACCAGATGGGAAAACGGATGGATGCGAACGCGGCCAGGTGCCCGAAGACCATGGCTGCACTGGCCGCCGCCCCCCAGCCCGATCAGCCGGGACGAACGCCCGCGGCGATGTTTTCGCTGCTGGAGCCGCGGACCCGCATCCCTCCGCACAACGGCGTGACGAACGTCCGTCTGGTGACCCATCTCCCGCTCATCATTCCCGAGGGATGCGGGTTTCGAGTCGGCAACGACACGCGAGCGTGGGTCCCCGGCCGGGCGTGGGTGTTCGACGACACGATCGAGCACGAGGCCTGGAACGACAGCGACAAGGTGCGCGTGGTGCTGATCTTCGACATCTGGCACCCGCATCTCACCGCGCCCGAACGCGCGCTCATCACCGCGCTCACGGCCGGCGTGAACGCGTTCACCGGCGTATCGGAACCGCGCAGCCCGTAGTCAGCCAAGAAGCCGAAAGCCCCGCCGGAGAGCGGCGCGCGTCCGCTGGAGCCACCGTCGCCGAAGGCGCGTCCCCGCTCCGCCCCGCATAAGCCAAAAAAAACGGCGAGCCTCAAGCTCGCCGTCCATGGAGCGACCGGCCCGGCCGCGAATCAGAACTTCGCGGTCAAGGTCAGGAAGAAGTGCCGGCCGAGAGCATCGTAGAGCTGAGGGAACGTGTTCCCGTTGTTGGACGTTGTCGGGCCGACGCCGTCGGAGGTCGCGACGATCGGCGGATCGCGGTCGAAGACGTTGTTCACGCCCGCGTACAGGGTGAAGTTCTTGGTCATCGTCCAGGACATCGCGAGGTCAAGGTAGTCCCGCTCGCTCAGGTGATGCTCGGTCTCGAACTGCAAGGTCGGATTGTTCAGCTGCGACTGGCTGCTGAACGCGTCCAGGTCCACGGAGCCGATGTGCCGCCACGTCGCCGCCACGTCCACGTTCCAGGGCGACGACCAGGTCGTGCGGAACAGGTGCTTCCACCGCGGCAGCGGGTTGATCGCGATAGCGGAATTGCCGTTGCAAACCGACCCGTAGAGCCCCGCGCAGTTGTACGACCCCTGCCCCGTGCCGTTGTCGAACTTGAGGTCCTGGAGGTAGTTGCCGTTGAACGCGAACGCGAGCGAGCCCCAGGTCCCCCAGCTCGCCGGCAAGGCCCAGGTGTAGTTCGCGACGACGTCGATGCCGTCGGTCTCCAGCTTGGCGCCGTTGATGTTGGTGCCCGTGACGAATCCCTGGCCCGGGAGCCAGAGCGTGCCCTGCGAGTCGCGGTGGATCAGGTCGCAGAGCAGCCCGGCGGACGTGCATTGCTGGAGCGCCGATGAATACGCGGCGGTCGTGATGACGTTCTTGACCTTGATCTTGTAGTAGTCGACCGACGCGTCGAAGTTCCTCGCGAGCCGCACCACGGCGCCGAAGCTGTAGCTGTGCGACGTCTCCGGCTCGAGGTTGGGATTGCCGCCCTGCAGGAACTGGAGCTGCCCCGCCGGGCTGGTCAGGGCGGGCGCGCCGTAGAGGTTCGCGGGAAGCCCGGTTTTCAGGCACTGCGCCAGCGTCGCGGTCGGCGGGGCGCCGGTGGTACTGGGGCCGCAGGGATCCTGCGCGGTGAACAGGTTGAGACCCTGCGGGATGAAGAGCTCGACCACGTTCGGGGCGCGCACGGCCTGCTGGACGCTGCCGCGCACTTTGACCTCGCGGATCGGGTTCCATTCGGCGCCGAAGCCGTAGGTGTTGGCCGTCTTGTTGATGTCGTAGTCGGAATAGCGGTAGCTGCCGTTGACGGCGAGATACTGGGCCCAGGGCTGGTCCTGGATGATCGGCACGCGGACTTCGGCGAAATACTCCTTGCGGCCGATCTGGCCGTGGTTGCCATGGATCGGCAGGCCCTCGATGTCCCCGGAGTCGAACTCCTTGTCGGTGTTGAGATCCAGCTTGTCGACGCCGTTCTCGTAGCCGAACGACACACCGATGCCGTCCTTGGCCCAGGGCAGCCGCCAGTTGTACATGCCGAGGTCGGCGCCCAGCGTGAAGCCGTACACCCGGCGCTCGGTCGAGCCGCTCTGGAATCCCGAAACGCCGACGTAGTCCAGCTGCGCCTGCGTCACGCCACCCGAGTGCCAGAGGTCCCACGGCACGCAAGTCGGATCGATGCCCGCGACTGCGACCCGGCAGGCCGGCTGCCCGGTGTTGGGATCCGTGACCACGTCGAGCGCGTTGTTCATGCGCGAGATCGACGTCTCGTTCTTGAACACCTGCGAGTAGACGACGCGGCCGAGCAGGTAGTAGGCGTCGTAGTCCCACCCGTTCAGGACCTCGCCCTTCACGCCCATCACCGTGCGATACGAGGTGGTCCGGTAGTCGTACTGGCGATTTCCGCCTTCCACGTTGCGGCGCTGGACGATGACGTCCACCGGATTTGTAGGCGTGATCCCGAACGTCTGCTTGAGCTGGTCGGACAGCAGCGGGTTGTCGAAGCTGAGCGTGTTCACGCTGCCGAAGTCCGCGCCCGGAGCGATCTGCGGCACGGTATGGTCGTCGTGGAAGTTGAACTCCGCGTACGCGCGCGCCCAGGGCGTGAAGTCGTAGTGCGCGGATGCCATGGCGTTCCAGCGCTCGTCCGGATTGAGGTAGTAGTTGTACGGGCCGAAGTTGAACGCGTCGGAGCTGGAGTGGTATGGCCGCACGTTGCCGGCGGCGTCGGCGGTCGTGAACGCGTGACCGGCGTTCGGCCCGCTCAGCGGGGTGAACTTGCCGGTCGCGGCGTTGCTCGATCCTATGCAGAGGAACGGCTGGTCCGGGCCGACGTCGTTGGTGGCGAGCGAGCAGGCGCTGAAGTCGCGCTCCGATTGCAGGATCGGCTTCTGCCTCGCGTACCCGACGAACAGCGTGCCGTTGCCTTTGCCGTTGGCGAAGTTGCCGCCCAGGGTCAGCGCGTACTGATTCAGCTCGCCGTCCGAGCTTATGTTGCCGGGCACGTGGAACTGCGCCGGGTTTACCGCTGCCTGCTCGGCGACGAGCGCAGCGATCGTGTCGGAGTGCTGGTCGTGCTGGTAGAAGCTGTGGGTGTAGTCGAACTGGACGCCCTCGAACCGGTCGTTCATGATGAAGTTCACGACCCCGGCGATGGCGTCCGAGCCGTAAACGGCGGAGGCGCCGCCCGTCAGGATCTCCACCCGCTGGATCAGTTGTGTCGGAATCTCGTTGAGGTCCGCGGCGTACCCGCCGTTCGCCGGCGTCCCAGGCGGCAGCGGTCGGCCGTTGACCAGTACCAGGGTGCGCGCGCTTCCGAGACCGCGCAGGTTCACCGTCGCGGTTCCGGTCGATCCGTTCGCTACGGCATTCCCCAGGTCGGGCGTGACCTGGGGCATCATGTTGAGCAGGTTCTCCGTCGACAACGGCGCCGTGAGCTTGATGTCGATCGGCGTGATGATCGAGATCGGGCTGGTGCTCTCCAGGTTCGGCGATGGAATCCGAGTGCCCGTGACGGTGATCTTCTCCTGATACTGCTGCTGGCCCAGGGCGGCCGGTGCCGCCAGGCCCACCAGAATACCGGCGCCGAGCGTCTGCGCTACGGCAAGCGACAGCTTTTTTCTATGCATCCGATTCATCGTGAACCCCCATGGAGTTGAGGAGTGATGCAGCTGTTGCGATTGGCCAACGCTTCTAATTCAATTCTTTCGCCGACTAGCGGGCATTGGGCCGCTCAAGGTTCGATGTGCCGGTTTTTCGCTTCAGGAACCTCCCGAGAACGGACCGAATCTTGTGGAATTTCTCCGGTCGGACACGGTTGCAACGTTACAACAGCGCCAATTGGGGCGGCAACAAAATGCCGGGCTTGTTTACAATCCTTCGACGCCTGTGTTGCAAATCTGCCAACGATGACACGCGCGGACGAGGTTTTGTAAACAGGAGATCGGCTTATGTTGCAATACAGCAAGCGCGCTCACGCGCGCGGGAGCCGGCCGTGACCTTCCGCATCGCGCCCGCGCGACGCCAGGATGTGGGCCACGTCCTGCGCATGATCGTGGCGCTGGCGGACTACGAAAAGCTCTCCCACCTGTGCGTCGCCACCGAAGCCCGGCTCGACGCCGCTCTGTTCGGCGCGGTTCCCGCCGCCGAAGTGGTTCTTGGGTGGGAAGACGCGCAACCGGTCGCATTCGCCCTGTTTTTCCATAATTTCTCCACATTCCTGGCGCGGAAAGGGCTGTATCTGGAGGATTTGTTCGTCCAGCCGGCGCACCGCCGTCGCGGCTACGGGCGTGCCCTGCTCGTCCACTTGGCGGGGCTGGCCGTGGAGCGTGGCTGCGGCCGCTTCGAATGGGCCGTGCTCGACTGGAACGCCCCGGCGCTGCGCTTCTACGAATCGCTGGGCGCGACCGTGCTGCCCGATTGGCGGATCACGCGGCTGACCGGATCGGCGTTGGAAGCGCTCGCCCGGTCCGGCTGAGGTTTCGGGGATGTGCGGGCCGGCGGGTTCGGGGATAATTCGGGTTTCCTCGAAGCGGCACCGCGCGGCCGCGAGCCCCCGGAATCATGCCCACCCTCGACAGTCCGTTCGGAACGCTCGAGTCCGACGCCGATTTCTTCTCCGTTCGCCTCGTCGACGAGCGGGCGGCCTGCTACGCGGTGCGCAAGGACGTTCCACAGCCGCCGTCCTTCCTGTCCGACTGCGGCGCGATGCTGACCGCGTACGCGGGGCGCGGCTGCGGCTATGCGGCCACCAGCGACCTTTCTCGAGCCGGCCTGCAGGCGGCGCTCGATCGAGCGACGGCCTGGGCACGGGCGACCGCCGAGCGCTCGCTCGTCGACTTTCGCGCCATGCCGCGCGCGGCACCTCGCGGCGCGTACGCGTCGCCCGAGCTCGACGCGCCGGCCCGGTCGCAGCAGGAGTGGTACGGGCTCCTCGGCGAGGAGTCGCGGGCGGCCGGGTGCGATCCGCGCATCGTCGATTGGGAAGCGACCGTCGAGACGCGGCAGGGCGAGCATCGGCTGCTTACCAGCACGGGGGGGGACATCGCTCAGCGCTACCGCTTCGTGATGCCGGGCATCTCCGTGACTGCGCACGCGGCGGGGGACACCCAGACGCGCACGCTCAACGGCTATCGCGGACTCGCGCAGCAGGGCGGCGAGGCGATGCTGGAGCGCTTCGCCTTCGTGGGCAGCGGCCGGCGGGTGGCGGAGGAGGCGCTCGAGCTGCTGCTCGCGCCGAACTGCCCGAGCGGCGTGACCGACGTGCTGCTCATGCCCGACCAGGTCATCCTCCAGATCCACGAGTCGATCGGCCATCCGCTGGAGCTCGACCGGATCCTCGGCGACGAGCGCAATTTCGCCGGAACCAGCTTCGTGACGACCGCCATGTTCGGGACGTATCGCTACGGCTCCGAGCTGCTCAACGTGACGTTCGATCCGACGATTCCGGAAGAGCTCGCGAGCTACGCCTTCGACGACGACGGCACGCCGGCGCAGAAGGTCTACCTGATCCGCAACGGAATCCTCGAGCGTCCCCTGGGCGGCGCGCTCTCCCAGGCCCGCGCCAAGCTGCCGGGCACCGCCAACGCCCGGGCCGACAACTGGAACCGGCCGCCCATCGACCGCATGGGCAACATCAACCTCGAGCCGGGCGACGCCTCGCTCGACGACATGATCGCGGGCATCGAGCGCGGCGTGCTGATGAGCACCAACAGCTCCTGGTCGATCGACGATTCGCGCAACAAATTCCAGTTCGGCTGCGAGTGGGGCCGGCTGATCGAGAACGGCAGGCTCGGAAGCGTGGTCAAGAATCCCAACTACCGCGGCATCTCGGCGAACTTCTGGCGCAGCCTCCGGCGCGTCGGCGACGCCGGCACCGTGCAGGTGCTCGGCACGCCGTACTGCGGCAAGGGTGAGCCCTCGCAGGTGATCCGGGTGGGCCACGCCGCGCCGCCCTGCGTCTTCGCCGGCGTGGATGTCTTCGGCGGAGAAGCGTGATGGCGCAATCGACCATCGAGAGCTATTTCGGCGAGGTCGCCTCCCTCCTCGACCGATCGCTCGCCGGCACCGAGATCTACACCGCGCGGCTCGACGCGGAGCGCTCCGACTTCGTACGGCTCAACCGCGCCCAGGTGCGGCAGCCCGGCACCGTCACGCAGATCTACCTGCGCCTGCATCTGATCGACGGCCGGCGCCACGCTGAGGAGTCCCTCACGGTGTCGGGCGACTTCTCGCGCGATCGTGCCCCGATCCTCGCCGCGCTGGCGCGCCTGCGCGGAACGTTGGGGTTGCTTCCCGACGACCCGCACCTCGCCTACGCGACCGAAGTGCGCAGCAGTCGTGCGGTGCGCAGCGGAGCGCTCCCCCCGGCCGAGCACATCGTCGACGTCCTCCTGGACGCGGCCGCGGGGTTCGACCTGGTCGGGTTGTACGCCGGCGGCCCGGTCTGCCGCGGCTTCGCGAACTCGCTCGGCCAGCGCAACTGGCACGAAGTCGCGAGCTTCAACCTGCAGTGGAGCCTCTACCACCGCGCGGACAAGGCGGTAAAGAGCGTCTATGGCGGCTTCGAGTGGGATGCTTCGGCCTTCGCCGCCCGGATGGCGAGCGCGCGCGAGCGGCTGGCGCTGCTCGCCCGGCCGGCGAAATCGCTCGCGCCCGGGCGCTATCGCGCCTATCTGACTCCCAGCGCGATGGAGGAGATCGCCGGGATGCTTTGCTGGGGCGGCTTTTCCGGGCGGGCGCTGCAGACCCGCCAGAGCTGCCTGTTCCGGCTGAACGACGGCTCGGCCGAGCTCGATCCGTCGATCGGCTTCAGCGAGAGGACTCTCGAGGGCATCGCTCCCGCGTTCCAGGACGAGGGCTTCACGCGCCCGCCGGAAGTGACGCTCGTCGCCGACGGCCGCATGGTGGGTTCGCTGGTGAGCCCGCGCACGGCCCGCGAGTTCGCGCTGGCGCAGAACGGGGCCAACGCCTCGGAGACGCCGGAGTCGCTGGAGATGCGCGGCGGCGAGCTGCGCGGTGACGACGCCCTCGAGCTGCTCGACCGCGGCCTGTACATCGGCAACCTGTGGTACCTCAACTTCTCGGATCGGCCGGCCTGCCGGCTCACGGGCATGACCCGCTTCGCCTCGTTCTGGGTCGAAGGCGGCAGGATCGTCGCGCCGGTCGACGTCATGCGCTTCGACGACAGCGTCTTCAGGCTCCTGGGCCGCGAGCTCGTCGGGCTCACCGCGGAGCGCGAGCTGCTGGTCAGCAGCGATACCTACCGGCAGCGCAGTGTGGCCAGCATGAAGCTGCCCGGCGCGGTCGTCCGGGAGATGGCCTTTACCTTGTAGGGCGGAATTCAGTCCGCCAGCGGTGCGTTAAGTCCGGAGCCACCGCGGAATCGGTTCCCGGGGTCCGGATGAATCCGGACCTATCCGCCGTGGTGCCAGCCCCTGGGAATCGCGGAGAGGAGCTTCCGCGTGTAGGGCTCGCGCGGATGGCGGTAGATCTCGTCCGAGTCGGCGATCTCGATGATCTCGCCCTGGTTCATCACCATCACCTGATCGGAGATGTACTTCACGACCGCGAGGTCGTGGGAGATGAAGATGTACGACAGGTGGAACTCGTCCTGCAGATCCTGCAGCAGGTTGAGCACCTGCGCCTGGACCGAGACGTCGAGCGCGGAGACCGACTCGTCGCAGATCAGGATGTCGGGCTTGAGCGCGAGGCAGCGGGCGATGGCAATGCGCTGGCGCTGGCCGCCCGAGAACTCGTGTGGGTACTTGTAGAACGAGACTTCGGGCAGCCCGACTTTCTCCAGCATCTCGAAGGCGAGATCGGTGCGCTCCTGCGCGGTCGCGCCGATGCCGTGGATGAGCATCGGCTCGGTGAGGATCTGGCCGACGATCATCCGCGGGTTGAGCGACGCATAAGGGTTCTGGAAGATGATCTGGATGCGCCGCTTGTAGGCCATGAACTCGCGCGGCCTCATCGACAGGATGTCCCGTCCCTCGAACAGCGCTTCGCCCGAGGACGCGTCGTGCAGACGCATCAGCGTCAGCCCCACCGTCGTCTTGCCCGAGCCCGACTCGCCCACCAGCCCCAGCGTCTTGCCCTTCGGCAGCTTGAACGAGACGTTCTTCACCGCCTCGAACGTGCGCCGGCCGAAGAGCCCGTCGCGACTGTAGAAATTCTTGCCGAGGTTGCGCACCTCGAGGATGACCGGATCGGAGGCCCCCACGCCGCGCCTTCGCTCCGCCAGGTTCATGGCGTGCCCGCCGCCGTTCATGAAATCCTCGATGACCGGCAGCCGCATGGGGCGCCGGTCGAGACGCGGACGGCACTGCAGCAGCGCCTGGGTGTAGGCGTCCTGCGGCTTCTCGAACACCGCCTTCGCCGGCCCCTGCTCGCGGATCTCGCCGTTGCGCATGACCACGACGTAGTCCGCGATCTCGCCGACCACCGCGAGGTCGTGGGTGATGAACAGCACCGACATCTGGTGCCGGCGCTGCAGCTCGGCGATGAGATCGAGGATCTGCTTCTGGATCGTCACGTCGAGCGCGGTGGTGGGCTCGTCGGCGATCAGGATCGCGGGCTTGCAGGCGAGCGCCATCGCGATCATCACGCGCTGGCGCATGCCGCCCGACATCTGGTGCGGGTACTCGCGTGCCCGCCGCTCGGGATCAGGGATCCGGACGTGCCGCAGCATCTCCACCGCGCGCGCCCGGGCCGCCGCCCGCCCGGCCCCCTCGTGCAGGCGAACGACCTCGGCGATCTGCTCA
>Ga0187776_10000948_pt1 | contig 14149 bp, 10 predicted proteins | sample 0216_BV02_MP12_2_FD_132426 | JGI IMG/M metagenome (GOLD analysis project Ga0187776, IMG submission 132426) | Tropical peat soil microbial communities from peatlands in Department of Meta, Colombia - 0216_BV02_MP12_20_MG | ecosystem: Environmental > Terrestrial > Soil > Wetlands > Peat | place...
CCGCGACCGCCGACGGCACGGTGGCGAAGCCGGTGATGACGATGACCTCGGCCTGGGGCCGGCGGCGGCGCATCTGCTGCAGGACTTCGAGGCCGTGAGCGCCGGGAAGCTTCAGGTCGAGCAGCACCACGTCGATGCTGCGCGCGTCCAGAAGGCGATAGGCGTGGGCGGCGTCCTCGGCGACGCAGGTCTGGAAGCCCAGCGCCTGCCCAACCTCGCGGCAACCTTCGCGGACGGCGCGGTCGTCGTCGACGATCAGCAGGTTCAGCAGATCGGTACGCAAAACCTCGGCGGTGGCGGGCATGGTCGCTACCAATCCCATTGTAGCCCTCCCTTCGGGGGAGTCCACCCCTCAAGCGCTTTTCTTGCCGGGCCGGCGCCGGCCCGCGAGCAGGCGGCGCACCTGGCGCGCCAGGCGGGCCGCGTCGAAGGGCTTGGCGAAGGTGAGCGGGCGCGCCAGCGGGCACCCCGCCACGACCTCGCCGTAGCCGGAGATGTAGAGCACGGGGGTGCCGGCGTGGCTGGAGTCCATCCGCCAGGCCAGCTCCCGCCCGTTCAGGCCGGGCAAGACTACGTCGGTGAGCACCAGGTCGATGGCGCCGGGGTGCTGCGCGGCCAGGCGCAGCGCCTGGGGGCCGTCGGCGGCTTCCAGCACGCGATAGCCGTAGGCCGCCAGGCCGGCCGCCAGGGCGCGCCGCACCACCTCCGCATCCTCCACCAGCAAGATGGTCTCAGAGCCGCCCGCGACCGCGGCCTCTTCCGCTTCCGGCTCCGCCCGGGCGGAGGACGAAGCCGGGGCCACCGGCAGCAGCAGGTAGACGGTGGTTCCCTGCCCGGGCTCGCTCTCCAGCCAGACGCTACCGCGGTTCTGCTGCACCAGGCCGTAGACGGCGGGCAGGCCCAGGCCGCTGCCCCGCCCCGGCGGCTTGGTGGTGAAGTAAGGCTCGAACAGGTGGCGGCGGGCGAGTGCGTCCACCCCCGAACCGGTGTCGGCGACCGCCAGGCGCACGCAGGGACCGGGCTCCAGGCCGGGATGCCGGAGGGCCTGCTCGGCGGCGATTTCGTGGTGCGAGGTGGCCAGGGTCAGGCAGCCGCCCGAGGGCATGGCGTCGCGGGCGTTCAGCACCAGGTTGAGGATGACCTGGCGCAACTGCGCGGGATCGACGCGCACCCGGGCGGGCCGGGAGGCGGGCTGGTGACGCAACCGGATGTGCTCCCCGATCAGGTGCTGCAGCATCTCCGCCAGGCCGGCGATCATCCGGTCCAGGTCCACCACCTGCGGCTGCGCAGGCTGGCGGCGGGAGAGCCGGGAGAGTTGCTCCACCAGCAACGCCCCCTGCTCGGCGGCCAGGCGGATCTCCTGGGCCGAGGGGCGCGCCGGATGTTCGGGGGGAAGCCGCTCCAGGAGCAGCCCGGCATGGATCTGGATGGCGGTCAGCAGGTTGTTGAACTCGTGGGCTACGCCGCCGGCCAGGCGTCCCAAGTCCGCCAGTTGAGACCGGGTGGGACCACCGGGCGGCGCGGCGCGCGCTGGGCTGGGAGCGGGCATGGCCGTGGATGCAACCTCCGCTGTTTCCAGAGCAATCCGGCTTCCGCGCGTGGGAATCCTTCCAACTGCTTCCCGGAGCGGGAGTTGCACAGAACGAGGTTGGGAAAGTTCTGGGCCAGTGTTCCCATAATGGAACGACCGGGGCTCGCAACCAGAGCCGCGGCTGGCGTAATGGGCTGGACGGTCAAGGCGTTAGACGAGATTCCTTGGTTTTCCCAATGTGGGAAGGACCGGGAATGCGGAGCCCAACCTGCAGGAAGCTCTAGCGCGGCTGCGCCATCCGTTGGCGCACGGCGGCGACCAGTTCCTGGGTGGCCGTAGCGGCGAGGCCGTGGGCCTGGGCGCCGCGCAGGATGGGACCCGCGATGGCGTCCAGCTCGGGCGTCCGGCCCGCCTCCACGTCCTTCTGCATGGAAGCGCGCATGCCGGGCGGCAGCCCGGCGATGCCGGCGATCACGGCGGCGGCATCCACCGAGGCGCCCGCGGCGGCGGCCACCGCGCAGGCCTCGCGCACGCTGGCCTCCAGCCGCGCCCGGGCGGCAGGATCGGCCACCACCAGGTCGATGGGAAGGGCGGTCGCGGTGCAGGAGAGGGCGATGGGCGCCAGGAACACGAGCTTGCTCCACAGCAGCGTGCTCTCGCTCTCCACGAACCTGCACTCGAAGCCGAAGCGGCGGAGGTGCTCGACCGAGGCCTCCAGGCGAGGACGCCCGCTCGCCGCCACGTTCAGGCGCGCGAAGGGAGAGCGGTGGACGATCCTCCCGGGGGCGACGCGCTCGCTCTCGACGGCGATGGTGGCGGGCACGACGCGTTCATCCCCGAAGCGGCGGCGCAGGCGCGCCACGTGCTCCACACCGTTGAGCAGTGGCACCACGGAGCCGATCTGGGCTTGCCCAGGAACGCTCTCCAGGGCGGCCTCGAGCTGGGTCGCCTTCACGGCGATCCACAGAAGATCGAGCGGGCGGGTGACGGCGGCACTTACGGAGACCGGGACGGAGAAATCCCCCCAGCGGCTCTCCAGGGAGAGCACGCGCGGATAGACGTCCACCGCCTGGGGGCGGACGATGAGGGTGACCGAATCGCCGGCCCGGGCCAGCACCGCGGCGATCAGGCCGCCCACGCCGCCCGCGCCCAGAATGCCATGCTGCATGCGCGACAAGGTATCACGGGGCCGCGTGAGGGAGCGAGCCGCGGGGTCGCCAGGCCTTCCCGGACTCCGGCGCCACCCGTGGGCAGCCGCTTACTGCGGCCGGCGGTTGCCGGCGCCGGCAGGGGCAGAGGCCGTGGATTCCGCCTCTCCTCCCAGGGGTTCGGCGACGATGCCGTCGAAGGTGGTGGTGGCGAAGAGGCGCCCGCCGGCCGAGGTCAGGCCGCGCAGGGGCAAGCCGGAGGCCGCCAGCCGCCAACTGCGCCCGGCGTCGTTGCTCTCGTAAAGGCCGACACTGGCGGTGGCGAGCAGGCGCTTGCCATCGTCCTGGCTGAAGATCGAGGTGACGTGGCGGGCGGGGAGGCCGTTCATCACGTGCTCCCAGGTCTCACCGTTGTCGCGGCTGACCAGGGCGCCTTCGCGGGTGGCCGCCCACAGCATCCCGCCGGCATCCAGGCTCACGCCATAGACCGCGGTGACGTAGGCGGGCAGGGCGGCGGGAAACCACTGCGTGCCCCCATCCAGGGAGACGACCACGGACTTGGGGGTGGCGGCCGCGACCATCGGCCCGCGGGCGCGCAGGGAGACGAAGTCGAGATTGCCCAGCACGGGGCCGCCGCGCCAGGTGCGCCCGGCGTCGGTGGAAACGAAGACGCCGGCGGAGGTGGCGGCCAGCCAGCGGCCGGGGGTGACCGTCAGTTGGGCCACGCGAGCGCGCAGCTCCGAGGTCTCGGTGACGCGTCGCGGGGGCGCGGGCTTGGCGCCCTTGCGGGTCCAGCGCGCCGGCACCAGCTTCTCCGTGATCAGGGTGTTGGCGGGCCGCCACTGCGGGTCGCGCCGGCCGCGCACGAAGACGCCGTGGTTGGTGCCGGCCAGCAGGGTGCCGTCTTCGGCCTGCTGCAGGCTGAAGACGTCGCTGCCGTCCAGCCCGGCGCTCATCTGCGTCCAGTGCCGTCCGGTGTCGCGGGAGACGAAGACCCCGCCGAACTCCTTGTCGTTGACCAGCCCGGCATAGAGGGTGCTGACATCCTCGCGGTCCACCAGCACCGCGCTCACCTGGCGGTGGGCGAAGCCGCGGTTGGAGGCGGCGAAGCTGAGGCTGGCGTCGTTGGAGACCATCACCCCGCTGCGGTCGGTGGCCACCAGCACATGGTCGGAGTTGCGCGGGTCCACCAGCACGTCGTTCAGGATGATGTTGGGCGGGGTCATGCGCTTCCAGGTCTTGCCCGCGTCGCCCGTCTTCCACAGGCCTTCGGTGGTGCCGGCATAGACGACCTCGGGATGGTTGGGGTCCTGCTTGAGCATGCGGGTGCGGCGGGCGGAGAAGGGCATGCCCTGGATCTTGTGGAAGAGTTCGGCGGCGCTCTCGCTCTTGTAGATGCCGGAGCAGGCGCTCAGGTAGACCACGCTGGGATCGTGCGGATCGACGATGATGGAGAAGACGTCGGAGTCGTCGATGAGGCCCTTCTTGATGCTGTGCCAGGTCTTGCCCGCGTCCTCGGTCTTCCAGGGCAGGTGCCAGGTGCCGGCATAGACGATGTCGGGGTTCCTGGGATCGATGGCCACCGACTCGATGTTCTTGATCTCGGCGTGGTGCTCGGGCGAAATGCGCTCCCAGGTATCGCCGGCGTCGCGGCTGCGGAAGACGCCGTCGAGCGCGCCCGCCACCAGGGTGCGGGGGTCGGAGGCGGCCAGGGCCAGGGCGCGCACCGACTTGCCGTGCAGGCCGGGCAGGGTCTCCCAGGTCTTGCCGCCGTCGCGGCTGCGGAAGACGTCGCCGCCCGCGTTCTCCACGCTCCAGGCGGAGACGTAGAGGGTGCTGGAGTCGGCGGGATCGATCAGGATGTGGTCGAGAACGTAGTCGAAGCGCTCGCCCAGGTGGGTGAAGCGCGACCAGGAGGCGCCGCCGTCGGTGGAGAGGAACATCTGCCCGGCGCTGGTGCCCAGGTAGATGCGGTCGGGGTTCTGAGGGTCGTAGGCGAGACTCCGGACGTCGCCGCCGTCGGGACCCAGCGGGACCCAGGGAGTGGCGGCGTAGAGGGCCGCGGGCAGCAGGAAGAGCAGCACCGCCAGCAGGAGCTTACCGCCGCGGAAGTCGGAGTTCGCCGGAAACGACATAAATCCCCTTCGAGCTCGGCCGGATGCGATCGTGTCGCCACAGAATGCCTGACACCAGGTTCCCGCGGCAAGTTACTGAAGACTCAAAAAGTATAGGCCGGTCGGGCTGGTCCCGACCGGCCAGAGTTTACTTTCTTGACTCCCCAAGGGTTACTGGGTCTTCTTCGGGGCCTTCTTCTTGCCCATGCCGTAGGCGCCGGGGGTGGCCTTCTGGGTCACCACCTCAGTGCCTTCCTGGGTGAAGCTGGCGCCCGCGGGAACGATCCAATTCTCAACCATGCGACCGCTGGCCCCATCCACACGGGTCTCCAGCCGTCCGGGATCGATCCCCTTCTCCTTGACCAGGTACTCCTTGGTGTTGGCAGCGCGCTGGGCGGCCAGGTTGCGCGCCGCCTTCGCGTTCTTGCCTTCCTTCTCGTCGTAAGAGCCCACGATCACTCCCTTGGCCTCGGCGTCGCGCTGCAGGGCCAGAGCGTAGTCGTCGAGCTTGGCCTTGCACTCGTTGTCCACGCGCGCCGGCTTGGCCTTGGGCTTGAACTCGCAGTCATTCACCTTGGAGGCCTGGGGCGGCGCCGGCGCGACCTCGACGTTCACCGTCGCCGAACCCGGCGAGGACAGGCCGCGGTTGTCGGTGCAGGTGGCGCTCACGGTCACCGGTCCTGCTCCCACTCCCGCCGTATCCAGGGTGGCGCTGCCGTCGCTGCCGCTCACGCGGCCTGCGCTGGCGGACCAGTTGCCGATACTGGTGGTGACCGCCGGCTGGTACTCCGGCCCGCTGTCCGGCGTCGAGCACGAGCAGGTGATGGTGGAGGGAGTGCCCGATTGCACCGTCGCCGGATTGGCCGAGCAGGAGATCTCGGGCGGGTGCTTGGGGCGCTCCTTGATGGCGAAGGTGGCGTCGCAATCGGCGGTAGCCTTGGAACTCTTGGGATCGCTGACGTGCACGTGGGTGGTGTAGCTGCCCGGATTCAGGCCCTTGGTGTCCACGTTGGCAGTGGCCCCGGTGCCGCTGATCGCGCCCCCGGTCGAGGTCCAGTTGTAGTTCAGGGTGTGGTTAGGATTGAAGCCGCTGGGGCTGGCGCTGGCCTGCACCGGCTCGCCCGCGTATACCTCGGTGGGCGACACCGAGCAGGAGGCGCTGGTGGGCACTGACGGCCCACCCCCGAAGCGGTAGAAGACGCCGGCGGTGATGGCCACCTGGTGCATGGCCCCGGAGCCGGAGAAGGTGCGGAAGTTGGTGAAGGGGAAGGCCGACAGGGTGGAGACGCCGACCGCGGGGTTATTGCAGTCCTGGATGTCAGGGGTCACGCCAAAAGCGGCGCAAAACCCACCCGCCCCTACCTGCACTTCCGAGCCGTTGGCGTCCAGCAGGGTGCTGATGCTGTTGGGACTGATGTAATCGCGCAGGTCCGCGCGGATGCCCCAGCGCGGCGTCACGTAGTACTTGAGCCCCGCGCCGATGATGCCCACGAAGGACCGATCATCGACGGTGGTGTGCACCCGCACCAGGTCGATGGCATGGTAGGTCTGGCCGAAGAAGGTGTACTGGTAATCGCCCGCCAGGGTGATGAAGGGAGTGTCTCCCGTGTTCCCTAGCAGGCCCACGCCCACCGTGAAGTAGGGGATCCACTTGCCCGAGGTCAGGGCGTTGATGTTCACGGCCCCGGTCAGCATGTAGTTGTGGCCCACATCGGTGTGAACGCCGACCGTCGAGCTGGACGATTCAGCGGTGCAGCCCCCGCCGCAGACGAGTGGAGAGTTCAGCGCCAGGAAGAAGGTCTGCCAACTGTCGCTGGTGGCCTGGACATTCAACAGGGCTCCGGGGGTGTAGCCCAGCGAACCCAGGCTGTAGTCGAAGGTGCCTTCCAGGTTGACCCGCGGACTGAACTCATAGCTGAGGCGGCCGCCGAAGATGCCGCCATTGCGCCGCTTCACCACCGAGTTGGTGAGCACGGGGTCGAGGGGGGTGACGCCCGTGGTCAGGTTCGGATTACCCAGCGCGGTCACGAACTGGTTGGTGAGCAGCGCGCCATCGCCAAAGTAGAACGAAGGAACCTGACGCGTGTCCGAGAACCCGAGAAAGGTGGTAAAGGTCAGCCCCGGGTTGGGCAGGTTGGAGCTGCCGGAGGTGGGGGTGTTGGCTAACATCCCTCCGCCGTGGAACTCCACCTCCCAGCGCTTGTCCCAGTCAGGACCTTCGTCGGAAGCGCCCGCCGGCGCCGGCTTGGGCTTGGGAGTGGCAAAGGCGGGAGCGGCCGGATGGTAGGGCGGCGGCGCCTGGCTGGACGAAGACGACGCGGCGGCCGTAGCCGAGGGCGCGGCCGGGGGCGTGTCCTGGGCCAGCGCCGGCAGGCTCACCAGCGCCACCAGGACCACCATCACGCTCAAAAAAAAGAACAAGGCTCGGGGACTCAGAGAAGGCTTCATTCTGTCCTCCTGGGATGTGGCGGCCCATTCTCCAGCACGGGCCAAGGGAAGTCCAGAGGCTTTTGCTGCCGAAACCTGCGCACCACGTGACATCCAGCCTCCAGGGCTATCAGTACGGATAAAGGATGTGGAATGCGGGGCCGGGAAAGGCAGCCGGGGGGCTGAAAAGGGCCGCTCCGGCCGACCCGAGATTGTACCCTAAGCCGGCCGGAGCGCAAGGGAATTACTTAGATCTACTGGCTGACCACGCGCAACACCATCTGGGTACCACTGTCGAGGTGGACGTTCTTGCCGCTCGAGGCCACTACCGCCCCCTGGGTGGCACTGGAGGCGGCCGATTGCAGGGTCAGGCCGGGAAGCCCCACGACCCCGCTGCTGGAGGCCAGCAGATGCCCGGAGACGTCGGTGGCCGCCATAGCGCCGGAACGACCGACGTTGCCGGCAACGTTACCCGCGGCGCCCGCGGTGGCGCCCACCGTGGACCCCGCCGCATTGCCCGCCACCCCGGTGGTGGTGCCCACCGTCTGGCCCACGCCGCCCGCGACGCCACCAATGGTCGTGGTGGCGGCGGGGTCGCAGAGTGGCGGTGAAAAAGCACTATGACCGCCTGGCGGGAGACAGATGCAAGGCTGCACCCAGGGGCTTGCGGCAGCACCTAGCTCGCCTGGAAGCGGTTGATTACTAAAGTCTTACGACCATTTCCGTTTGAGCGTAGGTCCTGATTTTGAGGAGACGGGCGCATGCCAAGCATGTAAGAATTGCACAGGTACCTGGGAGGTTTCCTCCCGGGGCAGCGGCAGCGAGGGAGTCATGACACCGGAAAGAGTACTGATCGTGGAGGACGAGGAGAACGAGCGCAGCGGGCTGGCCGAGCTGGTGTCGGCGTGGGGCTATCGCGCCGAAACCGCGAAGGACGGCGTCGAAGGCCTGGAGAAGGTGGCGGGCTGGTCGCCGGGCATCGTGATCACCGATCTGAAGATGCCGCGCATGGACGGGCTGGAGCTGCTGGAACGCATCTCCGCCCAGCCGCAGGCCGTGGCGGTGATCCTGCTCACCGCGCAAGGCACCATCGACGTGGCCGTGGAGGCCATGAAGAGCGGCGCCTATGACTTCATCCAGAAGCCCATCGACCCGACCCGGCTGCGCACCATCTTGAACAATGCGGCGCGCCAGCGCGGCACGGAGCGGGAGCTGGAAGTCACGCGGCGCAAGCTGCGCGACACCGGCGTGCTGGGCTCGCTGGTGGGCTCCTCCAAGAAGATGCAGGAGACCTTCCGGCTGGTGGAGCAGGTGGCGCCTTCCACGGCGTCGGTGCTGATCACGGGCGAGAGCGGCACGGGCAAGGAGCTGGTGGCGCGCACCATCCACGAGATGAGCCCGCGCAAGGGGCGGCCGTTCGTGGCCATCAACTGCTCCGCCATTCCCGAAACCCTGATCGAGAGCGAGATCTTCGGACACGAGAAGGGCGCCTTCACGGGGGCCCTGGAGCGGCGCGCCGGCTGCTTCGAGCTGGCCGAGGAAGGGACGCTGCTGTTGGACGAAATCGGGGAGATGCCGGTGGCCACCCAGGCCAAGCTGCTGCGCGTGCTCGAGGACCACAAGCTGCGGCGCCTGGGCAGCAAGCTGGAGACCCCGGTGGACGTGCGCGTGCTCGCCGCCACCAACAAGGTGGCGGAAGAGGCGGTGGCCCGGGGCGAGCTGCGCCAGGACCTCTACTACCGGCTCAACGTCTTTCACATCGCCATGCCGCCGCTGCGCGAGCACAAAGAGGACCTGGCCGAACTGGTGCCGGCCCTGCTGGCCGAGGTCAACAGCAAGCACGGACGCAAGGTGGGCCTGGTGAGCGACGCGGTGATGTCGCTGTTCCAGGACTACTCCTGGCCGGGGAACGTGCGGGAATTGCGCAACACCCTGGAGCGGGCGGTGATCGTCTGCCAGTCTCCGGAGATCGAGCCCAAGCACCTGCCGCCGGGCTTCGGGCAGGGTCTGCCGCGCCCCGCGGTGGAAGAGCCCAACGCGGTGCGCCTGGGCGTGGGCACCACCGTGGACGAGGCGGAGAGGCTGCTCATCCTGAAGACGCTGGAGTTCACCAACAACAACAAGACCCGGGCCGCCGAGATCCTGGGCATCAGCCTGAAGACGCTGCACAACAAGCTGAAGGAGTACAACGCCAGCGCGGTGGCCGTCGACGCGCCTCAGTAGCCGGTCATGAAGGCCTTCGAAGAGATCGAGCACACGGCCGACCTGGCCTTCTGCGCCTACGGGCGCGATCCCGCCGAACTGTTCGCCAACGCCGCCCGCGGCATGTTCACGCTCCAGGGCGGCGGCCTGCCGCCCCCGCGGCAGGAACGCCGGGTCGAGGTCGAAGGAGTGGATCGCGAGACCCTGCTGGTGAACTGGCTCAACGAGCTTCTCTACCTGCAAGAACGCCATGGGGAGGTGTACAGTGAGTTCGAGATGGAGGAACTCTCCGCAACGCGCCTGAGCGCGCGCGTGCGCGGCGGAACCCAGGCGCAAGTGCGCCGGCGCATCAAGGCGGTCACCTTCCACGACCTGCGGGTGCAACCGGCGGCGGAGGGCTGGCAGGCCACCCTGGTGCTGGACGTGTGATGCAGAAGACCCAGACCATCGCGAGCAAGCATGACTTCCAGCAGGTGGCCCGCAACGTGTGGGAGCTGCCGCGCGAATTCCGCGAGGACATGCGGGTGCCGGCGCGCCTCTACGCCGACGAGTCGCTGTTGGAGGACGCGCTGGCCGACCGCTCCATCGAGCAACTGGTCAACACCGCCACCCTGCCCGGCATCGTCAAGTACGCCATCGCCATGCCCGACATCCACCAGGGCTATGGCTTTCCCATCGGAGGGGTGGTGGCCACCCGCGTCCCCGAGGGCGTGATCTCCCCCGGCGGCGTGGGCTACGACATCAACTGCGGGGTGCGGGTGCTGGCCTCCACGCTCTCCGTCGAAGAGGTGCGGCCGCACCTGGACGGCCTGCTCACCGTGCTCTACCGCAACTGTCCCAGCGGGGTGGGCGTGAGTGGCGGCTTCCGGCTGAGCCACGAAGATCTCGACCAGGTCTTGCGCGAGGGCGCGCGCTGGGCCCTGCGCCAGGGCTATGCACGCCCCCAGGACCTGGAGCGCACCGAGGAGGGTGGGTGCATGGCGGGCGCCGACCCGGAGCAGGTCTCGCCGCGCGCCAAAGAGCGGGGGCGGCCGCAAGTGGGGACCCTGGGTGCGGGCAACCATTTCATCGAGGTGGACCGCATCGCGGCCATCTACGACGGCGAGGCCGCCGAGCGCCTGGGGCTGTTTCCGGAGCAGGTGGTGGTGCAGATCCACTGCGGCTCGCGCGGGCTGGGCCACCAGGTCTGCGAGGATTACGTGAGCCGGCTGCAGGGCACGGTGCGGGAGCACGGCATCGAGCTGCCCGACCGCGAACTGGTGTGCGCGCCCCTGGACTCGCCGGAAGGCGAGCGCTACCTGGCGGCCATGGCCTGCGCCGCCAACTTCGCTTTCGCCAATCGCCAGGTGCTCACATTCCAGATCCGGCGCTCCATGGAAGAGGCGCTGGCCGGGCGGGTGGAGAGCTTCGACCTCCACCAGGTCTACGATATCGCCCACAACATGGCCAAGATGGAAGAGCACCAGGTGGGCGGCCAGAGCATGAAGGTGTGCGTGCACCGCAAGGGAGCGACGCGCGCCTTCGGGCCAGGCTCGCCGGTGCTACCCGACTCCCTGCGCGACCTGGGCCAGCCCGTGTTGGTGCCGGGCTCGATGGGGACGGCCTCCTACATCCTGCTGGGGACGGAGCGCTCGATGGAGCAAACCTTCGGCTCCACCTGCCACGGGGCGGGCCGGGTGATGAGCCGCGCCCGGGCCAAGAAGCAGGTGCGCGGGGAGCGCCTGCGCGAGGAGCTGGAGGCGCGCGGCATCGGGGTGCGGGCCGGCTCCCTGAGCGGGCTGGCGGAAGAGGCTCCCGTCGCCTACAAGGACGTGGCCCGGGTGGTCGAGGTGGTACACCGCGCGGGCATCGGCAAGAAGGTGGCGCGCCTGGAGCCCATCGGAGTCCTCAAAGGCTAGGAGAGGTCCGGATCTCACGCATGCACCCACGACTGCGCCTGAAGACGAAGCTGGTGCTGGCCATCAGCGGGATGGTGGTGGTGCTGGTGGCCGGGCTGGCCTCCGTCTACGTCTCGCAGATCGTGCGTCACGACGTGCACGATACCTACCAGGGCGCGGGCTTCCTGGCCAACGAGGTGCTGGATGCGGCCCAGGAAGCTCTGCAGGCCGATCTGGACAGCACCCGCGTGGACACCCGCGATCCCCAGCAGGTGCGCGCCGCCATCGAGGAAGTACTGCAGACCGACCCCGGGCTGAACACGCTGCTGCAGTCCATCGTCGGCTATTCGCCCACCATCTACGACGTCATGATCACCGACACGCGCGGGCGGGTGCTGCTGCACACCAATCGCGACCAGATCGGCAAGGTGCTGCCGGAGCGCGAGGATTTCGCGGAGGTGGAGCGGGGAAGCCTGCGACGGCAACTGGAGGCGGTCTTCGGCAAGCCCCGTGTCTACGAGCGCCGGCTGCCGGTGAAGCGCAACGGGGAGCCCTTCGGCAGCATCCGCGTGGGCATCTCCACCGTCTTCCTGAGGAGCCAGCTGCAGCCCAAGCTGAAGAGCGCGCTGCTGTTCTCGGGGGTGGCGGTGCTGCTCTCGCTGCTGCTGGCGGCGCTGCTCTCCAACGCGGCGTTGCGGCCGCTGGAGGACATCAGCCGGCGGCTGGATCTGGCCAGCGCCGGGCAGTTGCAGGCGGGCACGCCCGAGCCTGCGCGCGACGACGAAGTGGGCGCGGTCACCACCAAGATCGACCTGCTGGGACGGCAGATCCGCGACGCCCGCGAGGTCTTCTCCACCTTGAAGGAGAACCTCGACCAGATTATGGCCAACCTGCAGGACGGCATCCTGCTGTTCACCCGCGACGCGCGCGCCGTGCTGGTGAGCGCCTCGGTGGAGCGGTTCCTGGGTAAGCCGCGGGCAGAGATGCTGGGGGCGGAGATCTGGGAGATCTTCGCCCAGCACTCGCCGTTGGGCAGCCTGGTGCTCGACGCCTACAGCCTGCGCCAGCCTCTGGTACGCCACGAGGTGCAGGCGGAAGAGGGGCGGCGCCCGCAGGTCTCGCTGGATTTCATCGAGGAGCGCGGGGAGCGCATCGGGACGCTGCTCACCCTGCATGACGCCGAGTCCGTGCAGCGGATCGAGGACGAGATCGAACTCTCGCAGCGGCTCTCAGCCATCGGCCGCCTCACCTCGGGGGTGGCCCACGAGGTCAAGAACCCCATCAACGCCATCGTGCTGCACCTGGAGGTGCTGCGGCAGAAGCTGCAGCAGACCGACCCCGACACCCGCCGCCACATGGAGGTCATCGGCAAGGAGATCCAGCGCCTCGACCGCGTGGTGCAAACGCTGGTGGACTTCACCCGCCCGGTGGAGCTGCGCCTGGCCGAGACCGACCTGCGCCGCCTGGTGGAGGAAGTGGGAGTGCTGGCCGCTCCCGACGCCGAGCGCCAGGGCGTGCGCATCGTGCGCGAGCTGCCCCGCCAGCCCCTGCGCGTCAAGGTGGATGCCGACCTGGTGAAGCAGGCGCTGCTCAACGTGGTGCTCAACGGGGTGCAGGCCATGCCCCAGGGCGGCGCGCTCACCCTGGGCGCCACCCGCGTCGGGCCGGGCCTGGAGATCTACGTCTGCGACCAGGGCCCGGGCATCCCTCCCGACCTGCGCGACAAGGTCTTCAACCTGTACTTCACCACCAAGCCGGCGGGCAGCGGCATCGGCCTGGCCATGACCTACCGGGTGATGCAGTTGCACAACGGCTCGGTGGAGTTCGAGTCTTATTCCCGCCAGGGCACGGTCTTCCGCCTGCGCTTCCCTGCCCTGGAAGCGGAAGGACGGGCGCCGCAGGAGGTGGCGGCGCGCACCGGATGAGCATCCTGAGAGCCAGGCCGCGAGCGGGGATCCTGCTGCTGGCAGGGGTGGGAGTGCTGTGGCTGGCAGGATGCCACAAGAAGAAGGCATCCGCGGTGCCGCCGCAGGCGCAGGCGCCCACCCTCGCCCAGCCGGCGCCGGCGCCGCCCGCAGTCCCCACCAACAGCACTCATCCGGAGATCAAGCCGGCGACTCCACCGCCGACCCCGGCGACCCCGCCGCGGTCCAAGAACCATCATCCGGCACGAAAGCCCGCGGCCCCGGCACCGGCAACTCCTCCAGCGGCCGCGGACGTGCCTGCCAAGACGACGGTGCCGGAGGGCAGCGCTCCCTCCACCAGCAGCCAACTCACGCCCAGCCTCACCCCGGAAGAGGCGGAGCGCACCCGGCAGAGCACGGTGCAGTTGCTGGCGGCCACGGAGGCCAACCTGCAGAACCTGGCGCAGCCCCTCAGCCGCGAGGAGCAGGCCACGGTCGATGAGATCCGCAGCTACCTGGCGCAGGCGCGCGCCGCCTTGGCCGAGGGCGACCTGCTCCGCGCCTACAACCTGGCGGGCAAGGCGCACCTGCTCAGCAACGCTCTCCCTAAGAAGTAGGATTCCGCCCTCCTCCCTCCTGCGGTAACGTTCTCCCTGCTCCGCCCGAGGTGCCTGATGGAAGACGGCTACATCGCACAGCAGATCCGGCGCTGCAACCGCAACTCCCTGGCGTTCTTCGCGGTCACCATGGCCCTGCTGCTGCTGGCTGGGGCCGCGAGCTGGCGCTATCTCTACAACTTCTTCCGCGGGCCCTTCCCCACTGATCCTTTCCAATTGCTCACGGTGAACGATCCCGGCACCCTGAGGCAGTACTTCGTGACCATCCCGGCCGGCGAGCCCATCAACACCGGCGGCTCCGAAGAGGAGGACGGGCAGACGAAAGCCCG
>Ga0187776_10000949_pt1 | contig 14121 bp, 11 predicted proteins | sample 0216_BV02_MP12_2_FD_132426 | JGI IMG/M metagenome (GOLD analysis project Ga0187776, IMG submission 132426) | Tropical peat soil microbial communities from peatlands in Department of Meta, Colombia - 0216_BV02_MP12_20_MG | ecosystem: Environmental > Terrestrial > Soil > Wetlands > Peat | place...
CGCCCTGAGCTTGCCCTCGGGCGACTTTCTGGAGCGCTACACCGACGACGACGTCCGCCACAACTCCGGGCTCCCTGTGGTTGTCCTCAGGATGGGAGACGATCCGCAGCGGCGATGTCCGTTTCTCGGGCCGCAGGGGTGCTTGGTCTACACGGACAGGCCGGGAGCTTGCCGGCTCTACCCCGTGGGCCGCGCCGCAAGATTCGTGGGCAGCACGCTCCAGGAAGAGTTCTTTCTGGTCCGGGAGTCGCACTGCCTTGGCTTTGGTGACGCGCGGGAGTGGACCGTTGAGCAGTGGGTCGCCGATCAGGGCCTGAAGGCCTACGACGAGATGAACGCCCTCTGGATGAGGATGAACCGTGACGCGGGAAGCGGAGAGCAACTGCCGCCGGCGACCGGGGACAAGCTGAAGATGTATTTCATGGCATGTTACAACCTGGATCAGTTCCAGAGGTTCGTGTTCGAGAGCCGCTTTCTCCAAATGTTTCGCATCGACGAGGAGACCAAGGCCCGGGTCAGAACCGACCAGACCGAGCTCCTGAAACTTGCCTTCGCCTGGTTGGGGTTCTCCCTTTTCGGCAAGCAAACCATGCGGATCAAGCCGTCAGTGCTGCAGGCCAAGAAAAAGGCGCTGGTCCGAAGATGAGCACGAGCAGGTTGTTGAAAACCCGTTTCTGATCCCGAAGGACGCTGCCAAGTGAGGCCGGGTGATCTGCAGAGGCAAGGCGCATCTGGAGCCACCTCTTGCTCTCCGGTCCTTCGGCACGCCCCCGGACTTTCCACCCCCACACCGCAGAAAGGGCCGGATTGCCTCTCTCCTATCGATGATGCGACTATGCAGCCTTGCCCGAGTAGATTACCCGGCCTCCGCCGCCAGCGGGAAGATCAGGGTAGGCATAAGGCTGGCCCGCGGCTTCTTAGCAACCTGCTAGCGCCTTCCTCTTCCTCTCCCGGCTCGCCCAAGCCTACTCGACGACCCCATCCTTGAGATCGCGAGGACTCCACACCGGTATGGGCGTACAGAGCTTGTTTCGGGGATTGTACTGGCACCGGTAGGAGGACTTTGACTGCTGGGTCCTCCACATGTAGTCCCAGCCGTTGACGTAGTACGGACATCCGTCGTTGAAACAGACGTAGTGATATGGATCACCCCAGGTGTTTTGGGCGGGGGGTTCCCATTTGCGCATCTCGGAGCCGCAATGAGGACACGTGGGGGATTCTTCTTGAGAAGTCATCACCGGTCTCCTTGTCCATGTTCCCGTGATGGGCACACCTCTTAGCGGTTCTTCAGGTAGATGGTACAGAATTCCTGGAGCGTCTCCTTCATGGTCCCTTCAGCGTCGGGAACGCTGTCTCCGAAGATCTCCGCCACCTTGGTGAAATCCAATTGGGACAGGTCAGTACAGAGTCTCTGGTAGTGAGCCCGCTTGTCCTCGGGAAGTTGAGCTACCAGCTTGCGGCCGAGCATGGTTTCCAGGAGCTGGTACATGCGGTCGATTTCCTGGGCCTGCAATTCCTCTGAGAGGTTGAGGCCCCGTTTACGAACAAGCGCTTCAAGGAGATTGACGATGAACGGGTTGCGCGGTTTGTCCATACTCATGAACTCATCCTTTTCGAAAGACAGGTGCGAGCGGCAAGCGTTGCGTCGTCAGCAATTGGTGCATACTATAACAGATTCTTGCCGCCCAGTCACTCCGGATTCGTTGACTTTCCGCCGGTCTTGGGTTAGCGTGGCACCTTCGTTTCGGTTCCAAAAGAGCGACCTGTCCTCTTTGTTGACGGGACGAGGAGTTCAACCATGAGCCCACGGCTCAAGCAGCAGCCATTGAGGAAAGAGGTTCGGGATGCCATCCTGCAGGTCATAGAGGGTGGCAATCCTGAGGAGATCGCCCGCAGGGTCGGGGTGGAACCCGCTCAGCTCCTGGCCATGCGGGATGCCTTTGTGGAGCAGACGACACGCCAGGCTCTGCTTGGCGAGGCGGGCTCGCGGAAGACCGGTCGAAATGAGCCGTGCCCGTGCGGGTCGGGAAAGAAATACAAGAAGTGCTGCGTTGCCAAACATGAAAAGGCGCAGGAATTCTTGAGGGAGACCCGGACCCAAGACTTCCAGGAGGGAGCCAAAGAAGAGGGTCTCCCTCCTTTCGTCGCCACCGGGTTCGACCTCCTCGCCGCCGAGAAATACGACGAGGCTTCCGCCCATGCCGCAGAACTCCTCAAGACCCACCCGGAGGATGACCGCCTCCACGATACCCTGGTGACAGGGCTCCTCGCCTCCGGCCGCTACGACGAGGCCATATCGATCTGCCGTACCCGTTGGGAGGTGGCTAGGGAGGAGAAGGCCTTCCACCTCGCCCACGGATACCATAAACGCCAGCCCCAAGGGGAGGATGCTCCACCGGCGCACTTCTATGCCCCGGAGACCTGGCTGGAGAAGTACTGGATTGTCGCCAGGGCCAAGGAGTATCGGGCTCTCCTTCCGGAGCCCCGGGATCCCGGCCTCGATGAACTGCTAACGGCGCTCCTCACCGTTAACGACCGGGAGCGGTTTCCGGACCAGAAGGAGAAAGGGCTGGAAGAGCGCCGAAAGGCCCTGCAACCCACCCTGGAGCAGTTTAGGGACGTCGGCCCTGCAGCCATACCGTGCCTGCTCCAAGTGGTGTGGCGGTACTCGTGGGCCACCCTCTTCATCCCCGAGCTTCTTGCTCACTATGGCACCGACCTTGCCATTCGGAGCCTCATCGACATTTCCATGTTCGGCTACCATTTCGTGTCCGAGTCATGCCTCAAACACCTGGAGGCGCTCGGCGCCAGGGTTGTTCCCTTCATCCGGAAGGCGCTCGAGCACGACCCCGAGTTTGACCCCATCAAGGTGGGACTGATCGCCCTGCTCGGGAACGTAGAGGCACCGGAAGTGGATGAGATCCTCGTTGAACTCCTCGACCACCAAGAACGGGTGGTGGTGGACTGGGCAGGTCTGGGTCTGGGCAAAAGGAACCGGGTGGATCTCATCGAGACCCTGGAAAAGGCGGCCGCCCGGATCGGCAAGGCGCCGCGCCTGATGTGGGCCGTGGAGCATTTGAGGGGGCTCAAGGGAAAAGCTGGCAAGATGTGAAAGGACCGGTGCCGGTCAAGCCCTCTACGCCGCCCGCCGCGTCTCCGCGTTATAGTCTTTCCCGGCTCCGGAGCCCAAAAAAACCCGCCCTCCGGGTCCCGCCTACTCCTCGTGCCCCAGGAGCTGCATCCGGAGATGCGCCGCCTCCTGGCGCTGCCGATCCAGCCCCTGCCACTCCCGGCGAAGCGCCTCAAGGCGCTTCTTCCGCTCACCGAGCCGGTCGAGACTCTCTCCATTAGTCCGTCCTTCGAGTTCCCGAATCTGCTGTTTCACCTCGGTAACTCGGGCCTTTACTTCTCGCATCCGCGCGAGAATCGCCTCTTCATCGCGGGTAAGAGGCACAAATTCTCCGGAGCACCGATCCGTGGCAAAGAACTGCTGGCAGGTAGGGCAGGATTCGTCCGTCTCCGGATCCGGAGAGAGAGGGTCTCGTCTCATGTCATCGTCCATACCCATTCCCCTCATCCTCGCGTGTACCCTAACTATAGGCACGACCTTTCCCGCGTGCAAACCATAAAAAAACCCGGCCTTGGCGGGCCGGGTCCAGGTATGGGCGATCTTCGTTATTGGTCCTTCTCAGCCACGGCCGGTGCGTGTACTGCAGGCCCTACGCCGAATGGTCTCCCGACGTAGGCCGCATAGCCCATGGCCGCAGTCCGGTAGACCAAGTGGGCCAGCTTGCTGTAAGGCAGGTAGGCGATGATGTAGAACACCGCCACCAGGTGGGTAAAGTACACCGGGTAAGCGAGACCGGCAACACCGGCCATCCGGAGAAACCAAGCCGAGGTGCCTGTCACCGCCACCACCAGGATCGCCACGATGAGCGACCAGTCCAGGTAGGTGATCCTGCTCTCAACGGCCTTCTTCTTCATGCGGTTGTTGATCACCAGGAGGATCCCCACGAGCAGCGACAAGGCCGAGACCAATGCCAGCCACTTTACCGGGTTGTAAATCTTGTAGGGGGGAGCAAGGAAGTTGGCGATGGACTCCACCGGAACGATGTACAGGCCGAGAAACCCGAGGCTGGTAACGATGAACAGCCCGATGAACCCGAAAAAGACCAGGAGATGAGCGGTATAGCGATCCTTGTTGGTGGTGCACTCCTGGAACTTCTTGTGGAAAAGGATCGTCGGGATCACCGTGATCAGGCTCTGAGCGTACTTCTTCCAATCAAGCGGCAAGTCCTCGGCATAGCCTTCCCGGATGCCGTTGTCATGTATCCCCAGGAGAAAGTTCTTGACGCCGAAGCCAAGAGATACCAGGGCCAGAGCGGTCATGGTGAGGAAAATACCGTCCACCAAGATGAGGGGAACGAACTTGCGGAACTCCACCTCGCCCTCGGGAATGTTCAAGTGCCCGGTCAAGCCGAGGATGATGAGAAAGAGTACCACCGGAATGCCGAGCATCACCGGCCAATACTTCGCCTCGCCGACAATCCTCCCCATGAAGCCGAAGAGGGCGAAGTGTCTGAAGCTCGTGGCCCGAATGGCCCGCAAGGCGTCGCCCGGCCGGGCTCCCCTCGGGCAGTACGTGGAGCAGTCGTTACAGTAGTGACAAAGCCACACGTCCACATCCTTCAGGAGGCGATCTTTCAGGCCCCACTGTGCGTAAACCATTTCCTTGCGCGGAAAGGGTTTCTGATCGGGGGAAAGGGGGCAGACCACCGAGCAGGTGGCACACTGAAAGCACTTCTTGAGCGTGTCCCCACCCCCCCGCTGAATCTCCCGAATGAAATCCAGATCGGGCTCCACCAGCGTCGCGGACTTTTCTGCCATCTTGGTTACCTCCCAGTGCCTCGCTGCGCTCATACCATCCACCGTACCGGGCAGCAGGCACCCAATAAATGTGCCGGTTCAGCAGAGGCGCCGACTCGAGTCAACGCCCCATGAACTAGAAGCCCTTGTAGGGATTGGGGCCGAGTTCCACGACCTTCTCCGCAAACTCATTCAGGATCTTCGGCAGCTCCCCATAGTCGCTGATCTGCACCTGCACGAGTTTAACGCGGGCGGACTCGAGCACGAGCCGGTCCAGGGTTTCCTGAACCTTCGACAGGCGAATGTTGGCCAGTTCGCTCCCCTTGATGAAGTGGCACTGGTAGTCATCGCCGTGTCGACACCCGATGAGGATGATGCCGTCGATCCCCTTGGAGAGGGAATCGGCGATCCAGATCAGGTTCATGGAACCCAGGCAGCGCATGGGGATGACCCGCACCCACGGGCTATACTGCATCCGATTGATCCCTATCATGTCGAGGGTCGGGTACGCGTCGTTTTCGCAGGTCAGCACCACGATTCGCGGTTTCTCTTCATACTCGTCAGGGACGTTGATGCTCTTGATCATGTTGCCGATCATCCTGACCGAGTAGTTCTTGAAGGAGATGATCCGTTCCGGACAGGCGCCCATGCAGACTCCACACCGACGGCAGCGGGTGGGATTCGGGAGGGGATTGGCCTTCTCGTCCTCGTTGATGGCACCGAAGGGGCATTCCACCGTGCAGCGCTTGCACTGGGTGCAGCGCTGCATGAAGAACTCCGGGTAGGTCGTGTCCATGGCCCGGGGATGCACGGCCATGCCCTGGGAGGTCAGCTCCATGCACTGGATGGCCTTGAGCGCCGCTCCGGTGGCGTCGTCAACGGTGCTGGGAACATCCATGGGAGCGCGCACGCTGCCTGCCGCGTAGATGCCGGTGCGTCTGGACTCGTAGGGGAAGCAAATGAAGTGGGAGTCCGGGAAGCCGTACTGGAGAGGCGGCATCTCGGGCCCCTGGCGATACTCCAGGTTCAGCATGTTGGACTTGATGATGGTATCCGTCGGAACCTTCACCGCCTCCTTCTTGCTGCCTTCATCGGCCGCCTCCAGCTTGAGGTCGATCTGCTCGCCCACGGCCGCCATGGGGACCATGCCGGTCGCGAGTACCACGAGATCGGCCTTCAACTGGATCTTTCCCCCGAGGAGGCTGTCGTCCACCTCCAGGATCAGGTTCTTGGCGTCGTCCTCCCCGATGCTGCTCACCACCCCCTTGGTGAGGAAGATCCCCTCGTCCTCCTGGACGCTCTTGTAGAACAGCTCGTAGTGACCGGCGGCCCGGACGTCCCGGTAGATCACATACACCTTGGCGTCCTTGTCCCGGAGGCGCAGGTACTTGGCCTGCTTCAGCGACTCGACGCAGCAGGTGGAAGAGCAGTAGGGCAAGTACTGGGGGTCTCTCGACCCGGCACAGAGGATGATCGCCGCCGATTTCACCGACTTTCCGTCCGAGGGTCTCGTGATCTTCCCTTTGACGGCGAGTTCCTCCATGGTCACGTTGGTGATGACGTTCTTGTACTTGCCGAAGCCGAGGTGACCCAGTTTCGCGGCGTCGTAGGGAACCGCGCCGGTGGCCAAGACGATGGCGCCGACCCGCTCGGTGGCCGTGCTCCCGTTCTGGCTGATGTGAACGTCAAAGAGACAGGGCGCCCCCACGGTCTTCGCCACCGTCGCCCCGGTGTAGACTTTGATCCGGGGCTCTGCTCCCACCGCCTTGACCTTGACGTCGATATCCACATCCTCCAGTTGCGTATAAGGATGTCGCTGCGGGGCCTGCTTGTGGAGCCTCTTCATCCAGCCCCCCAGGGCCTTCTCTTTCTCCACCAGCACCACGTCGTATCCGGCCTTGGCTGCCTCGAGCGAGGCGGTGAGGCCGGCCAGCCCGCCCCCGACCACGAGCACCCGCTTGGACATCTCCCCTTCCGGCTTGTAGGGCTCCGGAAGCTCCATCTCCTGGACCTTGGCGATGCCCATGCGGAGGTAATCTTCGGCCATCATCTGGGTGTTCTCGTCCCCGGCGGGTTGGCACCACACCACGTGCTCGCGCAGGTTCACCCGATCCAGGATCACCGAGGGACCGTAATCGAAGACATCGTACATAACCCGGGGCGAGCAGGCGGCGATCACCACCGTGTTGACGCCCGCTCCCTGGATGTCATCCCTGATGAGCTGGACACCTGCCTTATTGCAAATGCAGGCATGGTCTTTACAGACCGGTACCTTGTATTCGCCGGTCGCCACCTTGGCAAGAGCCTCGACATCCAAGGACTCGCCGATGCCGCAGCCCTTACAGATGTAGACTCCTATCTTCTTCTCCATCGGCTTACCTCCTCACCGTCGATTGAATAGCTCTGAGTGCTGCGGCAGTCGCATCCCGGTTGGCAGTCGCCACATCGATGGGCTTTCTGACGCATCCGGCCGCATAGATTCCCGGCTTGCCCTGTTCAGTGATGAGAAAGCCGCTCTCGTCATAGCGCACGTCCGCCGGCACCTTTTCGCTGGCGGTGGTAGGTTCCATCCCGGTCGCCAGTACCACGAGATCCACCTGCGCCCGGCTCTTGCCGCCGCCGTAAATGTCTTCGGCCTCTACGATGACGTCACCGCTGCCGGGATCCTCCGTGACCTTGGCCACCTTGCCCTTGATCAGGGTGACGTTCTGGTCCGCCGCCACCTTGGTGTAGAAGTCCTCATAGCGACCCAGGGCGCGGATGTCGATGTAGAAGATGGTGACCTTTGACTCGGGGTTCTGCTCGCGGAGGTAGGTGGCCTGCTTGAGGGAGGCGAGACAGCAGATGTAGGAGCAGAAGGAAAGGTGGTTCTCGTCTCGAGATCCGGCGCACTGGACAAAGGCGATCCGGCCGACCGGCTTCCCGTCCGAGGGCCGCACGATCTTTCCTGCCGTGGGCCCATTCACTGCGGCCAGTCGTTCCATCATCACGTTGGTAATGACGTTCCGCACCTTGCCAAAACCAAGGTTGTCGATCTTGCCCGCATCGTAGGGCTTCCAGCCCGTGGCCCACACGACGGCACCGACCTTGAGGTGCACCGTCTGGGGCTTCATCTCCAGGTCCACGGCGTCATACTTGCAGGCAGCCTTGGCCTTCGCCCCCTCGTCGGTGCCGACGATCTGAGGGGCGATGACGTAGCGCATGGGGAAAGCAAACTGGTGGGGCAGGTACGCCGCCTTGACCTTGTCCATGCCGTAGTTGAAGTCGTTAAGAACCTCGGTACTCACCGCCTCGCCGCAGGCGCCGCAGGCGGTGCAGCTCTCGTTGACGTAGCGCGGATTGAGTCTGATCGTCACGTCGAAGTTCCCTTCCCGCCCGGAGATCTTGTCGACCTCAGCCATGGTAAAAAACTTGATCCGGGGATTCTGTCTCATGCGGCGGAAGTTGATCTCCAGACCACAGGCAGGCGGACATAGCTTGGGAAAGTACTGATTCAGTGCCGCCACGCGCCCTCCCAGGTACGGCCGTTTCTCCACAATGATCACGTCACGGCCTGCCTCAGCCGCCTCCACCGCGGTGGTCAGTCCACTGATACCGCCCCCGACCACCAGGATACTTTGGGTTAGACCCTTCTCATCAGCCATCGTACTCCTCCAGGTCTATGGTTTCACGCCATGGCGAAATCACGTCGGATTGAGGGCCGGGGAACTCTCCCCGAATCCTCTGGCAATTGTCCGGCACGCAGGCCTCAGCCGCCGCCATGCCTTCGGCGCGGGACTGCGCGGTAGGCCGTCTCCAGCTCCCTACCGCCCAGACCCGAGCGAAACCCGCACCATGCTTCCAGACAACCACCACAGGATTCAGGCTCGTACGGTCCCAAAACACAAAGTGAGTGAACTCGCCGACACCAATGCCTCGTTGCGAGGCCCCTGCGCCAGCCATGGGGTAGGGGAGAAGCGTTCGGGGTGATGGTGCCGGTCCATGCGGAAAAATACTCCAGGCGCCGCTAGCGGCGCCTGGAGGAGGGATTGACTATACGTTGATCCAGCTCTTCACGGGCAGCTTCCGAATACTCCACTTTCCGGTTGCCGGATCATGCTTGGAAATGGTGAAGACCTTCCAGTTCGCCTCATCCAGTTTCGGGAAATCGGCCCGATAGTAGTAGCCCGGATACCGGGTCTCTTCCCGGAACATCAGGTGCCGCATGTGAACCTCGGAGGTCCACAGCCGGTGGTAGTTCTCCCAGGCCCGCATGAGCTCATGGAGACTCTGGGCCCCGAGAAGCGCGGAGTCTTCCTTCAAGAAAGTCAGGAGCTCCAGGCCCTTCTCCAGCGAGGGCTTGTTGGTGGAGTACCACATGGAGGTGCCGCCCGCATACTCGTCCATGATCTTGTTCAGGCGGAAGAGGAACATCTTCGGCCGGATGTACTTGGGGGTAATATCCTTGGTTACCGTGTATTTCATGCCCTCTTCGAAGGTCTTCAAGGGCTTGAGAATCTCCGCCTTGATCTCCTCGAACTTGGTGGTATCCAGGGTCACGTCCCCCGGGTTCTCCACCAGGAAGCGGCAGGCCGCCTTGGCCGCAATCCGGCCCTCGGCATGGGAGCCGGAGGAGAACTTGTGGGCCGAGCAGCCCACGCCGTCACCGGCGGTGAACAGGCCCTTGACCGTGGTCATCCGGTTGTAGCCCCAGTTGTACTCGGGCGGCGCGATGTCCTCGGGACCGCTCACCCAGGCGCCGGCATGGGAGGCGTGGGAACCGATGAAGTAGGGCTCGGCGGCCATGATCTCGGACATCCTCTCCTCGGGCATGATGTTCTGGCCCGCCCAGAGGAGCGCCTGGGAAATGGTCATATCCAGGAAGTCTTCCCAAGCCTCGGACTCCAGTTCCTTCATCTTCTTCTTGTAGGCCTTGGGGTCGTCCTTGTACTTGGCGGCCAGGTTGGCGATGGCCTCCTCGGTCCGCATGTACACCGGCCCCTTGCCCTCCATGCACTCGAGCATCATCTGGTGGTTCCGGAGCGGGGTGGGCAGCGGCTTGGCGTTGGCATAGGGGGCCCACGGCTTCACCGCGTCGGCGCGGGTCGCCAGGTAGTCCTCGCCGAAGGCGTTGGTCGCCCGGGACTTGAAGAAGAGGAACCAGGCACCCACCGGGCCGTAGCCGTCCTTGAACCGGGTTGGGATGAAGCGGCTCTCCATCTGGGCCAGCTCGGCGCCCACCTGGAGCATCATGGCGTAGTTGGAGCCCGCATTCCAGGGGGGATACCAGGTACGGCCCAGGCCCTCGCCCACGGAGCGCGGCCGGAAGATGTGAACGGCGCCACCGCAGCCCAGCACGATGGCCTTGGCCTTGATGAAGTAGACCTTGTTCTCACGGACGCTGAAGCCCACCGCGCCGGCAATCCGGTTGGGTTGCTTGGCATCGAGGAGCAGTTTGACGATGAAGAGGCGCTCGATGATGTTTTCCATCCCCAGGGCGTTCTTGGCGGCCTCGGCCACGATTACCTTGTAGGACTCGCCGTTGATCATGATCTGCCAACGGCCGGCCCGCTGGTAGTTGCCCTTTTCATCCTTCCAGATGGGAAGGCCCCACTTCTCGAACAGATGCACGGAGGAGTCAACGTGCCGGGCAATGTCATAGACCAGGTCTTCGCGGATGGTGCCCATCTGGTCGTTCCGCACGTACTTGACGAAGTCCTCGGGGGTGTTTTCCTTGATATCGAGGCCAATGTAAGTGTTGATGGCAGAGAGACCCATGGCAACCGCACCGCTGCGGTCCATCGCCGCCTTGTCCACCATGAGGACCTTCAGGTTGTTTTTCTTGGCCCAGTAGGCCGCCTCAAAGGCCGCGCCGCAAGAGGCCATGCCGCCGCCGACGATCAAGAGGTCAGTACTCAGTTGAATGGTTTCAAAATCCTGCATAGACTCACCTCCTCCTTACTTCTTGGTGGTGGGAAGCGCGGCCAATCCCAGTGATGCCGGCTCGGTGCACAGTTCCTGACTCTTGAGCTCACCCTTCCCCTCATTAAAGCCGCCGTTCGGCACCGCTTTGCCTTCAGGGGTGGTGCGGATGGGGAACTTGAAGCGTTTCAGCGCGCCGTTCCGGAATTTCACCGTCCACATGATGTCTTCGGAACCGCGGAGCGGCACAACGCTCGCGCCGTAGGGGACGAAGTCTGCGTAGCCGCGGACGTCCATGGCCTGCTGGGGGCAGATCTTGACGCAGCTGTAGCACTCCCAGCAGAACTCGGGCTCCTGGTTGTAGCCCTTCATTTTCTCCTTGTCGAGGATCATCAGGTCGTTGGGGCAGATGTACATGCAGGCGGTCTTGTCCTGCCCCTTGCAACCGTCGCACTTCTCATCAATCACATAGCTTGGCATTGATTTCCCTCCTAGTCTCTCTTGTAGAAATCGACTGTTTCACTCCTCAAGCCCCGACACTCACGGCGGGGCCAGGAACCGCTGGGCACTCATCACCTCCCTTCAAGCCCTCTTTATCGGCAGATCTTATAGTCGCCTGGGAGCCGACAAAAAGCCTTCACGACCGAGGGGCCAGCCTTGTGGGCGTCGTGCTCCTCGGCAGGCTACATTCCCTGGTTGTCGGAGTTGACCGCATGGAAACGTTTGCGGCGCGGCGAAGAAGCGCCCTCCCTCTCGGCCTGAACGAATCTCGCGGTGCCAGCAACCAACTATTTCGGCAGCACGACCTACGCCCGGGCCGGGCACACAAGTCCTCTCCTCCTCAGGCAGCAATGAACCCCGGCGAGCCGGATCGCTACGATTCTTCCGTGCCCTGGCAGAGGACTACTTTTCGCTATACAGAACTAGCCGGGGCTCTCCACAAGATCCTCGAATACGGCGACCCGCCCTCGCCGAACATGTTCAGGCCCAAACATGGATTTGACCCGAGCACGCGAGGAGAAGTGAGAGCCTGCAGTGGATGGGGGTAATTTGTACTATCTTTAACAAGGTTGAGCGCAGTATACCGCCCTTCAGGCAAATCTGCAAGGACTTTTTTCCCTTTTTCCACGGGCGAAGTCAAGAGAAAAATTGCGGTCTGGGGTTCGTGTGGTATAGTCAGGTGCCGACCGGAAGGGTTGCCTCCCCTGCTGCACCGGCCTCGAGTTGTCGGATCGTTCTTCCGCCGACGCCCGTCGCCGCCGGAGAACCGAGGAGGTCGATGGTCTCACCTGGTCTCCACCGCTTTCCGCTCCATGGCTGGCTCGGCCTGGTTGGTCTCCTAGGCGCCGAGGCGCTCCTTCTTCTCCGGGTTGAGGTGGTGGGGCAGTGGTTCTACGTCCTCGCCTGGTGGCCGTACATCCTTCTTGTGGATGCCCTCGTTTACCGCCGGAAGGGCGCCTCGCTCCTCAACGACCATCCTCGGGAGTTTGCCCTCCTCCTCCCTTGGTCGGTCTGTTTCTGGCTCACCTTCGAGCTCTTCAACCTCAGGCTCGGCAACTGGCACTACCTAGCCGTCCCCGAAAACCTTCCCCTCCGCTGGTCCGGCTATGCCGCGAGCTTCGCCACGGTGCTCCCCGGCCTTTTCGAAACCACCCAGCTTCTCGAGGCCTACGGGTTGTTCCGCACCGCCCCCGCACGGCGGAGGTTCACCGCCAGGGGCTGGTTCTGGCCCTTTCTCGCCACCGGCCTCCTCATGTTGATCCTTCCCCTCGCCTGGCCCGACTACTTCTTTCCCCTCGTGTGGGGCTGCTTCACCTTCCTCCTCGAGCCCCTTAATTACCGGCTGGGAGGGCGATCCCTGGTGCGTCAATGGCAGGAGGGAAGCCTGCGGAGCTTTTTCCTTCTCCTCGCCGCCGGCGCCATTTGCGGAATGCTGTGGGAACTCTGGAACTACTGGGCCGTGACCAAGTGGGCCTACACCATCCCCTGTGTTGGGTTCTTGCAGATCTTCGAGATGCCCGTGCTCGGCTTCCTCGGCTTTCCCCCCTTCGCCGTCGAGTGCTCCGTGATGATGAACACGGTCTCTCTCTTTCGAGGAAAGAGAAGCTGGGAAGCTCCGCAGCCGGGAAAGGCTGAGAGCCGGCCAACCAGAACCGCCTTGGTAGCCCTTCTGCTCCTGGCTTACTGCGTCTTCGTGTTCCACCAGATCGACCTGCACACGGTGGCGACCTGGCGGCCCTGACCCATCGCTCCCGTCATCTTGTACTTGTCGGCTACCATTCATCGCCGAAGCCCGGCGCGCCCGGGCCGCATTTTCCCGTTGACAAACGGACGCCCCTTGTACTAAAGGTAACAATCGTATTCCTGCCCTCAATGACGTTTTGCTTACCATGTTTCATACGCTAGTGCTGGTGGTACGCGTGAACTAGCCAGGTATTCACTGGACGGAGAAGGGTCCAGATCGCCTGGATCGCCACCTCCAACTCGGCATCTGCGGGGAAGGGCTGGCGACGTGGCCCGTTCAAAGCGAGGCGCAAAGAGCTACGGCCGACCCCATGTGGGGGGAACAGGGTCTGCTGGAAGACTCTCCGACGATCACTATCGTCTCCGGGCACAGGTGCTTTTCGTTTTCTTGGGTGAGAAGCGGAATAGGGGCCATCGTCCCACCCCGGTGGCGATAGCCTGACGACGACAGCCGACAGACCGGCTTCGTCGCTCTGGGGGGTACATTCGACCGGAGCCGAAAGGGGGGATGGAACAACTGCTCGGTATGGGGGAGATGAGATACCGCATGGTGACAGACACTTTGTCATACTGAGGAAACACTGGTAGAAAGGAAGATGCTATGGAACTCAAGATGACTTTGCCCCTTCCTCATGGCGGGAGGTTGGTCGACAGGGTTGTTACGAATCCGAGGGCCGGCAAGAAGATGGCTGCTTCCGCCGACGCCGTCTACGACATCAAGCCGACTCTCTATAACGGCATGCCGGTCAGGAACGTCTACCGGGAGATCATGTCCATTTGCTACGGCTTCTTCAGCCCCTGTGAAGGCTCCATGACCAAGGCGGAGCTCGAGCGGATCCTGAAGGAGAGAAGACTCCTGAGCAACTGGGTATTCCCCTACCCCATGCTCTTCGACATCTCCGAGGAGGATCTCAAAAAGCTGAAGGTTCAGGAAGGCGACAGACTCCTGCTCAGACTGAAGGGACGGCCCTTCGCCGTCCTCGATATCGAGGAGATCTACCAGATCGATCCCAAGGACCTGGCCACCAGGACCTTCGGAACCCCACAGGCGAACCCCGAGGTAGTGAAGGTCGCCTTCGACAACAAGCACCCGGGCTACAATATCTACAC
>Ga0187776_10000950_pt1 | contig 14112 bp, 11 predicted proteins | sample 0216_BV02_MP12_2_FD_132426 | JGI IMG/M metagenome (GOLD analysis project Ga0187776, IMG submission 132426) | Tropical peat soil microbial communities from peatlands in Department of Meta, Colombia - 0216_BV02_MP12_20_MG | ecosystem: Environmental > Terrestrial > Soil > Wetlands > Peat | place...
CGCGCGTCAGCGGCCCGGCGCATCGCGAGGCGTAGCAGCGCCAGGAAGGGGCAACAGCAGATCCCTCACCGAACTGCAAAGCGGTTCGGGATGACAACGAAAGGCGAAATACCGGGCGAGTCAAGCCTCGCCGTAACAAAGCGGCGTTCCCTCGGCAGCGCTCGGGACAAGCTCGCAGCCCTTCGGCTCCGCTCAGCACAACCAAGAGGCCAGCGCTACGACGGCCAACACAACGCCCATTATTTTTTCATGGCGGCGAAATCGAATTTGCCGAGATAGACGGGGCGCGAAGTGGGCGGCGCGGAATTGAGCGAGTCCACCGGATAGGGCGCGGGCGTGCTCGTCGGGAAGCCCCAGATTTTTCCGTTGTCGAGATCCACCACCACTTTGCCGTAGAACTGGCTGTTTTTGTCGGGTGAGGTGATCATGGTCGTGCCCGGCTCGAAAAAGACGTGCACGCCGCTTTCCTGCGCTTGCACGGTGGTGGCCTCGAAATGCGGCCGCAACGCCAGCGCCGCAAGCGCAACCGCAATGATGGCCAGCAGCATTCGTGTGAATCGGTCCGATTTCATCTCGCTCCTCCTAAACCCTCTATTGTATTTATCTCGGCAGCGAATATGAAAACTTGAAACGCGGAACTACGAAAGTTGGAAGCAAAAATCTCGGCGGAAAATGATGGAGTCCGCGATTTCCGGTGCAAAATCGGGCCACGGTCCGGCATGCGCGCGCATCTCACCAAACGTTGTCAATTCATCAGGCGACCAAGAGTCGCCGGGAGGTAGCTATGTTTTCAAGTCTCCGCAGATTTGCCGTTTCAATTCCGGGAGTTTTCCTTGTGGCGCTGGGCGCGGCAGCGATCGCTCCGCGCGCGCAGGCGCAGGACGTCAGTCAGGGAACGAAAATCACATTCAAAGTGCCGGTGCGAATTCCCGGACGAGTTCTGCCTGCGGGAACCTATATTTTCACGCCCGCGGATTTCGGCATTCTGCCCGATTCTCAATTGATCGAAATCCTCAACGAAGATGGCACGCAATTTGTCGCCTTCATCCGGACCGTGCCCGTGATGCGCGAGACGGTCACGAGCAGCACGCTGCTGAGCTTTGCCGAAAATCCGAAGGGGCAGGAGCCCGTCTTGACCGAGTGGTTTTACCCGGGTTCGACCGCCGGCCACCGGTTCTTGTACTCGGCTCGCCGCGAACGGCGCATTGCGAGCGAGCCGCACATCTTCATCGCTGCGAGCAGCGACGGCGCGAGGCTGGTGAAGGACGTGAGCGGCGACTGAGCCGACAAGATTCTTGCGCAACTAAACTCCGAGCGGGAAAAACCGCGGCAGGGAGTGTCAGGATATTTTTGTGCCGTGGATGAGCAGCGCGCCTTCGCGCTTGAAGGCGGCAAGCTGCTGGGCGTCGCGGAACCAGCGGCCGGTGTACACCTCGGGGGTGGGCGTCGGATCGACGATGCGCTGGTGCGCCACGTCGGCGAATCCGGCGTCGCGGAACATCTTGGCCCACTCCTCAGCCCACAGGAGGTGCGTCCGGACGGCGAGCTTTTCGCCCCACTGGTGGCAGTGCGGATTGTCGCGGTAATAATTGATGAGAATCCAGGCCGAGCCGCGTTCGGCCAGCACACGGTAGATTTCGCGGATGCCTGCCGCCGGGTCGGGCCAGTAGTAGGACGACTCGACGGAAATCGCCCGCTGGAAGAAATTCGCTTCCCAGGGAATTTCGTTCACTTCGCCGACGATGAAGACCAGGTTCGGGTAGTCCACACTTCCTTGCCGCGCGTGACGCACCATTTCGTCGGAGATGTCCATGCCCACCACGCGGCCTTCCGGGACGTTTTTGGCCAGGATGCGCGAAAGCCAGCCGGCGCCGCAGCCGACGTCGAGGAGATTATCCGCCGGCGCAATCTGCATCAGCCCAAGCACGGGCTTCGTGATCGGCCAGTGGTCGTGCTCCATCTCCTCGCCGCGGCCGGCTTCGGCCCAGCGGTTGAATTCTTCGCGAAGTTGCTGCTGCGGCTTTGCGTCAGGCATTGGCAGTCGGCCCCGTTTTCGAGTGCGGCAAGACCTGCACAGACAGGATTGCCTGTGCTACCAAAACACGGCTGGCATTCATCGCACTCAGGCTAGTTGGCATGGCGGTACGCTTTTTCGCCGGCTTCGATGCGCACGCGCATCCGGTTGGCAGGCGGCGGCAGCGGGCACGTCGTGTATGGATTGTAGGCGCACGGCGGATTGTAGGCTTCGTTGAAATCGAGCACGATCGAGCCGTCCTTCGGCATATCGGCGTCGACGAACCGCGAAGCCGCGTAGGTTTCTTTCCCGCTCGTGAGATCGCGAATTACAAAGGTGACGCCCGTCGGGTTCGTGGGATCGTCATAGTAGCCCTCCAGGCGGAAGTCCTGGCCGTGAAACGCGAACGCTGCATAGCCCACAGTCGGCAGGTCCAGTGAATCGCCCGCCAGATTTTGAATCGGCACAGCCTTCGGCTTGTCGTAGGCGACCCACTTGGCGACGACGCGATAGGCCTCGTCGATGGGAAACCAAGTGAGGCCACGGAAATCGCGGCGCAGCGCGCTCTCCGGGTCGCGCATGCGGATGGCGTAGCGGTCGCCACTGCGGTGGACCCACAAGGTTAGCCGCCCCATGTGCAGCCGCTCTGTCCTTGAATCGGCAGGAAGCTCCGCGGTTTCGACCGGCTTGCCGTTCATGGTGGCGGCGACGCCCGGCTTCAAGTGCGCAATCGTCTTGCCCGAGTGAAATTCGAAGGATCCGGCTTCGGCGGGGGCCGCTCCTTCAGGCAGGACAATGTCGTTCGCGGGATCGGAGCCGAACTTGTTTTCGCCCTCGTGCAGCCAGAAGAGGCCCGTGACGGTCAGCCAGCCGTGGTCGGATTTCAGATCCGCTTCGTATTCCGCGCGCCATTTTTCGATCGAGGCGCGGTAGGCGGCATCGTCCGTACCTGGGGCGGATGTGCCCAGCGTGTCTGATGCCATGGCGAGCGCGCCAGTGAGCAGGCACAACACGAGCGCCGGAAATTTTCGACTGCGGATTTTCATGCGCCGCGATCCGGGATTCAGCCGATTGGATGCCGCTGCGCGCCGGAAGATGCTTCCGTTGCGGACGCCGCCGCGGCAGCGGCCGGTTTCTCCACCTTGGCGAGGAGTTGCGCGAATTTCTGCTCGCGGTCCTTCTGGTCGAGGCCCTGGTAGATGTCGGCAATCTGCGTGGCATTCATCGAGCAGAATTTCGGCCCGCACATAGAGCAGAACTTGGCTTCCTTGTAGAAGTCATCCGGCAGCGTTTCGTCGTGCATGGCACGCGCGGTTTCGGGATCAAGCGAAAGCTCGAACTGCTTGTTCCAGTCGAAAAGGAAGCGGGCGTAGCTGAGCGCGTCGTCGCGATCGCGCGCGCCCGGGCGGTGCCGCGCCACATCGGCCGCGTGCGCCGCGATTTTGTAGGCGATCACGCCCTGGCGGACGTCATCTGCATTCGGCAGGCCCAGGTGTTCCTTCGGCGTGACGTAGCAGAGCATCGAAGCGCCGTGCCAGCCGATCATGGCTGCGCCGATGGCGCTGGTGATGTGGTCGTAGCCGGGAGCGATGTCGGTGACGAGCGGCCCGAGCGTATAGAACGGCGCCTCGTGGCACATCTCGACTTCCTTGTCCACCTGCAGCTTGATCTGGTCCATGGGAATGTGGCCGGGGCCTTCGATCATCACCTGCACGTCGTACTCCCAGGCTTTCTTGGTCAACTCGCCGAGAACACGCAGCTCGGCGAATTGTGCTTCATCGCTCGCGTCCGCCAGGCAGCCGGGACGCAAGCCGTCGCCGAGCGAGAAGCTGACGTCGTGCTTCTGGAAAATTTTGCAGATTGCGTCGAAATTTTCGTACAGGAAATTCTGGGCCTTGTGGAAGCTCATCCATTGCGCCAGCAGCGCGCCGCCGCGGCTGACGATGCCGGTGATGCGGTTGCGCACCAGCGGCAGAAACTGGCGCAGCACGCCGGCGTGAATGGTCATGTAGTCCACGCCCTGCTCGGCCTGCTCTTCGATCACTTCCAGCATGACGTTGATGTTGAGATCCTCGGCGCGCCGCACCCGCGAGAGTGCTTCGTAGATCGGCACGGTCCCGATGGGCACCGGTGAGGCGTTGATGATGGCCTTGCGAATCATGGGAATGTCGCCGCCAGTGGAGAGGTCCATCACCGTGTCCGAGCCGTAATGGACGGCGCGGTGCAGCTTTTCCAGTTCCTCGTTCACGTTCGAGGTGGTGGCGGAATTGCCGATGTTGGCGTTGATCTTGCAAGAGAATGCCACTCCGATCCCCATCGGCTCGAGGTTGCGGTGATGGATGTTGGCGGGGATGATGGCGCGGCCGCGCGCCACTTCACTGCGCACCAGCTCGGGCTCGAGCTTTTCGCGCAAGGCGACGTATTGCATCTCTTCGGTGACGACGCCCTGGCGCGCATAGTGCATCTGCGAGAAGTTCTTATCGCGCGCGCCGCCGTTCATCGCCGCAGCGCGTTTTTCAATCCATTCATCCCTCATGGCCATGGGAACCCCCCAGTGAACCCGACAGCCGCCCGGCGGCGGCTGGAACCCGCCATTATGGCACCGCGCCGGATGCGCAGCAACATTGGCCGCAGGAGGGAAACTACTGGAGGCCGACCTTGCGCATCAGCGCCTGGAAGCGCGGGTCGGAGCGAAGCGGGTCGGCGAGCGGCTCGACGTTCATGAAAATCATGTATTCGGTCCGCTCGTCAACCGCCTTCTGGAGCCACTGGATGGCGCGGTCGCGGTCGCCCAGTCCGGTGTAAATCGCGGAGAAGAACAGCGCCGGCACATAGCCCTTGGCCGCCATGGCGTTCAATTCGGCGAGCGACTTCATGGCTGAGGCGCGGTCGCCGGCAACTCCATAGGCATGCCCGAGCGCCATGGTGAAGACGGGCGACTTGCCGCCTGCGAGAGATTCGGCTTTCTTCAGTTGCGCAATCGCCTCCGGGAACTCCTTCTTCTCGACGAGCGACTGGCCGAGATGGTAGTGGACGATGAGGAAGTCCGGCTCGACTTCGAGCGCTTTGCGGCACTCTTCGATGGCGCGGTCGAATTGCCGCGCGAAATAGAAGGCCTGAATGCGGCTCGCAGGAATCACCGGCGAGAGCGGGTCGAGCGCGCGGGCGCGTTCGATTTCATCGAGCGCTTCCTGGTGGCGGCCGCGAGCCATCAGCAGCAACGAATGCCACTGGCGCGCGCTGCCGTAAGAGGGATTGATGGCGAAGGCGCGCTCGTATTCCTGCTCGGCGCCGGCAAAATCCCAGTCGTAACTTTGCCGCACCAGCGCCAGCGCGGCGTGCGCCTCGGCGGACGCGGGATCAAGACGGATGGCCTGTTCGGCGGCTTTCTTGGCCTCCGGCATGGCGACCAAGGGTGAAACCGCCGCAGTAGGAACGGCGCTCAAGATGGACAAGGCATCCGCGAGCCCCGAGTAGGCCAGCGAATATTCCGGACTCTTCTCAATGGCCGTTTTGAAGAAGTCCACGCTCTTCACCAGGCCCTGCGGCGTGCGGCTGCTCCAGGCTACAAGGCCTTGCAGGTAGGCTTCGTAAGCTTCGGGCGCCACCTTTCCGCCACCCGCCAGGCGCGCGCGCTCGCCGGGCGTGAGGGTCAGCCGGATGTCGCCGGCGATGGCCTGCGCCACTTCGTTTTGCAGCGAAAGCATGTCGCCCACGTCGCGGCTGAAGGTAATGGCGCGGCGGAGGGTCTGGTCGCTCACCTGAATGAGCTGCGCGTCGATGCGAACCTGGTTGGCCGACCGCGAAACGCTGCCTTCGAGGACGTAGTTCACGCCCAACTGGCTGCCAATTTCGTCCACCGTTTTATCTTTGACGATGGCCGCGGTGGTGGCCGAGATGATGCCCAGATGCTCGGGGTCCAGCCGGCCCAGTTGCGTAGTCATGGCCTGCGTCAGGCCCTGGCAAAAGACGTCCTGGGTGGGATCGTTGCTCAGGTTGCGAAACGGAAGGACGACAAGGCGCGTCTTGGTGGCGACCGGCTCGCTCGAGCCGCCGTATTTCTTGATGGCATAGGCGCCAACAAGAGCGACGGCAAGTCCCACGAGAATCCAGAGCACTACGGCGGACTGGGGCGCGCTGCGGGGAGCGGGCGGCTCGTCGGGCACGATCTCCTCGCCCGCGCGGGGCCCTTCGGTGGGTGAAACGGCGGGGCGATCGCCTCCAGGAGGTTCAATCTCTTTCTCCAGCCGAGGCTGCCTTTCGTGCCACCAGGCGTCGAGCTCAGACTTGTAGGCGAACACGGAGCTTTGTTTGTCGTGCTGATGGCGCCGGACGGGGAGGCCTTCGCTCTTCTCCCAGCGCTGCGCGGTGCGGACCTCGCGTTTCAAATAGGCGGCGATTTCCTTCCAGGAATCCAGGCGGTCGGTTCGCTCCGGGTCTGGGGAACCTGGTGCGGGGGTGGGGGAAGTCTTGCTCATTGTGAGATTGATTGCGAGCCGAGCGCGGGGATTCTACGCCAATTCACTAAGTCCTTCAAATCCAGTAGGAGAGGCGTGTGACAAAGAGCGACATCGGCGTTCGAGGCGCTGCCATCGTTCCTTGTCGCTTGCGGGCCCGCGCAGAGCCAATTAGTGTCACTCGGTCGGCGAAAAACTGAAACGAAAACGGCGCGGCGGTCACTATGAGACATGCTCGGGTTTGCTCAGAGAGATCTTCTCGCAGGGACGGGTTTTCGAGACTCGATGCGTGAGCGCATTTTTTCGGAAATTATTTTCGCCGGCAATGAAACTTTAACGAGCCTGTGCAATCCAATTGCTTGTGAAGAAAAATTCGGCGTGACGAGACATTCGGACATCAATTTCGCGCGCCAGTGAATCCAAGTAAGGGAGTTTCCCGGCTCAGTAAGAGAGGCAGCATGGAGATGCAAACAAACGGTGTCGAGCAGGTTTCCCAGCCGGGACCGGCCACCAGGTTTTCGGATGCGGCGCTGCGCTTTGCGCTGTGGGTTGTCTATGGCGGCGAAGCGGGCGAACTGGTGTACCGCTCGAACAGCATTCAGGAAGGCTTCGGAATTTCCTCCGCGGATTGCCCGTCCCACCGGGCCAACTGAAGTCCGCTGAAAAGCCACGCGTAATTCCCGCCCGAATTTCAACCTAACAATCTCCACAATCTTGAATGTAGGGCTAGTTTCCGTTCATCCGAGTCATCGGAGCTCAGTCCGCCGCCAGGGTCGCTAAGTGGCGGGAAGAGGATTTCTCGGCAGCAATCCGGAGCGGACATCCCTGGTTGTTTTTGCCCCAGAACATCCAACCGATAGGATGAAGGTAGCATCGAAACTCCGGCGATTCGTGATGTAAGTGAACTCGCATCCCGTTTTCAGGGTCAGATACTTTCAAAGCGATAGCTTTCGCGCAGCGGTTCGGCTCAGTCGAAAGGACCTCCATGTCTCTGTTTCGCACGATCTGGCCAGTCGTTATCTTCGCTTCTGCGGTTTGCCTAACTATGGCCGCTGCGCCTGTTGCTGAAAATGTGTACACGGAGGACATGGATCGTTCCATCCAGCCAGGCGCCGACTTCTACCGGTACGCCAATGGAGCCTGGCTCGCCAGGGTAGCGATACCCGCCGGCCAGTCGAGCCTCGGCAGCAGTGCCATCTTGGCGGAGAGAACCGGGGAGCGGGTGCGCGGCCTGATACAGGACGCGGCCGCAGCCAAGTCCGGCAAGGGCAGCCTGGCGCAGAAGGTGGGCGACTACTACGCCAGTTTCATGGATGAAGCTGCCATCGAGTCCAAAGGGCTGGCGCCACTGGCCGGTGAAATGGGCAGGATTTCAGCGATTAGCGACAAGGCGTCGCTCGCCGCCTATCTCGGTACCACCTTGAATAGCGAGGTTGACGGACTCACGGCCAACGCGGACCACGTTTTCGGCGTGTGGGTGAACCAGAGTTTTACAGACTCGAGGCACTACGTGTTCCACCTGTTGCAGGGCGGCCTGGGAATGCCCGATCGCGAATCCTACCTGGATCCGTCGCCCAAACTGGCCGAGTTGCGCGCTCAGTATCAAGCGCACATTGCGGCGACCTTGAAACTGGCGGGCATTGCAGACGCCGAAAGCGAGGCCGCGGGAATTTTGTCGCTTGAAATTCGCATGGCGCAAGCCTTCGCCCCGGACGCCGATGCCGCGGACGTCTTCAAGCAGAACAATCCATGGAAGCGGGCCGAGTTTGACAGCAAAGCGCCGGGCATGGATTGGAACGCTTACTTCACTTCCGCGGGAGTCGCCGGCCAGCCGGAATTCATCGTTTGGCAGCCGTCGGCGGTCACCGGTATTTCCGCACTGACCGGCAGCGAAAGCATCGATCTCTGGAAAGACTATCTCCGGTTTCACCTGATCGAACATTATTCCAGCGTCTTGCCCAAGGCCGTTGCAGCGGAACACTTCGCTTTCTATGGCGCGATTCTTTCCGGCGCGCAGGCGCCGCCGGAGCGCGGCAATCTGGCCGTCGCCGCCACCAATGCCGCGCTCGGCCAGGCGGTTGGCCAACTCTACACGCAACATTTTTTTCCGCCGGAAGCGAAAGCCAAGGCGCAAGCCATGGCCGCCGACATCGTCGCCGCCTATCGCAACCGCATTGCAAATCTGGGTTGGATGTCGCCGGAGACCAAGCAAAAGGCGTTGACCAAACTGGCCGCGCTCAAAATCGGCGTCGGCTATCCCGACACGTGGATTGACTATTCGACGTTCGAGGTGGTTCGCGGCGATGCCTTCGGCAACATGCGCCGCGCCGAAGCGTTCAATCGTTCCTACAATTTGGCCAAGCTGAAACGGCCGGCTGATACCGGCGAGTGGCGCATCGATCCGCAAATCGTCGGAGCGATCATCATGTTCACCCCCAATGCGGAATCCTTCTCCGCGGGCATCCTGCAGCCGCCCTATTTTGATTATCAAGGCGACGCCGCGTCCAATTACGGCTCCGCCGGCGCCGGCATGGCCCACGAGATCAGCCACAGCTTCGACGAACTCGGCAATATTTACGATGACCAAGGCCGTCTGGGCATGTGGTGGACTCCGGAAGACGCAGACAGATACCACGCCGCGACGGCGAAGTTGGCGGCACAATTCAGCAGCTACTGCCCGTTTTCCGGCCTTTGCGTCAACGGCAAGCAGGTTCTGAGCGAAAACATTGCCGACATTGCAGGCTTGCTCACCGCGCATGACGCCTACGTCCTGTCGCTGAAAGGCAAACCCGATGCCGTGATCGCCGGGCTGACTGGCGAGCAGCGCTTTTTCATCGCCTTCTCGCAGAGATGGCGGAAGCTCCAGGGCGAAGCCGCGCTGCGCCGGCAGGTCGCTACCGACACGCACCCGCCCGGCGAATATCGCAGCGACACAGTCCGCAATATGGATGCTTGGTACAAAGCCTTCGACATCGCGCCCGGCGACAAGCTATATCTCAAGCCCGAAGATCGCGCTCGGATTTGGTGACACCGTAGCGCCTCGCTTCTGTGGAATGACCCGAAGCTCTCTCAACACGCGGCGGCCATGGGACTCAGTTGAAAGAAACTGTTACCGCCGCGCTCACTGGTGAAATGTCGTTCGGTGATTCCACTTCTCGGATTATTCGCCCTTTGCGGAAACTGCCCTACTTTCAAAGATTGAATTGAAGAATTCAGGGCCTGGCGCTTGCTGTGCCTGCGGCAGCTTCGGTCAGGAGCGCCTTGAGCTTCTCCGCTTCGTTGACTGGCGGATGACAGGTAGTCTCAACGCAGACTAGCGCCTGCGGAATGGCTGCGTTCAGCTTTGGCAGGGTTTCGCGCAGGGCGGGGGCGAGTGAATCTTGCGCGATCTTTTCTGGCATGATGCGCAGCACCGCTTTGCCGAAGCGGTAAGTTTCGTTCGCCGCCCGCTCCAGTTCCGCGGCCTTGGCATCACCCGCCGAGCCGGTCACAACCACCTGAAGCGGATGCCGGGCATGCAGTAGGGCGGCGAGGCCATAGGTGGCGGCAAACAACCCATACTGAGGAACCAGGCCAACGAAGGCTTCGAGCGTCTTCTCCGCCCAGTCGCGATACAGCTTGTCTCCGGTGAACGCGTAGAGCCGGTCGAGCGCAATCGCGGCAATGGCGTTCGCGCCCGGCGTCGGCGAATCCTGGAGCGGCTTGCGCCGAACTTCGAGGCCTCCCATCGGCGCCGCATCCTTCGCGCGATCGAAAAATCCGCCGCCTTCGGCATCGCCGAAGCGCTCGATGGCAAGCTTCATGGTGCACTCGGCGGTTTCGAAGTAGCGCAGGTCGAGCGTGGCTTCGTAAGCGTCGAGCAGCGCCGCCACCGCAAACACCTGATCGTCGAGCGAGCCTTCCAGGCGCGGCCCGCCTACCCGGTGCAGGAATCCTTTCGCCGGGTCCCAGGCTTCGGCGAGGATGCGTTCGAGCGTCTGGAGCGCGAAGGCGCGGCAATCCTCGCGGCCCAGCACCCGCGCAGCTTCAAGGTACGCTGAAACGAACATGGCGTTCCAGGCCACGTAGAGCGTCTCGTCCACCATCGGCGTGGGGCGGCGCTTGCGGCGGGCTTCGAGCAATTTCCCTTTGGCGCGGGCAAGCAGCAGCCGTGCGCCGGCCTCGTCCATGCTCAGCGCCTTGGCCAGCGCCTCCGTGCTACCGGTGACCCAGAGGACGTTTTTCTCCGGGTTGTGGTGCATTTCACCGTGCGGCGCGACGTCGTAATAAATTTCCACGGCGCGCGATTCCTCGGGCGAGAGCACGGCGCGGACCTCGTCGAGCGTCCAGGTGAAATAGTCTCCGTCATCCTCAAGCGTCTGGTCCGCGTCCTGGCTGGTGTAGAAACCGCCGCGCTTACCATCGGAAAGCACTTCGCCGACCCAGGCGATGATTCCTTCCGCCCTCTCGCGGAAAAGCGGCCTGCGAGTGACCTGGTAGCCGTGAAGAAAATTCTTCAGCAGCTCGGAATTGTCATAGGTCATTTTTTCGAAGTGCGGGACGCACCAGCGTTCGTCCACCGAATAGCGGTGAAAGCCGCCGGCAAGTTGGTCGTACACGCCGCCCAGCGCCATGCCTTCGAGCGTGCGTTCGACGACGTGAAGGAGCTTCGCGTCGTGCGTGGCCTGGTAGCGCTCGAGCAGCAGGTCCACGGCGCTCGCGTGGGGGAATTTCGGCATACGGCCGAATCCTCCGTGCTGCTCGTCGAACAGACCCATCGCGGACTCGGCGACCGCGTCCACGACGCCAGCATCGAATGCGCCCCGCGCCCCGTGAAGGATTTCCGCCTTCGCCACGGCTTCTTCCAGCGCGCGCGCCGAATTGTCCACGTCCGGCCGGCGGTTGCGAAACGCTTCGGCGACTCCGAGCAGGATGCGCTTGAATCCCGGCCGCCCCATGGCGTCTTCGGGCGGAAAATAGGTCCCGCCGAAGAAGGGCTTTCCGTCCGGCGTGAGAAACGCCGTCAGCGGCCAGCCGCCCTGGCCGAAAATCGCGCTGATGGCGGCCTGGTAGCGCGAGTCCACATCGGGCCGTTCGTCGCGGTCCACTTTCACGGGAATGTAGAGCTGGTTGATCATCGCCGCGATTTCGGGATTCTCGTAGCTCTCGCGGTCAATCACGTGGCACCAGTGGCACCACACCGCGCCGATGTCGAGCAGGATGGGCTTGCCCTCCGCGTCGGCTTTGCGGAACGCCTCCTCGCCCCATTCGTGCCAGTCCACTGGCTGGTGCGCCGCGGAACGAAGATAAGGGCTGGCGGAATTTTTCAGGCGATTTTCAGTCGTGTGCGCCACGGATGTCCTTTGCAGTGCGGTCCGGCGATTGCGAATGCGGGCTACTGAATCGGGCTGCGATAGCCGGAGTCGCGGGGATCGATGGGCTTGCGTCCGGCGAAGCCCTCGTCCTGGCGATGATAGAAACGGATGCGGTCTTCGCCCAGCTTCCAGCAGTAATACACGTCCTCATCATTGACGCGCGCCGGAAAATCGAGCAGCCCCACGTCGAGATCCTTCACCACGCAGCCGGTGGATTGAATGTGGTCCAGCTTTTCGCTGAGCGCTTCCAGCAGCCGGTCGTGTTCGCGGCGCACCAGCGCGGCGTGCTCGTAGGGCACCTGGAAGCCGCCGGAACGCTGGATGCGTTCGGCCTGCGTGCGGATTTTCTCCTCCGCCTCCGCCATCTTGCGCCGGGTTTCCATGGCTTCGATCAGCACGGGTTCCAACTGCGCGCGGAGGCGTTCCGCTTCGGTGAGCGAAAAATATTTGGCTTCCTCGTCCGCCATTCCGTGGCGCTCCCGGAAAACTATCCCCCGATATAAACCATCGTGCGCGACGGCGGCACGAATCCCGGCTCGTTGATGCGATGCCCTTTCTCTTTTTCCGCGATGATGGACTGGATCTCGCCGACGATGTCTTCGTCCGTCGCGCCGCCCCGCAGCAGGAATTTCAGATCGTGATCGTCCTTGCTGAACAGGCAGGTGCGCAGCTTGCCGTCGGCGGTCAGCCGGATGCGCGAGCAGAAGCCGCAGAATGGCTGCGTGACCGGAGCAATCAGGCCGATTTCGCCGCGGCCGCCGGTGAACTTATATTTCCGCGCCGTTTCGCTGCGCTCGTGCGCCACCGGCTCCAGCGGCCAGCGCGCCGAAATTCTGCGGTACACTTCGGCGGCGGGCACCATCAGCTCGCGCGTCCAGGCGCGGTCGGCGTCGAGCGGCATGAACTCGATGAAGCGCATGATCAGGTCGCGCTCGCGCGCGAATTCGGCGAACGCTTCCACTTCGTCGTCGTTCAGCCCGCGCACCAGCACGGCGTTGACCTTCACCGGCCGCAGCCGCGAATTCTGCGCCGCCTCGATGCCCGCCATCACGTCGTCAAACGTTTTCGTCCGCGTCACTCGCTCGAATTTCTCGCGGTCCAGCGAATCGAGGCTGATATTGATGCGGTCGAGCCCCGCAGCTAACAGCTCCGGCAGGCGTTCGGCCAGCAGGTAGCCGTTCGTGGTCATCGAGAGATCTTGGACGCCGAGCGCTTTCAGCCGCGCGATGCAATCCTCCACGCCCGGCCGGACCAGCGGCTCACCGCCCGTCACCCGCACCTTGCGGATTCCCAGCCCCACCAGAATGCGCACCAGCCGCTCGTATTCCCTCCATTCGAGCAGCTCGTCATGGGCCATGTGATTTTCCGGGTCCGCCGAACGGCAATAGACGCAGCGGAAATTGCAGCGGTCGGTAATCGAGACTCGCAGGTCAGTGATCTGGCGGCCGAATTTGTCGAGGAGCGGCATGCCTTTTTGGATGATAGTTCCAGCCATTCCGGCGCCAAAAACGCGAACGCCCAAGTCCGCGTCTGGGCTTGGGCGAATGGTCCGGCGCGGCAACGCCGCACCGGAAACCTTCTCCTTTCCAAAACGCGGTTCGGTTTACCAAAGCCGCGAAGGGAGGTCCGAGCGTTTCCGCTCGAACCCTCGGCCCTGCGCATCGCAGGGCGCCGCCCCCGCGCCTTTGGATGTCTCCCCGGCAGGCCGCGAGGGTCGGAGAATTCGACCCGATTCTACGCTCCGGCGCAGGCTTGCGCAATCAAAGCGTGATCGCCCCCCTTGCGCCGCACGCCGCAATGAATATGGTAGAGTTGCGGGCCGATGCGCATCTTCGTTCTCGGGGCGGGCAGCACCGGCTCGCTGCTGGCACAATTGCTCATGCGCCAGGGCCACACCGTCTGGTGCGGCGACCGCGACCCGGCCCGCGCCGAACGCTTCCTGGGCAAAGACAGCGGCATCGAAGTCCGCGTGGCGAACGCGCGCAACCTGTGGTCCATCGTGCGCGCGGCGCGCGGCTGCAACCTGCTGGTCAACGCCTCACCCGCGGTGTACAACGAAATCATCCTGCGCGCCGCGCTGCGCCTGCGCGTCCACTACATGGATCTCAACGCGCACCTCACCCGCTATCCCTTCAGACCCGAGCAGTTCCGCTTTCACAAGAAATTCCTGGCCAAGAATCGCGCCGCGCTCGTCTGCACCGGCGCCGCTCCGGGCCTCACCAACCTGCTCGCCAAGCGCGGCGCCGAGCTGCTCGACCGCGTTGACTCGATTTATTTCCGCCTCTAC
>Ga0187776_10000952_pt1 | contig 14098 bp, 10 predicted proteins | sample 0216_BV02_MP12_2_FD_132426 | JGI IMG/M metagenome (GOLD analysis project Ga0187776, IMG submission 132426) | Tropical peat soil microbial communities from peatlands in Department of Meta, Colombia - 0216_BV02_MP12_20_MG | ecosystem: Environmental > Terrestrial > Soil > Wetlands > Peat | place...
AACCGACCTGGAACCCGATGATGGTCAGGACAGGGGCGAAGGCGTTCTTCAGGGCATGCTTGAAGACGATAAACCGGCGGGGGGTTCCCTTGGAAAGGGCGGTGACAATGTAATCCTCCCGCAAGACCTCCAGCATGGAAGACCGGGTCATCCTCGCCACCAGGGCGGCCAGGATGAAGGCCAGCGACATAGCTGGCAGGACTAGATACCGGAGTCCCTCCCAGAAGTCTGTAAAAATGGAAATATAGCCCATCATAGGCAAAAGCTTTAGCTCCACGGAAAAAAGCAGGATGAAGAGCAGAGCCAGCCAGAAGCTGGGCATGGAAACCGCCAGAATCACCAGGCCCATGAAAACGTAATCCGTATAAGTGTTGTGGCGCAGGGCCGAGAGAATCCCGGTGGGAATGGATATGGAAAGGGAGAGAAGAAGGGCCGCCGCGGCGACGGTCAAGGTCACGGGCATCCGGCGGAGGATCATCTCCATGACCGGCTCGTCGGAGATGATCGAACGCCCGAGGTCTCCCCGCAAGAGGCCCGCGACCCAGGTCCCGTACTGCACCAGGATGGGCCGGTCGAGACCCAGTTTGTGGCTCATGGCCTCGACCTGAGCTTTCTCTGCCGTAGTCCCGAGGATGACCAGAACAGGGTCACCCGGGACGAGATGGATCAGGCTGAACACCAGGACGGAAACCAGCCACAGGACGGGAATGACCGTGAAGAGACGGCGGATGACGTACTTTTTCATAAAAAAAGTTCCGGGTTTCGAGTTTCAAGTTTCAAGTTGACCCGAAACCCGGAACTCGAAACCCGAAACGCTTCTCATCATTTCTCAAAATAGTAATTCCACACCCGGCCGCCGAACAAATCGAAGTTCTCATACCCCTTCACGTAGGGCTTGAGGGCGATGCTATTGTGGATGTAAAAATTGATCATGAAGGGGACATCCTTGCAGGTCTGATCATAGAGCTTGCGGAAGAGCTCGTTTTGTTTGTCGGGGTCCCAGGTATTTTCCATGGCCTCGCGGATAGCGAAGGCCTCCTGGTTCTTGTAATTGTAAAAATTTTTCGGGCCTAGGATGATGGTTTGAGACAGAGGGTCCATCCGCCCGATCATGGCAAAGGAAAGAATTTCATGTTCCCCCTTCTGCCACCGGGCCAGATGGGTCGCCCAGTCAACCACCTCGACCTCGGTGTTGATCCCCACGGCCGCCCACATGGCCTGGGCTGCCAGGACCTGATCGTACATGGGGGTGTAGTTCTTGGAGGTCAGGATTTTGATTTTTTCCCCCTTATACCCCGTCTTTTCCAGAAACTCCTTAGCCTTGGCCGGGTCATATTGGGGGGCCATCTTTTCCAACTCCGGAGAATAAGCCGGAAGCATGGGGGGAATGGCCGAAAAGGTGGGAGTTCCATATCCCCACACTGCCGCCTTGGTGATCTCTTTCCGATCCAGGGCATAGGCCAGGGCTTTGCGGAAATCCACTTTTGAAAGATAAGGATGGTTGAAGTTGACGTTAAAGAGGTACCATGGCGCGTCCGGGGCCAGGCCGGTTATGACCTGGAGGTCCTTTCTCTTCTTGAGGTCATCGATCTGCGGGTACGGGAGAACCGGAACCGCGTCCAGGTCTCCCCGGTCAAGGGCCATGATCCGGGTGGAGGGTTCTTTCATCACATTAAATATGATCTGATCAAAGTACCGATTCCTCTTTCCCAGGTAGCCGTCGACCCGGCCATCGGCCGAAGAATAGGCCTCAAAGCGTTTCAGGATGACTTTTGTGTCCCGCTCCCAGGCGACGAATTCATAGGGCCCCGTGCCGATGGGTTTCAGTACCTTGTTGTCGTGGCTTTCCAGGACCTTCTTGGGCATCATGCCGATAGTCCCCACGCTGGTTGCCAGAATGTAAAAAATATTGGGAATGGGCTTGGAGAGGACCATCTGCACCTGATATGGGCCGGTAACCCTGACTTCCTTCACGTTCTGGAGGGAGACGCGCTGAGCGGCTCCCGGAAGGTTTGGGTCTCGAACCCGGTCCAGGCAGAACTTCACATCCTCAGCCTTCATCTCTGTCTTGTTATGGAATTTGACCCCTTTCTTGATGTTGAGGGTGAGGTTCAGCCCGTCCGGGGACATCTTGTAGCTCTCGCATAAGAAAGGCTTCACGTTGAACTTCTCGTCGTAGGTGAAGAGAGGCTCATATACCGTCATGCCCAGTACGGCGTTGTCAATCTGCGCCTGAGTCTTGTGCAGGTCCAAATTGGTCAGGTCGGTAGCCATGGATGAACGGTACGTCCCTCCCCGTTTCGGGGCCGCCCAAACCGTCGTGCATATGAGCCCGACGGAAATGAGAACGATCGTGAATCCCAGCCATATCTTCTTTTCCATTTTTCCCTCCTTCTGGAATAATCCTTCACTCTATTCTGGAAATGTTTATAGTTATCCTTTTGCCTCCTTCCTCTCAAACCGGCCAAGATAGGAGTATAAGAAAAGGGGGAAGACCGTGTCAACGAGAAAGAAAATCAAAATTGACCACCGAACTCAAGGGGCGTTTTCCAGGAAAAGCAATAGGTCAAAAATAAATCCAGTCACCGGCGCAGGGCTTTTCGACCTACCGTTTCCTGTTTGATGTACCACTTTTGCACCATCTCGACCACTTCGGCGGGATCGTCGGATACGCCAAGATATTTGAAGTCTTCTTCCGAGATGAATCCCTGGGGCAAAGCGGTATTCCTGAGCCAGCTTAAGAAGCCCTCCCAGAAATGGCTGTTGAAAAGGACTACGGGAAAGGGCCGAATCTTGTGGGTCTGCATGAGGGTGAGGACTTCAGTGAGCTCGTCGAGCGTTCCCAGGCCCCCGGGCATGATGATGAAGGCGATGGCGTATTTCACCAGCATGACCTTGCGGATGAAGAAATGATTGAAGGTGATGGACTTGGTGGAAAAGGGATTGGGGGCCTGCTCCTCAGGAAGCTGGATGTTCAAGCCCACGGAAAAGACACCCGCCTCCTTGGCTCCCTTGTTGGCCGCCTCCATGACCCCGGGGCCTCCACCGGTGATGATGGAGAACCCGAGTTCCCCCAGGCGCCGGGCAATACTGGCCGTTTGCTCGTAAAGCGGGTCCCCCGGTTTGATTCGGGCCGACCCGTATATGGTTACGGCCGGCTCGACTCCCGAGAGTTTATCGAATCCCTCCACCAGCTCCCCGATGAAGCGGAAAATGCGCCAGGACTCTTCCTTGGCCAGATCGTTGATTTCATACCCGATGGTCATTTGGACCTCCCCGAAAGATTTCATCTTTTAAGAAACCGACGGAAATCCCGCCATCCTTTTCAGGCTCGCTGAATCCCTTTGGAATTGGACCTCTCGAAAACCGAACCCGTTGAAAGCTTGTCCCCCGGCCGTTCGGGGGGGATAAAAGCATATGGTCCTATTCTCTAACGAACAACCTGCCGGCGCAACCACCATCGCAGAAGAATCCAGGGTTCCTGCCGAGCTCAAAATCGACCCCAAAAAACTTTTTTACCATTTTTACTGTTTTTTCTTGATTCTGGCAATTTTTTCAATTATACTTTGTTCTGTTTTACCAATTTATTTCTATTTTTGAGGAGGAAAAGAATGGCTAAGAAGCCCATGACCAAATCTCAGATCGTAGGTTATTTCGCCAAGAAATTTGAGGTCTCCAAGAAGGTGGCTGCGGCCATAATCGAAGAAGTGAGTGCTCTGGCCATTTCCGAGACCAAGAAGAGCGGAGCTTTCGTTCTTCCGGGAATTGGGAAATCGGTCATCGTCAAGCGGAAAGCCCGCATGGGGCGCAACCCCGCTACCGGCCAAGCCATCAAAATCCCGGCCAAAACGGTAGTCAAAGTCCGCGTGGCCAAAGCCTTCAAAGAAGCCATTGTGGGCAAGAGGTAAGACTCTCTCCCGGCAAGGAAACGGGCCCGGGAAAGGCATTGGGTTTAGATATATCCCAGGGGAATTTTCAGCCCAATCGGCAAGGTTGAAGTGGTTTCCCTGCGTCCGGCCAATTCGAGAAGGGGTTACGGTGAATCGTAACCCCTTCTTCTTTCCATAGTCTCCAAGAATGGTGGATTTCAGCCTCAAAGGATGAATCAAGGATTTCCCCTCATCCTTCCCTCTCCGCAAAGCTTGGGCGAGGGCAGGTGAAAAGGGGTTTTCCCTTCCCCCACGAAAATGGCCCCCAATTTTCTAACCGATCATGATATTTACCTCTTCCGAGAGGGAAATCATTTTCGTCTCTACGAAAAAATGGGAGCCCACCGGACGACGGTGGGTGATAAGGAAGGGACCCATTTTGCCCTCTGGGCCCCCAATGCGGAAACGGTTTCAGTGGTCGGTGATTTCAACGGCTGGAACCCCCGGGCCAACCCGCTTGGGCCCCGGTGGGACAGCTCCGGGATCTGGGAAGGTTTCATTCCCGGTGTAGGAAAGGGAGAGCTCTACAAATACCACATCGTCTCCAAGCAAAACGGATACGAAGTGGATAAAGGCGATCCTTTTGCCTTCAGCTGGGAGATCTCTCCCAAGACCGCATCCCGGGTGTGGGACCTGGATTATGACTGGAATGACGGGGACTGGATGAAAGGCCGCCACCGGTTCAACGGGCTTAAATCCCCCCTTTCCACCTACGAGGTCCATCTGGGTTCCTGGCGGAGGGGCCCGCAAGAGAATCATCGCTTTATGACCTACCGGGAGCTGGCTGGGGCCCTTGTCCAGTATGTGAAGGACATGGGGTTCACCCATGTGGAATTCCTCCCGGTCATGGAGCATCCTTTTTACGGCTCCTGGGGGTACCAGACCATCGGATACTTTGCCCCCACCAGCCGCTACGGTACTCCCCAGGACTTCATGTTCCTCATCGATTGCCTCCACCAAAACGGAATCGGGGTGATCCTGGATTGGGTTCCCTCCCATTTTCCCAGTGATGAACACGGCCTGGCCTTTTTTGACGGCACCTACCTTTACGAACATGCCGACACCCGGAAGGGTTTCCATCCGGACTGGAAAAGCCTGATCTACAATCTCGGGCGCAATGAAGTGCGTAATTTCCTCATCAGCAGCGCTCTCTTCTGGCTGGACCGGTACCACGCAGACGGTCTCCGAGTGGATGCCATCGCCTCCATGCTTTACCTGGATTATTCCCGCAGCGAGGGAGAGTGGGTTCCCAACGAGCACGGGGGCCGGGAAAATCTGGAAGCCATCAGTTTCCTCAAACGCATGAATGAGATCGTTTACGGGACCTTCCCCGAGGTGCAGACCATCGCCGAAGAATCCACGGCCTGGCCCATGGTCTCCCGGCCGGCTTACCTGGGAGGGCTGGGTTTCGGCCTGAAATGGAACATGGGTTGGATGCACGACACCCTGGAATATTTTTCCAAGGATCCTATCCACCGGAAATTCCACCACGACCAGCTGACCTTCAATTTGTGGTATGCCTTCTTCGAAAATTTCGTTCTCCCCCTCTCCCACGACGAAGTCGTCCACATGAAAGGATCCCTCCTGGGAAGCATGCCGGGGGATGACTGGCAGAAGTTCGCCAACCTCCGTCTCCTCCTGGGTTACCAGTACACCCACCCGGGGAAAAAGCTCCTTTTCATGGGCGGGGAGATTGGACAGTGGGGAGAATGGAATCACGATCAGAGCCTGGACTGGAATCTTTTGGAATACACCCCCCACCGGGGGGTGCAGAATTGGGTCCGGGACCTCAATTCTTTTTACCGCAGCCATCCCGCACTGTTTGAAAGAGACTTCACCCCCGATGGGTTCGAATGGATCGATTTTAAAGACGCCGATCATAGCGTCATATCTTACCTCCGAAAAGGGGATCACCCCGAGGACTCTCTCCTGATCGTCTGCAACTTCACCCCGGTCCCCCGGCAGAATTACCGGATTGGTGTGCCCCGAGAGGGCTTCTGGAAGGAGATGCTGAACAGCGATGCCAAAGAATACGGTGGAAGCGGCTGGGGCAACTTTGGAGGGATTCATGCCGACCCTCACCCTTCCCACGGGAAGCCTCATTCTCTTTCCTTAACCCTTCCCCCCTTGAGTATTCTAATTTTTCAGAGAGTCGGATGATTATTCTTCAAGTTCAAGATTAACGATTCCAAGAATCCTAAGCCCTGATTTTTTCCCGAGAGGAAGAGGAAGGACATCTTCCTGGGTTCTTGACGGAAAGACCGAAGCGAAAAAGGGGCGAAAAGATGAAAAAATATGTCGTGCGCCCGCGCGACCTTCCTACATACTCCCCTCCCAAGCATTCCCGGACGACCAACCGCCGCCTTTTGGGTCCCGGCCGCTCGGGCTCGAATCGCTTGGAAGTCGTCCTGGGGGAGGTCAAATATGGGGGACAAGCGGACCCCCATGTCCACCCGGACTTGGAACAGGCTTTCTTCGTTCTTCAAGGGAAAGCGGAATTGGAGGTCAAAGGAGAGAAGGCTATGGTCGGCCCGGAGGATTTCATCTTTCTTCCGCCGGGGACGGTCCACCGAGTCACTCCCCTGAAAGGGCCGCCCTTAAAGCTTCTAATAATTTACTCTCCACCCCTCTCTTCTTCCAAGACCCCCTTCAAAGAAGAGAAATAATTGCGGTCAAGGAGATGCGTTGTCACGCAGAGGCATGAAGAGGGAGTTTCCGGATGGACACTAAATTAAGACCTAAGACCTGAAAGCAGGGTTTCCGGCTAACAGCTGCAGGACCCACAGGATTTCTGCATATTCGAGGTTATACGGTACCCCGACCCCCGTGCAGTCTGAATATAATCCAACTGGACAGGCTTTACTTCTTCGTAGAGTTTCTTGTTGATCGCGTAGGTAATCCCACTCTCTTTGAAAATTTCATCATCCGTATTTGGTTCATCCAGAACCAAGCCCAATGAGGGCCCGGATCACCCGCCGGGGGCTAGATAGACTCGTATCGTGGGAAGCGTATCCCGATCTTTGAAATTCTCTTTTAGCATTTCTGTAGCTTTTTCAGAAACTTGAAACATTTTCTCACCCTCCAGGCAATTACCGCCCAATTTTTTTCCTACTTCATTCTAGCAGGTTTCTTTCATTTTTCGAATATATTAATTAGGTGCAAATATTCGACAAAGGATTCAACAAAGGATTCATTTCCCTAGTATTTTGGGTCTTTGCAGGTGGGAATAGATTTGAGTTTTTTCAATTCTTTTTCTCTAGAAGGTGTTGGGCCAGCACCAGGCAAAGGAACTCCCCCTCGAAGACTTTCTGCTGGCCTTGGTTGAAAACCTCGCACCAGACTTTCCTCTTTTTTTTCATCTGTTTCCGTCACTTCAGCTTGGGCCGCCAGCCTCTCCCCCACATTGACCTGTTTCAAAAAGCGGACTTGGGAGGAAAGAAGGACCACGTAGGGATCATTCACCGCCACCATGGCTGCATAATCGGCCAGCCCAAAGGCGAAGCCCCTGGGGCCAATCCTTCTTCGTCGACCCTTATTTCAGAATTTACGGTTAAGGAGACTCGGGAGCACTTCCCGCGATCCTCTCCACTTTTCCCACTAATTCACCAGATACGGACAAATGAGTTTTTTGGGTATCGCCCTCTTACAAGGTGATCGGGTTCCTCCTGACAGGAAAGTCCAATCCAATTGGATTAATGGAGAATTTAATGGTAAATGCGGCTAATGGGGAATTCCTTCTTATTTGCTTTTATGAATTTGAATCGCTGAAAACTTCTTGGAACTCAACCCTTTCTGCTGAGTGTCGGTCAGTGATTCGATGTTTTGGGATAAATTGCTTCCTAATTTCGAGGGGTTAGTGTAGAGATTTGTCCCCTTATTCAGCTTAAGGATCCGCAATTTTTGCCGATATTCTTAATTGATTTCATTCGCCGGAGGTTGAGTTTATGACTTTTGCTCTGAATGCTGCCCTGTCGGCCCTAGGCGCCTATGAAAAGAAGCTCGATGTAGCCGCAAATAACATCGCCAATGTGAACACGGATGGGTTCAAAAAGAGCCGAGCCGTTCTCCAGGAGGCCGATCCTTCCGGCGTAGTGGTCACCATCAGTCGGGTAAACACTCCAGGGTCGCCCATTCTTCCAGCAGACGGCACCGGAGAAATCAGGGAATCCTCCAATGTGGATTTGGCCGGAGAAATTGTCGACCTCCAAACAACCAAATATGGCTTCGAGGCGAATTTGAAGACCCTGAAGACAGAGGATGAGATGCTGGGCTCCTTGTTCGACATTCTTGCCTGAGGATTGGGGACAGAGTCTACCTTCGTTTCATCGATTTGGTGCCCTCCTTTGCCGCGTATCGGAGAGGGTCCCGCCCACAAACGGGAATCATCCTCCGAAACGAAAATATTCGGTCACGAACAACTGGTTATCGACCTTTCTTACGCCTTCTAGGCCGGCCACACTTTTCTCGCAATTCCCCTTCTCCATGGCGGAGCCGACGGCACCCCGCAGAATTACCATTCCCCCTTCGACCTGGATGTTGATGTGCCGGATCTCCACTCCCAGAATCCCAAGGAGAGTAGCCTCCACCTTTTGCAGGAGGGCAATGTCCATAAGCTTTTCCTCCGCCTTCTTCCCTCCCTCCTCAATATACGGGGAACGAATGAACTCCAGGATCATTTGCACGGCCATGTCCAACGGTAGCTTGCGAGTATTGATCACTAGGTCGTAGAGAGCAGAGTCATCCCAGTCTACGTCGAAGAAGGACCGGATGAACCCCGAAGAATCGCGGTCGCTCCGGCGGAGAATTCGGGTAGCCTGTTTTTCATCGATCCCTCCCGATTCCATGAAACGACGTAATCGAACCTCCAATGGAGCGACTACCCTTAAGTGTAAGGCCCCGGGAAGGTCCTTCAGCAGAACCTGTCCTCCCCGGCCCACGATGATGACCTTTCCTTTCCGGGCATAGTCGTAGATCACCGCCTGAAGGAAATGGAGGAATTTCCTTCTCTGAACCTGCAAGGAATCCCAAAGGGGAGGCTTCTTTTCGTCAAACCTCTCGAGGTCCGGCTCCGGAAGACCGTAGGTCCCCAGAGCTTTGGCCATCTTCTCTCTGTCAACAAATTCATACTGGAGAACATCGGCCACCTTCTGGGCAATCTCCGTGCCCAGACTGCCCAGCTGTCTGGAAACCGTGATCACGGCCATTGCTACCCCCCCCTTTCGAATACGGGATAATCTAAGGTAGAATCCCAAACCCGAAATCCCCAACAAATTCCAAAAACCAAGAATCCCAAAGAAGAGTCCAACCCAACCGTTTGGAATTTGCTACTTGGAATTTGATAGTTTTAGGGTTCTTGGGGCTTGGGATTTGGGGCTCAGGGTCTCATTCCTCATTTCTATCTTGAGCCGCATTGAAATGTATTATAACATTTCTTCAGGCTCATTTCTTCACGGACCGAAAACCCCCCAAAGAAGGAGTGTGATCATGAAACGGGTCTTGCGAGAACAGGCCAAAGTCTACTGCTTTGATCGTTCTCTTCCTCCGCAGTTGCGCGTATTCCCCGGTGAAAAATTCGTTGTGGAAACCGAGGACGCTTCCAGCGGGTACCTGTGCAAGGAAGGGCAGTCCCCCTTAAACCGGCCCTTTATCGACGAAACCTGGCCTCCTTCGGCCAATCCGGTGGCCGGGCCGATTTATATCGAGGGGGCGCGCAGAGGAGACCTTCTGGCCATAAAAATCGAAGATATTCTGGTGGCTGCTGACCGGAGCTACACTTTTTCCGCCCGCCGGGGCCCGATCCACGACTCCCTCAAATGGGCTCAGGCGGCGGAGCCCTATACCCACGTATTGAATCACAAGCCCGGGCCGAGTGGGACCATGCGGGATGGCCGGGTATGTTTTAACAGCCGGGTTTCCTGGCCGGTTGCCCCATTCATCGGAACCATCGCGGTGGCCCCTGAAAGGGAAGTCCTCACCAGTATCTTCGGGCAAGGAATCGGCGGCGGGAACATCGATTGTCGGGACATCCGCCCCGGAAATACTTTTTTCGTGAATAGCCAAAATGAAGGGGGGCTCCTCTTCGCCGGCGACGTCCACGCCTCTCAGGGGGATACAGAGTTCTCGGGGGTCGCTGCCGAAAGCCGGGCTGAAGTGACCTTGTCGATAGAGGTCATTCCCGGCAAAAAAATCTCTTATCCTCGCATCGAAACCCCAAGCAGCCTCATTTCCCTTTATAATTCCCGGCCCCTGGAACACGCCGTGACTAAAGCGGTCTTCCTCCTTATGGAATGGCTTGTGGAAGAGTACGGCTTCAGCCAGCGGGATGCCTATATGCAGGTGTCCGTAAACCCGGGGGTCCGGGTCCATGTTTACCAGATGATTCCGGAGATGCTCCTCATGTATACGGCGGGAGTTGAATTTCCCAGAGATTGCCTTTGAAAAAAGCGGCAAAGAATAAAGAATATAGCGCGGTGGGCATTGCTTTCAAGACAAATGGATAAGGATTAGATTTCCTGCCCATGCCGAATGGCGTTTGCTTCAACGCTATGCGCCATGCATTATGCCTCCTGTGCTTTTTCTGCAAGTCATGAAAGACTTCAACCTTCAATCTATCACCGGCCTCACTGAAGTGGAAGCCGCCCGGCGCTTGAAGGCAGACGGGTACAACGAACTCCCTCCCTCCCGGCAGCGGGGCATCGGGACGATTGTACTGGAAGTGGCCCGGGAACCCATGTTTCTCCTCCTGGTCACCTGCGGGGTCCTCTACCTGGGGGTGGGGGAGCTGAAAGAAGCGTTGATGCTCCTGGGTTTCGTCTTCGTGATCATGGGGATCACCATCTACCAGGACCGCAAGACCGAGCGGGCCCTCGAGGCTCTCCGAGACCTGACCAGCCCCCGGGCTTTGGTCATTCGGGACGGCGAGCAGAAGCGCATCCCCGGACGGGAAGTGGTTCGGGAAGACATTCTCGTTCTGGCTCAAGGAGACCGGGTACCGGCGGATGCCGCCATTCTCTGGAATGAGAACCTGCTGCTCGACGAATCCCTTTTAACGGGTGAATCCGTCCCCGTGCGCAAGGTCCCCTGGGATGGGGTCAGCCGTATAGCCCGCGCCGGCGGCGAAGACCAGCCCTTTGCCTTCTCCGGGACTCTGACCGTTCAAGGAAACGGAATTGCCCGGGTCATAGCTACGGGTGCGGCCACGGAAATCGGAAAAGTGGGGAAAGCCCTGCAATCGGTGGAGACAGAAGAGACCCTCCTACAGAAAGAGACTCGAAGGTTTGTCCGCGCAGTGGCTCTTTTCGGCGTGTCTCTCTGCGCCCTGGTGGTGGTGGTCTATGGGATCAACCTGGGAGACTGGCTCCATGGCTTTCTGGCTGGAATCACTTTGGCCATGGCCATGTTGCCGGAAGAATTCCCGGTGGTTCTGACCATTTTCCTGGCCTTGGGTGCCTGGCGGATCTCGAAAAGCCAGGTCCTGACCCGTCGGGTGCCCACGGTTGAAACATTAGGGTCCGCCACTGTTCTGTGCGTGGATAAGACTGGGACCCTGACCCAGAACCGGATGACGGTTAAGAAAATTTTCGTCCAAGGAGAGGTATTCGAAGTCAACCCTCTTTCCCCGAAATCTTTGCCCGAATCCTTTCACGAAGTAATTGAATTCAGCGTCCTGGCCAGTGAAAGAAATCCCTTCGACCCTATGGAAAAGGCCCTGAGGCAACTGGGGGAGTACACCCTGAATGACACCGAGCATCTCCATGACGACTGGACGTTGATCCATGAATACCCCCTTTCCCGGGGCTTGCTCGCCCTCTCCCATGTTCATAGAGTACCAGGGAGTGAAAGGTACGTGATCGCCGCCAAAGGCGCCCCGGAGGCCATTTCGGACTTATGCCATCTGGGTCCAGCGAAGGCTCAGGAGTTATCCCAGGCCGTACAGGCCATGGCCGAAGAAGGCCTGCGGGTCCTGGGAGTAGCCAAGGCCTATTTTAAGCGGGCCCCCCTGCCGGGGGAACAGCATGACTTTAGGTTCGAGCTTCTCGGTCTGGTGGGACTGGAAGACCCTGTCCGTCCCACGGTAGCCGGGGCGCTCCAGGATTGTTACACCGCGGGAATTCGGATGGTGATGATCACCGGAGACTATCCGGGAACCGCCCAGAACATCGCCCGGCAAATCGGGCTTACCCCCCTGGATAAGGTTATCACCGGAGCGGAATTGAACCAGATGAGCGATGGGGAACTGCAGGACCGGGTCCGGACGGTGAATATCTTCGCCCGGGTCATGCCCGAACAAAAGCTGCGTCTGGTGAATGCTCTCAAAGCCAATGGAGAAATCGTGGCCATGACCGGCGACGGGGTCAATGACGCCCCGGCCTTGAAATCCGCCCACATCGGGATTGCCATGGGGGAGAGAGGAACCGACGTGGCCCGGGAGGCTGCTTCCCTGGTTTTGCTGGATGACGATTTTTCTTCCATCGTCCGGGCGGTCCGGCTTGGGCGGAGGATTTTTGACAACCTCCAGAAGGCTATGGCCTACATCCTGGCCATTCATGTCCCCATCGCCGGAATGTCACTCCTGCCCGTGCTTCTAAAATGGCCCCTGGTTTTATTCCCCGTCCATATCGTCTTCCTGGAGTTGGTCATAGACCCGGCCTGCTCTATTGCCTTCGAGGCCGAAGCAGAGGAAAAAGATATTATGCACCGTCCTCCCCGCGATCCCCAGAAGCCGCTTTTCAACTGGTCCATGGTGGCCCTGAGCCTGTTGCAGGGATTGAGCGTCCTGGTGATTCTTCTGGCCGTTTTTCTCTTCTCCCTCTCCCGCGGCCAGGGAGTCCAGGAGGCCCGCGCCCTAACCTTCACCACTCTGGTGGTGGCCAATCTCAGCCTGATCCTGACTAATCGGTCATGGTCGAGGACCATCTGGGCTACCCTGCAAACCGCCAACGTCGCCTTGGGATGGGTCTTCGGGGGAGCCCTAGCCCTCCTCATTCTGGTTTTATACGTTCCCTTTCTTCGCGAGCTCTTCCATTTCACCTTCCTTCACCCCGATGATCTCCTCCTCTGCCTTGTTGCCGGAGGATTCAGCATCCTCTGGTTTGAAGGGCTCAAACTCTTCAAGAAACGCGCCAATTCGAGCCTCCCCGTTCATCCATCCCCCAAAAGGGGTGATTCCAATACAGCATAGAAACTGCGGGGCATACCTAATCGGCGGCCGATCTTTTCTGCTCCTTTTCCTTTTGAAATTTTCCTTTGTTTTGGGAAAAAACCTGAGATTCGCTTAATTCCCCCCACTTTGGGAAAGCGGAAGGCAGGCAAACACCGGAAAGGCCCCTCTCCGGCCGTCGATCCCCAAAACCCCCGGGTGACAAGAGTAAAATTTTTCCTTGATAAAAAAAGTTAAAAAGGTTATTATCGCACCCTGACTCGCCACAGGTATTTCGGTTTGTTCCCCGGCCCGAAACCTTGCCCAAGGATTAAGGGAAGAAAATGAAGCCTAATGCGGTTGCTTTCCTGAAAGAAAAAGTTATCCTCTACGCTCTGATGGGCCTTATTCTCTGGTTCTTCGCGATCCCCCTGGTAACCTACTGTTTCTTCGACAGTAAGCCATACATCCCCAAAAAGGTCGCTTCTGTTCTGCTCATCTTCTTCCGGTAAGTCATGGAAACTGAAAGGGGATTCAGCCAGCTTCCGATTCGGGGAGAAGATACTTCATTTTAGGGAAGCCAACTTTTCTCGGAGGAGGTAAAAATGCCCAGAAAGACAATCCTTTTCGGATTCGTATTCCTTTTCACTCTCTCTTTCCTCCCGCCCCTGGCCTCCGCTGCCTACAAGCCGGAATATAAGCTTAGCGTCGTAGTCGCCCAGAACAATCCCTGGGGCGGTGCGGCCCAACAATTCGCGGACCTTGTGAGGGAGCGGACCGGGGGGAAGATCAACATCAAGTGTTACTTTGCGGGGCAACTCTTCGCCGGCATGCAGACCAACGAATTCCTCATCACCCGCCAGGGAGTCGGCGATTTTGCCGTGGGTTCCACCATCAACTGGTCCCCTACAGTGAAGGAGCTTAACCTTTTCTCCCTGCCCTTCTTTTTCCCAGACTATAAGGCACTCGACGCTGTGGAGAAGGGTGACCCGGGGAAAAAACTCTTCCAGATCATCGAGCAGCGAGGAGT
>Ga0187776_10000954_pt1 | contig 14097 bp, 12 predicted proteins | sample 0216_BV02_MP12_2_FD_132426 | JGI IMG/M metagenome (GOLD analysis project Ga0187776, IMG submission 132426) | Tropical peat soil microbial communities from peatlands in Department of Meta, Colombia - 0216_BV02_MP12_20_MG | ecosystem: Environmental > Terrestrial > Soil > Wetlands > Peat | place...
CCTGCAAATGCGCGGGCAAACCATGATCAATCAGTGCGACGAAACCATCGCGTTCGGCCGCAATGACGTTGTGCTTTCCGACTGCCGCAAACCGTTTCGCGCGAAACTTTCCAACGACGGCTTTCGCGCGATCGCCGTGTTGCCACGAACGATCCTGACCACCCGCGCGCCCTGGCTGCGCCAGAGGCCAGTCTACAAATTTGCCGATTCGCAATTTCTCGATCTGGCGCGCTGCCATCTGGTGCGCCTGGTCACCGACGATGACCTCGACGAAAACCAGACCGCGCTGCTGACCGAGAATCTCTGTAACTTGCTTGCCCTTGCCAGCACGGATGTAGCATCAAACCGCTTGCATGAAGAGCTTCAGCTTGAGGCGCTCATCGCGTTTTGCCAGCAGAATCTGCACTATCCAAAGCTGTCGCCAAGCTTCGTGGCGAACCACTTTGGTATTTCCGTGCGCACGCTGCATCTGCGCTTCGCGAAGCTTGGACAAAGCTTTGGCAACTGGCTGCTGGAAACCCGGCTGAATGCCTGTAGCCGTGCTCTCAGAGATCCGCGCCAGCGGAATCGGAGTATTTCCGAAATCGCCTACACGTTTGGTTTCAACGACATATCGCATTTCAACAAGACATTTCGTGCCCGCTTCGACATGCCGCCGGGTCAGTGGCGAAACGATTTCGTAACGCAGCAATAACTTCCGATACTGGACGTTCGCGCCAGTCGCTGTTCGATGTCTCAGCGGAAACGCCCGCGGCAGAGCACATGAAAATCATCAAGAGAAAAAAAGATTTAGCTGTTGCTCTCGCAGCGTCAATCGACGAGCATGCTGGAATAGCCTGCCACCAGCTTGACCAGATCGGCCTGCCGGCTGACGCCGGTCTTTTCAAAGAGACGGCCAAGGTGCGTCTTGACGGTGGTGTCGGCGACGCCAAGATTTCCCGCGACCTGACGCACGCCACCGACGTTGACAATGGCGCGAAGCACCCGCAACTCGGTCGGCGTCAACTTATAGGTCTTCCCGATCACTTCCGACGGCGGCCTCATCTCCAATTCGGCCTTGCGCACAAACAGTGCCGCAACAGTCGTGGAAGTCGGGCCGGCTTTGCGTCGTTCGCCCACCACCAACGGTAACACGTGCGCGACATAGCGATCGCTGCCGCTGCTGCCGGTCAACGGCACGGCAGTCCCTTTGCCACCACTCTCCGCTTCGGCGCTCGCGGCAACAATGGCACTGTGCAAGGCTTCGTCGACCTCGGTATCGGTCGCCGTGAGCCGTCCCTGCACGCTGCGCAGGAAATCGCCCTTTTCCAGCACGCGATGACTTGCCGCGTTGCCATGAACGATGTGTCCATGCGCGTCGACAAGAATGACTGCCGGGCTCAGTCCATCGAGAATGTCGGCAAAAGTGGCGGCCTCTGCCTGCCGGAGATCGATCACCTTGCCCGTGCGCACGGCGCGGCGCACATGCGGCACGATGAGTTTCATGCGCCGGCGCATTTCATCGTCGACCATACCGCTCGCCGCGTTTCTCACCACGGTGAGGTACGCGCAGCTCGTCATGGTTTTTTCAAGTACCGCATTCGCCGCGTCGACCCACCCCTGCGGCTCCGCCCATTCGCGATAGAAGCGGCCGGCGCGAAACTCATCGTAGGGCACGAGATCGGAAACGTTGACAATCTGCTCAACCTCGCAATCGGGCAAACGCGCGACCGGATCAAATTTCCAGTAGGTGTCCGAATAAAGCTGCACGTAACAAGGATCGATGCCGGCGTGATAGTACACATTGCCCAAATTGCTCACCGCATCCTTGGAGAGAAGTCCGGCGGCCTGGCCACCGACAAATTTGGCGATCCCTGCGAGCACGGCCGGCCAACGCTGCGAGTCGAGCGCAGCGTCGTAAATTTCGCCAATGAGTTGTGTAAGGCCTTCGGCTTCCATCTCTCGTCCAGCATGCCGATCGAATAATCGGACAGCGGCGGTCATCCTTTATTGTTTCATTCTTACTGGTGCCAACTTGCGTGCACTGCTTCTTGCCTGCATTGCTTCTTGCCTGCACTGTTTGGCAACGCACGCGTCGGGATCAACGAGCTTCCGGTCACCGTACTGCCAGAAACTACGTGCGCGATATCGCGAGCTTGCCGTCAAACGAAGATTGGCCGGCAAACATGCCGAAACGCACGTTGGCAATTTACGCCATGCGGACTGTGGTTTCTTGGACAAAGGCGCAAACGATTTGGCTTAAAGCGCAAGCCGTGAACGCGGTCTCAGACGTGCGGGAACCGGCAAAAATCACAGCAGCGCGGGCCGAAGTTGGTTTGTCAATCGTGGTAAGCATCGGATAGACGAGATGTGTCTATTGGTTCCTGCGTTTCTTCCGGTTAGTTTTTGGAATTCCCAGTTTCCTGGAGGGTAGCAATGGCAAGAATATCCGGTAGCTGCCTTTGCGGCGGCGTCCACTACGAGTCCAATGCTGAACCATTGGGCACTGTCATCTGCCACTGCAGCCACTGTCAAAAGGTATCCGGCTCGGCCTTCTCCGTGAACATTCTGGTGCCGACGCCAAGCGTAACATGGCAGGGAAGCAGCCTCGCCTCCTACGCAGACAAAGGCGAGAGCGGGAAATCGTTGTCCCGCAAGTTTTGCCGCAATTGCGGGTCGTCGCTTGGCACCGAGGCAGATGCGTTGCCAGGCACGATGATCATCAAGGCCGGCACGCTCGACGACAAGTCGTGGCTTAAGCCCAACATGCACATCTGGACCAGATCGGCGCAGCCTTGGGTGCGCATTGAAGAAGGCGCAAGGACATTTCCGAAGGGGCTAGGCTGAGGCGCGTCACAAAAGTCGCACGATTCGAGGTTGGGTGTGGGCGGCTGGCAAAACAAGGCGGTTGTCGTCGGCGCACTGGGCGTTATTGGCCGTTACGTCGCTGAAAGACTTACCGCGGAGCCCGATTGGCAAGTGGTGGGTCTATCACGCCGGAAGACGGCGGACGGGCCACGATACCGCCACATCGCAGTCGATCTGCTGGACGTCGAAGACACCAGGCGCAAGCTCGCTGAGCCGACGGACGTCACTCACATTTTCTATGCGGCCTTTCAGGCCAGTCCCGGAAGCGCATCGAACTTCGCCGCCAATGTTGGTCCAAATCGCGAGATGCTGGTCAATGCGGTCAGCGCCATAGAGCGCGCCGCGCCTCAGCTGAAACGAGTCGTGCTGGTCACCGGCACAAAATATTACGGCGTGCACCTGGGACCACTGAAGACGCCGATGCGGGAAACCGATCCGCGTCACGCAGGTGCCAACTATTATTTCGATCAGATTGACTGGCTCACGGCTTATCAGCAAGGAAAGACATGGGATTGGGTGGAGCTGCGGCCGCAAACGCTTTGCGGCTTCTCACCTGGCTCGCCCATGAGCATCATGCCGGCCATCGCGGTCTACGCCGCGGTTTCGAAAGAACTCGGCTTGCCATTGCGCTTTCCCGGCAAGCATGGTGCCTACAGCGCGATCTATCAGGTGACCGAGTCAACGCATTTTGCGAATGCAGCCTTGTGGGCGGCGACGGAGTCGCGATGCGCCAACCAGGCTTTCAACATCACCAACGGCGACTATTTTCGCTGGCGCAATCTCTGGCCAAAGATCGCAGCTGTCTTCGACATGCCGGTTGCGGATCCGCAACCGATTTCTCTCACACAGTACATGGCCGACAAGACCGCGCTTTGGCAGGCCATGACAACGAGATACAAGCTCAAGCACATTCCTTATAACGATCTCGTCGCCTGGCCATTTGCCGACTACGTCTTTGCGGCCGACTGGGACATCATGTCGGGCGTCACCAAGTCGCGGCTTTATGGCTTCCACGACATAGTCGATAGCGAGGCAATGTTTGTGCGCCTGCTGCGACGCTTTCGCGAAGAGCGGATCGTGCCTTAACGTCATGGCCGGGCTTGTCCCGGCCACCCCGATCAGGGAGGCACTGTGCCCTCATAAGCGGGATGCCCGGCACAAGGCCGGGCATGACGGGCGCAGATGACTTTACCCTGTGACGCCGATGTGGCCACGGAAGACCAGATCGCCGCCTTTCCAGCCGCTAAACAGCAACAACAAAACCGCGAACAGGGATAGGACCAAACCGTTCGGTATGATTGCCGTATCGCCGTATTGGTAGCGAATAAACAAATTGTAAAGCTCGACCAGAACGACGAGCACGTTCGCGCCCGCATGCCACCAGGCTGTTGAAAGCTGACGGATCTGTACATCGCCAAAGACGTCGATCAGTCCTATGACTGCGGCCAGCGCCGCCATGATGAGCCCGCCTCCCAGCAGCCAGGGAGTTGCCTGTGCCCAAGCAGCGCTATTCGTCTGCCAATAGACCAGATCGCAAACGAAAGTCCCGACGAAGAAAGCGATCGGGAAGGGAATCAGCATTGGATGGATCGGATGACCGGCAATTTGCGCCGTACTTTTTGGATTCATGGGTGCCTCCAAATTGACGTGGACCCGCCGCCACAACAAAGGCCTGGGCTTGGAGGTTCCCTGACCTCATGGACTTTTAAACGACCCAGCGGTTCCTCCTTGGTTTCAAGGAGTTCGGGCCGAATCTCATTCGGACAGTTTTTATGCCGCTCATCTATTTCATCCCGAGAGACGTCGCCAACGGCTCAGGTCGAGTGTCCTGCCTGTTTCGTACGAACTTTGCGCGTTCAGGCTCCATGGCATGGTTCCGGATGAAGACTCCGGATGAAAACGATGTGCGCTTTCGACCGAGCTTGGTTTTAAAGCACACGGAGAGCGCCCGGTTCCGGCGAGGATACCCTCAAGCGGTTATTGTTACGCGCAGGTCGCTTTCGTTGCGCAGCACCTGTATTTCAACATCGTCAGCATGGCCGTGAAGAATCAAATCGACGGTGGAATCGCCCAGTCGCAGTCCCTTGACGGTCAGGTCACTTATAAACGATGGCAGATGCGGATTTCGCAGGATGATTTCTTTTGCATCCGGCTTGAATTCAAGACCAAGGGACGCTTGCAACAGCGCGAATGGTGTCGCCGCCGCCCAAGCCTGCGGCGAACAGGCAACGGGATAGAGTGTCGGCCCGCGGCTTCGGCGACGATGGAAGCCGCAGAACAGCTCGGGCAAACGTTGAAATTCCATATACGACGCCGCCTGCAGCATGCCGCTAAACACACGATCGACGGCGTCCGTGCCGCCATAGCTGCGAAGACCAAGCGCGATCAGGGCATTGTCGTGCGGCCATATGGAGCCGTTGTGATAGGACATCGGATTGTACCGCACCTCGTCATTGGCCAAGGTGCGAATACCCCAGCCGGAAAAAAAGCGTGGGTGCATCAATCCATCGGCGACGATGGCAGCGCGTTCGCGCTTAGCGATGCCCGAAAACAGAACCTGCCCGGCATTGGACGTCCGCACCCGGCAAGGCTCTTTCATCCCGTCAAGTGCAACCGCATAAGTGTCGATGTCATCGCACCAGAATGCAGCGTCAAAGCGCTCGCGCAGGCGTGCGGCCTGCGCTTCTAGCTTGTGCGACGACGTATCCTTGCCGACAAGTCGCGCGCAACGTGCTGCAAGCACTTTGGCGGCATAAACATAGCCCTGAACCTCGGCGAGTGCGATGGGGCCTTCGGCCAGCCGGCCGTCCTTGTGACTTATCGCGTCGTATGAATCCTTCCAGCCTTGATTGGAAAGGCCCTCCTCCGTCGTGCGCTGATATTCGACAAAACCGTCGCCGTCCGCATCTCCGTATGAATCGATCCACTCCAGCGCGGCCTGAAGATTCGGCCATAACTCCCTCAGGGTCGCGACATCGCCTGTCCGCTCGACATACAGGCCGAGCAAAAGCACAAAGAGCGGGGTCGAATCCACGCTGCCGTAGTAGAGACCGAAAGGCACTTCGAGGAGCGCAGCCATTTCTCCCGCGCGCATTTCATGAAGGATCTTGCCAGGCTGCGCGTCGCGCGGTGGATCGGTCTTTTCAGCCTGGAATGCGGCGAGTCGTTTGAGGACACCCTTGGCGATGCCGGCGTCGCACCACAACATCTGGATGGCGGTAATAATGCCGTCGCGACCGAAGGTCGTCGAGTACCAGGGAATGCCTGCATAAGGATATGGTCCTTGCGGCGTCTCTGTCACGAGCATGTACAGATCGGCCATCGAGCGACAGAACATCCGGTTCAAGATTGCATTTGACGTTGCCACTGTCGCAGCCCCGCGCGTCGCCGATTTGCGATCGTGGACAGCAGCAATCATACTGCGTACGAATTTTTGCGGTGTGTGTCGAATTTTGTCGTTGCATGCAATAGTCATGCAAACTGTCGCGCGCTCCCCGGCCACCAGTTCGAGCGCATAGGTCGCCACGTTTCGATGCAGGTTAGCGGGCGCGGGATCAAAGCTGAAGCTGGTACTCCTGACGTGATCGTCGAGACCTCGATAGACGAGCTCCACACCCTGCGGTGGATCAAGGTGTGTTTCTCCTTTGCCGCGCCGGTTTCGATGGACCCCGCGAACTTCGAACAAATCGGCAAAATCATTGTCGAAAGCAAGCGACAAGCTGAATTTTATAGGGGCATCGCCGTGGTTTGTAATATCCAACCGGTGATAGGCGCAGCCTTGCCAAAGGAATAGCGTGCGCACCACGTGTATGGTGTCCTTCGGCAGCACGAGCTTTCCGTCGAAGTAGATGTCCGGGTTGGTCAGGTCGATGGTGAGAGCTGAATTGTCGTCGCGTACGTTGCATCCAAGCAATAACGGTTGCAGGCCATTGATCAAAAGCTCGAATCGCGACAGATAGCGCGTATCGGCATGAAAAATGCCATCGGGACTACCGGACGATGCGCCGATGTCGCCATGATTGTCGACCACCACGAAACTATCGCCATGCTTGAGTGTATGCCGCGGCCTCGAGGGCGACGCGGTAGCCGGAATATAGAATGGTTCTTCAGCGGCAACGGCTGCCGCTTTCCTTGGAAACGATATAACCATCAAATGACCGGCTCGTTCGGTTCGGTAGCGCGATCTTTAGCGGCAGCCCTGTAGATTGATTCAGTCGGGTCAGTCGTATTGGCCTGCGCGAGCACAGCCTTGTACACGCGCAGATAATTTTTTGCCATGCGCGTGCTGGTGAACTTCTCTTCAAACCGGCGTCGTACGGCGCGGCGATCGAGCGAAAGAACGCGCGGCAGAGTTAGAATTGCATCTTTGGTATTTTCGACGGTTCGTCCTGTCAGAGCCTCGTCAACAACCTCGGGGACCGAGCCGCGCCGGAAGGCCAATACGGGCGTACCGCAAGCCATCGCCTCAATCATGGACAGTCCAAATGGTTCGGGCCAATCGATCAGAAACATCAGAGCGAGAGCCTGACCAAGAAATTCGGACTTTTCCTGGTCATTGATCTCGCCGATGAATTCTACACCGGGGTCTCTTATCAATGGTGCGATCTGCTCGCGAAAATAAGCCTCGTCCACGCGATCAACCTTGGCGGCGATCTTGAGGGGAATTCCCAACGTACGCGCAACGTGGATCGCACGGTCGACGCCTTTTTCGGGAGAAATGCGGCCAAGAAATGCCAGATAACCACCGCGCGGATTGAACGTCGGGTGCAGTCCATCGACAGGCAGCCCATGATGGACGGTGGCAACAAAATTGGCGTTGCGGACCGGAGCACGTTGGTTGTCAGAGATCGATACTAGCGGCATGTCGCTAAAACCGAAGTAAAGCGGACGAAGATCCGGCAAGTCCTGCCGGCCGTGCAAGGTTGTGATCGAACGATCAGCAAGCGGACGAAACAGCGGAAAGTGGAATTGGTCGATATGAAAATGCAGGATATCGAAATCCCTTGCGCATTCGCGAACACGATCCAGCATCAACATGTAGTAGGGGATCGGATCGCGGACATGAGGATCAAGCCGCAGAGCCGTGGTCGCGCAACTGATAAGCCGCGCCGAGGTTACGGAATCGCCGCTCGCAAATAACGTCACATCGTGGCCGAGACGCACCAACTCTTCCGTCAGATAGGAAACGATGCGCTCGGTGCCGCCATAACCGCGTGGCGGCACGCTCTCGATCAGCGGCGCGATTTGCGCAATTTTCACGGAAAAACTCCAACAGAACTTTCAATGAAGAACTACACAAGGTGCGCCCCGGTTCCGGCAATCGCTGCCGGTAGTGGAAGAATTCCAAGCCGGCATGCCGCAGATCTTGCGCTTGTTCTGATCGGCTGCGCGAGGAACTTCCCCAACCAATCAGGGTTGACTCCAAGAGGCTGGATATCAACCGGCTGAAGGCAGAGGTATTTTTGGCCTCGCTCTTCACGAGACGGTGGCGCGCTGTAAAAGGGCTGAGCATGCAGATCGCTTTTCGCAATGACCTGAATGAGGATCAATCGCGGACGCTGATGATCGCGTGTAATCAGGCCTGGAGCCGGATTGCTGCAGCGAATCTGCTCCCGCCCGCACAGCAGGATCATGCCCAGAACCTCCTGTGTATGCACCTGCTTCGTCTTGTCCGGCGCGGAGAACTCAATGTAGGACGGCTGGCGAGCCGCGGAGTATTTCTTGTTTGCGCTATTTTGGCCTGTCCTGATTGCGACTACGTCCCCGGACAGCCGCTGCGGACCGATGGTGCAGAGATTGTTTTTTAATGGCACATCGTCCAGGCGACGCCCACATTCGCCTGCCCATATTCGCCTTCGAAAATTCCCGCTGGAATAAACTCCGGCGGGACTTTGTTCCGCGGCAGTGCCCGAACTATTTTCCCTGCTTGCATGCGACGGAATGCCAACCGCCGAATGGTCAAGGCTTGCGCGCCGCGCCGAGTGAATCTCGGAACAAACCCGCTGGGTTATGGTTTGGTCTAGGAATGATGGAGTCGACCAATGAAAACATTTGCTTATCTGTGGAACAGCCTTCTCATATCTATCAAAGGCTTTGGCGCGGCTTTTGTTCTGCTCGCCGCGCTGACGTCAGTGGCGTCGGCGCAAAGTCAGCCAAATTACGGACCAAATGCTCCGGCCAATGCCGACAGTTTTGGCCAGCCCCCCAGCGGCGCCAAGCCGCCAGGCGTTCCTCGCACTGGACACAGGGCATACGCCTACGTGCCTCACCGCCACTACCACCGGCCGCTGCACCGCTATTACCGATACTAGCAACAGGCGAGCGGTGAACGCTGCAGTCAGAACGAATTAAGTACGAAAGGAAACAAAAGCCTAATCCGAAAAGCTGCCTATACCATTGTTCGTCATGATCAAGGCTGGGGGATTTCGCACGAGGGCTCGGTCGAGGGCAGTTATTCTGACCAAGGAAGCAGCGTTTGAGGCTGCGGTAGCTGCTGCATCCAACGCGCTGAAGGGCGGTTTCGCAGTCAGCATCAATGTTGAGGGCAGCAAGGAAAACGAGCCGGCATTAGGGGCAAGCTGAGATCGCCGAGGACTCCGGCCGCTCGCCAAGGAACCAATGCTCTTCTGTGCGCTTATCCAGCCAAGGGCGCCGGTTGATACAAATTTCATCGGCGGGAATTATTGGCGTCACGCGGCCGAATTTCCCTCCGGGGCTACAGTGGGGTCTGTAGGCGCGTCAACAGAGCAGAAAAAGCTGTTCAGTTCGGACGATAGCTCGCCGCGATCTGTTGAAGAAGTGACGCCTTGGTGTTGCCTGAAACCCTTCCGGCAAGATTGACCTCCGCAATCGCGTGACCGCCGAGATCGCGGAAACGCGCCGAAACGACCGTCATGTTGAGTTTCTGAATCTCCTTTGGAAGGGCGTCCTTGAGTTTTGCCAGGTCAATCGCGCTTTGCAGCGTTTTGGAAACTTTGTGGCTCATGTCGGCCATTGCGAGGCCTAAATTTGCGTTCGTCGCGAACGTCGGCTGGCCATCAAGCTTGATGCTGGGTTCGGCAATTCTCAGTGCGACAGTCGCCTCGTCTTTTTCGGCGAGAGAGACCTGCAGCACTCCATGGAAGGCTTGGGTGCCATCCATGTTTTTCTTCACGGTTCTCCAAGTGTGCCGCACCGGGAGCTTGAGCGGAATAAATGCGATTTTTTTCTTCTCCCACCGGATCACGGAACGCGGACGTCCGACAACGCACGTCCAGATATCAATGTCGCCGCGAACGAACATGAGCAGCTGGTCGCTGCGCGGCCAGAGCGAACCGCCCTTGAACGATACGACGGGATTTTGACTGTCGGCGCTCCGGTTACAGCGACCCGAACCGCGCTTGAAGCTGTCCATGATATCCGGAAGCTTTTTCTGCAGATCAATCAGATCGGCGAAGATTCTCGCGTCGACGGCGACGTCATCGCCAACCGGATTGGCTGTAATCCGGTACGTCGCGCTCACCGTTACCGGTATGCCGTTGACGCTACTCTCGATCGGGATCGGCCCGGCGGCCAACTGCGCCGTGGCCCTCGATAGCAAACCGACTACCAGTAATGCCCCAAGCAAAAGCGCCCGCATGCCCCGCCTCCCCATCCCCTTAATACCAACAGAGCAACTGCATGGTCGGTTAGTGACCCGATTGCGGTTATCCCCGTTTTGCACCGAATCTGAAAGGCTGCCACAATGAAGCCTCATAAATGATTCTCGTCCCACAGACGGGTATCGCGGTACGCCATATCCGATTTGATCTCTGCAAAACGAGAAAACGAGGACCGCAGGTGCTATTGCACCACCGGCCCCTTCTTGCCGCATTCATCACAAGGATCCGCCTGAATTCGGCTGCGCCGATTCATCCGCGCTGTGATCGCGGCGCTACAGCATTTGTCGTCGCTAGACGCTACGGTTTCCGCGTGGCTCGACTGGAAAGGTGATTGTCCCCATGCTGTCGTTCGTGATCAGTGAAGGCAGGCTCTTTGCATTGAAGCCTTCGGATTGGTCAATGCTGCTCGGCGGCGTGGCATTGTGCGGGCTACTCGCACTTTTGTTTTAGATTGCGCGACGAGACGAGCCAGCTGCCGGTCGCATCGGAGGTGAACTGAGCGCCATTTTGTCGCTTTGGCGGACGACAAGGCATCTGATTTCTGGAAAAAGCTAAAGGCTGCATCTGCGCCGTCCCTTCTGCATGGCGCAATTAGACAAGCCGGTGGTGCAGGCATGTGCTATCGGCGCATTCGCACCGGCATGCGCGCGAGGTTGCCGCTGCGCCGTTAACGCCAGTCTCACAGACAAACCTGCACATACACTAGCGCTACAATGTGCGAGTAATTTTGCTCAGGTGCGGCGGATGATCAGGATCGAAACCTCGGCGTCGCGCCGCAGTTTCGATAGCGCAATAAGCTGGCATGAGCATGGCTATGGGATCACATATTGGGTGGTCATCACCGATCCAGGGCAATGTCCCGGCCCCGCCTCCGGCGATAAACATTGTCTCGCCCGCGACAGCCAAATCACGGACCAGGTCATCGACGGCAGCTGCGGCTTGATCATTCTGCCGCAGGACTAATACCGGTGTTGCCGGCTTTATGCTTGCACGAGGGCCATGACGAAGCTCAGCTGCACTGTAAGCCAGAGTTGGTACGCGCAGGATTTCACCGACCTTGAGGGCTATCTCGCGGACGCAACCGAGGCCATATCCTCGCCCCACGACAAAGGCCGCCGGCGCATCAGCTGCACTATCAGCCCAGGCTGTCCAGTCGCAGGCTAGGGCACTCTGCAACCGGAGGGGCAGCCGTTGCAGGCCCAAGTGCAAATCGTCGTCGCGCGCCAGCGTTGCGACCAATTTCGCGCCGGCGATCATTGACAACGCTACCGTCTTGGTAGCCGCAACGGCGCGCTCGATTCCTGCCTTGATGGGCAGGACAAGCTCGGATGCGGTCGCCAAAGGCGACTCTTCGTCATTAACAATAGCAAGCGTCATTGCACCGTCTTTGCGCGCTACCTGCGTAGCATTGACAAGATCGGGACTGCGCCCCGACTGCGACACGACGATAAACAGTGCATCGCGAAATTCGGGAGGCCGTTGATAGGCTGTCACAACAGAAGGCGCGGCGGCAGATACAAGAAGATTGAGCCGCACCTCGAAAAGATATCGCAGATAAACGCCAACGTGACCCGAACTACCGCGTCCGCAGAAAACTATGACGCGCGGCTTAGCCTTTGCGATACGCTCACCGAGTGCTTCGAAAACATCTGTACGTGCTAGAAGCCGGCCGGCCGCTTCAGGAATTTCGCCGGTCTCCCGCGCCATCGCGCTGCCCGCATGCGTTTCAGGCATTGGCGGCATCGATGGCGGAGCGCAGATTTCCGCTGTGTCGCTCCAGCAACTGAGTTGCTTCACTGCGGCTAAGTCCCAAACCCAGGAGCACGGCTATCTTTACATCTCCATCCGCCGCTTCGACAAAACGCGCAGCATCACCTTCAGAACAATGGATGATTTCGTTGACTATCGTTGCCGCGCGCCGACGCAGCTTGGCGTTCCGCGCTCGCATATCGACCATCAGCCCGCGATAAACGCGACCCATCTTTATCATGATGGCGGTCGATAACAGGTTCAGCACGATCTTCTGGGCGGTGCCGGCCTTCATCCGCGTGGATCCCGCGACTACCTCACTTCCTGTATCGGCGAGGATGCAGTGGCGTCCGGCTTCGAACAGCGGAGAGTCGGGATTGTTGGCGATAGCGATTGTCACGGCTCCGGCGGCCTTTGCGGCCCGCAGGGCGCCAATTGTAAATGGCGTCTTTCCGCTCGCCGCGATACCGATGACGACGTCATTGTTGGCAATTTTCGCGTCTGTGATCGCTTTTGCACCAGCCGCTTCGTCGTCTTCCGCCTGCTCGGCGCTGCGGACGAGGGCGCCCAGTCCCCCGGCGATGGCAAAGACAAGGCGTTCAGCCGGCCAGTCATAAGTTGGTGACAGTTCGGCTCCGTCCTGTACACCAATTCGCCCGGACGTACCGGCTCCTGTGTAAACAATCCTTCCTCCACGCTGGAGTGCAGGAACAGCGTCTTCAACCGCTGCCGCGATCGCACCAAGCGCGCCCCGTACGGCGGCAGCCGCTGCAAGCTGGCCTTCGTACATAGCCGCGATCATCTCGCTGGTGGACCACGAATCCAGCTCCAGGTATCGTGGGCTGATCTGTTCTGTGCGCATGACCGTGTCTCGCATCTCCCGTATTGGCACTATTCCTTCATGACGGCCCGCCGGGCGAGGTGCAACGCGCCATCTACCGCATCGCCCTCCACCGGAACCAGTCGGCGATGGACATCCGGCGCCAACCAAGGCTGCATTGAGCTCGCAAGCCCGCCCAGTAGCGCGACACGAGAAGCACCGCACTCGGATAACCGCCGTACAAGTTCGTCGATTTGCTCCGCGGCGTCGCGAACAATTCGCCGCGCTACTGAATCCCCCGCATCTGCGTGCCGCATGACCAGCGGCGCGAAAGCCGCATAGTCGGTGGCCGTCGCACGATCCATCCACGCAACGGCCTCGAATGGATCGTTGTGGAAGCGCATCATTACGTCGTGCGTAAGGCTGCTACCGACGGCGCGCTTATCGTGCGCCCGCAACGTCAATCGGATCGCATGTAAGCCGAGGTCGGCGCCGCTCCCCTCGTCGGATATGGGAAAACCATAACCTCCAATCCTGATCTCGCGTCCCGCAACGAGGGCGAACCCAATGCTGCCCGTGCCGATGATAACGATGCCGCCATCCCGTGCGCTATGCGCTCCAATGCAGGCAATCGTTGCATCATGAACGTAAAGAACGGAGCGGAACGGATGCGGACGCATTTCCAGTTGCTGTTGGACACCTTTGCGGCCAATTCCGGCAAGCCCGACGACCGCATGCAATGATCCAAGCGCATCGAAGGGAAATCCTGCTTCTTCAAGTGCACCACGGCAGGCCCTCTCGACTTCGGCGAGCGCGGGCCCTACGCCCAGGCGCAAGGCCGCCGGGCCTGCAATGCCGGTCCCAAGAGTAGAGCCCTTCGCATCCTGAATGCGCGCCCGGCAGCCTGTGCCCCCACCGTCAACACCGACGAACAGCGAACCGGCTTGCGGGGCTACTGTCATCCTGCAACTCGCTGGATGTCGGCCCCGCATTGCACAAGCTTATGATCCAACGCTTCATAGCCGCGATCGAGATGATAGA